>Ga0316209_1000252_pt1 | contig 108504 bp, 102 predicted proteins | sample 6monopyrite_MG_FD_204945 | JGI IMG/M metagenome (GOLD analysis project Ga0316209, IMG submission 204945) | Microbial mat bacterial communities from mineral coupon in-situ incubated in ocean water Damariscotta River, Maine, United States -... | ecosystem: Environmental > Aquatic > Marine >... | reverse complement strand
TCAATGTAACTGAAAAGAGTGCCGCTCGTTTGGTCTTGTCCACGCATCTTCACCTCCAAATCCTCTGTAACCAGAGAATCACGGAATAAAATTCAATGCGAGGACTTTTTCAGCACCCTGCTAGGCCGTCAACTGACCCACAATCACGGCGGCGAACACCAGCAAGCCAAAATCACGATTGGCTTTAAACCGGGTCAGGCAATTCCTGGGGTCATTGATGTCGAGGGTTAAAATTTGCCACGACACATGCGCCGCGGCGGGCACCAATGCCGGGTAAAAAGACCAGCCCAGACCTGCCAACCAACCGCTGAACCCGATCATCACCAACGCCCCGCCGTAAAAAAACACCAGCCAATCGCGCGTGGCCGCGCCCAGGCGCAATGCGGTGGACTTGATGCCAGCTAAAATGTCGTCTTCCTTGTCCTGGTGGGCATAAATGGTGTCGTACCCCAAGGTCCACAAAATTCCCGCCACATACAGCGCGCCGGGGGCCGCGCCCAAGCTGCCCTGCACCGCCGCCCAGCCCAGCAACGCGCCCCAATTAAACGACAGGCCCAAAAATGCCTGGGGCCAATAAGTATAGCGTTTCATGTACGGATACACGATCACCGTCACCAGCGACGCCACCCCAACGCCAATGGCAAAGGTGTTGAACTGAACCAGAATACCCAGCCCCAGAACGCCCAAAAACGCCAAAAACAAGACCGCTTGTCGGACCGATACCCGACCGCTGGGAATCGGTCGATTGGCGGTGCGCGCAACTTGCGCGTCCAAATCGCGGTCGACAATATCGTTCATCACGCATCCGGCCCCGCGCATGATAAATGCGCCGAGGGCAAACAAGCCCAACACGGTCACATCCGGCCAGGTGCCGTTTGCCGCCAGCCCCACCGACCACCAGCACGGCAACAACAACAACCACGCCCCGTAAGGGCGGTCCAAACGCATCAGATACAAATAAGGGCGCAGCGGCCCGGGGGTTGCCCGCGCGATCCACCCGTCGGTGCGGATGTCACTGGCCGTGCCGGGGGGGACGCTGTTGGGAGGTCCAATGTTGGTCATGGCTGTTGTTGTACGTCATCGACGGGGGCGGATGCAAACCCGGACATGTTTCGCCATGATGATCTCATCATAAGGCTAAAACCTGGTGGTCGGCGTTCCCTGGCCCCGGCCCAACGCAGCCCCTTGACGAACGCCCTTATTTAGCCACTTTTAAACAACTCTGCGTCCCCTCACAACGTCAAGGTCAGCCGATGAACTATACCCCCGTCACCTCCACCCGCGATTTGGTCGCCTATTTGGAAAGCGGTTGCAAACCCCGCGAAAACTGGTTGATCGGCACCGAACACGAAAAATTCGCCTACTGCCAGGACAGCTTAAAACCGTTGCCTTACGAAGGCGACCGCGGCATCGGGATGATGTTGGACCGGCTCACCCGTTTCGGTTGGTCACCGGTCTTTGAGGACGGCAACCTCATCGCCTTGCTGCAAGACGACGGATCCTCGATCACCCTGGAACCCGCCGGTCAACTGGAATTGTCCGGCGCGCCGCTGGGCACCATTCACCAGACCTGCAAGGAAGTCGGCGCCCACCTGCAACAGGTCAAAGCCGTTGCCGCCGAAATGGGGATCGGCTTTCTGGGCGTCGGCTATCAACCCAAATGGCCGCGCAGCGCCATGCCGTGGATGCCCAAAAAACGCTATGCCATCATGCAAAAATACATGCCCACCCGGGGCACGCTGGGCCTCGACATGATGCAGTCCACCTGCACCGTTCAGGTGAACCTGGATTTTGACAGCGAAGCCACCATGGTCAAAATGTTTCGCGTGTCGCTGGCCCTGCAACCCATCGCCACGGCGCTGTTCGCCAATTCGCCGTTTAAAAACGGCCAGCCATCTGGATATTTGAGCTACCGCAGCCACATCTGGACCGACACCGACCCCGATCGCACCGGGAATTTGCCGTTTGTGTTCGAAGACGGCTTTGGCTTTGAACGCTACGTCGATTACATGCTGGATGTGCCGATGTATTTTGTCTATCGCGACGGCGTCTATCTGGACGCATCCGGGCAATCGTTTCGCGATTTCATCGCCGGAAAACTCCCCGCCCTGCCCGGTCAACAGCCCACATTGCAAGATTGGGAAGACCACCTGACCACCGCGTTTCCCGAGGTGCGCCTGAAAAAGTTCCTCGAAATGCGCGGCGCCGATGGCGGCCCGTGGAGCCGACTGTGCGCCCTGCCGGCGCTCTGGGTGGGGTTGTTATACGACCCCGACAGCCTTGATCAGGCTTGGCATTTGATTAAGGACTGGAGCACCGAAGAACACGACCACCTGCGCGCCAAGGTGCCTGAAATGGCGCTGCACACCCCCTTTCGCGACCACACCGTCGGCGATATTGCGCTGGACGTGCTGGAATGTGCCCACGAAGGACTGGTTCGCCGCCACCGCCTGGACGGGGTGGGGTTGGATGAAAGCCGATTCCTCAAACCCTTGTTTCAGATTGCCGAGTCGGGGCTAACCCCCGCCGAAGACCTTCTATCGGCCTATGAGCGCCGTTGGAAGGGGTCCATCGACCCGATTTTCCGTGAATACGCCTATTAGGCCGCAACGCTTGAGGCCCCACCACAGGCTAACGGTTTGAGCAAAAAAAAATTCGCCGATCAGCGCATCATTTTGTTGAGACCAATCAAGCCATGTCAAAAAATAACTAAGCGGATTGTGTTAAGCGGATTGTGTTAACCGGTGGATTGCGTTAACAAGTGGATTGCGTTAAATAGCCCTGTCATCGCGTCGAAAAAACCTCCCGCCGTAAACCTTGAGAGTCAGGTGGCCGTGCCATAGACTACGGGATTAACAAAAAAACTGTTGATCTTGTCCATGCTCCCCCCACCTAAACAAGATACGGTTTTCTCATTTGGAATCAAAGGTTGGGTCATGAAGAACTTCAAAATCAATTTACAGGTGATGTCCATCAGCATCTTGGCTTTGCTGGGGTTTGTCATCGTCGGCCTGATCTATTACGTCAACTCCGACAAAATCAGCAAAATTGAACAATCATTGCTGGGCTCCGCCGAAGCGGTTCGGTTGACCGGTGAGCTTGAATTCGATTTCGCCAATATGCGCATCAACGAGCTTCAATTTTTGCTCAAGCGCGATATGAAATTTGTCAAACAGCAACAAGAAATCGTGGCCGAAGCCCTGCCGGAAATTGAAAGTTTGCGCGCATTTTACGATGAACCCGAGATCTTCGAAGCCCTCGACAGCCTCAAGGCTGGGTTTTCAGCCTATTCAGTGCAATTTGGGGAAGTCGTCAACAATCGGCAAACCATCGGCCTCACCCAAGCTCAGGGCCTGATGGGCGAATTGGCTGCCACAGCCGGGCGCGTCGAAGACATTATAGAAGAAAATGAAGCCCGCGATCTCGATGAGATGCTGTCCAAGATGTTGCGGGCCAGCAAAGATTTCATGCTCACGATGAACCCTGAAATTGTCACCAAAATGAACGCCTTAAAAGAACGGTTCATCGAAACTTTATCTGCTGACAAAAACATTCCGGACAACTTAAAAGAACAGGTTTTATCTAATTTCAACACCTATTATCGTAAATTTACGGAATTAAAAGACCTCCGTATCGATTTGGTTCAGGACCAAACCAAGCTTGAAAAAATTTATAACGACGCTCAGGATGTTCTGGACGAGATCTCCGCCGACGGCAAGGAAGACCTCGAAAGCGCCAGTATTGAACTGACCGAAATCAGCACCGCCGCATTCCGGTTTATTCTCGTGTCCATGGCCGCGATCACCCTTGTGGTGTTCGGTTTGGCGGTCCTGATCGGACGCGGCATTGCCACCCCGATCATCACCATGACCAACACCATGGGCGTGTTGGCGAATGGCAACCTTGACGTCGACATCCCAGCCCAGGATTTCGGCAACGAAGTCGGGCAAATGGCCCGCGCGGTGCAAGTATTCAAAGACAATGCCATCGAAATCAAACGCCTGGAAAAAGAACAACAGGCCACTGAGGACGAACGCGCCCAGGAACGACGCGATCTGATGCTGAAAATGGCCGATGATTTTGAAAGCAGTATCGGTGGGGTGGTCTCATCGGTCTCGTCCGCGTCAACTGAAATGCAGTCGTCGGCCTCGGCCCTGACCGACACCGCGGAACAAACATCCAAACAAGCCACCACCGTGGCGGCGGTCTCCGAAGAAGCCGCCACCAACGTCCAGACCGTGGCCAGCGCATCGGAAGAACTCAGCAGCTCTATTTCTGAGATTTCCCGCCAGGTGTCCCAGTCTTCGCAAATTTCCGCGACCGCCGTAGAGGAAGTCAACGGGGCCAACACCCAGGTTCAAGGCCTCGCCGACGCGGCCCAAAAAATTGGTGAGGTGGTCGCCTTGATCACCGACATCGCCAACCAGACCAACTTGTTGGCTCTCAACGCGACCATCGAAGCGGCGCGTGCCGGAGAAGCGGGTAAAGGCTTTGCCGTGGTCGCCAGTGAAGTGAAAAACCTCGCCAACGCCACCGCCAATGCCACCGAAGAAATTTCCGCACAAATTGGCGGCATCCAGGGGGCCACCGCCGACGCGGTCCAGGCGATCGGCTCGATCGGGGGCATCATCAATCAAATGAACGAAATTTCATCGACCATCGCCTCTGCCGTGGAAGAGCAAGGGGCCGCCACCCAGGAAATTGCCCGCAATGTCGAACAGGCCGCCGCGGGCACCAACGAGGTGTCTTCCAACATCACCGGGGTACAGCAAGCCGCCAGCGAAACCGGTCAGTCGGCCGCCCAGATGTTGAGCGCCGCCCAGGAACTGTCGCAACAGTCCGAATTGCTCAGTGGTGAGGTCGGTAAGTTCCTCAGCAACATCCGCAGCGGTTAACCGTCACCTCACGCTGCGGTGCCGCCCACGGTCAGGTCTTCGATCCGCATGGTCGGCTGGCCGACGCCGACGGGCACGCTTTGACCGTCTTTGCCGCACATCCCCACTCCGGTGTCGAGCTTCATATCGTTACCGATCATGGTGATGCGTTTTAAATCTTCCGGGCCGTTGCCGATCAGCGTCGCGCCCTTGACCGGTGCGGTGACCTTTCCATCTTCGATTTTGTAGGCTTCGGTGCAACTGAACACGTATTTTCCCGACGTGATGTCCACCTGACCGCCGCCAAAATTGACCGCATACAAACCCTGTTTGACCGAACCGATGATCTCCTGCGGGTCTTTATCACCGCCCAACATATAGGTGTTGGTCATCCGCGGCACCGGGGCGTGGGCATAGCTTTGCCGCCGCCCGTTCCCGGTCGGATCCATGCCCATCAGGCGCGCGTTCATCCGGTCCTGGATAAATCCGGTCAAAATGCCGTCTTCGATCAGGACGGTGCTGGACGCAGGCGTGCCTTCATCGTCAATGGTCAGGGATCCCCGGCGGTCGGGCAAGGTGGCGTCATCCACCACCGTCACCCCCGGTGCCGCCACCCGTTCGCCCATCAAGCCGGCAAAGGCGGATGATTTTTTGCGGTTGAAATCGCCTTCCAGGCCGTGGCCCACCGCTTCGTGCAGCAACACACCGGGCCACCCCGGTCCCAGAACCACGGTCATTTCACCGGCTGGCGCGGGCACACTTTCCAGATTGACCAGCGCCTGGCGCAACGCTTCATCGGCAATGTTCAGCCAGCTTTCCGGGCGCACCCACTGATCATATTCGGCCCGTCCGCCAGCCCCGAACGATCCATTTTCCATGCGTCCGCCCTGTTCCACCACCACCGACACGTTGATCCGCACCAAGGGACGAATATCGGTGGCGCTTTGTCCGCCCGCGCGCAACACCTCCACCGCCTGCCAATTGCCCGCCAGAGACACCGAAACCTGATGCACCCGGGGATCTTTCCCCCGCACATAAGCATCAATCTCGCCCAGCAGTTTAACCTTGGCGTCAAATGCCATGCCGTTCAGCGGGTTCATCTCGCCATACAGTTTGGTGTTGGTGCCCTTGGGCGGTTGCGCCACCGTACCGCCGTGACCGCGACACACCGACTTGACCGTTTCACCGGCGCGTCTGATGGCCTCTTCACTCAGGTCCGTGGCATGGGCATACCCCGCCATTTCCGCCGCCACCGCGCGCAAACCAAACCCTTGAGCGGTATCGAAATTGGCCGATTTCAGCTGCCCATCATCAAACAACAGGCTTTCCGACTGGCGATATTCCAAAAACAATTCCCCATCGTCCGCACCTTGAAGGGCATCGTTGACGATGGACGCAACGCGGTCCTTATCCATTTGGGTGCGTTCAAAAAACAGTTCGGTGGTGGTGGCGTTGTCGGACATTCGGGTTCTCCTGTCGGTGTGCCCCCAGATATGCCAGAGGGGGGCCTTGTCCACAAGGGATATGGGGCCAAAAAGTCATTTCACCAGCCAACTCCGCCTTGACGCCGCCAGATAGGTTCGACATGTTAGGGATCTGGACTCCGTGGTGATTTGGCCGGTCGGCTTGCGGCCACGTAAAACAATCCGCTAAAAGGCCGAAGCAACGGGAAAGCAAGCATATTGCCCTGGCCTTCGGTCCGGGCTTTTTTGTTTTTTTGAAGGATATTGGACTATGAGCGACACGCCCCCCCCAAACGCCGCCGCGAAAACGTGGCGACCCGCCACCCACCAGGTGCGCGGCGGATTGGATCGCACGCCCTTTGGCGAAACCAGCGAAGCGCTGTTTATGACCTCTGGCTATGTGTATGACAGCGCCGAACAGGCCGAACGCGCGTTCACCGGCGAAGAAGACCACTATGTCTATTCGCGATACGCCAACCCCACACTGAGCATCTTCGAAAATCGCCTGGCCGCCATCGAAGGGGCCAAATATTGCAAAGGCACCGCCAGCGGCATGGCCGCGGTGTTCGCCGCCTTGGCGGCGCATTTGAAAACCGGTGATCGCATCGTCGCCGCGAAAGCCCTGTTTGGGGCGTGTTATCACGTCATCAACGTGATTTTGCCGCGCTGGGGCATCACGGCTGAATTTGTCGATGGCGACGATTTGGACGCATGGCAACGCGCGCTCGCCAGCCCCGCCCAGGCGGTGTTCATCGAAACCCCATCCAACCCGGCCCTGTCGATCATCGACATCGCGGCGGTGGCCGATTTGGCGCACAAGGCCGGGGCCTTGATGATCGTCGACAATGCCTTCGCCAGCACGGTGTTGCAGCACCCGCTGGATTTGGGCGCGGACGCGGTCACTTACAGCGCCACCAAACACATCGACGGCCAGGGCCGGTCGTTGGGGGGGGCGATTTTGTCCAACAACGAAGACTACCTGGAAAACACCGTCGCCCCGTTTTTGCGCCAAACCGGCCCCGCATTGAGCCCGTTCAATGCGTGGGTGCTGATCAAGGGCCTGGAAACAATCGAATTGCGGGTCACGCGCCAATGCGACAACGCGCTGGACATCGCCCGCTTCCTCAGCACCCAGGATGTCATTGAACGAACGATCTATCCCGGTTTGTCCAGCCACCCGCACCACGACCTGGCGATGGCTCAGATGTCGGGGCGGGGTGGGACCATCATCGCGTTCCACGTCAAGGGTGGCAAAGAGGCCGCGTTCAAGCTGATGAACAAACTTGAAATCATTGATATTTCGAACAATTTGGGCGACGTCAAAAGCCTGATCACCCACCCGGCCACCACCACCCACCAGAAAATGACCGCCGCCGAACAACAGGCCGCAGGCATTTTCCAGGGTACCATCCGCCTGTCGGTGGGCATCGAAGACGTGCGCGACCTCAAAGACGACCTGGCCCAGGCATTGGCTTAGGCACCGGCTTTAAGCGATAGCTTTAAGCGATAGAAGGGGACGGCAAACCCGCCCCGGCCCATTAGGCGGCATCCAGATTACCCACCCATAGGACACAATCAATGGTCGTGGCGATGATGTTCATCGGGATAATGCGGGTGAGAGTGTTGCGTTGGTTCGTGTTGGTGTTTGTGAACGTGCGGCCCGTCCGGAGAAATATCACAATCATGCCCGTGGTGTCCGTCATCGTGGACGTGGACATGTGAGTGTTCCATTGCTTTGTGTTCATGCTCGTGTACATGACGTTCGGTGATGTGAAGCCAAATCCCGATGGCCATCAGCCCGCCCGCCAGAACAAGGGCGAAGGTTACCGGGTCGCCAAGCAAGGGAACGGCAATGATTGCGCCGACGAAGGGGGCAGTGGAGAAATACGCCCCCGCCCGGGCGGTGCCGAGTTCCCTGAGGGCGACAACAAACAACACAAGGCTGACCCCATACCCCAAAAAGCCGACAACGCCGGACATCATGATGTTGCCTGCGGATGGAATCGTCATCCCGACAATCAACGCGAGACCAACATTTGTTGCGCCCGCAACCAGTCCCTTGATCGCGGCAATTTGAAACGGGTCGGATAACGACACCTTGCGGGTCAGATTGTTGTCGATGGCCCAGCACAAGCAGGCCCCCAATATGGCCAACGTGGGCCAGAAGGTTTGCACCTGGATCGTTCCTGGCCATGAAAGGACGACCGCGCCGACAACGATGGCCGCCATGCCGATCGCGATGCGCCGATCGAAGTTTTCACGGAAAACGTACCATGCGAGAAGCGCCGTGAAAACGCCCTCAGTGTTAAGCAGGAGTGAAGCCGTAGAGGCTGAAGTTTCCGACAACCCCCACATGAGAAAGATGGGGCCAACGATGCCACCAGCGACCACAGCGCCGAACATCCATGGCCAGTCGTGGCGGGCCAGTGCGTCACCTTTCGATCCCCGTATAAACCTGACAATCGACAAGCCAATGCCAGAACCAAGATAGAGAAGACCCGCGAGCAGCCACGGGCTTACATCGGTCAACAATATCTTTGCAAATGGAGTGCTGGCCCCGAAGAGGGCTGCAGCGCCAAGAGCAGCAGCGATTCCTCTACGATTTGTTCTCATAACAAGCATATAGCTGCCTCTGTTAAAATAGTGTCCGGTCTTCCGTGTAAGCGAGCTTTTTTCTTCTTTTCCATCTTCAATATATTGAAGATGGAAACCCGTGCAATTCCTAAAATTTCCTGGATGCATGTGACGACCGGGAAGACCACGTCGCAAGAGGCCGTTGGTGTTTTCGATGGTGCCGCGCTGCCAGGATGCGTGCGGATCGCAGAAGTACGTTTCCAGTTTCAGGACGGCTTCCAGCCTCTGATACTCATGGAATTCCCTGCCGTAGCATATGAAGAAGTCCGTGTATGAGGTCCGGTTATAGCCTTATTTATCCGCAGAAGCGGGCTTGTATTCACCTCGCGGCAACTTAGGCGGGCACATTCTCGCGGGGTTAATCGGCGGGGATTTTTCGCGTAGTTTTGCAAATACGACCATAGTTTGTCTGACAGGGTGTATTTGTCCGCAACCCGCCCCTGTGATCCTTGGGTGAAATGGCCATCCATCGGTTCGGTGCCGTCTTGCGGGTGTAAAACAGCCCCCATACGCGGATCCGTTTTGGGGTTTGGGAGGATCAAATCATCAAACGAAAACGCATTTTCATCGCGAAACCCAACCATAAAAATGCGTTCTCGGTGTTGGGCTCGGTGTTGGGCCCGGTGTTGGGCCCGGTGTTGGGGAAGGGAACCGCGCGCGTCGATTGCGCGGGTGTGTGCGCGGTAGCCGAGTTGCTCTTGCGGGGTGCGTAAAATCACCTTGAAGGTCTTGCCCTTGTCCTGACTGACGAGATTTTTCACGTTTTCCGGCAAAAAGGCCCGGGGGCGATGGTGTTCGCGCAGTTGAGTAAATTTAGTGATCATGTTCAAATCCCGCCCCATATCCGGGAATATTTTTGACATCGTGGCACAAATTTATCCCCGCAAGCTCCCTCCCAAAAGAACAAAACAAGGACAATTTGGGGCTGGCGACGCGGCGATCAAGGCGCTTTGCGTGTTCGGGGGGACCTTAAAACCGCCCCCGCACATTGTGCAAATTTAACCCTTGGCGGGGCTTGGCGAACGCCTCCAGATCCCTTAGAGTCCGGCCCATAATGTACCGTGTATTTTCGATACATTATGGGCCGGACCTTGACCGGCTTTAAGACCATTCTGGAAACGAAAGACACCTCATGTCGACAGCCATCGAAGACAAGCTTAACTTGCTGCAAGACCTGATCAAGCGCGCCCAAAACCAAGGGGCCGACACCGCGGATGCGCTGTTCGCCGAGGGCACCTCGCTGTCGCTGTCGTGGCGCATGGGCGCGGTCGAACAGCTGGAACGCTCCGAAGGCCTGGATTTGGGCTTGCGGGTTTTCGTCGGCGGATCCCAGGCGATTGTGTCATCGTCCGACATCGGCCAATCAGCCTTGGACGAATTGGTCGAACGGGCCGTCGCAATGGCCAGGTCGGTGCCCGAAGACCCTTATGCGGGGCTCGCCGACCCGGACCAATTGGCGACCGATTTTATGGATTTCGATATGTTCGATCCGTGCCAACCCAGCGCCGATGAATTGACAGATGCGGCCCGCACCGCCGAAGACGCCGGCATGGCGGTGGACGGTGTCAGCAGTTGCGAAGGGGCCCACGCCGGGTTCAGCCAATCGGCCATTGCATTTGCCGCATCCAACGGATTTGCCCACACCTACCAGCGTTCGCGTCACAGCCTCAGCGCGTCGATGCTGGCGGGCGAAGGCACCGGGATGGAACGCGATTACGACTACACCGGCGCGGTCTGGGCCGAAGACCTGCAAGACGCCACGGTGATTGGCCGCCGTGCCGGGGAAAAAGCGGTCAAACGCCTCAACCCGCAAAAAGCCAAAACCCAGCAGGTCCCGGTGGTGTTCGACAACCGCGCCGCGCGATCACTGGTCGGCCACCTGTCCGGGGCCGTCAACGGATCGTCCATCGCGCGCGGCACGTCGTTTTTAAAAGACAAAATGGGCGCGGACATTTTCGCCCCCGGGGTCACCATTGTCGACGATCCGCACCGTCGGCGCGGTTTGCGCTCGGCCGCATTCGACGACGAAGGCTTGCCCACAAAAAGGCGCAATATTATCGACGCCGGCACCCTGTCCACGTGGTTTTTGGACCTGCGTTCGGCCCGCCAATTGGGCTTGCAATCAACCGGGCACGCCGGACGCGGGGTGTCCAGCCCACCATCGCCGGGGGCATCGAACCTGTACATGGAAGCGGGCGATCTATCGGTGTCCGACCTGATCAAAGACATCAAAGCGGGATTTTTCGTGACCGAATTGATCGGCATGGGGGTCAACACCATCACCGGCGATTATTCGCGCGGGGCCAGTGGTTTCTGGATTGAAAACGGTGAACTCACCCACGCCGTTTCCGAGGTCACCGTGGCCGGGCACTTGTCCGATATGTTCAAGAGCCTCACCCCGGCCAACGACCTGGAGTTTCTGTATGGTGTCGACGCGCCCAGCGTGCGCGTCGAAGGCATGACCCTGGCCGGGGCATAAACCCGGAACCATCTGATTTCAGGAAACTTTGCGGGCTTTGGTCGGTGCCGGGGCCATGCTATGTTCGCGGTTTAAGATCCAATCGTTTGACAACAAGTGAACTCTGCCCGTGAAGCATGCCTCTACGTTTGTTTTGATGTCGCGCCTGTGGCGGGAAAATATTCGCCCCTATTTGGGCTGGCTTTTGACCGCCCTGGTGTTCATGGCCATCATGGCCGGGGCCAATGCGCTGAGTGCGTGGTTGATGAAACCGGTGGTCAACGAAATTTTTGTGGCCAAGAACGAAGACATGCTGTGGCTGATCGGGATGGCGGTGTTTGCCACCTTCGCCGTCAAGGGCCTTGCCAACTTTGTCCAGGCCACCATCATGGCCAGGGTCGGCTTTCACATTGTCGCCGACATGCAAAAACGTCTCTACAAGCACCTCAGCCAACAAGACCTGGCCTATTTCCATCACCATTCCACCGGCACCCTGGTGTCGCGCTTTACCTTTGACATCCAGACCATGCGGGTCGCGGTGTCCCACGCCATCACCGTGTTCGGCAAGGATTTGCTGTCGCTGATCGGCCTCATCGTGGTGATGTTTGTGCAAGACCCCTTGTTGGCGTTTATCGCTTTTTTCGTGTTTCCGGTGGCCATTTTACCGATTGTCAAAATCGGTCGGCGGATGCGCAAGGTGACCAACACCTACCAGCAAGAAATGGGCGTCTTCACCACCTTGTTGGAACAAACGTTCCAGGGCATTCGGGTCGTCAAAGCTTACGGCATGGAAGATTACGAACGCGGCCGGGTCAATGGCCTGGTCGATAATCTGTGCAAGAACTTTGTCAAATCGGCCCGCACCCGGGCGCTCAACAGCCCGGTGATGGAAACCCTGGGCGGGGTTGCCGCGACCACCATCATCATATATGGCGGCTACCGGGTGATGGACGGCGCCATGGATGCGGGCGGGTTCTTTTCCTTTTTGATGGCGTTGTTGTTGGCCTATGAACCGATGAAGCGGCTGGCCAACCTCAACACCACCGTACAAGAAGGCCTGTCGGGGGCGGAACGCACCTTCGCCACCCTGGATCAAGCCCGCACCCTGGTGGAAAAACCCGGCGCAACGGACCTCGACGTGGCGCGGGGCGAAATCAAATTTGAAAACGTCCGGTTCAGCTACACCCAGGCCGATGACGAAAACGGCGAAAACGGCGAAAAAGGTCAAGACCATGCCCCCAGCGCCGCGCTCAACGACATCAACATCACCGTTCCGGCGGGCAAAACCGTCGCCCTGGTGGGCACCTCGGGGGCGGGTAAATCAACCATCATGAACATCGTGCCCCGTTTCTACGACGTTGACAGCGGTTGCGTGCGCATTGACGGCCAGGACATTCGCGATGTGACCTTTAAATCGTTGCGCAACGCCATGGCCCTGGTCAGCCAGGAGGTCACCCTGTTCGACGACACGGTGCGCGCCAACATTGCCTATGGGCGTCCCGACGCCAGCTTTGATGATATTCAGGCCGCCGCCCGCCACGCCGCCGCCGCCGACTTTATTCGCACCCTGGCCAACGGCTACGACACCCAGGTGGGCGAACACGGCGTGCGTTTGTCGGGCGGCCAACGCCAACGCCTGGCGATTGCCCGCGCAATGCTGAAAAATGCCCCGATTTTGCTGTTGGATGAGGCCACCTCGGCGCTCGATACGAAATCCGAACGCCATGTCCAGGCCGCCCTCGACCACCTGATGGCGGACCGCACCACCCTGGTGATCGCCCACCGCCTGTCCACCGTGGTGGATGCCGATTTGATTTATGTTTTGGACCATGGCCGGGTGGTCGAACAAGGCACCCACACCGAACTGCTGGCCCAGGACGGGCAATACGCGCAACTCTATCGCTTGCAGTTTGCCGCCAAGACCCCCGAACCCGTCGCCCCCGAACCCGTTGCCCCGTAACCTCCAGAGGACCTTGATGTGAAGCTGCACAAGCGCATCCTAGAACGCCCCTGGGCCCAATCCGCGGCGTCGTTGTTGATCGCCTTGTATCTGCGTCTGGTCTACATCACCGGGCGAAAAGAGGTGCGCGGCTGGGACAACATCCAGAGCCAAATCGACGCCGGTCAGCCGGTCATTTTGTGTTTTTGGCATGCCCGCATGATTATCTCCGTATTGGGCTGGAACCCAAAATACCAATTGCACATCTTAAGCACCCCCCACCGCGACGGTCGCATCGCCGCCAGGAGCTACAACCGTTTGGGCATCAAGACCATCTGGGGGTCCACCAAAAAAGGTGGATCGGACGCCGCCCGAACAATGATCCGGGTGCTTAGGTCCGGCCAAACCGTCGGCATCACCCCCGATGGCCCCAAAGGGCCGCGCCAACGCCTGCAGGTGAGCGCGCTGGACATCGCGCGAATGAGCGGTGCCCGACTGGTTCCGGTTACAGCCGCCTCGCGCAACAACAAAATACTCGCCACCTGGGATCGTTTGCAAATTCCCAAACTGTTTGGCCACCACATCATCTGGATTGACGCGGCGGTTGAAGTCCCGCGCAAATCCACGCCCGAGGACCGTGAACAACTGCGCCAGGACCTTGAAAATCGCCTCAACACCATGACCCGTACATTGGACCGTGAGTTTGGCCTCGACACCCCAGAGCCCCACCCCCCGGCGGAGCCCCAACCATGAAGCTGTTGGCGTACCGACTGGCAACCACCGTGGCGGGACCGTTGATCCGCCTGTATCTGGCCCGGCGGCGCGCCCGTGGCAAAGAAGATCCGGTGCGCTTTAACGAACGCCTCGGTTATCCATCGCAGCCGCGCCCGGATGGAAAATTGCTGTGGCTCCACGCCGCCAGTGTTGGCGAGGCGCTGTCGATTTTGAGCTTGATCGAGCGCATCCGCACCGCCCATCCCGATTGGACGGTGTTGGTCACCACCGGCACCGTAACCTCGGCCCGGTTGCTGGCCGGCCGCTTGCCTTGGGGCGCATTGCACCACTACATTCCCGTCGACCGGGTGGCTTATGTGCGGCGGTTTCTGGATCACTGGCGACCCGATCTGGCGATCTGGGTGGAAAGTGAGTTTTGGCCCAATTTGGTGATTGAAACCCACGCCCGCCACGTGCCGATGGTGGTCCTCAACGGGCGCATGTCGGAAAAATCCTTTCGCGGTTGGCACCGCCACCTGGCCTTTATACACCGCATTCTATCGGCCTTTGCCCTGGTGTTGGCGCAAAGCCCAAAGGATGCGGAGCGTTTTTGCGCGTTGGGCGCGGCCCACGTCAAGACCCTCGGCAACCTCAAATACGCCGCCGCCGCCCTGCCGGTCGACGGCCCCGCCTTGACGTCCTTGCGCCACGCCATAGGCACCCGCCCGCTGTGGCTGGCGGCCTCCACCCACCCCGGCGAGGAGGCTCTTTGCGCCCGGGTGCACAAAAACCTCAAAACCCATCACGCCAACGTGTTGAGCATTGTCGTGCCGCGCCACCCCGAACGCGGCGAGGCGCTGGCCGCAGAGCTAAAAGCCCTCGGCGTTGACGTCGCCCGGCGCGCCGCAGGCCAACCCATCAGCGCCCAAACCGATATTTATATCGCCGACACCCTGGGTGAGCTGGGCTTGTTTTACCGCCTTTGCGACATCGTTTACATGGGCAAAACCCTGGTCGGCGGCGGCGGCCAAAACCCCATCGAACCCGCCGCCCTGTCATGCGCCTTGATCTTTGGCCCCGACATGAGCAACTTTGAAGACATCGCCACCACCCTGGTTGACGCCGGGGCCAGTCGATGGGTCAAAGATGAAATGGAATTTTTTGAGGCCGTTGACATGTTAATCCGCAATCCATCCGCGCGCACCCACGCCGGGACGGCGGCCGCGACCACCGCGCACGCCCAAAGCCACGTCCTCGACCAAACGATGAATGCTCTCGAGCCCTTTTTAAGCCCGTCACCCCCTCACCCCATCAAGGAAGCCCCCCATGCACGCACCTGATTTCTGGGACCGCAAAACCCAAGGCTTGTGGCCCAGCATCTTGCGCCCCGTGGGCTGCTGCGTCGCGGCCATCAGCCATATGCGGCAAAAATCTGCGGCCCCTTGGCGGGCCTCCGTGCCGGTGATTTGTATCGGCAACCTGGTCGCCGGCGGGGCCGGCAAGACCCCGGTTGCAATCGACACCCTCGCCCGCTTGCAAACCCTTGGCCTCACCCCTCACGCGGTGTCGCGCGGTTACGGCGGCGCGCAACCCGGCCCGCTGCGGGTCGATCCCGCCACCCACACCAGTTTTGACGTCGGTGATGAACCGCTGTTGCTGGCCCGCACCACGCCGACCTGGGTCAGCCACGACCGGCGCAAAGGGATCGAGGCCGCGATCCAGGCCGGGGCGGATATTGTGGTGATGGATGATGGTTTTCAAAACCCCGGCATTGAAAAAGATTTGTCCCTGCTGGTGGTCGACGGCGGTTATGGATTTGGCAATGGTCGGGTGATGCCCGCCGGGCCGTTGCGCGAAACCATCAAAGATGGCCTTGCGCGCGCCGATGCGGTGGTTTTGCTGGGCACCGACAATGCCGATGTCTGGGGACGGGTGCGCCGTGCGGGTTATAAAGACCTTGCGGTGATCCGCGCCGCCTTAGAACCGGTCGGTAAATTTGCCGATTTAAAAGGCCAAAAGGTTTTCGCCTTCGCCGGCATTGGTCGCCCGGAAAAATTTTTCCAAACCCTCAAAGAGCTTGGCTGCACCTTGGCCGGGTGCCGGGCTTTTGACGATCATCACCCCTACCGCGAAGCCGAAATTTTGACCATTTTGGCCAATGCCATCGACTGTCCGGTGCTAACCACCGCCAAGGACCACGTGCGCCTCAGCCCGGCATACCAAAACCGGGTGCGGGTCCTGGAAATCGCCTTGGCGTGGAAGCAAACCGATCAAATCGACGCCCTTCTGGCCCCGTTTGCGCCCCCCCAAAAAACGCCCGCCGATGACAACTAACCTCCCCCCGGTCCCCACCCGCAAGGCCACGGTGCTCGATTACATCGGGGCCGGGTGTGCCTTTGCAGCCCTGTTTGTGTTGCGACGATTGCCTTTTCAGGTGGTCTCGTGGCTGGGCGGCGGGCTGGCCCGGACCATCGGTCCGTGGTTGAAACCGTCGCGCACCGCACGAAAAAATTTAGCCGCCGTCTTTCCCGACATGGCGCCCGCTGAACTTTCCCGCACCATAACCCAGGTGTGGGACAACATGGGCCGCACCGCCTTTGAATTTGCCGTCATGGACCAGTTGTTGCGCGCCCCGGGACGCCAACGGGTTGAAATTCACGGCGAGGAGAATCTGGACGCGGCCGTTCAAACCCAAAAACCGATTTTATTTTTCGGTGCCCACATGGGCAATTGGGAACTGTTGCCGGTTTCAACCCAACTGGTCGGGTTGAGCGCCCATTCATTTTACCGCGCCCCCAACAACCCCTTGCTGCAAAAGCTGTTCACCAACCGTGCCAGCCGGGGGGAAATGATCCCCAAAGGAACCCGCGGTGCCCGGCGCGCGCTGGCGTTGCTCAAACAAAATCAGCATTTGGGGATTTTGGTCGATCAAAAACTCAACGATGGGATTGCCGTGCCGTTTTTCGGTCGCGACGCCATGACCGGCACCGCGTTGGCGGAATTTGCCTTGCGCTTTGACGCCCCGATGGTCCCGGTCCGTTGTGAACGGTTGCCCGGCGCACGGTTCAAGCTAACCTTTTTACCCGCCCTTGAGGTGCCCCCGAACGACGACAAAAAAGCCGCCGTCCGCCACATCATGAGCCGCGTCAACGCCCTTTTGGAAAACTGGATCCGCGCCACCCCCGGACAATGGCTGTGGCTGCACAACCGCTGGCCCAAAGCTTAGGCCCTAAACCCATCACATGATCACCCATCACATGATCACCCATCACATGATTAATTGCGGCTTAATGTTTTGCCGGTGTTGACGACCAGGCACCCCTGGGCATCGGCCCGGTGGCCTGTTGCGGGTCCAGATATACCCCTTTCCACGTCATTCCCCAGTGCAGGTGCGGTCCGGTGACACGGCCGCTTTGACCAACCCGGCCAAGCGCGTCGCCTTGTTTTAAAACCTCGCCCGCGATCACCGAAATATCGTCCATGTGAGCATACACCGTGGTCAGGCCCAAGCCGTGGTCGATCATCACCGTTTTGCCGGTGTAAAACATATCTTGTTCGGCCAACACCACCACCCCATCGGCGGGCGCGGTGATGACGGCCCCCTTGGGCGCGGCGATATCGACCCCGTTGTGGGACCGTTTGGGGATCCCGTTGAGAATCCGTTGCGATCCAAACACCCCCGAAAGCGGGCCCTTGACCGGCCATTCAAAGCCCGACAGGAACCGCGCCGTCCCCGTCATCATCGCCCGCACATCCCAAATTTTGGCGTTGTCCGATTGAATCCGCGCACTGTCTTCGGGCCTGGGCGTGACTTTTCCGGGCGCCAATCCGTCGATCCGCTGGACGTTGTAGGTTTGCGCCTTGATCGCCAACACATGGATATCCGGTGCGCCGCCCGGTTGTTGCACCGTCACCACCGAGCGCGGTTTGGCATCGCGGCCAAAGCCAACCACAAAGGCCCCGTTGTCGGCCACATCAACCGGGGTGTCGTCCAGGGTCACGACGGCATCAGGGGTCGTTTGGCCGACCACCAGGCCCCCTTGCACGAAGTTTCCGGTCAGTTCCATGGCGTTGGCCGGGAAACTCGCCACCGCCAACAGGGCAATCCAGATTTTCATACCTTTGATCCTTACAACAATTCGCCTTGACGCCGGTCGGTCCGGGCACCGGTTTTTTTCTTGACCACTTTATGTCCGCGCACCCCAACCCCACCCGCTGCGGTCACGCGCGCCCCCACATCACCGTCCTTCATCCTGATCGATACATCATCGCCCGGGGACAAATCCGCCACCGCCGTGACCGCCTTGCCACGGGTGTCGGTCACCAGGGCAAAGCCCCGGTCCAAAACCCGTTCATAGGACAAACCGTCCAACAAGCGGGCCGTTTGGCTTAAATCGCGACGTTTCCAGGTGGTGATCCGCCGTCCCGCATGACGCAAGCCATCGCTTCGGTGGCTCAGTGCGGTGCGGGCAAACGCCAACCGGGGTGCGGGTGAAGCCAATGCCGCCTCGGCCAAATTCCGGTGACGGCGGTGCAATCCGGTTTGCAAACTGCCCGCCAAACGGTCCGTCCAATCGTCCAGACGCTGGCGTTGATTGGCGACCAGGCCATTGAGATCGGGCAACCCGCGCGCCAGTCCCCCAAGCCGGGTACCGTGTTCCATCACACAACGCCCCACGGCCCGCACCAGGCGCGCGCCGTCGTCTTCGACCTGGGCGAGCAGTTCAACGCGCACCGGAACCGCCATTTCAGCCGCCGCGGAGGGCGTTGGCGCACGCACATCGGCGGCAAAATCAATCAACGTGGTGTCGGTTTCATGGCCCACCGCACTGATCAGGGGGATGGCGCTGCGGGCCGCCGCGCGGACCACGTTTTCTTCGTTAAAGGCCCACAAGTCTTCCAGGGATCCGCCCCCCCGGGCGATGATCAAAACGTCGGGGCGGGGGATTTTTTCGTCCACGCCCCCCACCTTCAAGGCGTTAAAGCCATCAATCGCGGCCTCAATTTGGTCCTTGGCATCCGGGCCTTGAACCGCCACCGGCCACACCAGAACCCGGCGTGGAAAGCGGTCGTTCAAACGGTGTAAAATGTCGTGGATCACCGCCCCGGTGGGCGATGTGACCACGCCGATCACATTGGGCAAAACCGGCAAGGGCCGTTTCCGGTCGGCGTCGAACAAGCCTTGAGAGGCCAAATCTTTGCGCCGTTCATCCAACAGCTTCAACAACGCGCCTTCGCCCGCAACCTCAACCGCATCCACCACAATTTGATAATTGGAACGCCCCGGATAAGTGGTCAGGCGTCCGGTGGCGATGATTTCCAGCCCGTCTTCGGGCTCCACGCTCAACCGTGCCGCGGTGCCCCGCCAGCACACCGCGTCCAAAACCGCGCCGTCGTCTTTGAGGCGAAAATACAAATGCCCCGACCCGGCCCGCTTAAAACCGGAAACTTCGCCGCGCACCCGAACGAAGGAAAACGAATCTTCAACCACCCGTTTGAGGTGACCGGAAACCTCGGACACCGAAAAAATCGGCGCATTCAAGCCATTTTCCGTCATTTAATAACCTCGGCGTCGGTTTGCGGTTCACTCATGGCGGACAGTATGTATGATACCAGGGCACACGGCAAAAAAAGCCGGGCATTTTTTTAAACGAAGTCTTGTCAGAGACATCCGTCAGCACGAGAGGGTTTTGCCCATGAAGGTTTTAGTTGTTGGTTCCGGTGGACGTGAGCACGCGTTGTGCTGGGCCATCGCAAAATCCCCAAAATGCACCAAGCTCTATGCCGCACCCGGCAATGCAGGCATGACGGCGGTGGCCGAATGCATTGCGATCGAAGCCGAAAACATAGATGGGATGTTGGAATTTTGCGTTGCACAGGCCGTTGATTTCGTTGTCGTCGGCCCGGAAATTCCGCTGGTCGAGGGGCTGGTCGATAAATTGAAAGCTGTCGGCATCCAGGCTTTTGGGCCGTCGCAAAAAGCCGCCCAACTGGAAGGTTCCAAAGCCTGGATGAAGGACCTTTTGGCGCGCTATTCCATCCCCACAGCCGCCTATGGCCTGTTCGACGAACCCGACGCCGCCAAGGAATTCATCTTAAAGCAAGACGGCCCCGTGGTCGTCAAAGCCGATGGTCTGGCTGCGGGCAAAGGGGTGATCGTCTGTCACAACAAAAATGAAGCCTACGCCGCGATTGACCACATCATGATCGAACGCGCCTTCGGCAGCGCCGGGGATGAGGTGTTGATCGAAGAATTCATGCCCGGTGAAGAGGTCAGCTTTTTTGCCCTGGTTGACGGCACCACGGCGGTGGCGATGGCCTCGGCCCAGGATCACAAAGCCGTGCACGAAGGCGATGTTGGTCCCAACACCGGGGGCATGGGCGCTTATTCCCCCACCCCGGCCATCGACAAGGCCTTGCACAAAAAAATCATGGATGAGATCATTCAGCCGACCATCAACGGCATGGCCGCCGACGGCTGCCCTTTCCAGGGGGTTCTGTTCGCGGGCCTGATGATCACCGAAACCGGCCCGAAGGTTCTGGAATTCAACGTCCGCTTTGGCGATCCGGAATGCCAGGTATTGATGGCGCGGATGAAATCGGACCCCCTGGAAGCCCTGCTGGCGTGCGCCGAAGGGCGGCTGTCCGAAACCAAAATCACATGGCAAAAAAACACCGCTCTGGTGGTTGTCATGGCCGCGAAAGGTTATCCTGGAAAATATGCAAAGGGCAGTCATATCCATAACCTGGACGCCGCCAATGCCGTCTCCGGGGTGGAAGTGTTTCACGCCGGGACCACGTTTAAAGACAACCAGGTCGTTTCAAATGGCGGCCGCGTGTTGGGCGTCACCTCCACCGGCAAGACCGTCAAGGACGCTCAACACAAGGCTTACACCGCCGTCGACATGATTGATTGGCCCGAAGGCTTTTGTCGCCGCGACATTGGCTGGCGTGCGGTAGAACGCGAAAAGGCTTAAAAATTATGGATGATCAAACCCGCACCACCCTCGAAGCCGCCGCATGGCGCAGCTTTATCGCCCACCTGCAAAACCGCCCCGACGTGCAAAACATCGATTTGATGAACCTCGCGGGGTTTTGTCGCAACTGTTTGTACAAATGGCTGCTCGAAGCCGCCCGGCAAAACGACGTGGAGCTGAGCAAAGACGACGCCATACAGGCCGTCTACGCCATGACCATCGCAGAATGGAAAGCCACCCACCAAACCAGGGCCAGTGACGCCCAGTTGCAATTGTTCGAAGACACCCGGCCGCTGCATTCGCCCATCAGCGGACACAATTAGGGTTTACCGGGGGATTTATCGGGGCGTTTATCGCGAAAGAATTTTTTCAAAAGCGCCCCCGAAGCCCGTTCGGATAAGCCGCCGTAGACCTCTGGGCGATGATGGCAGGTGGGTTGTTGAAACATCATCGGACCGTGTTCCACGCCGCCCATTTTGGCGTCATAGGCCCCAAAATAGACCCGGCGGATGCGCGCGAACGAGATCGCCGTCGCGCACATGGCGCACGGTTCCAGGGTGACGTACAAATCGCATCCGGCCAGCCGGGGCGAGCCCATTTTATGTGCCGCCGCCCGCACCGCCAACAGTTCCGCATGGGCGGTGGGATCGTTCAGTTCTTCGGTGCGGTTGCCCGCGCGCGCCAAAATCGCCCCGGTTTCGCCGTCAACAATCACGCAGCCAACGGGGACTTCGCCGCGTTCAAACGCCTGCAAAGCGTCTGCCAGCGCCATATCCATAAAGGTTTCTTTGGCCGTCTTCATGGTGTGAACCTGCCCAGCCGCGAAGGCCTCGTCAAGTGTTCTTGCTCCGATGCGCCGGGCGACTTACATTCCCCTTATGACAACACCCACTCCCGACCACGACCGTCCGCTCATCGCCATCCCGCTCGACAGCAAAAATGGCAGTGCCACGGGCTATTCCAAATTTCCCTGGTATGGACTGCGCCACAATTATGTCCGCGCGGTGATCAACGCCGGTGGGCGGCCCTTGCTGTTGCCCCACGAACCCGGTTTGCTGGACGCCTATGCCCACGACATCGACGGACTTTTGATCACCGGCGGAAATTTCGATATTGATCCCACCTTGTACGGCGACCCCGCCACCCACGCCACCGTGACCACAAATGACGCGCGCACCGCGTTCGAAATGGCGCTGCTGCAAAGCGCCCTCAAACGCGATATTCCCATATTGGGCATTTGCGGCGGCCAACAACTGTTGCATGTGGCTTTGGGCGGGACCTTGGTGCAACACATTCCCGACGCCTTCACAGACCCGTTGGCCCACGAACAACCCAACCCCCGCGACGAGGTCGGCCATGATGTAAACATCGTCGAAAACACCTTGCTACATTCCATTGTCGGCGAAACCCTGATCCAGGTGAACAGCGCCCATCATCAAGCCGTGTCCGATGAGCCCGGCGGGGTAAAAATAAACGCCCGCGCGCCCGATGGCGTGATTGAGGGTTGCGAAGCCCCCGACATGCGCTTTTGTCTGGGGGTCCAATGGCACCCGGAATTTGAAATCACCGCCGCCGACGTGCGCATCTTTGCCGCATTTGTCGAGGCTGCCCGAACCTGTGCCCAAGGATGCAAAAACGAAGATGTCTGATCAAACCCCACCGCCCAATATTGAAAAAGGCCAGCGCATCGCCAAGGTGATCGCACGTGCCGGTTTGTGTTCCAGGCGTGACGCGGAACGCTGGATCGTCGAAGGCCGGGTGCGGGTGGACGGAAAAGTCGTTGAGACCCCCGCCACCTTGATCACCGACCCCACCACCGTGGTGGTCGATGGCAAGCCTCTCCAGGCACCGATTGAAGCGCAACTGTGGCGCTATCACAAGCCCCCCGGGCTGATCACCTCGCACAACGACGAGCAAGGCCGAGACACGGTGTTCAACCAATTGCCGGCGCAGTTGGGCCGGGTGGTGTCGGTGGGCCGTCTGGATCTCAATTCCGAAGGGTTGTTGCTGTTGACCAACGATGGCGGCCTGGCGCGGGAACTGGAACTGCCGTCCAACAACTGGCTGCGCACCTACCGGGTGCGGGTGTTTGGCCATGTGGACGATGAAAAACTGGCCCTGTTGAAAAATGGCATCACCCATGACGGGGTCAAATACGGTTCCATCAACGCTCGCATTGAAAAGAAATCCGGCCGCAACGCGTGGCTGATCGTATCGTTGAGCGAAGGCAAAAACCGGGAAATCCGCCGCGTGATGGAGTTTTTGGAATTGCAAGTCAATCGCCTGATCCGCACCAGCTATGGTCCGTTTCGCCTCGACGATTTACAGCGCGGCGATGTCCAACCGGTGCCGCGCCGCCAGATGATCGACCAGTTGGGCACCAAACTGAACGGGGCCGGCACCGCTATCAAAACCACCAAAACGGGCTGGGCCAAAGCCAGGGCGAAACCAAACCCCAAACCCAAGTCGCACAAACCGCGCCCGGGAAAACCAGGTGACGGCAGAAAAACCGCCCGCCCCCCCAAACCCCGGTCTTAAGCCCCCCATGAGAATCGTCGCAGGCCGCCACAAAGGTCGCCCCCTCAACGCCCCCCAAGGCCGCGCCACCCGGCCCACATCGGATCGCGCCCGCGAAGCCATGTTTAACGTGCTGGCCCACCTTGGCTGTGGCGGGGGCCTCAACGGTGCGCGGGTTTTGGACCTGTTCGCGGGCACCGGGGCTTTGGGGTTGGAGGCCCTGTCGCGCGGAGCCTCCCACGTCACCTTCGTCGAACCGCACAGGGACGCGCTGAAAACCCTGCGCACCAATATCCTCAGCTTAAACGAAATCCCCAACAGCGCCGTCAAAGCCCACAAGGCCACCGCCCTGGCCCCCATCGACGACCCCGACCAAGCGGTGAATTATGCGTTTTTAGACGCGCCCTACAACCAGGGTTTCAGCGAACCGGCGCTGTTGCACCTTGCCTCAAGCGGCTGGTTGGGCGAACAAGCGGTGGTCATGGTCGAGATCGCCAAAGACGAACCCCTGGCCCTGCCGCCCGGGTTTGCGACCCTCAAAGAAAAAACCTACGGTGCCGCACGGGTGGTGTTTTTGCGCTTCACAGCCTTGTCAGCGGCGGCCAAATAGTTTTTCGATATCGCTCAGTTTCAGCTCCACGTAGGTGGGCCGACCGTGGTTGCATTGTCCCGAATGGGGCGTGGCTTCCATGTCGCGCAACAAGGCGTTCATTTCGCTGGCGTTCAGCCGGCGTCCGGCGCGCACCGACCCATGGCAGGCCATGGTCGCGGCGACGTCGCTTAGTTTTGCCTGCAACGACAACGCTTCGCCCCATTCGGCCAAATCATCGGCCAAATCCACGATCAGCTTTTGCACGTCCGTCTGGCCCAGCATCGCCGGCATTTCCCGCACCACCACCGCACCGTCGCCAAACGGTTCGATCACCAACCCCAAATTGGCAAATTCATCCGCCCGCGCCGCCATCCGGGCGGCCGATGGCTCGTCCAGTTCGACCACTTCGGGCAACAGCAAACCCTGGCGTTTAACCCCACCCGTGGCCAAATCCTGTTTCATGCGTTCGTACACCAACCGTTCATGGGCGGCGTGTTGATCCACAATCACGATGCCATCACGGGTTTGCGTGACAATGTAGGTTTCGTGCACCTGGGCGCGGGCCACGCCCAGCGGGTAATCCTCGCCGGGCGTTTCGAAATCTTCGTTCAAGGCCTCGGTCCGTGCCCCCGGGGGCGGATTGAAATGGTCCAAAGGGGCCTGAAACGCAACCGCGCTTTCCGCCAGGCCTGAAAAACCATACCCGCCCGAGGACCTCCGCGATGATCCCGCATAGCCGTGGCCCATCCCCCCCGCCATCACCGCGCCCAACGCGCCGTTCGCCACGGTGGTCGATGCCCGGTGTCCGGCGTCGGCCAAGGTGTGTTTCAGGGCGCTGACGATCAAGCCCCGCACCAGGCCCGCATCGCGAAACCGCACCTCGGCCTTGGCCGGATGGACGTTGACATCAACTTGATCCGGGGGCACATCCAGATACAGCGCCACGTAAGGATAACGGTCATGGGCCAGAAAATCCCGATACGCCCCGCGCACCGCGCCAAAAAACAGTTTGTCTTTCACCGGGCGGCCATTAACGAACATAAATTGTTGTTGACCGTTGCCCCGGTTGAGGGTCGGCAAGCCAACATGACCGGTCAGGCGAATGTCTTCCCGCTCGGCCTTGACCGGCAAGGCATTGTCATGAAAATCGCGGCCCATGATCGCGCCCAAACGGTCCAGCCGCTGGCTGAACAAATCCCCTTGGGCCGGGGCCAGGCGCAACACCGTGCGCGCGCCGTCCGACAAACTAAAGCCGACCCCCGGATGGGCCATGGCCAGACGTTTGAGGATATCGCTGGCATGGTTCAATTCGGTGCGCGGAGATTTCAAAAATTTCAACCGCGCCGGGGTGGCGAAAAACAAATCGCGAATTTCAACCCGCGTACCCTGGGGATGAGCCGCGGGCTGAACCGGGCCAACCGTTCCGCCTTCGACGCTCAATGTCCAGGCGCTGTCGGCCTCCAGGGCCCGCGACGTCAGGGTCAATCGCGCCACCGCGCCGATGGACGGCAGGGCCTCGCCGCGAAAACCGAGGGTTTCGATATGCACCAGATCGTCATCGGGCAACTTGGAGGTCGCATGACGTTCCACCGCCAGGCTCAATTCCTCCGCCGTCATGCCGCGACCATCGTCACTGACGCTGATCAGGGTCCGCCCACCATCGCGCAATTGCACATCAATCGACGCGGCCCCGGCGTCCAGGGCATTTTCCACCAGTTCCTTCAAGGCCGAAGCGGGACGTTCCACCACTTCACCGGCGGCGATTTGATTGACCAGGGTTTCGGGCAAACGGCGAATGATCATGGCGTCCCCTCACCCATTTCCGCCAAAAATGTGCGCGCCAACACCTTGCCCTGTTCCACCGCGGGCTGGTCAAACGCATCGACCCCCAGCAACCCGGCGGCGATGATGGTTTCCAACATGAAATGCATCATCAAAGCCCCCATCACTTCTTCGTCCAGGCGGTCCAGCTCAAACACCCGGGTGGGACATCCGTTTTGCACCAATGTCTGAACGGTGGCGCGTTGTTCCGCATCGAGTAAATCGCCCATGCGGCGGCGTTGCAGGTAGGCCAATTCCGGTTCCTTAACCAGCGCATTGGAAATCAACCCGCCATGGCCCGCCACATCCAGCGTTATCAAGGTGAACAGTTTATCGCGCGGGCCATCCAGATACAATTGCATCTGGCTGTGCTGGTCGCGGGTGCCCATGGCGCGAATGGGGGTCGATCCGGTGCCGTTTTTGCCCAGACTTTCCGCCCACAATTGCTGATACCACAAACCAAAATGCGCCAGGCGATCCACATAGGGCATCAAAACCGTGTTGGTGAGGCCTTTTTTTTGCAAACACGCGATGCTCAACGCCGCACCGATCGCGGGATCGCTGTGGCCCGGCACAGTTGCATCCAGGACCCGTCTCAACACCCCTGCGGCCCCCCGGCGCACCGCACGGGCATCCAGCCCGGCGATCATGGCCGGCAACAGCCCGACCAAACTCAACGCCGAATAGCGCCCCCCCACATGCGCATCGTGGGCCAGCACCGGTAAGTTCAAGCGATGTGCCAAGGACCGCAAAGGGTTGTTGGCATTGTCCGGTTCGGTGACCACCAACGCGTGCCGGGCCACCTTGTCGCGCCCGATCAGGGTCATCAGGCGGTCCAGACACGCGATGAATTGCGCCACCGTTTCCGCGGTGCCGCCGGATTTTGAAATCACGATAAAGCCGGTGCGGCGCAGATCCAGTTGTTCGTACAGCAATTCAAAGGTATCGGGATCGACATTGTCGAGAAAGTGCATCCGTGGGCCGCCCTTGCGCGGGCCAAATCCACTGTCGGCCAGCGCATACAACGTCTGCCCCCCCAACGACGAGCCCCCGGTGCCCAACACCACCACGTCATCGAACTGATCGCGAAAGTGCTCCGCAAACGGCTCTAAATCATCCAGATCGGCGGTGTTTTCCGACAACCGCAACAGCGCCATGGTGGCGTTTTCATAATGGTCGCGCAAACCGTCAACAATCGGCCCGGTTTGCTGTTGCACGGCATCGAATTGCGCGTCCGACAGACCATGTTCACCGACCTGGGTGGCCAGACAATTTTGGATCAATTGACGATAAGGCATACGAATTGTCAGTTCCCAGAAGGTTCCCCCCGCCAAAGCCGATCATGACCACGTCGGGACTCGCCCTCAGATTACCACGTCACGGGCTGGGAACAATGCCCACCGGCTTGCCCACCACCACAACATCCAACCGATCCGGGTTCAGATACCGCGCCGCCACCCGCTTGACGTCCTCCAGGCTGACCGCATTGATATAGGATTTACGTTTGTTCAGGTAATCAATGCCCAGTTTATGCACCTGCATCGCCACCAACACCCGGGCAATCGCCCCGGTGGAGGTAAAGGTCAACGGGAACGACCCGGAAATATAATTTTTGGCCGCGGTCAGTTCTTGTTCACTGACCTCGCCCGCCGCCATGCGCGCCCATTCGGCGCGGATCACATCCAGGGTTTCGCCCACCCGGGCATTTTCCGTGGCGGTGCTGCCGACCAGCAAACCGGCGTGATCGAGCGGATAAAAACTGGAACTCACCGAATACGCCAAGCCACGCTTTTCGCGCACTTCGGTGTACAGCCGCGAGGTAAACGAGCCCCCGCCAAGGATATGGTTCATCACCAGGGCGGCGTAATAATCGGGATCGCTGCGTTTCAGCCCCGCCTGGCCAAACACCACCGTGCTTTGCAAAATATCGCGTTCGATCACCTGGACACGACCGCTGACCTGAGGGGTCACGTCGCCGCCATGCTTGACGGCGGGATCCCTGGGCAAATCGCCAAAAGCCTGATCCAACAGCACCGCCACTTGTTTGGGCGTCACATCGCCAACCACGCCGACAATCAAATTGGACCGGGCCAGGCGGGTTTTTACAAAGTCGCGCAAATCATCGGCCGTGATCGCCGCCACGCTTTCTTCACTGCCGTCGCTATCCAAAGCGTAATTGTGCCCGGCGAACAGGTTGGCGAACAAGGCGTTGTAGGCCAGTTTTCCAGGGGCCTCGCTGTCGGCGCGAATGCCCGCGATGATTTGACTTTTCAGGCGCGTCAGCGGTTCCGCGTCAAAGCGCGCCTGGGTCAACGCCAAACGCAACAAATCAACGGATTGATCAAGATTTTCCGTCAGGGTTTTGAGCTGGCCTGTAAACCGGTCCAGGCCTGAAGAAAAACTCAAGCTGATCGACTGGTCGGCGAGGATTTGTTGAAAGGCCTGGCTGTCCAAATCCCCGGCCCCTTCGTCCATGGTGCTGGCGGCCAGATTGGCCAACCCCGACTTGCCAACCGGGTCAAATTCCGCGCCCGCCCTAAACGCAAAGCGCATCGACACCACCGGGTTGGAATTGTCCTGCACCAACCATGCCTCAATGCCGCCGGGACTGATCACCCGTTCGACTTCGACCGCCTGGGCGGGGGCGATGCTCAACCACAGCGGCAATGCGGCCAGCGCGACAATCCATAAAATCTTTTTCATGAGCCGGTTCCCTGGCCGTCCTGGATGGTGTTGGGGGTCTCTTGGGGCAGCAACCTGGTGGTGATGCGCCGGGGCTCATCCAAAACCGCCTGCAGGGCGTCCAGAACATCTTGTTCGCTGACCGCCTGGATGCGTTCGGGCCAGGCTTCGACGTCATCGATCGCATGCCCCGCCGCCAGGGCCCCGCCAATGGTCCACGCCCCGGCTTTCATCGCATCGCGCGAAAACACCGCGTCCGCCATCATGCGTTTTTTGATCGCCGCCAATTCATTGGGCTTCAAACCTTCCGACAACATGCGCCGGGCTTCGCCGCCCACCGCGTCCGCCAGTTGATCAAGACTGACCCCCGGTCGGGGCGATCCATAAAAGGCAAATTTTCCGTCACCGCGCGCCGACTGGTCGTAATAAGACCCCGCCGACACCGCCAACGCCTGGTCGATCACCAACGCCCGGTAAATCCGCGACGTGCTGCCACCGCCCAAAATTTCGCTTAAAATTTCCAGGGCCGCAACCCGCATCGGCGGACCATTGGTCAAAGACGGCTGGATGATATTTTCCGACCAACTGGCCTGGCGCACCCGGGCATCGCGCAACACCGTTTCGCCGCCCTCAATCGGCCCCGTGGCCAATAAAGAAGGCCGGGCGGGCATTTCGCGCGCGCCAATCGGCGCATAATATTTTTGCGCCAATCGTTTGACCTCAGCCACCTGCACATCCCCGGCAATCACCAAAATGGCGTTGTTGGGGGTGTAATTGGCTTTGTAATAGGCCAACGCGTCTTCCCGCGTCAGCGCCGCCAGTTCCCCCCGCCACCCGATGATGGGCCGCCCATAGGGATGGCCTTTGGGGTAAAGCTTTTGATTGGCCTGTTCGCGCAACCGGGCGCTGGGGCGGGTTTCGATGCGTTGATTGCGTTCTTCCAACACCACCGCGCGTTCGGTTTCCACATCTTTGGCACTCAACACCAAATTGGTCATCCGGTCGGCTTCCAGTTCCATCACCATTTCCAGCTGATCGCTGGCCACGGTCTGGAAATAACCGGTGTAATCATAGCTGGTGAAGGCGTTTTCCTGGCCGCCATATTCGGCCACGGTCCTGGAAAATTCACCGTTGGGGTGTTTGCTCGTGCCCTTGAACATCAAGTGTTCCAGCAGGTGCGCGACCCCCGATTTCCCCCTGGCTTCATCCGCAGATCCGGATTTGTACCAGACCATTTGCAAAACCACCGGGGCCCGGCGGTTGGGCAACACCACCACCTGCATCCCGTTGTCCAGGGTGAAGGTTTTGGGATCAAACACCTTGGCCTGGGCCAGGCCGCCGCCCATCGACACCACCAGGACAAAGGCCCAGGCAACGACAGCAATATGAAGACGACGCACGATTTTGGCCATGAAAACCCAACTCACATTCAAATCAAAAAGCAAAGCCGCATGCCTTGCGTTTCAAATATGTAGACGGCAAATGCGGCGAAAAAAGGAAATAAAAAAAGGGCCGGAAGATCCGGCCCTTGATGACGTTGCGGATCAGTTGAACCAGCCGTCGAAAACCCCTTCAAGCGGGCCCTTGGACTTTTCTTCGATCACCAGCGTATCGCCTTCGTTGACCGGTTTTCCCAGGGCCTGGTTTTCTTGAATGCGGCGCAACTCGCCTTGCGGTTCGACGACCTTGCCCGGATTGGGGTCGAACATCAGCGCTTCCATGAAGTTCTGGTCTTCCTCGGCGAACACCGATGTTTCCCGATTGACGGTCTTGCGGATCCCCGGTTCCGCGTTTTGCGCACCGGCCCTGTCCAACAAAGCCGCCGTGCCCGGGGTGGCGGCTTGCAACGGTGCCACCCTGGTCGTGCGACCAAGCATGACCCGTTTGGCAATGTCTTCGGGATTGTCGTCGGTGCGCCCGGCGGCGGCGGCTTCGGATGGGGGGCGCAGACCAAAATCGGGGGGCAGGGTCAGCGGCGCGCGGGTGTAAACCGAAAACTCATCCGGTGCCGTCTTGGTCTGGGTCAGCGCCTGGCGCGCGCCTTCACAGCCCGACAGGGCAACCGCCAAGGTGATGGTAAGCGTTAAAATTCTAATGTGTTTCATCTGATCCCGGTGAACTTTCATCGCTAACAAAGAAGGATTCCAACAACAGCGCCGCCGCGCCGACCACGACAAAACTGTCGGCAAAATTAAACGCCGGCCAATGATACCCCATAACATACAGGTCCAGGAAGTCCGTCACCGCACCAAAGCGAAAACGATCAATCACATTGCCCAGGGCACCGCCGATAATCAACCCCAAACCAACTGCGGAAAAACGCGTTTCCGCCTTGACCAGCCACACCGCAAGGCCGCCGATGATGACCAGGGTCAAACCGATCAAAATCAAGGGGCCGTTTTCCCCGGCACCGCCAAACAGGCCAAAACTGACTCCCCTGTTCCACGCCAGGACAATGTTGAAAAATGGCGTGATGCCATAGTAGGGCTGCACGGAATCTGAAAATATTTGTATAATCAGAAACTTGCTAATTTGATCCACGGCCACCGCGAAAACGGCCAAACCCCAGCCATAGGCCTTCCAGGCGCGCAAATTCGTCTCTTGCCTCATGCACGCGCCCTCATATGGTCAACCGCATCGGCGCACCGCCCACACACACCGGGGTGGGCCGGAACGGAGCCCAGATCATCGCAAACTTTCCAACAGCGTTCGCATTTTTCGCCCTCGGCCACGTCCGAAACCACGCCAACCCCCAAAATTCCATCCACCGTAAACGCCCCGTCCGGGACCACGCTGGCGATCAGTTCACCACCCGATGTAATCGCGATTTCGTCAAGGTCAACCCCGCGCATGGCCTGAATATAATCATCCGACGCATACACCTTGGGGGCCGCTTGCAAGCTTGACCCGATGCGTTTTTGCGCCCTTTCGATTTCCAGCGCCCCGGTCACCACCCGGCGCAATTCGCGCACCCGCGACCACTTTTCGGCCAGAGCGGCGTCTTGCCAGGTGTCGGGAACGTCGGGGAACAGCCGCAGGTGAACGCTGGAGGCATCCGGGTTGCGTTGCCGCCACGCTTCTTCGGCGGTGAAACACACAAATGGAGCCAGCCATGCGGTGAGGCATGTGAAAATCTCATCCAGAACCGTGCGCGTGGCGCGGCGCAAGGTGCTGTCGGTGCGTTCGCAATACAAGGTGTCCTTGCGGATGTCGAAATAAAACGCACTCAGTTCGACCGTGCAAAAAGCGTTGATTTCGGTGAACAACGCATGGAACTGATAGTCTTCACATGCTTTGCGGATTTTTTGGTCCAATTCCCACAAACGGTGCAACACCCAGCGTTCCAGTTCCGGCATTTGGCTCACCTCAAGGCGTTCGCTGTCTGTAAATCCATCAAGGTTGCCGAGCAAATAGCGCAGCGTGTTGCGCAAACGACGATACACGTCGGCGTGGCTCTTGATGATGTCGGGACCGATGCGCAGGTCTTCGGAATAATCCGATCCCACCACCCACAATCGCAAGATGTCCGCGCCATATTGGTCGTTGATCTCTTGCGGTGAGGTCACGTTGCCGACCGATTTGGACATTTTACGGCCGTCTTGATCCAACACAAAGCCATGCGTCAGCACCGCGTCGTAAGGGGCCCGGCCACGGGTGGCGCAGCTTTCCAGCAAGGACGAATGAAACCAGCCGCGATGTTGATCGGAGCCTTCCAAATATAAATCCGCCGGCCATTTCAGGTCTTCGCGTTGTTCCAGAACAAAGCTGTGGGTGGACCCGGAATCGAACCACACGTCCAAAATGTCGGTGACTTTTTCAAAATCGGCGGCGCTGAAATCCGCGCCCAGAAAGTCTTGGGCATCGCGGCTGTACCACGCGTCCGCGCCGTCTTCTTTGAACGCCTGAACAATTCGTTCCATCACCCCCGCGTCGCGCAGCGGCTGGCCGGTGGTTTTGTCGATGAACACCGCGATCGGCACCCCCCACGCGCGTTGGCGCGACACGCACCAGTCGGGGCGCTCCGCGATCATCGCTTGCAGGCGGTTTTTGCCGCCCGCCGGCACAAACCGGGTATCGTCGATGGCCTGCAACGCGGTCGCGCGCAGCCCGGTCGTGTCCATGGAAATAAACCATTGCGGGGTGTTGCGGAAAATCACCGGAGCCTTGGACCGCCACGAGTGCGGATAGCTGTGCTCGATCCGCCCGGTTGCCAGCAAGCCACCCAAGTCCTGGAGTTTTTGCGCCACCGCCTTGTTCGCCGGGTAACGGGTTTTCTTTTTCTTATCGTCAAAAATCAGCACCGGGACGCCTTCGAACATCGGCACCTGATCGGTGTAATTGCCGTCTCCATCAACGGTGTCGGGCACGGCGACGCCGTGCTTCACGGCCAATTCCCAATCGTCCGCACCGTGGCTGGGGGCGATGTGCACCACCCCGGTGCCCGCGTCGGTGGTGACGAAGTCCCCGGCCAACGCGGGCACCTCAAATTCATACCCATGGCCGTGAAACGGGTGGCGACACACCACCGTATCCAGACCTGTGTGGGTGGCCACACACTGCCATTCGGTGATGCCCGCGTCGGTGGCCACCTGATCGGCCAGGGCCACCGCAACGATGAGTTTTTCGCCGACCACCGCAAGGCTGTCTTCGGCGACGTTTTTGACCGCGTAAACGCCGTATTCAAAATCACCATACGCCACCGCCCGGTTGGCTGGAATGGTCCACGGGGTGGTCGTCCAAATGACCACCGACGCACCGTCCATGGCCCCGATTGGCGCATCGCAAACCGGGAACCGGACCAGCAAGGTCTGGGAATTTTGATCGTGGTATTCAACCTCGGCTTCGGCCAGAGCGGTTTTTTCCACCACCGACCACATCACCGGCTTGGCTCCTTTGTACAAGGCACCACTCATCAAAAACTTGCCCAATTCCGCGACGATCAGGGCTTCGGCTTCATGGGTCATGGTGGTGTAGGGGTTGTCCCAGTCGCCAATGCAGCCCAGGCGCTTGAATTCTTCTTTTTGAACCGCGATCCATGTGCGCGCGAAATCGCGGCACTCCTGGCGAAATTCCACCACCGGAACGTCGTCTTTATCCAGGCCTTTGGCGCGGTATTTTTCTTCGATTTTCCATTCGATGGGCAAGCCGTGGCAGTCCCATCCGGGCACGTAATTGGCGTCTTTGCCCATCATTTGCTGGGAGCGCACAATCACGTCTTTGAGAATTTTATTCAGCGCATGACCGATATGCAAATGACCATTGGCGTAAGGGGGGCCATCGTGAAGAACAAATTTTTCCCGCCCCGCACCGGCCTTGCGGCTCATTCCATAGAGGTCGTCATCTGTCCAGCGTTGCAGGGTTTCCGGCTCACGCCTGGGCAAGCCGGCGCGCATGGGGAAATCGGTTTGCGGTAAAAAGACTGTGCTTTTGTAGTCCGTACTCATGATCTCAGCTTATCGGTTTGGGGCAAATGGTGCGAAAAAGAAGGCCCTTTTTAGCCTTCTTTTGAAAGGATTACTTTAGCTTTTTCGCAATCTTGGGCAATTTGCGTTTTCAGGGCGTCGAGGCTGGCAAATTTTTGTTCCCCACGCAGGCGCTCAATCAGTTGCACACGCAGATGCTTGCCGTACAAATCGCCCTCGAAATCAAACAGGTGCGCTTCCAACACCACCTCGTCGCCACGGTCGAACGTGGGCCGTTTGCCGATATTGCAAACCCCGTCATGCCAGTGGGTTTTAGCCCCTTCATCAAGGCCCGCACGAACCGCATAGACGCCCCGCGCCGGGCGTAAAAAATCCCCAAATTGTAAATTGGCGGTGGGGAACCCCAGTTGCCGTCCGCGCTGGTCGCCCGGCTCAACCCGACCTTCCAGTTCAAACGCCCGGCCCAGAACCGCCGCCGCCGCCCGGGCATCGCCCGCCATTAAAGAATTGCGCACCCGGGTCGATGAATACACCACCCCCGCCGGGTCCGCGACCTTGGGCACCGCGGTAAACCCAAATCCCAGATCGCGGCCCAGGCGCAACAAAGTTTCGCAGTCGCCCTGACGCTTTTGGCCAAACTGGAAATCATAACCCGCCACCACGTGACTGGCACCCAGGCCCTTGACCAGAACCTTTTCGACAAAATGTTGGGCGGTGAGGGCGGCAAAGGCGAAATCAAAATGCTGGATCAACAGCTCATCCACCCCCAACCGTTCGATCATGTGCGTTTTGATGCGCATGGTGGACAGCCGAAAGGGTTCCGCATCGGGATTGAACAAGCCGTCGGGGTGGGGTTCAAACGACATCACCGCCCACGGTTTGGCGGTGGCGCGCGCGATGCTGCCGGCCTCGTTGATGACAACCTGGTGGCCTTTGTGAATGCCATCAAAGTTACCGATCGCGACAACCGCGCCGCGCGCGTCTTCGGGCAGGTCTGAATAGTGTCTAAAGATCCGCATGGGGCCGAAATCTGCCGTTGCACCAGCCTGGGGTCAAGGGAAATCACAAAACAAGCGACAAATGATGCCGATTGCGGGTTATGCCTGTTGTGGGACGGGGCGCTGCGGGGCCATCAGGGTCGCCTTCCCGTCCAACACCGCCTTGCCCACCACCCGGCAACAGGTCGAGAGGTACACCGTGCTGCGTGTGGCAATCAAATCGGTGATCTCGACTTCGGTTTCGACCACGTCACCGATGCGCACCGGGGCGCGAAATTTGAGGATTTGATTGAGATAAATCGACCCCGGCCCCGGCAAAATCGTGCCCAACACCGTGGAAATATAACTGGCCGATAAAATTCCGTGGGCGATGCGGCCTTCAAACGGGGTGTGTTCGGCGGCAAATGCGTCGTCCAGATGCACCGGATTGTGATCGCCCGACACCTGGGCAAAAATTTGAATATCGGCGGGGGTGACTTCGCGCACGTATTGAGCCTTTTGGCCGACCATCAATTCATCAAAATAATAAGCGCGGCCCGGGGCCGAACCGGCCGCTTCGGTAAGGATTTCATCGTCCATGTGTCTGTTCCCAAAATACGCGTTTGCTGCACCGCAGCGTAGCGCCTTCAAGGGCCCGCTGCAACCGTAGACTTACCCCCGTCAAGGGGTGCGGCGGCGCACCAGGCGGGGACGGGAAGCCAGTGTCTTGCGGCCGCTTTGACGCTTGGTCGAAGCCGCTTCGGCGGGATTTTGAGGAACCGGCTGGGAAACGGGCTGGGGGGCGGCGGGGCCGTTTTCCAGCCCATCATCGTCAAACAAGTTGGAACCAAGGCCCCGGTTTTCCGCCCGCCGTTCGATCAATTCGAGGGTCTTTTGCACCGTGGCATGACGCTGCGGCGCACGGTGGGAAGCCCGCGCCGTTTTCAAAAGATGATGGCGCGAAATGACGTTCAGGGCGGCGCGCGCCGCACGGGCGTCCTGGTGCTGATCCACCCAGCGCAAATACGCGGAAATCGTCCACGGGTGGGCGGGCAACGCCGCAAGCCCCCGGGCCGCGCACCAGCGGGTGAAATCACGCCATGTTTTTGTCTGTGTCGCCATTGGTCCTCTGCACGGTTGCGGTCCCTATCCTATAGCAACCGCGTCGCCAAATAGAGCAAAAATCCACCATTGACGATCAACAACACCGGTGCCACGTGGCGGGCCACGTTTGGCCAGCGGCCCAACACGACCCCCCCGCTCACCCCCAAACCGAACAATGCCGGCACCGTGCCCAGCCCAAACGCCGCCATCGACAACGCCCCGATCGGAGCATTTGCGCTGGCTGCGGCCACCGCCAGGGCCCCATACACCATGCCACAAGGGATGAACCCCAACACCACCCCCAATCCATAACCGCGCCAGCCCACCGGGTGGGCAAACAGCGGTCGGGTCAGGGTGGCCCATTTTTCCGCCAACCAGCCCCGCGCGCCGGGGGGCTCGTCTGCGGTGCAGCCATGGGACGCCTTTTTCCAGCCCCATCCGCGCACCACCAGCCCTGAACTGCGCAGGGCATAGCCGAAAAAAAACACCGCGGCACCCACCAGCAACACCGCGGCCACCGTGCCCAACCCGGGAATTTTCATCACCTGTTGCGCCGCCACTCCCACCACCGCACCGAGCAGGGTATAGGTCGTCATGCGGCCCAGATGATAGGGCACCAATGCGCCGCCGGTGAGGCGTTTGAATTCGCTCATGTGGCTGGCGGATACCGCTTCCAGACGGGCCTGAACCTGGGTCAAAACAAAAGGTCCGCACATGCCGACACAATGGCTTGCCCCACCGGCCAGTCCCGCCATGAACAGGGCAAGTAACAGTCCGGCTTGATCGTTGAGCGAGAGACCGCCTTGCGCCACACTCATCGAGGATAAAATTTCTGAAAACATGCTTTGGCCCATGACAAAACAAAATCCCTCTTCAACTCTAAACAGCAAATGAAAAAAGTTATTCTTTCTTTAATACATGATTAGTCGATATTTTAGATTCAGCGCAAAATGAACAAAGAGTAAATTATTCTCATATATCAAGGGCCTGGCCAAAATTTTTGTTTTATCCAAAACACTTTAGAATATTCTAATTTAAATTTGCATTCCATAAACGAAAAGTGTTTAAAATGTGGCACAAGTGTTTAAAATATGGCACGGCCCCCAAAAAGGGCCACCATAACGACAGGATCCGGTTTGTCTCCGGGCACGGAAAACGTGGCGAATGCGTGGCGAATACATTGTAATATAAAGTAATATACCTTCAAAACGTCCCGCCAACACGGCCTGCCCACCCGTCCGTTAACGCTAACAAATTTGGGAATCAGAGATGTCATCAGCATCCCTCGCACAGGCAACGCATTTTGAAACGCCCGATTATTACGATGATCTAGTCAAAAAATTCGTGATTGCGACCGCGTTTTGGGGTTTGGCCGGTTTTCTGGTGGGCGACTTCATCGCCTGGCAATTGGTCTTTCCGGCTCTGAATATGGACCTGGAATGGACGTCGTTTGGGCGTTTGCGTCCGGTTCACACCTCGGCGGTGATTTTCGCCTTTGGCGGAAACATACTTTTGGGCTCGTCCCTCTACGTGGTTCAGCGCACCTGTCGGGCGTCGTTGTTTGGCGGAAGGTCCGCCGGTACCTTTCTGTTTTGGGGCTACCAACTGTTCATCGTACTGGCGGCGACCGGCTATGTGTTGGGCATCACCCAAAGCAAAGAATACGCCGAACCGGAATGGTATGTGGATCTGTGGCTGGCAATCATCTGGGTGACGTACCTGGTGATTTTTACCGGAACCATCGTCAAACGCAAAGAACCGCACATTTATGTTGCCAATTGGTTTTATTTGGCCTTTATCCTGGCCGTCGCGGTGCTGCATCTGGTTAACAACGCGTCCGTTCCAGCCATTTTGTTCGGGGGCGGCTTCACCAAAAGCTACATCGTTTGGGCCGGCGTTCAAGATGCCATGACCCAATGGTGGTACGGACACAATGCGGTGGGCTTTCTCCTGACCGCCGGTTTCCTGGGCATGATGTACTATTTTGTCCCCAAACAGGCCGAACGCCCGATTTATTCGTATCGTTTGAGCGTGGTGCATTTTTGGGGCCTGACGTTCTTGTACATCTGGGCCGGACCGCACCATTTGTTTTACACCGCCTTGCCCGACTGGGTGCAAACCCTGGGCATGACGTTCTCGGTCATGTTGTGGATGCCGTCCTGGGGGGGCATGATCAACGGCGTGATGACCTTGTCCGGCGCATGGCACAAACTGCGCACCGATCCGGTGTTGCGGTTCCTGGTCGCGTCGATCGGTTTTTACGGGATGAGCACCTTTGAAGGGCCGATGATGGCCATCAAAACGGTCAATGCACTCAGCCACTATACCGATTGGACCATCGGCCACGTGCACGCCGGGGCCTTGGGCTGGAACGCCCTGATTACCTTTGGTGTGTTGTACTATCTGGTGCCCAAACTGTGGAACCGCGAACGCTTGTACTCGTTGCGTTTGGTCAATATGCACTTTTGGATTTCGACCATTGGGATCGTGCTGTACATCACCTCCATGTGGGTTTCAGGCATCATGCAAGGCTTGATGTGGCGGACCTACGATGAGCTCGGGTTTTTGCAATACTCGTTCATCGAAACCGTCGAAGCCATGAAACCGTACTACATCATCCGCGCCACCGGCGGGTTGCTGTTCGTGGCCGGTGCCATCTTGATGATCTACAACCTGTGGCGGACGGCCCGTGGCGACATTCGCGACGAGGCCCCGTTGGGCCTTGACGTCCGCGTCTCGGCCAGCCCCGTTTAAAGGAGGATACCCCTATGCAAGCCCTGCTTGAACGCAATGTTATTCTCCTCGCGATCGTCACGGTGATCACGATTTCCATCGGGACTTTGGTGCAATTGGTGCCGTTGTACACGATGGAAACAACCATCGAAAAAGTTGATGGCATGCGCCCGTACTCACCGTTGGAACAGGCTGGCCGGGACATCTATCTGCGCGAAGGGTGCTATCTGTGCCACAGCCAGATGATCCGTCCGTTCCGTGATGAAGTGGAACGCTACGGCGCATATTCGCTGGCCGCCGAAAGCATGTACGACCACCCCTTCCAATGGGGGTCCAAACGCACCGGACCGGATTTGGCGCGGGTCGGTGGCAAGTATTCCAATGAATGGCATGTCGCGCACCTGGTCGCCCCCCGTTCGGTGGTCCCCGAATCGATCATGCCCAACTATTCGTTCCTGGTCACCCGGCCATTGTCCACGGACAAAATCGTCGGTGATTTAAAGACGCTGCGCGTGGTCGGAGTGCCTTACACCGATGAGCAAATTGAAAATGTTCAAGCCGACATCGTCTCTCAGGCGAACCCCGAACTCGGTGATGGCGACGCTGTTTTGGGCCGTTATCCCAAAGCCCGGTTGGGGGACTTTGACGGCAACCCCGACTTGATTTCTGAAATGGATGCGTTGGTTGCCTACCTGCAAATGCTCGGCACCCTGGTGGACACCAGGTCCTACCAGACCGGCGCGGATGGGAGGTAATGATGGACGTAGATACTTTTATGTCGATGGCCCGGTCCGCATGGGTCGTATGGCTGATGGGCGTATTTTTGGGCATCGTGTTGTGGGCGTTTTGGCCCGCCAACAAGAAGCGCTTTGACCAGGACGCCATGGTCGTCTTCGACGAAAACGATACTGTTGAGAACGGAGATCAACCTCATGGGTAAGATCGAAAGAGATGAAGTCACCGGCACCGACACCACCGGACACGAATGGGACGGGATCAAGGAACTCAACACACCCATGCCCAGATGGTGGCTGTGGACGTTCATCGCCACCATTGTCTGGTCCATTGGTTATTGGGTTTTATACCCCTCCTGGCCGACCCTGAACGACTATTGGAAAGGGACCTTGAACTATTCATCGCGCGCGGAACTGACCAAAGAACTGGCCGCGCGCGACCTGGCCCGGGCACCGTGGACCGAAAAGTTCGCCGCCCTTCCAATCAGCGAAATTGCCAAAGACCTCAAGCTTCAAGAATTCGCGATGGCCGGTGGCAAGGTGATCTTTGCCGACAACTGTGCACCGTGTCACGGATCACAGGGTGCCGGGGCACCCGGATATCCGGTATTGGCCGACGATGACTGGCTGTGGGGGGGGAGCCTCACGGACATCGAAACCACCGTGCGCTATGGCATTCGTTCGGCCTCTGAGGAAGCCCGCACCAGTGAAATGCCGGCGTTCAGTGACGACTATCTCAGCACCGCGCAAATTTCAGATGTAAGCGAATTCGTCCTGTCGTTCAGCACCGCCGCCAAGGATGCGGCGGCGGCCCAGCGCGGCGGCGAAGTGTTTGCCGAAGACTGTGCCGCATGCCACGGCGACAGCGGCCAGGGCGGGCGCGAAATGGGTGCCCCCAAACTGAACGATGCCTTGTGGCTGTACGGCAGCGGGCGTGAGGCCATTGTCAAACAGGTCTCCACACCGCGTCATGGCGTCATGCCGGCATGGCAAGACCGTCTGGACGACGTATCGATCAAACAGGTATCTATTTACGTGCATAATTTGGGCGGCGGCGAATAACCACACCGGGTGCGGGCCACACGGCGCGCACCCGACAATCTGGCGAGGGGAAAATTCCGGACAACCGGATCTTCTCCTTTTTTTCTTGAGCCCACCGAGAGCAAATTTGATCTCATGCAAACACTCAGGCCTGTCCCCGCCCCCAATCCTGGACAGATGAGTGTCAGAGGACCCCGATGAACCACGCCCCGGTCGACCCCCCCCCCCATCAGCCTGCGTTGTATGAGGCCCACAAAAAAATATATCCGCAGCGTATTTTTGGCCATTTCAGAGCCCTGAAGTGGAAAATTTCCGGTTTCATCATGGCGTTTTACTTCCTTGCCCCGTGGATCCGCTGGGACCGGGGCCCGGGCAACCCCGACCAGGCGATCCTGGTGTCCATGACGCTGCGCAGATTGTACATTTTCGATCTGGAAATCTGGCCCCAGGAAATTTATTACCTCACCGGGTTTCTGGTGGTTGCGGCGATCGGACTGTTTTTGGCCACCGCCATGGCGGGACGGGTATGGTGCGGGTTCACCTGCTGGCAGACGGTGTGGACGGACCTGTTTGTGTGGGTTGAAACCAAATTGGAGGGCGACCGCAACAAGCGCATCAAATTCGACCAATCGCCGTGGAACTTCAACAAAATATGGCGCAAGGGACTCAAACAGACCATCTGGATTGGGTTCTCGTTGCTCACCGGTGCGGGGTGGATTTTCTTTTTCAACGATGCCCCGACCACCGCCCTGAACCTGCTTTGGGGACAAGGGTCATACGCCGAATACGGATTTACCGTACTGTTTGCCAGCACCACCTATTTGCTGGCCGGTTTCGCCCGCGAACAGGTCTGTATTTACATGTGCCCGTGGCCGCGTTTTCAAGGCGCGATGTTCGATGAGCACAGTCTGATCGTCACCTACGAAGCGTGGCGCGGAGAACCGCGTGGTAAGGTCAAAAACGCCGACCCCAATGCCCCGGAGCCTGGCGATTGTGTCGATTGCAATTTATGCGTCAACGTCTGCCCAACGGGCATCGACATCCGTGAGGGGGATCAATTTCAATGCATTGGCTGTGCGCTGTGTGTTGATGCGTGCAACTCCGTGATGGCAAAACTGGGCCGTCCGGGAAATTTAATTACGTATGATTCCATTTCCAACCAGGTCGCGCGCGAACGCGGCACCCCGGCCAAGAAAAACCTGATCCGCAAACGCACCATCGGCTACGCCGTGCTGTTATCTGCCGTGCTGGCGCTGATGGCTTACGGGTTGCTGAACCGCACCCAGCTGGAAATCAACGTCCAGCGTGACCGTTCGCCAATGTTTGTCACCCTGTCTGATGGCTCGGTCCGCAACGGCTACACGTTTAAGCTGCTCAACATGATCAACGTGCCGCAAACCTTTAGACTGTCCATAGACGGCCTCAAGGGGGCACAGCTGACCGTCATCGGATTGGCGACAACTCCGGTTGACAGCGTCACCGTGTCGGTGGACCCTGACACGGTCAAAACCTACCGGGTGTTCATCCGAGCCCCTCAAAGTTCGTTGGGGGGGCCTTTTAAGGATATGAAATTTATCCTCACCAACCCCAAAACCGGTGCGGAAATCGACTATCGTATCCGCTTTGCCGGCCCTAAGTCGGCAAGTGCCCAATAGGCAAAGTGCCCAAATGGGCTAAGTGAAAGCGACGGTTATGAGCAAAAAACAACGCGCCGACGGATGGTGGTACCCCTGGATCTTCGTCGCCGCCTTCGGCGTCATTTTCACCGCCAATGGAAGCTTGGCCTATTTCGCCGTAACCACGTGGACAGGGCTGGACACCAAGGATTATTTCAACCGCGGGGTCAGTTACAACGCCGTGCTGGAACAGCGCGCCCGACAAGACGCCCTGGGCTGGGGCACGGCATTTGAATTTAACGCCAACCCCACCCCCAAAAAGCCTTACGGCGGTCAGATCAGCGTGCAATTTTCAGACAAAAACGGCCTACCGATAGCCGATCTGGACGTTCAGGGCCTCGCCCGGCGCCCCACCCAGGACGGCTTTGATCAGACGCTATCGTTCACCAACCAGAACGATGGCCGTTATGTGGCAGAGGCACCGCTGCCTTTGCCAGGGCTTTGGGAATTGCGCTACACCGCCACCCGCGATGAGGCGGGGGGTGATAAGGCCGTGTTCAAGATGCGGTCGCGGTTCCAGACCCCCAGATGAGTTCACCTCGCCCCACCTGTTCGCCCCGCGCTTGTTTTCATTGTGGGGAAACGATCCCCCAGGGCCGCTCCGGCGGCGGGAAATTTTGCTGTAACGGGTGCCGGGCCGCGTATGACTTGATCCAGGGCATGGGCCTGGACAGTTTTTATCAACGCCGCTGCCTGGACCCGGCCCAGCCCACCCTGCGCCCCGAAGACAACCCATGGCAATTTGATTTCGAAGCCTTTTGCGAAACCGACGATCAGGGCCTCAAAACCCTGCACCTGATGGTCGAAGGATTACAATGTGCCGCCTGTGTATGGCTGATTGAAACGGTGCTGCGCAGCCATCCCGGGGTGCGCCACGCGCGCTTGAACATGACCACCCGGCGCCTGGTTTTAAAATGGTCCGACCGGGAGGCCCACGCCTCCGATCTGATCCAGTCCGTGACCCGGCTGGGCTATCGTTTGGCCCCGTATGACCCCAAAGTCATTTCCGACGAAACCACAAAAACGCAACAACAGCTTTTGCGTGCCCTTGTCGTGGCGGGATTTGCCGCCGGCAATGTGATGCTGTTTTCGGTCTCGGTGTGGGCCGGTGATGCCCAGGGCATGGGGATATTCACCCGTGCCATGATGTATTGGCTGTCGGCCTTGATTGCCCTTCCGGCGATTGCCTATTCGGCCCGACCATTTTTTTCCAGTGCCCTCACCGCGCTCAGAGCCGGGCGCACCAATATGGATGTCCCGATTTCATTGGCGGTGGTGTTGGCCACCGCCATGAGTGTGGTGGAAACCGTTCGGGTTGGCGACCACGTTTATTTTGACAGCGCCGTATCGCTGGTCTTTTTTTTGCTGATCGGGCGCTACCTCGACAGTCGCGCACGGGGCCGGGCACGGGCAACCGGTGAAAATTTGATGGGCTTGAAAGCCCGCGCGGTGACCATTTTACACGACGATGGGCGGCGGGAAGTGGCCCCGCCCGAACGCTTAAAGCCCGCCATGCGTTTTATGGTCGCCAGCGGCGAACGGATTGCCGCAGACGGCATCGTGCGCACCGGCAGCAGCGAGATCGATACCGCCCTGATCAATGGTGAAAGCGTTCCCACCCCCGCCACCATCGACAGCCGGGTATTTGCCGGGACGCTCAACCTCGGTGCTCCGCTGAGCGTCGAGGTCACGGAAACCGGCGAGGACACCTTGCTCAGTGAAATCGTGCGCTTGATGGAAGCCGCCGAAGACGCCCGCGCCAGGTATGTGGCCCTGGCCGACCGGGTGGCGAAGTGGTACGCACCGGTGGTCCACACCCTGGCCGGTGGGGCGTTTTTGGGATGGTGGTTGATCGCCGGGCTGGATTGGCAAGGGGCGTTGATGGTGTCCATCGCGGTGCTGATCATCACCTGTCCGTGCGCCTTGGGCCTGGCCGTGCCCGCGGTTCAGGTGGTCGCCAGCGGGCGCTTGTTGCGGCGCGGTGTTTTGCTGAAAACCGGCACCGCGCTGGAACGCCTGGCGCACGTCGATGTGGCGGTATTCGACAAAACCGGAACCCTGACCCAAGGCACCGCCCGGTGGGTCAACCGCGATGCCATCACCAGCGAAGATGCCCGCCTCGCGGCCTCCATCGCGACCCGCAGCACCCACCCCCTGTCCCGCGCCTTGTGTCGCGAAATCCCCGACGTTAAAACACCAAATGAGGTTCGGGAAATTCCCGGATCGGGTTTGGAACTCATCACCCCCGCCGGTCCCGTGCGCCTCGGTCGGCGCGATTGGTGCGGCGAAGACCGCGACAGCACCGCCAGTGAAGCCAGCGAAGCCGAATTGTGGTTGGCCCGACCGGGTGCCAAACCGGTGCGCTTTGCCTTTATCGACCCCCTGCGCAGCGATGCCCGGGGCACCGTTGCGGCTCTGCAAGCCTTGGGTATCCACGTCATGGTGCTGTCGGGGGACCGATCCCCCGTGGTTGGTCGCGCGGCCCACCTCGCGGGCATTGACGATTGGCACGGCCAACAGACCCCCGCCGACAAGGTGGCCCATTTGCACCGCCTCGCAGCCCAAGGCAAAACCGTCCTCATGGTTGGCGATGGCCTCAACGATGCGCCCGCCCTGGCCGCCGCCCACGTTTCCCTGTCACCGTCGAGCGCCGCCGACATCAGTCAAACCGCCGCCGACATTATCTTTCAAGGCAAGAAACTGGCCCCGGTGGTGGAAACCTTACAGGTGGCCAGGTTGGCTGAGCGCTTGATCAAACAAAATTTTGGCTTATCATTTGCCTACAACATCATCACCGTTCCCCTCGCCCTGGCCGGGTTGGTGACGCCGTTGTTTGCCGCCATAGCCATGTCAACGTCTTCGCTGGTGGTGATCGGCAATGCCTTGCGGCTGGGTCTCTCGCACAGCCGCAAGGCAGACCCTCAGCCGGACAAGGAAGCTTAACGTGGACGTTCTGATTTACCTCATCCCCATTGCACTGATTATGGGCTTGACCGGATTGGCGGCTTTTTTGTGGTCGCTAAAGTCGGGCCAATACGAAGACATGGAAGGGGCTGCCAATCGCATTTTATTTGATGACGACCCGGTCCCGGCGAAGCCCAAAAAAGGCCCCGACAGCCACCCCGGTGTTGATCAGCGCGACACTTAAAAACACCTCCGGCACGCTCACCCCGAGCGACAGCATCACCCCCACCACCACCGCCGACACGACCATAAACAACGCATTCAAAATATTGTTGGCGGCAATATCGCGGGCCCGATGACTGGCCGCGCCGCGACTTTGCAACACGGCGTACAGCGGCACGATATACAGCCCCCCGCCGACCGCCACCATCACCAAATCTGCGCTCACACGCAGTCCATTCGCACTGTTGAGAAACTCACCAACCCCAAGCCGCGCGCCCTGCGATATGGCCCCGAAAGCCCCGCTGGAAAAATACAAATCAACCATAAACGCCGACATCAAAAGGGCCGCAAAAGGCACGTATTTGGCACTAATCCGGCCCTTCAACAGCCAACTGCACAGCCCCGACCCCACCGCGATGCCGACCGAAAAGGTCGCCAAAAACAACGTCACCACCTCTTCATCACCGTTAAGTACATCTTTCGCAAAAGTTGGAAATTGGCTCAAAAAGGTCGCCCCCACCAACCAAAACCAGGAAATCCCCATCACCGCCCAAAACACCTCGGGGGTGCGGCGCGCATGTCCGATCATCTGCCTGGTCGATGAAAACACATTGAAATTGATCACCAAACCGCGGTCCAAAGACGGGGCCTTCGGCACCAACAAGCTGGTCCCCGCGCCCAACACAGCGATGGAGACAATCAAACCCGCGACGACCCACAGCCCGTTTTCAGTCAAAACCAACAGCCCGCCCACAATGGTGCCGAGCAAAATCGCCAAAAAGGTCCCGGCCTCGACCATCGCATTGGCGGTGATCAATTGGTCCAGCGCCAGGTGTTGGGGTAAAATCGCATATTTCACAGGCCCAAACAGCGCTGATTGGGTGCCCATCAAAAACAACACCGCCATCAGTGCACCGAGGCTTTCCCTGAAAAATGCCATCGCCCCGGCGATCATAATCAGCACCTCTGCGGCTTTGACCCAACGGGCCAAACGGGCCTTATCGTAACGGTCGGCCAGTTGCCCGGCGGTGGCGCTGAACACAAAAAAAGGCACAATAAATATTCCCGCTGCCGCCGTGACCATCACCGGGCCATCCACCCCGCTCGCATCCGCCAATTGGAACGTCACCAACACCACCAGGGCGCTTTTGAACACATTATCGTTCAGCGCCCCCAGAAACTGGGTGACGAACAGAGGCCAAAACTGGCGACTTTGAAGCAACTTCAGCATGGAGCCTCCCGGACCAAAAAAGACCGCCCCAAAGGACGGTGTTTAAACGGTTCAGGCCCTGAGCACAACCGGAGCCGGGGGACGGGAGTTCAAATTCCCGGGTCGGCATCAATGGCGTAGCCTTCGCCGCGCACCGTGCGGATCACATCCGCCGCGCCGCCTTCGTTCAAGACTTTGCGCAAGCGTCGAATGTGCACATCCACGGTGCGATCTTCGACATAGACATCGCGCCCCCACACCAAATCCAGCAGGCGTTCGCGCGAAAACACCCGCCCGGGCTTTTCCATCAACGTTTTCAGCAAGCGAAACTCGGTCGGCCCCAAATGCAACGAGCGACCGCCGCGAGTGACCTTGTGTTGAGCCAAATCCATCGCAAGATCCGCATACTGCAACGCTTCGCTGGAGAGAGATGGGTTTGCGCGTCGCAGCAAGGCCTTGATCCGCGCCACCACTTCACGGGGACTGTATGGTTTCACCACGTAATCGTCGGCACCGGTTTCAATGCCCCGCACCCGGTCTTCTTCTTCACCGCGCGCGGTGAGCATCAAAATCGGAATATCCCGGGTCTCGCCGACACTGCGCAACTGACGACACACTTCAATGCCGCTCAACCCCGGCAGCATCCAATCGAGAACGATGGCGTCGGGAGCATTTTCCTGGGCCATCAACAGACCTTCTTCACCGTCCTCGGCAATCAGCACGCGAAAACCTTCTTTTTCAAGATTGTATGACAACAACTCCGCCTGGGGCGGTTCGTCCTCGACAATCAGAACCATATGTTCCATGTCCGTCTCCTTACCCCTTTTCGATCACGGTCTCACTGGACAGGTCGCTTTTGGGGCGCTCTTCTGCCGGCATTTTACCCGACACCAGAAAATGTACATTTTCGGCAATGGACGTCACATGATCGCCCATCCGTTCGACATTTTTCGCGACAAACAATAAATGCGTGCACGCGGTGATATTGCGCGGGTCTTCCAGCATGTAGGTCAACAATTCGCGGAACAGACTGGTGTGCATCAAATCGACTTCTTCGTCGCGCATCCGCACATCATCGGCTTTGACAATGTCATGCGCACCGTAAGCATCCAGGACGTTCTTGATCATCCCCTGAACCTGGCGGGCCATGCGCAGAATGCTCGCGGTGGCATTGCCGACCGGTTCCATGGTCGATAAGGTCAAGGTGCGCTTGGCGACGTTTTTCGCATAATCGCCAATCCGTTCCAGGTTGGTGGCCATTTTCAAGGCCACCACCACGGCGCGCAGGTCGTCCGCCATGGGCTGGCGCAAGGCCAGCACGCGAATGGTGAAATTGTCGATCTCTTCTTCCAGTTGATCAATCCGCACGTCGGCATCGATGACCCGCTGGGCCAGCGCCACGTCGCGACGGTTCAAAGCATCGACGGCATCGGCCAACTGACGCTCCGCAAGGCCGCCCATTTCGGCAATGATGCTATCCAGGCGGGCGAGGTCGTCGTCAAAAGACGTCACAATATGTTCGTTTTCCATCGGGCTGAGACCTCCTAACCGATGCGACCGGTTACATACGCCTGGGTGCGTTCGTCAACCGGGTTGGTAAAGATGTCCGTGGTGTCACCCTGTTCCACCAATTCGCCTAAGTGGAAGAACGCGGTTTTTTGCGACACACGGGCGGCTTGCTGCATCGAATGCGTGACCATGATGATGGTGTAGTTTTCCTTCAACTCGTCGATCAGTTCTTCAATTTTGGCGGTGGCAATCGGATCCAGCGCCGAGCACGGCTCATCCATCAAGATCACTTCCGGTTCCACCGCGATGGCCCGGGCGATGCACAGGCGTTGCTGTTGCCCCCCCGACAGCCCGGTTCCCGGCGCTTCCAGGCGGTCGCGCACCTCGTCCAACAGGCCGGCTTTTTCCAGGCTGGTGAGGACGATTTCATCCATATCCGGGCGGGTTTTCGCCAATCCGTGAATGCGCGGGCCATAGGCCACGTTATCATAAATCGACTTGGGAAACGGATTGGGTTTTTGAAACACCATCCCCACCCGGGCCCGCAGATGCACCACGTCAACGCCCCGCGCATAAATATCTTCGCCGTCGAGCTGAATAAGCCCCTCGACGCGGCAACCTTCAACCACGTCGTTCATGCGGTTCAAGCAGCGCAAGAACGTCGACTTGCCGCAACCGGACGGACCGATCAGCGCCGTGACGGCGTTGGACGGAACGTCCAGGCTGATGTTCTTCAGTGCCTGTTTGTCACCGTAAAACACGTCAACGCCCTGGGCTGTCACCTTGTGCGGGGCGCTGTGCGTCTGCGAATCGACCCGCGCCGTCGCAGGTACATCCGTGTGAATGGAAAGATCCATTAAGTTTACTCCCTACCAGCGTCGTTCGAACTTGCGGCGCATAATCACGGCCACCAAATTCATGAGTATTAAAAAACCAACCAAAACGATAATCGCTGCGGCTGTGCGTTCCGAAAACGCCCGTTCGGGACTGTCGGCCCACAAATAAATCTGCACCGGCAACACCGTGGCCGAGTCAACCAGACTGCCCGGAATATCGACGATAAAGGCGACCATGCCAATCATCAGCAGCGGCGCACTTTCGCCCAGCGCCTGGGCCATGCCGATGATCGTCCCGGTCAGCATCCCCGGCATCGCCAACGGCAAGACGTGATGCATCACGGTCTGAACCTGACTGGCACCCATGCCGAACGCCGCTTCGCGAATGGACGGTGGCACCGCCCGCAGCGCCGCGCGCGCGGCAATGATAATGGTCGGCAACGTCATCAGCGCCAACACCATGCCCCCCACCAGGGGAGCCGATCTTGGCAACATAAAGAAGTTTAAAAACACCGCCAGGCCCAACAGACCAAAAACAATCGATGGTACCGCCGCAAGGTTGTTGATGTTCACCTCGATCAAATCGGTCCAACGATTTTTGGGCGCGAATTCTTCCAGATACACGGCCGTCATGATGCCCAGCGGGAACGACAGCGCAAAGCAAATGGCCAAGGTCAGCAACGATCCAACAAGAGCCCCCCAAACCCCGGCCAATTCCGGTTCGCGAGAATCGCCCGCCGTAAAGAAGCGGGTGTTGAATTGCAATTCAATCACCCCGTCGGCCAGCCACCGGTCAACCCAGACAATTTCCCGATCGCTAACCCGGCGATCATCTTCGACCACATTGCGGTCAATAGCCCCCTTCATCAACATGTCGATATCATCGGACGCCGGCAGCCAATAGGCCCGCGTTTGGCCCAACAGGGAGGGGTCTTTTTTGTAGATGTCTTGCAGATCAAAGCCCGCGCCGGAACTCATCAATTTGTACAGCTTGCGCTTGTCACGGCGCCCGCCGACACCTGGAAACTGTTCGCGCATGGACGCCTTGATGATGCCCTGCCAGTCGTTATCATCGATATATTGCGGATCAAATTTGACCGTCAATAACACGTTGGTTTGTTGAAACGCGCTCACACCGCGAACGCCAATGGCGATCAACATCACGGCCAAAAATGAAATGGCAATGGCGATGGCGGCAATGCCGTAAAAACGAAACCGTTTTTCGGCCCGATAGCGCCGTGCCAGGCCCGCTTCGATGATGTCTGAATTGGAACTGCTGTTAGTCATACTGTTCACGGTACTTTCTAACGATGTACAAGGCGATGACGTTCAACACCAAAGTGGTCACGAACAACATCAGACCCAAGGCAAACGCAGCCAGGGTCTTGGCGCTGTCAAATTCTTGATCACCGGTGAGAAGCGTTACGATTTGTACGGTTACGGTGGTCACCGCTTGCAACGGATTGGCGGTCAGGTTGGCCGCCAATCCCGCCGCCATGACCACGATCATGGTTTCGCCAATGGCCCTCGATGCCGCCAGCAACAACCCCCCCATAATCCCAGGCAAGGCCGCCGGCAGCACCACGTTGCGGATGGTTTCCGATTTGGTCGCCCCCAACGCAAACGACCCGTCGCGCATGTTTTGCGGCACCGCGTTGATGACGTCATCGGACAGGCTTGAAATCAACGGGGTAATCATCACCCCCATGACCAGGCCTGCGGCCAAGGCACTTTCCGAGGACACGTCAAAGCCGACCGCTTCCCCCGTTCCCCGCAACCACGGGGCCACCACCAGGGCGGCAAAAAAGCCGTACACCACGGTGGGGATACCGGCGAGGATTTCCAAAATTGGCTTGACCCAATCGCGCACGCTCACATGGGCGTATTCGGCCAGATATATGGCCGCGAACAAGCCCACCGGGGTGGCCACAATCAACGCAATGGCGCTGATCAACATGGTTCCGGCAAACAACGGGATCGCCCCAAAGCTCCCCGATGAGCCAACTTGATCCGCACGAATGGCGGTTTGCGGGCTCCATTCCAGGCCGAACAAAAAGTCGGTTGGGGGGATTTCACCAAAAAAACGCAGCGCTTCAAATAACAGCGATGCCACGATGCCGACGGTTGAAAGGATGGCGACCATGGAACTGGCGATCAAAAGCAACTTAATGGCCGCTTCCACCAGATTTTTCATGCGCCGGGCCGACGTGATGTGCATCTGTGTCCGAGCCATCCGGGGGGCGTGGTCTTTATAAGGTGTTGACGTGGTCACGTCTCAAATCTCCAAACAAATTCCGGTGGCGGGACGGGCGTCATACACCCAAAAAAATTCCCGCCGCCGGTTGTTTTGTCCTGCCTACATGGACAGATTTACGAGAGCCTTCGCATCGCTGGAATACCTGGCGCGTTCGGACGTCGGCATCGGGATCAACCCCTTGTCCGCCAGGTACCCTTCGTCACCCCAGGCTTTGGACGAGGTGAACTCCGCCACGAATTCCTCGATGCCGGGAACTTTGCCGACGTGGGCGTTCTTGACATAGAAGTACAACGCGCGCGACACCGGATAATCGCCCGACGCGATGTTTTCAAACGTCACGTCCTTGCCGTCGATCGAAGCCCCCTGAACCTTGTCGGCGTTCTGGTCCAGAAAACTGTAACCAAAGATCCCAAGCGCGTTCGGGTTGGCTTGCAGTTTCTGCACGATCAGGTTGTCGTTTTCGCCAGCTTCGACGTAGCCACCGTCTTCACGAACCGTGTGGCACAAAGCTTTATACGCTTTCTTGTCTTGCTTTTTCAAAGCCTTGATCCACGGAATGGTTTTACAACCCCCTTCCATCGCCAGCTCTGCAAAGGCATCGCGGGTGCCCGAGGTCGGCGGCGGGCCAAGCACTTCGATCTTGATGTTGGGAAGGTCGGAACGCACGTCCTGCCATGTTTTGTTCGGGTTCGGCTGGGTTTTGCCCGCGTCCCCGGTGGGCACGTCCCTGGCCAGGCCCAAATACAGGTCCTGCAGCGTCAGGGCGAATTTCGGGGCTTTTTTGGAATTGGCCACCGCGATCCCGTCATAACCGACTTTCACTTCGGTGACCGAGGTCACGCCATTTTTCGCGCACTTTTCGACTTCGCTTTTTTTAATCCGACGCGACGCGTTGGTGATGTCGGGGAATTCATCGCCGACACCGGCGCAGAACAGTTTCAAACCGCCGCCGGAGCCGGTCGACTCGACAACGGGGGTTTTAAAATTCGTGGTTTTGCCGAACCGTTCGGCGACAGCCGTCGAAAACGGAAACACCGTCGACGAGCCAACAATGCGGATCTGTTCGCGTGCCTGGGCCGTACCGGCGGCAAAAACACCGGCGAGCACCGCAACCGTGAGGGTCTTCTTGAACATCTGGGTTCAGTCTCCTTGATAAGGGCTTTACATTCGAGGAACGGCGAAGGCCGCTTCGCAAGCAAGCTAGTGCCCGGGAGATACCCTTTTATGACGATTGTGTTACAGCTATGTGACAGCCGAAAGCCCTTGGTTTCCCAGTCCTTTAAGGCGATGCGACGGGCAGGTGAACGCGAAACATCGAGCCTTTTCCAGGCTCGCTGGTCACACTCAACCGCCCCCGGTGGCGATTAACGATATGTTTGACAATCGCCAACCCCAATCCGGTGCCGCCGACCCGGTGCGAACGGCCTTTATCGATGCGGTAAAAGCGCTCCGTCAATCTGGGCAGATGTTCGGCCGCGATGCCGTCGCCCTGATCGCTCACCACCACCTCCACACCGGGACCGCCGGTTTCGCCGCAGACCTCGATCACCGTCGCGTCGAGGGTCACGATGGCGTCTGATTTTCCATATTTGACCGCATTGTCCACCAAATTTTGGAACACCTCACGCAGTTCGTCTTCATCCCCGCACACGTCCGGCAGGTTTTGGGCGACATTGATTTTGATCTGCACATTTTTTTCTTGCGCTTTAAGTTGAACCAGATCGGCCACCCCGGACACAATCTTCACAATCGAAGCCCGCGCCGTCGGTCGAATGTGTTCATTGACCTCGATCCGCGACAACGACAACAAATCGTCAATCAGGCGCGCCATGCGCGCCGCCTCGTCATCCATAATGGCCAAAAAACGGGTCCGGGCCTGGGCATCGTCCTGGGCCGAGGTTTGCAGCGTTTCGATGAAACCGCTCAATGCCGACAAGGGCGAACGCAATTCATGGCTGACATTGGCGACAAAATCAGCGCGCATGGTGTCCGCGTTCTTCAACGCGGTCACCTCATGCAAGGCCACCACGGCGCGCACGGACAGGGCTTCGCGGCACGGCACCCCCATGACCTGAAGCTCATAACTGCGCCGCACCGGGGTTTCAAAGACCACATCCCGGCGGGCACACACCTGGTCCCCGCAATAGGCTTTTTTCAAGGCGTCATGGGCATCTGGCTGGCGCAACAGCAAGGCGATGTCCCGACCATGAAGGCCCGCGCCCAGCAACGCCTCGGCAGCCCGGTTGGCGGCCACAACATGACGCCGGTCATTGAGCAACAGCACCGGGTCCGGCAACGCGTCCAAAACCACCGAGGCCAGCGTGGTATCGACTTTAATGACCGTTTCGGGAAACACCCGGGACTGGCGAAACCCCGCCCACACCGCCCCCGCGCCGATCACCAAAGCACTCAACAGGGCCTCGTTCACGCTGACCCGTTGATCCGTGGCAAAGGCCGCCAGAACGGTGAACCCCGGCACCATGGCAAACAAGGGCGCAAAGGAAAACTCGCGAGGTGGGATGCGGCGCATGGGCAAATCTTTCGTCTTCACAAAACTGTAACCGTGCCACCATAACGCCCTTGCCCCGGCCCGCCAATCCTTTGTCCCCAACCCCGGCCCCGGGACACGGATGGCGGTTTTTGTGGGCATGGGATAGCACGGGTTAACAATAGGTGCGGACGAAACATCGGTGTATGCTGAACGATCCCCCCGGGTGCAACACCCGTTTATACGCGTGATGTAAGGAAGCCCCTGGACATGGGTCGGCACCTCCCCGGCAAAGACCAGACTGATGCGCCCCAGACCAACAGGGATTGCCTGTGCCGTGCCCATTTGGTCAAAGAGGCCTGTGGCCTGTTGGGTGGTCTGGCCAACGCCGAACGCCTGATGATCGTCGCCCTGCTCAATGAATTGGGGGAACTACATGTCAACGAAATGGTCGACAAACTGGGGGCCAACCGGGCCAGCCTGTCTCGTCAATTGGGTCATCTCCGTGACCAGTCCGTGGTCACCACCCGGCGCAAACACAACCGCATTTATTACACCCTCGACCACACCAGGACCGCCGCGCTGATCAAAACCCTCAACACCGTCATGGGCGTAGCGCCCGATTGATCCGCCGCCTCAAATGGCGTTGCCATAGACGGCAAAAATGCGATACTGTTTCACCCGCAATCAAGCCTGAAAAGGGGGATCATGGACATGGACGGATGCGCGGCTCTCGAATGCGGAGAAATCAAAGAAGCCTGTCAGGAAATGGCTTGTACGGAGCTTTTGGAATACCTGATCAAGGACAAGTTTCCCGGGAAAATCGCCGTCACCGCCTCGTTACGCGCCCGCTCCGTGATCGTGCAGCACATGCTCTCGGACATTGAGCCCACCATCCCCATCATTTATTGCAATGCGGGTAAGGTTTTTCCCGAAAGCGAAGAGTACAAACGCGACATCATCAAGCGCTTTGGCTTCACCAACGTTCTGCTGCCCAGCGGCGTCAACGAAACCCAAATTCGTCCCCATGACCACGATCATATCGAATGGGTCAAAGCCCAATATGATCGCAACCACGGCGCCACCCAGGAAGCCCTTCATCTCAACGACACGCTGAAGCAATACGACTGCTGGATCAGCGCGGTCTACCACTATGACCAAGACAGCACCGCCCGGTCCCGGGTGGAACGCGAGGGCTTGCTGGTTCGGGTCAACCCGATACTCGATTGGGACAGCGAACGGGTCCAGGATTTCATGCAACAGTGCGACCTGCCCTATCATAAACTGGCCAAGGTCGATGTCGATATGAACACCAAACACGGCGATGGAACCGATGTGATGACGTTCGCGTTTTAAGCTTTTTGGTCTTAAACATCCGCAATATCGGGAATGTTTTCCATCACCTGTCGCCAGCCGGTCGCGGCGCGCAACATCGTCACCACTTCGCGCGGCGGGGTGAATTGAGCATCCGCGGCCCCAACCGCATGAAGGGCTGGCCTGTGAGAAGCCCGCACACACAACCGCTTCAGTTCACAACCGCCGCATGAAGGCTGGTGTCAAAGGACATCGTTTCGCGGTTCCAGCGGTGCAATTGATACAACGGCTGATCGGCCAGGCCCGCACCGTAATCGCCAAGGCGATTATCAACCGGCAGGCTGGGCACCACGGTCGCCCGACAGGTTTTCAAGTCCACGCTGAACGAACGGTGAGCGTGGCCGCAAAACATATGCACCACTTGTTTGTGGCACGCGACCAAATCCAAAAACGCGTCGGCCAGAACCTTGTCGTCGAATTGAAACGGATACGACGAGGTGGTGACCTCAAACGGGGGATGGTGCATAAACAGTGCGGTTGGCGTGTCGGGGTGTTCTTTCAAGATCGCCTCCAGCGCCGCCAAACGCACCGAACAGGTGGTCCCGATGTTGCGTTCGCGGTGCTGGGTGTCCATCGCGATCAGACGCACCTCGAACCCTTCAACACTGTACAGCACAAAGCCGTCCGCCAGCCCCGCGCCCCCCAAGTCCTTAAGGCCCGTCACCAGATTTTTCGGATCATCGCGATTTCCCAAGGCAAAATACACCGGGATCGACAACGCCCCCATCGCCGCTTTGACGATCTCGTAATCTTCGGCCTTGCCGCCATGGGTCACGTCGCCGGTATGGATAACCAGGTCGGGCTTGCGGTCCTGGGCGTTGATGTGGGCGACGAAACGCTCCAGCGCGCGGATGCGCGCCAACGATTTTGGTTCCGCCGCATCGGGACGGGTGATGTGGGTGTCGGATATTTGCGCAATCATCATGCTCCGGGTCCTTTAAATGAGCCCAAAACACTGCCTTCCTTGACCGGCGCGCCGGCGCGCCCCGCTTCAATCAATGCGACTTCGGTTTCGCTATCGATGGATTCCTGTTTGACCATCTCTGCCGCTTTGATTTCGCTGGCGGGGCCAATCGGGGGCTGTTCATCAGTCATAGGGGAGACGTCCCTTTTTGATTGCCGTGTTGCACGGATACGCTGTTGGGCCGTTTATGGGCTATTTTTGGCGGCGTGTCACGGGGCACCTACAGACGGGTCGATGCGGCCGGGCAGCAGCACCGTGAACCGTTCCGGTCCTCACCAGCACCGCATGCGCATCCTGATTTTCACGACACGCCGCGCACCTGTTGGGGGGGCGTGGTAAGTATTATTATTGTTTCGTATGCCACTGAAGACGGCTCATAATGCCCGCCAACAGCCTTCATTCGAGAAACCTTAATTCAGCAGATGCTTAAATCAGGATGATTGTTTGCAATTCCATAACCATCTAAAAAGCATTATATTTTTTCATACCCTAATGGTGAAAGTTGTCCGATGACGGAACCCGTTCAAGCCTTAACCCGACGCCTCACACAATTTCGAGACGAACGCGATTGGCGTCAATTTCACACCTTAAAGGACCTGATTGTGTCCGTTGGCATTGAAACCGGGGAATTGTTGGAATTGACCCAATGGAAAGACAGCGCCGCGCTCGAAAAAGACATCGACGACCCGCAATTTCGCACCCGCCTGGGCGAAGAAGCGTCTGATGTTTTTATCTATTTGCTGTTGATTGCCGAACGCGCCGGGTTTGATTTGGTCGCCGAAACACACCGAAAAATAGACCTCAACGCGGCCAAATATCCGGTCGCCAAAGCCCGCGGGAACGCCAAAAAATACACCCGGTTGTAAAGCCCCGCCCCTTACAGGCTCAACGCGTTGTACACATCCAGGGAAATCGCCAACAATTCATCGCGCGCCAAATCTCCGGCCAGAGCATAGGCCAGGGGCGCGTCGACCCAATAAAAAGCCGAAGCCCCGGTTCCTCCGACCAAACGAAAAGCGGTTTTCTGCCCCTGGTCGGCACGCACGTAAATGGTCACCCGTCGTCCGGCCTGATCTTCGTACATGAACTGAGCCGCCGGTTTGCCTTGATCGGCCAACAGCCGCCCGCCGATCACCGCAAAACCGCGTTTGGCCAAATCCGGCACCCGCACCGGGGTGCCGAGGCGTTTTGACAGCCAGCCCAACAAATGCGCTTCCTTGGCGATTCCAACCTCGACCGGGTGCAAAACTTCGGCGCTGTAGACCACGTGGGCACCGATGGCGCGTTTGGCGAAGGCTTGATAGTCTTCCCGCACACCATTTTGTACCACCGGTGTGGCGGTCGTGGCGACAACCGTTGCCTCGGCCGCTTGCCAATCGCGCAGCCCCCAGCCCCCCGCACCACCAACCAGCAAAACCACCACGCCAGCCGCAATCCGCAACCACGTTGGTGCGGGCGGATGGACCCGCGGACGGTTCAATACATTTTGCAGCGCCGCCGGAACCGCTTCGTCCAGCACCTCATCATAAAGATCATGCAGCGCCGCTTTGTCGGCGCACAGCGCCGCCAACCGCGCCGCGTTGTTGGGATCGGCGCTTCGCCAGGCTTCAATCTCGGCGGTGGCGGCAACGTCAAGTTCGCCGTCAACATAGGCGTTGAGTTCACTGTCCGTGACGCGATAAGCCCGGGTCATGTCAGTTTCCTTAAAGTGGCTGGCCTTAAAGGGGTCGGCCTTAAAGGGTTGGACGGGGCACCGGGTTGCTGGCCGGCGTCATCCATCAAACGTCGCAGATGATTGCGTCCGCGTGACAGCCTCGACATCACGGTGCCCACCGGCACCCCCAACACGTCTGCGGTTTCCTTGTAACTGAGGTCCTCCAGACCGACCAACAGGACCACCTCGCGCTGATCTTCGACCAATTGCCCCAAGGCGCGGTTCAAGTCACGCACGTTCAGGGTGTCATCTTGAACTGCGCGATGGCTGAACGCCGCCCCGTCCAGGTCCTCATCCATATTGGTTTCGAGTGGACGACGCGCCCGCCCCCGCATGTCATTGACGTACACATTGCGCGTGATGGTCAGCAACCACGCCCGCATGGAACTGCCCGGTTTAAACAGGTGCAAACGGCCCAACGCCCGTTCCAGGGCATCTTGAACCAGATCATCGGCCGCCGCCACATCGCCCCGGTACAACGCCCGCGCATAGCGGCGCAAACGGGGGGTTTCAACGGCAATGTCCTGGCGCAAGTCCATGTCTTGTCCTGTTGCAAGCCGAACGGGGCGGGCGGCGGGCTTGACAGCCGCCCGCCCCGGTTCCGGCTTAGAGACCTTCGATCTGAGCCATGATGCTCATGTGCTTGTCGGCGACTTTCAATCCGCCTTCACCGGCTTTCCACGTGATGTCGCCGTCCCCATTGGCGTCGACACCGTTGATCAGGGCTTCGGACAGTTTCAGCATCTCTTGCACCATCGGCGCGGCTTCTGCGGCCGTCTTGGCATGCTGAATTTCAGCGCTGATTTTGGCGATGGCCTGGGCGCGCGTGACGGTGTTCTCGCTTGACGTTGAAACATGCGCCGCATGAACTTTCACATTTTCCGAGGCACCCTCGGATTTAGCTGCCAAACCGATGTGCCTGGCCGCCCCACTGGCAGCCTTGATCACGCCATAGCCCAAGCCCGGGCCTGTGGCTTGCGCGGACGGGTCAATCGCGTTCAGCACGTGCGCGGCGTGGGTTTGCATCCATTTTAGATCGCCCGGCTTTTTGGCCGCCAAACCGGCATGACTGGCGGCGGTTTGGGCTTCGCTGATGGCGGTCGGCAACAAGCCTTTGGTGCCGGGAGTATCCCCCCAACCGCTGGTCACATGGCCCATATGGGTGTGGGACATATTGCCCGCGGCTTGGGCGGGCAGGGACAACGCCAGATAGGCGGCGGTAGCGCTCACGGCAATTGAAAATAACGGACGCATGGAATTTCCTTCCTGATAAAGACGAACAAAGACGTTCAAAAACCCCCGCCAAGACCTTTTTGGCGGCGGTGCCCTTACCCCCTAAAACACCTGTGCGTGCGAATTATTCCCCGCCCCTTAAAATAATTTTGAACCGTGCCAACAACCTTGGGGGTTTCCTTTGGCGTCTGGGGCGTCCGCACCTGCCGACAGCAACGCCCGGGCGTTGTTTCGATGCGCATTGGTCATGGAAAATTTCCGCACACAAAAGGGCCCCCAAACACAAAAGAGCCCCCAAACACAAAAAGGGAGGAGCCCGCACCCCTCCCCTGTCATGTGAAACCCGATCAGGCCTATTTCAAGCTTGCATAGTAAGCTTGCAAAACCTTGACCACTTCGGGACGGGAAAATTCCGGCGGAATATCGACCCCCGCACTCAGCATTTCGCGTTGCTTGGTGCCCGAAATCGACACGTGATGTTCTTTGTCATGGGGACAGGTTTTGGCCGTTGCCATGCCCATGCACTTGCCGCAATAGAACGTGATGTCAATTTTCAACGGCACCGTTTCCAAGGCCCCGTCCCACAGCCTGTCAAAAATATGCTGGGCATCGAACGGGCCGTAATAATCACCCACCCCGGCGTGATCACGCCCGACAATCAGGTGCGAACAGCCATAGTTTTGACGGATCAAGGCGTGGAACAACGCTTCGCGCGGGCCGGCATAGCGCATTTCAATCGGATAGCCCGCCTGGATCACGGTGCCAGCGACAAAATAATTGTCGATCATCGCCTGGATCGCCTTGGTGCGCGTTTCGGCGGGAATATCGCCCGGCTTCAATTTTCCCAAAACCTGGTGGATGTACACGCCATCGGTGACCTCCACGGCGATTTTCGCCAGATGTTCGTGGCTGCGGTGCATCGGGTTGCGGGTTTGGAACGCCGCCACCCGGGACCAGCCCTTGTCGGCGAATTCCGCCCGGGCGTCCGCGGGGCGTTGATAAAGATCACCAAACATCTTGGGAAATTCACCTTCGTCGATGACGCTGACGGGACCGCCCAGACAGACCGCCTTTTGCTCATTGACCTTTTCCACCCCGGGATGTTCGGCGTCGGTGGTGGTGTAAACGTGTTGAGCTTCATACGCCTTGTCTTCATCGGTCATGGCAAATTTTTCGGTGACCGTCATGATCGCCATCACGGTGCCGGTTTCCCCATCGACCAGGGCCACGTCTTCGCCATCGGAAATCGAATTTGCCAGATCCTGATCCGTGGTCAACGTCACCGGAATAGGCCAGAACAAGCCGCTTTTCAATTTCATGTCGGTACAAACACCGTGCCAGTCATCCCGGCCCATGAACCCGTCAAGCGGCGTATAAGCCCCCATCGACAGCATCAAAACATCGGACATTTCCTTGCTCGACATGACGACCTGTTTTAGATGTTTGGCGCGCATGATTTCTGCGGCCCGTTCCGTTTCCGGGGCCAGCAATGGTTTCAAACCTTCCCCCCCATGGGGCTCAACCAGATGAGACATTTATTTTCCTTTATCCCGATTTCAGGCGGGACCTCCCAGCCTGAAAATGTGTCACGCGGCCTCATAAATTCAGCAACCCCAGGCAATAAAGATCCGGTAAAACGGTGTTGACCGACAGCGCGTGTGATGCCTTTTTGACCGCTCTACTTTAGATTGGTTCCAAGCCATAAAATTGCGTAGATATGCTTTTTAGCAAAATATTCGGGATCTTTGCTACGGAAAATTATAAAAAATGAATATACCGTGATGCTGATATGCTTGCCTGACCATGCTTCACCATAAAAACGGGGGTAAAACCCCGGTGCATGCAGAGCATCAGACGGCCTACGCTGGATTCTCACGTCAAGTGCAAGACCTGAGGTATTGGGAGTTGTGAGCCAAACCATTCTCGTGGTTGGCGGTACATCCGAGCCATCACCTCATTGTAATGCATGTCGTTTAATGTTCCTCCACAGGTTGTTTTCAGGAACAACGTAACCTTTTGAACATCACCGCGAATACACTTAAGTGAGGTTCGTCGTCGGGCCTCCGCTCGGACGAAACTTCTTTTGAGGAACATGCCCATGTTGAAAAAAAGCACCCTACTGATCGCCGCCGCCGCCGTCACTGCGGCCATCATGGGTACCCCCGCCCAAGCCGCCCCCTTTGGCAACGAAGAAGACACCGCCTTTGCCGCAACCTTGTGGACGGCGATGAAAAAGAACCGTCTGGTCGGGGCCAATTCGTTCCGCACCCGGCCTTATGAAGGCTCCGCCCCCCACGGGGCCATTTTGGAAACCATCGACGGTGCCATCAAGGTCGATGGCCGCTATGGCCAGGCCATCGTGAAAAAGAATTTTGGCGGCGACGACATCGACATCGACGCGGTGGCCGATGATCCGGCCAAATTGATCAACTCCGTGACGGTGATGTTCAAACGCGAAAAAGGCTACAATTCCAAAGAAGGCGATTGGTTTTGGGCCAAATACACCCCGCTGGGCGAAGTGATGACGAACCCCGCGAAAATGCCCTTGGCGGGCCGTGTCGGCACCGGCAGTGACAAGGGGTGCATCGCGTGCCACGCCGCTGCCGGCGGTGGCGACTACGTTTACAACAACGACCGCTGATCCGCTGATCAGCGGGCGCACCAGATCGCGGTGGTGCTGGAAAAAGCGACAGGGCCCCTCCCCTGCGCCGTTTCCGGCACCCCGTGTCTGGTTTTGCAGCACCGTGGGTTCACATGATTAAATTTATTTTTTCCATTCTCACCGCCTTAAGCGTCTTCAGCGCCCCACCCACAGCGGCGAGCGGGGCCGATTTGGCGTCTTTAAAGGCCCAATACGTGCGTCCCGACGTGCGTGTTTCCAGCCCCCCGGGGCCCCTTGAAAAACAAAAAATCAGCCTTGGGAAAAGTCTGTTTTTTGATCCGCAGCTGTCGGGAAACAATGCGCTTTCGTGTGCATCGTGCCATGATCCAAAGGCATCGTGGCAGGACAGCCGAGGGCGTTCCATCGGCGCCACGGGGCAAAAGCTCAGCCGCACCACCCCAACCATCATGGATGCCGGGTGGCGAAACATCTTCATGTGGGATGGGCGCTTCTTAAGCCTGGAAAAACAAGTGTGGGGGCCGATCACATCGCCCGTGGAAATGAACCAGGGGGCCGAAGACCTGGTCACCGAACTGCAAGCCAGCCCCGACTATCAACAAAAATTCGGCCAGGCTTTTCCCCGGCAAGGCATCAGCCTTGACACCATCGCCAGTGCCCTGGCGGCGTTCGAACGCACCGTGCGTTCCCCCGTCACACCGTTTGACCGCTGGGTCGCGGGGGATCATGACGCGATATCTCCGGCCGCCGTGCGCGGGTTTCAACTGTTCAATGGAAAAGCCAACTGCAAGGCGTGCCACGGCGGCTGGATGTTCACCGACAATCAGTTTCACGATATCGGCCTGCCCGGCGACGACCTTGGCCGGGGTGCCTTCGAGCCCAATGAGCCGCAAATGCAGCGGGCCTTCAAGACCCCGACCTTGCGCAACATTGCCGTGCGGGCCCCCTATATGCACGATGGTTCGAAAAAAACCCTTGCCGATGTCTTGCGTCATTATGAAGATGGTATAATTTTACGCACCAGCCTTTCCGATCAGATTATGGCCCCGCGTTTATCCGCACCGCAAACGGCTGACCTGATTGCTTTTCTGAACGCCCTGAACTGAAGTGGAACGACACCGTGTTTGAGGTTTTAATCGCCGTATTGGGTGTTGTTTTGGTGGGCAGTTTCTTTTTATCGCCCCGCGTGCGCACCACGGATGGTTTCTTTCGCGGCTTTTCCGAAGACGGCGCGGCACCAGGTTTACTGACCTTAACCCTGTCGCAAGTCACCACCTGGGTGTTTGCCCGGTCCTTGATGAACGCCGCGATCCTGGGCTTTTATTACGGCATCGCCGGAACCCTCGCCTACGGGGCGTACTACCTGTCTTTTTTGACCGGGGCGTGGATTATTGACGGCATCCGCTTTCGCCATGGCTGTTCCAGCGTGCAAGATTTCCTCCGCGAACGGTTTGGGGGACAAGGGGTCGCGGCTTACAATGTGGTGGTGGTGGTGCGCCTGCTCAGTGAAGTGTTCGCCAACCTTCTGGTGGTCGGTATTATTTTTGGCGTCGCCGGCACCGTTCCCTACACCGTCGCAATCATTGCCATCGCACTGTTGACTCTCGGCTATTCGATGGTCGGCGGGTTGAGTGCATCGCTGCGCACCGACGTGTTGCAGACGGTGATTTTGGTTGGCGTTCTGGCGGTCCTGCTGATCCGCATGATGGGTGCCGACGGCTTTGATTTTCCCACCATGCTGGTCACCAGCCCCGACATGACGTCGCCGGGCTGGGTGTTGCTGGCGGTGGCGTTTTTGCAAATTTGGAGCTACCCGCTGCACGATCCGGTGATGATGGACCGGGGCTTTTTAGCCGACCGGGCCACCACCCGCAAAAGCTTCCTGCATGCCTGCTGGATCAGCGTGGCGTGTATTTTGGCGTTTGGCCTGTTGGGGGTTTACGCCGGGGTGATGAAAAGCGATGGCGAAGACATGATCCGCACCCTGACCCGTTTGATGGGCGACGGCACCATGATGGTGTTCAACGTCGCGCTGATCGTGTCGGCCATTTCCACCTTGGACTCGACCTTTTCCAGTGCCTCCAAATTGACCATCATTGACATGAAAGTCGCCGCCGCAACCCCCCGCAATGGCCGCATCACCATGGTGATGTTTTTGTTGGGCGGACTGGCGTTTTTGTTCTTGGGCTCCAAAGACCTGTTTTCCGCCGTGGCCGTCAGCGGCACCGCGTCAATGTTCCTGGCCCCGGTGGTGTTCTTTTCGATCTGGCTCAACCGCGACATTGCGCCGTGGGCTTTTGGGGTTGCGTTTGTCGCCGCGATGAGCGGTGCGACACTGTATTTTCTGGAGGCCGGAAATTACGTTAACCTGATTGAACCGACCTTTGGCATCGCCCACAAGTACGCCAAACTGTTGTTGATTTCAGGTGCCGTGATGGCGACCGGGTGTGGGGCGTTCGCGGTTGCGGTTAAACCCCGCGTGCTGGACCTGCCGACCAAAGATTAGCCCGATGGACATACTCAGCCTGGATGATTTAAGCGGACCTGTGTTGGTCTTTGGTGGGCCTTACAGCAACCATCAGGCCACCGTCGCGCTGCGCGCCGAGGCCCGGCGCCGCGCCATCCCCGCCGATCATTGCATCTGTACCGGGGATGTGGTGGCGTATTGCGCCGATCCGCAATCCACCGTGGAGGTGATCCGCGATTGGGGCGTGGCGGTGGTGATGGGAAATTGTGAACAGTCCCTGAGCCGCGGCCTGGATCAATGCGGCTGTGGGTTTGAGCCGGGTTCAACGTGCGATGCGCTGTCCCGGCAATGGTTTGCCTATGCGGCGAACAACATCGACGCCAACACCCGTAAATGGATGGCGTCACGCCCCGAAATGATCCGTTTCAACTGGGCTGGACGCCGGGTTGTGGCGCTGCACGGCAGTGCCGATGACATCGCCCGGTTTATCTTTGCCTCCGGCCCCGAAAAAGACAAACTCGACCAGGCCGCATCCCTTCGGGCCGATGTGGTGTTGGCCGGGCACAGCGCCATTCCGTTTACCCAGGTGCTGAACGACACGGTGGTCTGGCACAACAGCGGGGCCTTGGGACTGCCCGCCAATGATGGCACCCCGGACGTTTGGTACAGCATCTTGACGCCGGACAAAAACGGCTTCACCATCACCCATCACCGTTTGGCTTACGATTACGCCCGCACCGCCCAACACATGCGTCAAAACGGTCTCGGTGCTGCCTACGCCACGGCCCTGAGCACCGGACTGTGGCCCAGTCTGGACATTTTACCCGCAGCCGAACGCGCCCAAACGGGTCGGCGGATCACCTTAAGTCCGGTCAGAATTTATGATTAAAAATACCTCACTATGATTGAAAATACCCCACCTTCCGCTGAAAATGCGCCACGTCCCCCGCCCCCTCGGATCAAGCGATGGTCGCGTCTGGTGATTTTGGCCATGTTTGTGATCGGCCTTTTAATCGCCGGTCAATGGGCCAGCCAGGGACTGGTCGAGGTTGCCGGGCTGGACCTCAAGGCCGGCATCAATGCCCATGCGCAACATGCCAAAATCATCGCCGTATTCGTCTTCACCATCTTGATGATCATTCCGTTTATGCCCGCGATTGAAGTCAGCCTGGCCCTGCTGGCGGCGTTCGGGCCCGAAGTTGCCTTCGCCATTTACGCCGCAACGGTCAGCGCGCTGATGGTCTCGTTCACCATTGGCCGGCTGGTTCCGGTACACTGGATCGAATTGGCATTAAAGACCTTGGGCCTGCGTCAGGCCGAATATTTTATTCACCAAATTGGCCCTTTAGAGGGGGAGCAACGCGCCCAGATGGTGCTTGAGCTCACCCCGAAGCGGCTGGTGCCAACGCTTTTAAAACACCGTTACATTGCCATTGCCGTTATCTTGAACGTCCCGGGAAATGCGATCATTGGCGGGGGCGGTGGCATTGCAATGGCTGCCGGGATGAGCCATTTATTAACGGTGCCCCGTTTTTTGTTTGCGGTGGCAATCGCAACCCTGCCGGTGCCCCTCGCCGTATGGCTGTTGGGCGGGTCCTGAATTAGATCGCAAGAAAGGCGCGCCGATGTCGGCTCAAGACAACATCACAGGCCGGACCGCCCTGCCCAGTTTGTTGGCCATGGATCAGGTCGCCGATGTTTTACAGGCCCACAAAGATCAAGGCGCGGCGAAGATTTTAATTAAAATCACCGTCAATCCGGCGACCGAAGTGGTGCGTCTGAGCGAACCCGATCCGCTGCGCGCCGAAGCCGCGCTGTTGCACCACCTGGAACAGCTTATCCGCACCGAGTTCGCCGACGGTCACATGTATCAAGTGGCGTTCAATGCCTACCTGATCATCCTGGACGGGGATTACCAACGGCACATCCAGCGCCTGCGCGACTTTGTCGATGCCCATGCGCCGTGCCGGGTGGACCTCAATCAGCGGGCCTATTATCCAAAAATTATCGCCGGGATCACCCCCCTGGAAAAGGATTTGGGATGCAGTCTGTCGCGGCTGGAATTCGCCGCCCGAAAGGCCGCTGTTTCCGCGGGACGAACCGCCAACTTTGTCGCCGCAGACGATCTTGAATTTGCCCAATACAAATTTCGCCGCGCGGGCTTGCGGACCTTGCGCCAGGCCCTCAACCAAACCGAATTGGGCTTGTTTGCCCAGCCCATCGTCGCCATAGACAGGCTGCCCCTCGACAATCTGGAAGAGGTACGGAAATACGAAATTTTACTGCGCCACTATGAAGATGCCCACACCATTTCATCGCCGTTGAACGTGTTGAGCTTCGCCGCGTTCAACAATGTCACCCAGGACCTCGATCTGTATGTGATGGATTTGTTGTGCAAACATTTTCACCGCTTGTTCGGCGCCGACGGGGAACGGGTCGATACCGTGACGGTGAATATTTTCGGCCCCTCGTTCATCCGCCCCCGGTTTGCCGAAACCGTGATCGCCGTCGCCGAACGCTATGGCGTTCCGGCACAAAAACTGGTTTTGGAAATCACCGAAGACGTCGCCAACAGTTCCAAAAACCAAGCCATCGAAACCATGAATACGTTCCGCGCCGCCGGGTTTAAATTGGCCCTGGACGATATCGGGACCGGATCCAGTAATTTTCGCACCCTGCATGAATTTCCGGTCGATTATTTTAAAATTGACCGATCTTATTGTGAAGCCCTCCGTGACGACGCCTCGATCCGCACCTTTGTCCAACTGATTATCGACATCGGCAAAGCCAATCAAAAACTCACCATCGCCGAAGGCATTCCCGATTTGGCGACCAAGCTTTTGCTCAGTTCCATGGGGGCCGATTTTTCACAAAGCTTTCTCACCGGGCGCCCCGAACAATTGATCGCGGCACCACTTCATGACCCGGCGGACCTGCCCCGCCACGGGCTTGGGTCGGGCCCTTAAAAGCCTCCATTTTAAAGTCTCACAATCGGGTATTTGGGGTTCTGAAAGAACCCTGTACGATGGCCCTTCCTTCCTGGAAATTAAGGTTGACCCTCGTATGGCAAATTCAGATGCGGCTCTTTGGCCCAAAACAGCCGATGGAACGACCGATTGGGAGGTGGTGTTTGAAGCCCCCGAAGGCGGTTTTATCGCACTGATTGCTCAATCGCCGTCAGCCGAAACCCTCCGCCTGACCACCACCGTGCTGATCGACAAGCTGTTCACCCGCCGGGGCGATCAGGTCGAGGTCAAACGCCTCAAGCAACAGTTGGAGGTGATCCTTGCCGCCCCCGACGAGATCCCCGCCAAGCAAACCGGGGTCACCGAACTGTTGCGCGAAATCAAAAATACCCGCCTTGAAAAAGCCCGGGTTTATATCGAACGCAAAAACTCCGGCGCGGCAATTGACCGGCGGGCCGGATTGCTGTGGAAAATTGACGCCCTGCTCAAACCCAAAGTTCTGATTCCGGTGGGGCTGGTTTTTATCGCTTTGGTATCCAGTTTGGTTTTTATCCTGCTGCAAACAACCCTCGGGCCGGGGCGCCCGGTGCAGATGGCCGAGGCGCCCGTTTCCGCCCAAGCCCCAACGGCGGCCCCAACCGTCAGTGGTGCGGACGAGGCGCAGCCGCCAGCCGCGCCCGAACCCCGCACCGAACCCACCGCGTCCGAACCCGAAATCGAAGCCCCACGACCCCCCGTGGGTCCGATCCGCATTTTCCTGAAGGTCATGCGCTGGCCATTGAGCTCACTCAGCGCCACAGACCGACCGCAATATTACGGAGCGGTTTTAAGCGTCAGGGACTGGGATACGAAAGTCGCCGTGTGCCGACGCGTGGCCCCGGTCATGGACCGCTTGTACCAGGCGTTCAACAAGGTTCTCCCCCAAGACAAAAATGCAACTGCGGCGCAACTGGCCGAAGTGGAACGCATTGGTCCCAACATCCTCAATCAAATTTTTAAATTGAAACTGGTCGATGAAATCAAGGTCTACCCTTATGGTCAGGCGGGCTTCCAGGTCGCGAAACGGCCTCCGTACTGCACCTCTCCCGATAGCGAATAACAACCTTAACCGACCGTCTTATACGCCCTCGTTTTTACACCGACAGACCCGTCCGCCTGCGCCACCGGAACCGTAAAACTAAAACACGCGCCAACGCCATTTGACGGCGCATCCACCCAAATATGCCCGCCGACAAAGGTGACAATTTGCCGACAAATCGCCAACCCCAGCCCGGTGCCACGGGGCATTTTATCGTTGCCCTGGTTGAACTGGTGAAATTTTTCGAACACTGCGGACTTTTGCTCATCCGCCACGCCGTCGCCATTGTCGCTGACGCTGACACGCAACTGACCGTGCTCAACCTTGGCACCCACCCTCACCAGACCGCCCGGATGACGGCAAAATTTCACCGCGTTGGACAACAAATTCACCAACACCTGAACCAGTTGATCGTGGTCGGCGGTGATCATCGGCATCCCGGCCGGCAAGTCAACCCTGAGCGTCACCGCGCGTTCGTGCATCAGTGCGGTCATCGTCGCCACCGCTTCATCAATGATCGGACGCGACGCCACATTGGCTAACTCCCAATCCATTTGTCCCGATTCCATTTTCGCCAAATCCAGAATTTGATCGATCAGACGCGTCAAGCGCTCGCTTTCTTTACGAACAATGGTCAAAAACCGGGACCTGTCCTCGACTGAGATATCCGGCGTGTCCGACAAAATTTCAGAAAAAGCCCGGATTGAGGTCAGCGGCGTGCGCAATTCATGAGACACGGTGTTGAGAAAGTCATCCTTCAGAAGATCCAGTTCCTTGAGGCGTTCGTTGGCCGCTTGCAATTGCGAGGTGGTGGCTTCCAGTTCACGCGATTTGGTTTCCAGCATGCGTGAGTATTGAATGGCTTCGGACGTTTCATCGAGGATTTTATACATCTCGTCGAGGCCGACGATACCGCCTTTGACCACCGAACCGATCATCACCCGGGCGGTGGCCGAGCCCACCGCCCCGCCAAGCATCTTTTCGGATTTATCCAACCACGCGGTGTTGGCCGCTTGCGCCGGGTGCAGCACCACGCCTTGATCCACGGCAAACGCGGCAAAGGACTTTTCCGCACGCCTTTCACCGACGAAACGGCCAACCAGGTCGCGCAGATCCCCAATGGATGCGGTGCCCTGAAAAAATCGAGAATCCTTTAAACCTTCGGTGTACAAAAACACATCGACAAACATCGCCCCCTGGATCCGTTCGATGGTGCTTTGACGAGTCAGCAGCGACACCACCACATAGACGCCGATATTGACCAGCATGCTCCAGAACAGGGCGTGCGGCAGGTTGTCCAAACCCTCCATACCAAACAGCGCATAGGGCTTTAAGAACCCCAACCCAAAAGGACCGTAATCAATAAAACGGATCGGCAACCAACCCGATTGGGCAAACGACGGCAACAGCAACGTATACGCCCACACCAAAAACCCCAACGCCAGGCCACTCATCGCCCCTTTCAACGAAGCCCCTTTCCAAAACACCCCGCCAATGATCGCCGGGGCAAACTGGGCCGCCGCCACGAATGACACCAAACCAATGCTGACCAGGGAATAAGACCCCGATGCAAAGCGAAAATAGCCATAACCCAAAATCAGAATGACAATAATCGAAGCGCGCCGGATCAGCAACAACAGCCCCGTCAGGTCGCGGCGTTTTTCAACATTGATCCAGCGCCAGTGAACCAGCATCGGCACCACGATGCTGTTGCACACCATGGTGCTCAACGCGATCGCGGCGACGATCACCATCGAAGTCGCCGCCGACAGTCCGCCGATAAAGGCCAGTAGCGCCAAGGCCCCCTGGCCGTAATAAATCGGCACCGTCAACACGAACATGTCCGCGTCCATGCCCAAGCCCAGGCCGTCGAAAGCCATCCGCCCACTGATGGCGATGGGCAGAACAAAAATATTGATCGCCAACAGGTACAACGGGAACAACCATACCGCGGTGCGCAAATGCGTTTCATCGGAGTTTTCAACCGCGGTGATGTAAAATTGCCGGGGCAACCCAATGATCGCCAGCATCGATAACAAAATCATCGTCACCCACGTGGCATAGTCGCCCGCCGGGTTGATGGTGAACAGACTTTGTAAATCGGCCGCAGACGCAGCCGCAAACAAATCGCCAAAACCGCTGTACACGCCAAACGTGACGAAAAAGCCCACCGCCAAAAAAGCAAACAATTTCACGATTGATTCAAACGCGATCGCCGCCACGATGCCTTCGTGATGTTCACTGGCGTCGATGTGGCGGGTGCCAAACAAAATTGAAAAGATCGCCAACGCCAGCGCGATCAGGAACGTCGTATCCAGTCCCAAAAGGCTCACCACCGGATTGAGGGCACTGTTGTCGCCGGGCGAATTGGTGATAATTTCAAAGCTGGTGGCGATGGATTTCAATTGCAGTGAAATATACGGGGTCGTGCCGATCACCGCAATCAAAGCCACCAGCCCCCCCAACCGGGAGCTTTTGCCATAGCGCGAGGAGATAAAGTCCGCGATTGAGGTGATCCGGTTCAGCTTGCAAATGCGGATGATCTTGACCCACAACACCGACCACACCACAAACACCAGCGTCGGCCCCAGATAAATCGGCAGAAAATCCAACCCCGAACGCGCCGCCAGCCCGACCGATCCGTAAAACGTCCACGAGGTGCAAAACACCGCGATGGACAGGGTGTAAATGTAGGGGTTTTTGGTCAAACTGCGGCCTTGTTCGGCGCGCTTATCGACATAATAAGCGATCGCGAACAGCATCCCCAAATAAGCGACCGAGACAACCGCAACCAACCCGCCCTGCATGTCCTAACCCCGCTTTGACGCGTTGTCGTCCGCCCCCGTGGTGCGTCGCGCCCCCCACCAAATGCCGGCGATGATCAGCGCCCAAACGCCAAACATCACCACATATGTCAACGGCAAACCCAACACCAAAACGGGCCGGTTAAAGACACCCACGATGGGCGGAAAAAACACCATGACGCCAAACGCAAACAGCACCAAAGACCATTCTTGTTTGCGCCCGGATCGTTTCATCACGCCCCCTTGGATTGCGGGGCAACGCCCAGCATGGCATTGACCCGGTCACACACATCGCGGGTCGAATACGGCTTGGTGATGTAATCATCCGCGCCCAACGCCAGCGCCCGTTCCCGATCGGCTTCGCGGCTTTTGGCACTGAGCACCAAAATTTTCACCTGGCCCCAATCGGGATTGGCGCGAATGGCCTCACACACCGATAAACCATCGCGTTTGGGCAACATAATGTCCAACAACACCACATCGGGAACATGGTCCTGGATCGCCACCAGGGCCGCTTCGCCGTCTTCGGCAATGTGCACATCGTGGCCGGACCGTTTCATGATAAATTGAAGTGACAGGACGATGTTCGGTTCGTCTTCCACCACCAGCACCGAATACGTCATGGCGCCTTGCGTCTCCCCTGGTTGCACCGGTTGCCCGCCCCCGGTTTCTTGTCGAACCGCAAAACGCGCACCGCTTTTACGGCGCTATCGTAGCCACTCCGCCAGGTCTTGTCATCTTTCTCAAGTCCTCACCCCCATCACCGGACGCAACAAGGCCCCGGCACTGCCGGGGCCTTGTGCGATCTGACGCGCGGGGGGGGGGGAGGCATGATGCGTTGCCGGTCCCGGCATACCCATCAAATCGCCAGATATTCGTCTCTCAATTCCTTGTTGTCGAGCACCTCTTGGGCACGGCCGTTAAACACCACTTCGCCCATATCCAAAATGATCGCCCGGTCCGCCAAATGCAGCGCGGCAATGGCATTTTGTTCGACAATAATGGTGGTGATGCCGAGCTTTTTCACGCCTTCTAAAATGCTTTCAATTTCATGCACAATCACCGGGGCCAAGCCTTCATAAGGTTCGTCCAGCAACAACAGCTTAATGTCGCGGGCCAACGCCCGGGCCACCGCCAGCATTTGCTGCTCGCCCCCCGACAGCGTCACCCCGTCTTGATCACAGCGTTCCGCCAAACGTGGAAAATGTTCGTAAATGCGTTCCAGAGACCAGCCCACCGGCGGAGCGATTTGCGCCAATTTCAGGTTTTCTTCAACCGTCAGCCCGGCAATGATGCGACGGTCTTCGGGCACCAGGGCAACCCCCAAACGCGAGGCCTGCCACGATTGCATGGTGTGCAGGGGCTGGTGATCCAGCCACACTTCACCGCGGTGCAATTGCGGGTTATCCATGCGCGCGATGGTCCGCAAGGTGGACGTTTTTCCGGCACCGTTACGGCCCAAAAGAGCGACGATTTCACCTTCGTGAACGTCAAAGCTGACGCCCTGAACGATATAGCTTTCCCCATAATAGGCGTGCATGTCCCAAGCGGAAAAGAACGCCGGGGCGGCGCCTTCGTTGCGCGGTTTTTCAGCCGTCGGCGTATGCCCCACGCCGGTCAGGTTGAGGCCCGATGTTTCGTCGCTCATAGGTGTGCTCCGCCAAGATAGGCTTCTTGAACTTTAGGATTGTTGCGCACCTCACCCGGGGTGCCGTCGGCAATGATCGCGCCTTGCGCCAAGACCGAAATGTGGTCGGCCAAGCTGAACACCACATGCATATCGTGTTCGATAATCACCTTGGTCATGCCCCGGCTTTTGATGCGCTTGAGAAGGTCAATGGTGCGGTTGGTATCATGGCGCGCCATGCCTGCGGTCGGCTCATCCAACAACAAAAGTTTGGGATTTTGGATCAAACACATCGCCAGTTCCAGGCGGCGTTTGTCGCCGCGCGACATGCTTGCCGACAGGTCGTCCATTTGATTTTCCAGGCCGAGGTCTTCCAAAACATCGCGGGCTTCATCAACCAGTTCTTTTTCCCGCGACAAAACCTTGAACACGTTGAGCTTAAACGCACCGTCTCGTCTGGCCAGTGCCGGCACGATGACGTTTTGCAACACCGTCAGGTCGGGGAAAATCTCCGGGGTCTGGAACACCCGCGACACCCCCAACTGATTGATTTGAAATGGTGTTTTTCCGGTTAAAATCTCATCACCAAACTTTACCGTTCCGCTGTCGGGGGCCAGACGGCCCACGCACACATTGAGAAGCGTCGATTTTCCGGCTCCGTTCGGACCGATAATGGCGTGGGTTTTGCCCTCTTCGATGGCCAGGTTGATGTTGCTCAACGCCTGCAATCCACCAAAGGTTTTTTGCACCGCAGAGACATTCAGGACGATTTTTTTGCTGTCGGTCATCCCTTAGCCCTCACGTGTTCGGGGCGTGTTGGCGTCAGCGGTGTTTTTATCGGGCCTGGATCGGTCTTTTTTGATCCACCCCCAGATCCGCTGCAAGCCTTCCATGATGCCGCCGGGCAGGAAAATCACGATCACCATAAACAGCGCCCCCAACATCAGGTGCCAGCCATCGCCGACAAATGGATTGATCACCGCGACCAAAATATTTCCCATGAAATCCGGCAAAAAGGCAAACATTTCGTGCAACACCTGTTCATTGAACGCCGAAAAAATATTTTCAAAATACTTGATCAACCCGGCCCCCAATATAGGTCCGATCAGTGTTCCCATGCCGCCCAGGATGGTCATCAACACGACCTCACCGGATGCGGTCCACTGCATCCGTTCCGCCCCCGCCAAAGGATCGGTCACCGCCAGCAACGATCCCGCCAAACCGGCGTACATCCCCGAAATCACAAAGGCGACCATCAGGTACGGACGGGTGTTAAAGCCGATATAGGTCATGCGGTTTTGATTCGATTTGATCGCCGCCAGTTTCAGGCCAAACGGCGAACGAAAAATCCGCAAAGAAATATAGAACGCGATGATCAACACCACGGCGGTGAAATAAAACCCTGAATAACCGCTCATTTTCAGACCGAACAAGGTCGTAATCGGCAACCCGGAACCGCTTTGCGCAGCGTCAAAAATGCGCGGGTCGGTTTGCGACAACTGCAATCCCGTTTCACCGTTGGTGATCGGGGTCAGCACCGAATACGCCAGGTTATAAGACATCTGCGCGAACGCCAGCGTCAGAATGGAAAAATAGATCCCCGAGCGACGCAACGAAATAAAGCCGATCAAAACGGCAAACACGCCAGCCAACAAGGTGCCAAAGAAAATCGCCGGAATGACGTTCATGGTGAACAGCTTAAACGACCACACCGCCGCGTAAGAGCCAACGCCTAAAAACGTCGCATGACCAAACGACAGGTAACCGGTCAGGCCAAACAGAATATTAAAACCGATGGCGAAAATGCCGAAAATCGCAAACCTTTGCAACAAATCGGGGTATGCGGCGCCGAACGGCGACAGCCAGATCGGCATGGTCAAAATGGCAATCGTGAAGGCCACCATCAACACGAAATCCTTACGGGTGCTTTGAACGGTCATACTATTTTAAGTCTCCATCACACCCTTGCGACCCATCAAACCACGCGGACGGACCAAAAGGATAACCACGGCAACCAGATAAATAATAATCTGGTCAATGCCGGGAATGAGTTGTTTGATTTCGTTCAGGGATGCAAACGATTGCAAGATGCCCAGCAAGAACCCCGCGGCAACGGCACCTGGCAGCGACCCCATGCCGCCGACCACCACAACCACAAACGACAGCACCAGAAAATCCATGCCCATGGTATAGTCGGGCGGCAGCACCGGCGTGTACATCACCCCGGCCAGGCCCGCGACCACCGCCGCCAAGGCGAACACCACCGTAAAGCGACGCTGAATGTTAATGCCCAGCAACCCCACCGTATCACGGTCGGCCATTCCCGCGCGCACCACCATGCCATAGGTCGTAAACTGCAAGAACGAGAACACCCCGCCGATCACCACCACCGCAAAGACTAAATAGATCAGCCGCCACCACGGATAGACCAGAGCCTCACTCAAGCCCAAAAACGTCCCGATATTGGCGCTGCCCGCAACGACGGAGGGGGGGGCCATGGGGATCGAATTGGCACCGAAAAATTGCCGCACGATTTCCTGCAAAACAATCGCCAAACCAAACGTCACCAGAATTTGTTCGGCATGGGAGCGCTTGTAAAAATAACGGATGAGGCCGCGTTCCATCGCCACCCCGATCAAAGCCATGACCGGGATTGCCAACAAAATTGAGATCGGGACCGAATATTCAATGATCAACCGACCGGTGTCGCCCCACCAAATTTCCAGGTAAGGCGTTTCTTTGTAGGCTTCGAAAAAAGTAATGCTTTCATCGCGCACACGCATCGAAATGGTGAGAATTTTTTGTACGGCCACGGCGCAAAAAGCGCCCAGCATAAACAGTGCCCCGTGGGCAAAGTTCACGATCCCCAAGGTGCCGAAAGCCAAAGTCAAACCCAACGCGATCAGCGCGTAGGCTCCGCCTTTATCCAGGCCATTGAGTGTTTGCAGAACGAGAGCGTCCATAATATACCAAGCGCCTTTTCAGCGGGTGATGTCTGGATGTTGCACACGAAAGCGTGAGGCGACACCAACCGCAACCGCGGTCGGTGTCGCACCCGTCAAACGTCTAGACCTTGTAGGGACCCAGTTCTCCGCCAAAGATTTTGGCATCGTATTCAACCTGGGAACGCGGCACCTCTTGCACCACTTCCAACAGATCGAAGTTGGACGACGGGTTGGCGTTACCACGCACCACCAAGACATCCTTGAAGCACTGGTGATCTTCGGCGCGGTATTCGGTGGCACCGTTGCCCATGCCGTCGAACTTAAAGCCCTCGAGCGAGCGGATCACCTGTTCGGGATTGAACGTCCCGGACATTTCACAGGCGTTGGCATACAGCAACGCCTGGACATAGCAGGTGTGCGCAGCCTGGGACGGCGGGAAACCGTATTCGGCACCGAAGGACTTCACAAACGCCGCCGAGCCGGCATCGGTCAACTGCCAATTCCAGTTGGTGGAGCCGAGGATCCCCTGGATGTTTTTGCCCGCACCTTGCGCCATCAAACGCGAGAACAACGGCACCACGATTTCGAAGTTTTTACCGTTGACCTGTTTGTCGCGCAGCCCGAACTGAACCGCCTGGGTCAGCGAGTTGACCATGTCTTTGCCGTAGTGGTTCAAGATCAGGACATCCGCGCCGGAATTCAAAACCGGGGTGATGTATTGCGAAAAATCACCCGCACCAACCGGGGTGCGCACGGTGTTGACGGTTTCCCAACCCAACCCTTCGGTGGTGTTCTTCATCGATTCTTCTTGCGTCCAGCCCCACGTGTAGTCCGCCGTGAGGTGATAGGCGCGGCGCTCTTTGCCGTATTCTTTTTCCAACACCGGGCCGAGGGCGCGACCGGACATATAAGCGTTGAACATATGGCGGAAGCCATAGCGCTTTTTATCTTTACCGGTGGTGTCGTTGGAGTGCGTCAAACCGGTCATGAAGACAATGCCCATTTCCTGACACAGCCCCTGAACGGCAATCGCGACCCCCGACGAAGACCCGCCGGTGACCATCATAACGCCGTCTTTTTCGATCATCCGTTTGGCCGATGCCCTGGCGGCGTCGGATTTGGTCTGGGTGTCGCCGGTGACGTATTCGAGCTTTTTGCCCAAAATGCCGTTGCCCTTAAGCGACAGCGGCTTCATGGTGTTGAGCATGCCGCCGTCACCATCGCCATTGATGTGCTTGACGGCCAATTTATAGGCGCGCAGTTCATCGGCACCTTCATCGGCATAGGCGCCGGTCTGGGGCACGTTAAAGCCAAATTTCACGGTTTTGGAATTGGCCGGGTCATTGCGAAAACCAGCTGCCCAAGCGTCTTTGGTGAAAATCGTCGGCGTGGCCAGAACCAAGCCGGACGCCGCACCAACTTTCAAGAGACCTCGACGCGATACAGCGCCGAATTTGCCCCGATTTTGATCAGACATTTTTTTCTCCCTGAATGTTTTAAGTCTCCGCCCCCGGCCCAATCCGGAGAAATACGGCTGTGGCGCGAAGGGCAGGCTATTGGGGAGGTCCGTTTTCTTGTTTTTTCCCAAAATTCCCTCTGTCACAGTGACGGTTAATAATTTTCAACACTGCGGCGGGGAAGTCGATAACATTTTGCATTTCCGTGTTTTTTTATGTTAACTTTGAAAACATATATATTGTAAACGTGTTAAGTTTGTAAAATATCGGATCTTCAAAGCAATGGCTAAAAACATCCTGCTGGGCGCGCGTTTGCGCCGTTTGCGCACCGACCGTGGCTTGGCCCAGGTCAGGCTGGCCGACCAACTGGGGATCTCCGCCAGCTACCTGAACCTGATTGAGCACAACCGCCGCACCTTGACGGTGCCCCTGTTGCTGCGTCTCAGCCAGATTTTAGGCGTTGACCCGCAAATTTTTTCGCCTCAGCACGAAAATCTGCTCAGTGGTGAAATCACCGAAACCCTGCAAGATCCGATGTTCGAAGATTTACAGTTGAGCGAAACCGACATCGCCGCCCTGGCCGCCGACACGCCACAACTGTGTCAGGCGGTGTTGAAAGCCTTTGGCGCCTACCGCAAGGCCCATGACGACCTGCAAATGGTCAGTGAACGCCTGGCTCAAGACCCGGTGATCGCCAATGCGGGCTACCGACTGCGCATGCTGTTGACATCGATTTTGTCGTTTTCCGAAATTTTACACGACAGCGACGATCTCAGTCCCAACGAGCGCCAGGATTTTTCCAGGATCGTAATGAGTGAGTCCGAAAATCTGTCCGAAGCCATCACCGACATGCTGGGCCTGATCAGCGGTGACGGACTGGTCGATGTCGCCGGCGGGCTGTCGCCCACCGAAGCGGTGACCGACTTCATACAAGGGCACAACAACCACTTTCCAGACCTCGAAGACGCCGCCATGCAACTGCGCCGCGATGCCGGTTTGGACAGTCCCGCGCCGCACATGCGCCTGGCCGGATATTTATTGGAAAAACACGGTGTTCGGGTGGAAACGGCCCCCCCCGACATCCTTGAAACCACCGCCACGGTCTATGACAAGGAGCGCCGTCAACTGACCGTTTCGCGCGCGCTGCCACCCGCCAGTTTAAATTTTCATCTGGCTTTGTTTGCCGGAAAACTTTCCTTTGGGGGCTTGTTTGAAGACCGCGTCAAGGCCCCCGGACTGGACAATACCGCGGCCCGCAAACGCGCCATCGCGGCGCTGGCGAACTATTTCGCCGGGGCTTGTTTGATGCCCTATGACGATATTTTGAGCGCCGCCCAGGCAACCCGCTATGACATCGGTCAACTGCGCCAGCATTTCGCGACCAGTTATGAACAGGTGTGCCACCGCTTGACCACCTTGCGCCGCCCAACCGCACCCGGGATTGCCTTGCACCTCGTGCGGGTGGATGTGGCGGGCAACATTTCCAAGCGCTTCAGCGCGTCGGGGCTGCGCATCCCCAAACACGGCAGCGCCTGCCCCCGCTGGGTGCTGCACCACGCGTTCATGACGCCCGGACAAATTCGCACCCAGTTGGACCGCATGCCCGACGGCACGCGTTACTTCAATATTGCCCGCACGGTCAGCAAGCCGGTGCTCAGTTACGGCCAACCGCAAAGCCACTATTCGGTGTGTATCGGTTGTGAGGTCAGCGACGCCCGGCGGATGGTCTATGCCGACGGCATCGACATCGAACACGCCGTCACCCCGACCCCGGTGGGGGTGACCTGCCGGTTATGTGAACGGCTCGACTGCGCCCAACGCGCCGCATCGCCGCCGCCCCAAGCCGGCGGCGAACAGCCCGAACACGGGCGCAATATTTCACCGGGAATCGGCTATACATAGCTTGGAATTTAATGCCCGCGTTAACGTCCGGGCAGGGCCGCAGTTTGGGTTTTTCCACCCAAACCGTGGACCTTATCGCGGGCCCGCACCACCACCGTGGTTAGCCCGTCTGGAATTTTGACCCCGCCAAGAGACCGGGTGAACGGCTGTTCGTTGACGTGGGGGTGGACCAAAATGCGCGTCCCCAACACCGTGTCGTTGGGGCCGATGATTTGAAACGCGTCCGCGTAGTGTTGCCAGCCTTCATCGGCATGGCGCACGCTCACGTCAAACCGGTAGGTTCCGTCGCCGTCTGCCCGAACCTCGACCCCGACCACATCCGCCTCGCCCGCCTGAACCGCAACGGAAAACAAAAACGACGACATCACGATGGCCACAACACGGCTAATCTTCATCACGCAAACCTTGCAAAATCTGATCGGGACAATCGGTGAACACCGCGTCCACCCCCCAAGAGAACAATTGTTTGGCTGTCTCAGGGTCATTGACGGTGAACACATGCAAACGATAACCGTGATCGTGCACATCCGCAACCAATTGACGGGTCACAAAGGCATCGTGGCAATGCAAACTGACACACCCATAGTGCGCCAAACAGGCCGCCCAGTCGTCGGGAACGGCGTCGGTTAAATAACCAAGCTTGATATCGCTTCGGGCCCTGGCGAACAGTTCCAACGCCTTGCCATTAAACGACGACACCAACAGCGACGGGACCCGCCCGTTGATCCGATCCGCCCCCATCCGGTCGAGGACCTCCACCACCGCCTCGACCGTGGGCCGTTCCCAGCCCAAGGTTGGCTTCAATTCCAAATTCACGCTCAGGCCCCGCCCTGCCGCCAGGTCCAGGGCCTGTTCCAGGGTGGGCATGCGTTCCCCGGCATAGGTCGCCCCGAACCAGCGCCCCACGTCGAGTTTTTGTAACGCCGCCCAAGGCTTCAAAATCACCGGCCCGGTGCCATCGCTGCACCGATCCAGGGCATCATCATGCATCAACACCGCCACCCCGTCGGCGCTGACCGTGACGTCAATTTCCACCGCCAGGGCGCCCAAATCGGCGGCCATGTTTAGCGCCGCCAAGGTGTTTTCCGGGGCCTTGGCGCTGGCCCCGCGATGGGCCACCACCGGGGGCAAATAATGAGGAAATTGATCAACCATCTTGAGGTGCCGAGTCCAAGGCGTTGCGGATCGCGTCGGTGATCTTAACCACGTCGATCGGTTTGGTCAGATAGCACTCAAAGCCCGCCTTCAGGCCCGCTTCAATGTTGTGGTGGGTGGCCGCCGCACTCAGCGCCAAAACCGGAATGGTGCGGGTTGCGTCGTCATTTTTCAAAACCCTGATCGCCTCCAGTCCACTCATCCCCGGCAGATTAATATCCAGGACGATCACATCGGGCTGTTTTCGCCGGGCAATATCGATGCCCTGTTCGGCGGTTTGGGCCGAATACATGGTCAACCCATCGACATGGGACACGATCATTTCCATCAACTGCAAGTTGGACGCGTTGTCTTCGACATACAACATTATGCCGTTGATTTTTTGCAAATGCCAGGCCTGTTGCATGGCACCGCCCCCCGTGGCCAAGAGGTCTTTAACCACACGTCCTTGTGCGCCTGTCGACAACGGCAGGTCAATCCAGAATGTACTGCCCTTGCCCTCTTCACTTTCAAAGTTGATGGTGCCGTGCATCAGTTCGACCAACTCCTTGCACACCACCAAGCCGATACCGGTGCCCTCGATCAGGGTGTTTTCCGCACCCAGTCGGCTGAACGTCTTGAACAATTTGCCCTGTTTACTTTTCGCGATGCCATCACCCATGTCCGTCACCGAAATTCGCACCATCTGGCTGGGCAATTTTTCCAAAGAAATGGAAACGGTGCCGTTTTCCCGGTTGTACTTGATGGCATTGGACATCAGGTTGAGCAGAACCTGCTTAAAGCGCGTGTAATCGGCCCGCACGATCCCGATTTCGTCCGCATCGGCTGGAAGGGACAAGGAGATGCCGCGCGCTTCGGCCATGGCCTCCGTGAGGTGAAAACAGTCCTCGATAATTTCCGCGACCGAAACGTCTTCGATATTCAAGGCAATTTTACCCGCTTCGATCTGGGACAAATCCAAAATATCATTGATCAGATCCAACAGGTGCTTGCCTCCCGTCATAATATGGTCAACGCATTCTTTTTGATCTGTGGTCAGGGGTTGTTCGGGATTGAACTCCAGCATTTGCCCAAAGCCAAGAATCGCATTCATCGGGGTGCGCAGTTCGTGGCTCATGGAGGACAAAAAATCCGATTTTGCCTGATTGGCCTGATCGGCTTCTTTTTTCGCCGCCGCAAGGGCGTGTTGGGCCTGGACCTGCACCGTGACGTCCGTACCGGTGCCCCGATAGCCACAGAATTGACCTTGATCATCCAACACAGGAGAGCCACTCACCCGAAGAAACAAAGCGCCCCGGTCTTCGGTCAGGAATCTAAAGCGGAAATCGCGGAAATCGCGGTGATCATCCAGCGTCGCCAGATGCTCTTTCCAGTGCTCCTGGGCCAGATCTTCCATGGTCGCGAGCTGGTTGCTGGTTTTCCCCAAAAAGAATTCTGGACCAACCCCGAAAATCCGTTTGACCTCTTCGGAAATATAACTAAAGGCGAGGTTTTCATCCATTTCCCACACCCAGTCGGACGACACGCTCGCCAGTTGGTGATAACGAGCCTCGCGCTTGGAGAGGATAAATTCGATCTCTTTGCGTTCCGTAATATCCGTGTGGATGGCAACGTATTGAAACGGCTTTCCGCGCTCATTCAAATTGGGCACAATGGTTGTGCGCACCCAATAATCACCCTGGTTTTTATTTTTGTTCTTGACGATGCCGTGCCACACATTGCCGCTGGCGACGGTGCGCCACATGTCCGCAAAAAATTGCATTGAATGTTCGCCACTGCGCAAAATGCGATGATTTTGGCCCATCAACTCATCACGGCGATAACCGCTAATTTCGCAAAACTTGTTGTTGGCATAAATGATGTTGCCCTTAACATCCGTAATGCCCACGATCGCGTGTTCGTCAATGGCATATTTCTGAAATTCCAATTCCCGGACTTTGTCGGCCAGATCGGATTGCACCGCTTTGTGTTTCTCTATGGCCACTTCCAGAGCCTGGGTCCGTTCCGCCACCCGGGCCTCTAACTTGTCTTCGGCATGCCTCAGGGTGCGGTTGAGCCGGATCAACGAAAAGTGCCGCCATCCGCCCAAACTCAGAGCCCATAAAACACCGATGACGACAATGAGAATAAGGGTGCGACGCTGGTTCCAGAACGGGTTCGGGGTGCCGAACGACGACACATAAATTTCCATGTAACGCGGTGATTGGATGTACCTCTTGATTGCCGGGTTCAGCACCGCCAGCAAGTCTTCCTGGCCCTGACCTAAGGCAACCGCGCGTTTGATTTCGCGCAAAGGTCCTCCGGCGATCTTGATTTTATCCTTCAGCCCGGCTTCATCGGCAAATCTCCAACCCACCGGTTCGGGAAAAACAACCGCATCAATGGTCCCCGCCAAAAGATCGAACAGAGCCGCCGGAAAGGTGTCGAAGATCACCATATCGACCTCCGCATACCGCGACAAAATATTGACCGCGACGTTTTCCTTAACCACCCCAACCCGGCGCCCGCTCAAGTCCCCCACCCCCCGCACATCCACGTTCGCGGCACGCACAAAAACGGAAATGGGAAATGCCATCACCGACGCGGAGAACAGGTAATTTTTCCTGCGCTGCGGCGAAATGCCGATACTGGGGATCAACTGGGCCTTGCCTGATCGCACCGCGGCGATGGCGCCTTGCCACGTATCGTGAACATCGTAGGTGACGCTGAGACCGGCCAAGCGGGCGATTTCGTTAAAACTTTCAATGGCGAACCCGGCGGGTACGCCATGTTCGTCCAGGCGATAAAAAGGCGGAAACGACGCGACCACCGCCGCCGTCACGTCCCGCGTTTCGGTCGGCACCTGGGTGTGCGCCGAAGGCACAACACTCGACCATGTCCCCGAAAGCCACGTCGGAGCCAGGACGGCCACGCCGCCGACCAGCACCAAGACGGCGGGCAACACCACACGCCAGAAAAAAACAACGCCCTTAATCTTCAACCACCATCCCCATGCGTCAACGGTGTCATCAAAGCCACAGCCTAGCGCAGTTCGCAACCTACGCCAAACGATCTACAGTTCAGAATATGGTATGTGAAGATCCCACGCGCTCAATGCAAATCCAATTTATCCGCTTCTAACCCATTGCGGACATTGACGAATACCGAATTCAAGCTTGAAGCAAGCGCTCGATCGGCACGTCAGCGGCATCCTTCGTCGGGCGGGATAGATAGAACTCAGCGAGAAAATGGCCCTTGGCCTCCATGCCGCTCGAATCGACACCCCGATCACGCAGTTGTTCGAGCACTTGATCTTGCTCATCATCTGAGGCGAACTCGCGCTGAAAGAAGGTTTGGTCTTCAAGCTTCTCCGTTACATAGCCCCACTTGTCCAGGGACTTTGCGATGGCATCGAACGGGAACAGACGCAGCACGAAGTTAGCTATCCAGGGCTGGTGGCCTTCGCTTGCCGCGGGCAGCAAACGGTCGAAACTCTTCTCAGTCAAATAGCCGACGCACCCGGTAGATGTCACCAGATCGACCGGCGCCAGCTTTTCTTTCGCCATTGCCGATAGCGATTCGGTCTCAAGGTTTACGGCGAGGCCCTCGTCCAGCAGACCTGACTCTACGCCAAATGTGATGGCATTCTCGGCCTGGTCCAAACCGATCACCTCGATGTCCTCGGGGTCGCCAATATCGGCAAAGAATTGCTGGCCGTACGCGACGACCTCCTCCGATGTGGCGTCCGTCATTTTCTTCTGGCCCCAATGTTCGTAGAGTTCGTCCATTGAAAGGTCGTGCTTGAGGATTGCCGCGTTGATGCCGTAGGAACAGCCCAAATCCAGAACATGGACCGTGTCGTTCTGGCGTTGCTGTAAGTGGCCGATCAGCTTCTGGAAGATGGGTTTGGCGGTATCGGGTATTGCGTAATCGAGTTTGTTTAGCTCATGGAAATAAGCCCTTGGGTCGGACTGATTATAAATATGATCCATGTCGGCTTTGACTTCATTGATGTCCTCAAAGGCGGTATCGCCAGACATATATTCTCTCCTCGGTTAGCCTTTTTGCACGCCACGACTTAAAGGCCTGTGCAGAATAAAAAAACAGCCCGAAACGCGGCCCGAAACGCGGTACGTGAAACACGACACCACCGCTTCAGAACACAAGTGTGATATGGTTCAGGTTGATTGGATGAACCTAACACAGATGCCCGCGATTTGTAACCGAAGTGCGAAATTATTAAGTTTCGCACAACCATAGAAGGTTTGGTTCTGGCTGTAAGGGGACATTTGAGCCTCCGCATTGGAAGGCTGCTTTGGCCCGTTATGCGGACGGACCGGGAAGTCGCTTGAACTCGAATATCTATCATCGTGATAGACAAGCGGCATGCTACAGAGCAATCAAAAAATCATCCGTCATAAAGTCGGCCTTCTCACTGCCCCTGGAAACGATGTTTTTGAAGGCGTGTCAGATGGTGGGACTGTCGCGAGACACGTTTTATCGGTATCGCGGTGGCGTGGAGGAAGGCGGTGTCGAAGCGCTTCATGAGAAGCCCCGCCGAGGCCCGAACCTGAACAACCGCGTTGATGAAGAAACGGAACAGGCGGTCGTCGATTATGCAAAGGTGTGCCCGCCTAACTGGCGCACGGCCGATACATAGGACCTAACGTATTGATTAATAGATAAATGGTGCCCCCAGTCGGAATCGAACCGACACTCCCTTGCGAGAACGGGATTTTGAATCCCGCGCGTCTACCAATTCCGCCACAGGGGCACTGTGGGATACGTGGTGAACGGCGGTCATAATACCCAGAGAAATTCCCCGGTCAACCCCCATAGAACGTCCCGACCCCGATTGACGACCGGACGGCCCGCAGCGCCCGAAAACACCCATTTGCCCAACGCGCTTGAGACTGCTATGACCAAGCTGCGCGCAAGGTTCAAAAAGGCGCGTTTTCCAACCAGACCACCCACCGGGGGAGTTTCCACAGTGCTGCGCCGCGCCTACCACTGGACCATGAGTTTCGCCGCCCACCGCCATGCTTTGGCGGCGCTGTTTGCGGTTGCCTTCATCGAAAGTTCAATTTTTCCAATCCCCCCCGACATTTTGTTGATCCCGATGATCCTGGCCTGTCGGGAACGGGCCTGGAAAATCGCCCTCGTGTGCACCATTGGCAGCGTATTGGGCGGCATGGCGGGTTATGGAATCGGCTATTTCCTGTTCGATCAATTCGGTCGTCCACTGCTGGAATTTTATGGGAAATCGGGAAAATTCGGTGAATTTCAGGACCTCTACAACACCTGGGGCGCATGGGTGGTGGGCATGGCCGGGTTGACCCCGTTCCCCTATAAAGTGGTCACCATCGCGAGCGGCGTGACCGGACTGAACTTTGTCACCTTTGTCATCGCGTCGCTGTTGTCGCGCGGGGCGCGGTTTTTCCTGGAAGCCGGGTTGTTGTGGTACTTTGGCGACCCGATCCGTGTGTTTATTGAAAAATACCTCGGAATTTTGGTAACCGGCGGCTTTGTGGTGCTGTTCGGCGGCTTCATAGCCCTGAAATTCTTGTTGTAAACTAAAGGCTGACCCGATGAATTCAGATCGCCTGTATCCCACGTTGTTAATCATCGCCGGGGGCGCGGCGCTGGCCACCGCCTCCGTTGCTCAATACGGCTTTGGTTTCGACCCGTGCGTGCTGTGTCTGTACCAACGCGTGCCGTTCGCGCTCGCCATTGTGCTGGGAACCGTCGGCCTGGTCCGCCCCCGGTGGCTGGCGGTGGTGTTCGCCTTGGCCGCGCTGGCTTTTGCCGCCAACGGCGTTCTGGCGGTCTATCATGTGGGCGTGGAACAACACTTGTGGGTGTCGGCGGCGGGCTGTGGCGGGCAACTTCCAACACAAATTTCGGTCGCCGATTTGATCGCCAGCCTCGACCAAAAACGTCCCAAACCTTGCGATGCGGTGGACTGGACCCTGTTCGGCGTTTCCATGGCAGGGTGGAATGTCGTATATTCTTTCGCACTTGCGGGCGCATCCGCGTATGTGCTGCGCACGCACAAATGGCCCCGCCACCGATAAGCCGCCACACGAAAGGTTTAGGAATATGACCAAAACCCGCAGCAAAAAAACCACCACCCCGGTCGGCGGGCGGATGCCCGGCGACCCCACCGGGGCAGAACTGGTCAAACGCATGATCCGGGTCGACCAGGCCGGCGAATACGGCGCGGTGCGGATTTACGCCGGGCAACTGGCGGTCCTCGGCGGCGGCCCCAATGGCGATACAATCCGCCACATGAAAGCCCAGGAAGATCACCATCTGGACACCTTCACCGCATTGGTCGGCGAACGCCGGGTGCGCCCCACCGCATTGCTTCCGCTGTGGCATGTGGCCGGGTTTGCGCTGGGTGCCGGAACCGCCTTGCTGGGCGAAAAAGCCGCCATGGCGTGTACCGTGGCGGTCGAAGAAACCATTGACGAACATTATCAGGCGCAGATCAAAAAGCTTGGCGATGATGAAAAAGACCTGCGAGACACCTGTGCCAAATTTCGCGAAGAAGAACTGCAACATCGTGACATCGGCTACGCCCACGGGGCCGAAAATGCGCCGGCTTACCCGCTGCTCAGTCGGGCGATAAAATCCGCCACCCGACTGGCAATCAATTTATCGGAAAAAATTTAACCGCCGGCCACCGGATGTCCCCCCTCACCCGCCAACCAGACGACCCCGCTTACGTTTATATTTTGGGCAGTTTCGGCCCCGGCGGGCCGCGCACTTATGTCGGCTGGAGCACCGATTTGGAGGCGCGGCTGAAAACCCACAACAGCGGCAAAGGGGCCAAATCCACCCGTGGGCGCACGTGGCAACTGCTGTACGCCGAACGCTTTGCGCACCGCCAGGCCGCCATGAGCCGGGAATGGCACCTCAAACGAAACCGCAAACTGCGTGCCAGGGTGTTGCTGAATTTGGCCGGAACGTAGGCCTATTCGTTCAATTCGGTTTGGGACGCCTGCGCGCCCAAATCCCAGGTGCTTTTGACATAGCTCAACGTGGCCCAAATTTCCGCATCGCTGAGGGTCCCGCGAAAGCTTGGCATGGCACTTTTAAAATCGGGCAAGGACACCACCGCGCCACCCCATTTGGTGTACTTGAACAAAAGCCTGTCGCCATGTTGCCAGGCATGCGCGCTGTCGTTCAATGGCGGCGCGGGCAAGGTTCCATCGGCACCGGCGGTCTGCCAATTGGCTTGCCCGCCCAGGTCGGCGCCATGACACGCGGCGCAATTTTTGCCATACAGTTCCTGGCCCAGCCTCACCGCCTCGGAGTTGCCGGCATCGGCACGATCAAAATTTTTGCCGCAGGCACTCAAAAACACTGCGGCGGTGACAAAAATCAACGGCAAACGGAGCTGTTTCATAATCGGTCTTCTGTTCGGTGGCACCAGTAACGGAGCCCAATAACGAGCCATAGGCAAATGAGCACATCGGGGTATACTGCCAACCAATATCGGCCAAATTGTGATCACCCCCCCATGCGCCGCAAGACACTTAAAACCGGAGACATTTTTTCATGGACCTTCAAGACACCACCCTGTTGCACCACCAGGCTTACATTGATGGTGCCTGGGTTGACGCCGACAACGCCAAGACCTTTGACGTGCTCAATCCCGCGTCCCAGGACATTTTGGGGACGGTGCCGCAAATGGGCCGTACCGAAACCGCCCGGGCGATTGCCGCCGCCGACGCCGCCCTGCCCGCGTGGCGCGCAAAAACCGCCAAGGAGCGCGCCAATATTTTGAAAAAATGGTTCGACCTGGTGATCGAAAATCAGGAAGACCTCGCCCGCATGATGACCGCCGAACAAGGCAAGCCGTTGGCCGAGGCGCGCGGCGAAGTGGTCTATGGCGCATCGTTCATCGAATGGTTTGCCGAAGAGGCCAAACGTGTGTACGGCCAGATCGTGCCCACCACCGCGCCCGACCGGCGCATCCAGGTGATCCGGCAGCCAATCGGCGTGGTGGCGTCGATCACACCGTGGAACTTTCCCATCGCCATGATCACCCGCAAGTGCGCCCCGGCCATGGCGGCGGGCTGCACGGTGGTCGCCAAACCCGCCGAAGACACGCCCTTTTGTGCTCTGGCGCTGGCCGATTTGGCGGCGCGCGCAGGCATCCCCCGGGGCGTGTTCAACGTCGTCACCGGTATTCCCCAAGACATCGGCGGCGAAATCACCGCCAACCCGGTGGTGCGCAAGGTCTCGTTCACCGGGTCCACCGCGGTGGGAAAATTGTTGATGAAACAATCCGCCGACACGGTCAAAAAGCTGTCGTTGGAACTGGGCGGAAACGCGCCCTTTATCGTCTTTGACGATGCCGATCTGGACGCCGCCGTTCAAGGTGTGATGGCGTCCAAATACCGCAATGCCGGGCAGACCTGTGTGTGCGCCAACCGCATTTACGTGCAAGACGGAGTGTATGACGCGTTCGCCGAAAAAATGGCCGCAGCGGTCCGCCTGTTGAAGGTCGGGGATGGCGATGAAGACGCCGTCACCCAGGGCCCGCTGATCAATGCGGCGGCCTTGGCAAAGGTTGAGCACCTGGTCGCAGACGCCGTCGACAAAGGCGCAAAAGTGCTGGTCGGCGGCACCCGCCACGAGCGCGGCGGAACCTTTTACACCCCCACCATTTTGACCGAGGTCACCGCAGACATGGCCTGCGCGCATGAAGAAATCTTCGGCCCCGTGGCACCATTGTACCGTTTCACCGATGAAGCCGAGGTGATTGCCGACGCCAACGCCACCCCGTATGGTCTGGCGGCATATTTTTACGCCCGCGACGTCGGTCGGGTTGTCCGGGTTTCCGAGGCCCTGGAATACGGCATCGTCGGCATCAACGAAGGCATCATTTCGACCGAAGTCGCCCCATTTGGCGGGGTTAAGGAATCGGGCCTTGGCCGCGAAGGCGGAAACGCCGGAATCGAAGAATATGTCGAGCTCAAATACCTGTGTCTGGGCGGTCTTTAAATGCCGCCGTATGGGCCCCGCATATCCCCCTTCATCTGGTTTGAAAAGATAAAGCGCCATGTCCAAATATGATTACGACCTCATCACCATCGGGGCCGGTTCGGGGGGGGTCCGGGCCTCGCGGATGGCCGCAAAGACCGGCGCACGGGTGGCGGTGGTGGAAGAAAGCCGGGTTGGCGGCACCTGCGTGATGCGCGGCTGTGTGCCGAAAAAGCTGTTGGTCTATGCCGCCTCTTTCGCCCACAATTTTGGCGATGCCCGGGGCTTTGGCTGGGACGTCCCCAAGCCAGCCTTCGACTGGGGCGATCTGATTGTCAACAAAAACACCGAACTCAACCGTTTGGAAGGCATCTACAAACGCATGTTGCGTGAAAGCAATGTCGATTTTCTCACCGGCCACGGGGTGGTCAGCGGCCCCCACGCGGTCACGGTCAATGGCAAAACCCACACCGCAGAGCGCATTTTGATCGCCACCGGGTCGTGGCCGTTTCTGCCCGAGGTGCCAGGGATTGAACATGCCATCACCTCCAACGAGGCCCTGGAACTGGAAGACTTGCCCGATCACATCGTGATCGTCGGCGGCGGGTATATCGCGGTCGAGTTCGCCGGCCTGTTCAACGCCCTGGGGGCCAACGTCACCATCGTTATTCGCGGCGACAATATTTTGCGCGGTTTCGATCAAGACATCCGCAACGCGCTGGCGACGGAAATGGAACATCATGGCATCACCATCCACCGCGAATGCGTGGTGCGCTCCATCGAACCCCAGGGCGACGGCTATTCGGTGCGTCTGCACGGCAGCGAAGTGATCGACTGCGACAAGGTCTTTTACGCCACCGGGCGGACCCCCAACAGTCAGGGCCTGGGGCTGGAAGACGCCGGGGTCGAACTCACCGATAAGGGTGCGGTGGTGGTGGATGAGTATTTTCAAACCTCCACCCCGTCGATCTTTGCCCTTGGCGACGTGATTTCCAGGGTCGAACTGACCCCGGTGGCGATCAATGAAGGCATGGCCTTTGTCGCCAGCCAGTTTGAAAATCGCCCGACGCCGATGAATTACGACAACATCCCCGCCGCCGTATTCAGCCAGCCGCCGGTCGGCACCGTCGGCATGATGGAATCCACCGCCCGCGAACGCGGTCCGGTGGACGTCTATATTTCACGTTTTCGACCCCTCAAACACACCTTGTCCGGACGCGAGTCCCATTCCATGATGAAACTGATCGTGGACCGCGAAAGTCAAACGGTCCTGGGCTGTCACATGGTCGGCGACGATGCGCCGGAAATCATTCAAGGCTTTGCCGTGGCGCTGAAATGCGGGGCCACCAAGGCCCAGTTTGACGCCACCGTCGGCATTCATCCCACCGCGGCGGAAGAATTTGTCACCCTGCGCGACAAACGTCCCGACCACGACCCGGCCCCTTAGGCCGTAAACTCATAAAATCGGTCGATTGTCGGCAAAAACGACGGCTGGGATACCTTTGCGCTGGAAAATGATGCCAATTCAGCGTATCACGCTTCGTTCATGCCTGAGGACCTCCCCGGTTTTTTAAAGGCTCGGTTGTCCTGCGGCCCCAGCGTTTTTAAAGGCCCCGGGCAAAACAGAAAACGAAGGATCTCACCCATGTCCGAACCTTGGACACCCGCAAGCTGGAGACGCAAAAAAGCCATCCAGATGCCGAGCTATCCCGATGCCGCGGCACTTGGTGCCGCCGAACAGCGGATCCGCAATTTTCCCCCGCTGGTGTTCGCCGGCGAAGCACGCAACCTGAAAGCCAAGCTGGCCGAGGTCGCCGCCGGAAAAGCCTTTTTGCTGCAGGGTGGCGATTGCGCCGAAAGCTTTGCCGAATTTCATCCCGACAACATTCGCGACACCTTTCGGGTGCTGTTGCAAATGGCCATCGTGCTGACCTTTGGCGCAGGGTGCCCGGTGGTCAAGGTCGGCCGCATGGCCGGGCAATTCGCCAAGCCGCGTTCCGCCGACACCGAAACCATTGATGGGGTCCAATTGCCGTCGTACCGGGGCGACATGGTCAACGGCATGGAATTCACCGCAGCGGCGCGCACCCCCGACCCCGAACGCCTGATACAAGCGTTCAACCAGTCGGCGGCGACCCTCAACTTGTTGCGGGCCTTTGCCCAGGGCGGCTTTGCCGATCTGCACAAGGTGCAGCGCTGGAATCTTGGCTTTGTCGATGACAACCCGCTGGGCGAACGCTACCGCGACATGGCGATCCGCATCCAGGAAGCGCTGGAATTTATGTCCGCGTGCGGAATGAACGCCAACACCACCAAACAAATTCGCGAAACCTCGTTTTTCACCTCCCACGAGGCGTTGTTGTTGAACTATGAACAGTGCATGACGCGGGTCGATTCCATTTCCGAAAAATGGTACGACACCTCCGCGCACCTGCTGTGGATCGGGGAACGCACCCGCCAACTGGACGGCGCGCACATCGAGTTTCTCAAAGGTGTCGACAACCCGGTCGGCTGCAAGGTCGGCCCGTCCATGGAACCGGACGAATTGATCCGTCTGATCGACGCCCTCAACCCCGAAAACGAACCCGGTCGCCTGACCCTGATCACGCGCATGGGATCGGATAACATCGGCCATGTTTTGCCCGGCCTGATCCGCGCCGTGGCCCGCGAAGGTCGCCACGTGGTGTGGTCGTGCGACCCCATGCATGCCAACACGGTGAAAAGTTCGGTGGGCTACAAAACCCGTCACGTCGATGTGATTTTGCAGGAAGTCCGGGCCTTTTTCCAGGTCCACAAGGCCGAAGGCAGCCACGCGGGCGGGGTCCATTTCGAAATGACCGGCCAGGACGTGACCGAATGCGTCGGCGGCGGCCAGGAAATCCGCGAAACCGACCTTTCGGAACGCTATCACACCCATTGCGACCCGCGCCTGAACGCCACCCAGGCGCTGGAATTGGCGTTTTTGCTGGCCGAACAGCTCAAAGAAGACCGCCAGGCCTGAAAAGCCCCTTTCCCATCAAAAAATGCCCGACGGACGCACGCTTGCGCCGGGCATTTTTTTAGGGGGTGCTTTTTATTACTGCTCCAACCGGGTCAAGGTGTCCTTTAACGTGCTGCGGTCGGCATCGGGGTGGCGGTTCGCCAAACGATGCCAAGCCGCATCGTCATCAACGGCGGTGTGCAGATCGGCCAACAGATCGCGCAACAACACCCGCAGCGCCCCCGCAGTCAATTCCCAAGCCCCATCGCCCGCATCAATCGAAGCCGGCGGAGCCAAATGTGAATTGATGATTTGCACAAACCAATCGCTGCGCCGAGAGGTGTCTTCAAAATGGGTGGCGACCACCAAAAGGGCGTCCAGGATGATGTCTTGCACCTCGGCGTCGTGGTCGATCAAATCCCAGTTTTCGGGCATATTCCCGCGCATAATGCGTTCCACCGCCGCGTCGCAACGCCAATGATAGCGTTCGCGTTCCTGTGGCCCCATCATCATGTAGAACCCCAAAAAGAACCCCGGCAACATGCGCCGTGACACGGTGCCGTGGACACTGCCATCGGCACCGCGATGAATGAACAGGTGTTCAAACCGCTTGACCACCAAACGATCAAACGCCGGGCGCTTGATGGCGCTCCATTTCAGAACCTCCTGTTCGCGTGCGGCATCGACGAAGGCCTGTTCGAACACGCCCGTCAGTTGATCGGATTTGGTTTGAAATTCAACATTCAGGTCATCGATGTGGCGCCTGGATAAAAAACCGCCCTGTTTGACGGCTTCTTCTTTCAGCCGTTCGGTGAACGCCGCCACCACCGCCTGAGCCAAGGCGCGGGAGCGTTCTTTTCTGAGTTTTTCGCCGGGGTCTTGTGAAGTGCCGGGGTCTTGAGAAGTAAAGGGCGTCATGGGGGTGGTCGGTCCTTTTGCGTCACGTCTGCGGTCAAAACTGTAAGCCGTCTGAAAATAGCGGTTTATGCCCTAAACTCCAACCAAAACAACCCGGTCATGGCGCATCACGACACCGGGACCGTTTTGACCCACACCCCGCCGCACCACATGGCGATCAAGGCCTGTTTGACGCGTTGACAGGGTTGGGGGCTGGGCCTACCCTCCGGCGATGTTCAGGCGCGCTGTTTTTCTCGGATTTTAGAATTTTAAAGACCCCGTTTATGACCCACCAACTGACCATTGCCCTGGCCCAGATCAATCCCACCGTGGGCGACATCGCCGCCAACACCGATTTGGTGCGGGCGGCCCACGCCAAAGCCCACACACGCGGCTGCGATCTGCTGGTCACCGGTGAACTGGTTATTTCCGGCTATCCGCCCGAAGACCTGGTGCTCAAAAGCAGCTTTCAAGACGCCGTCAAACGGGCCGTGGATGAACTGGCCGAACTGACCCTGGACGGCGCGCCGGGCTTGTTGATCAGCGCGCCGTGGCAAGAAGACGGCCACCTCTACAACGCCGCGCTGTTGTTGGACCGGGGGCGCATCATGGCCCAGGTGCCCAAAGTCATTTTGCCCAATTATGGCGTGTTTGATGAAAAACGCCTGTTCACCCCCGGCCCTCAACCGGGTGCGGTGAATTTTCGCGGACTTAAACTGGGCGTGATGAGTTGCGAAGACATGTGGCAACCGGACGTCGCCGAAAATCTGATGAAAGACGGCGCGGAACTTTTGGTGGTGGTCAACGCATCGCCCTATGAAATGGATAAACCCGATACCCGCATGGAGTTGGCCCGCGACCGGGTATCGGAAACCGGCCTGGCGCTGGTCTATGTCAACCAGGTTGGCGGCCAGGATGAACTGGTGTTCGACGGGGGGTCGTTCGTGTTGGACCAAAACGGTGCCCTCAAGGTGCGCCTGGCGGCTTTCGAAAGCGTTATCGAGACCGTGAGTTTCGCTTGGCACGACGACACCCTGAGCCCGGAGCCGGGCTCGATCGCCGATCCTCTGGACGACAACGCAGCCATCTACAAAGCCCTTGTTTTGGGTTTGCAAGACTACGTGAACAAAAATTATTTCCCCGCCGTTTTGATCGGCCTGTCGGGTGGCGTGGACAGCGCCATCAGCGCCGCCGTGGCGGTCGATGCGCTGGGCGCGGACCGGGTGCGATGTGTGATGATGCCGTCACCCTTTACCTCTCAACATTCCCTGGAAGACGCCGCCCACGCGGCCAAAATGTTGGCCGTGCACCTCGACACCATCCCCATCAAACCCGCCATGGACGCATTTGACGGGATGTTAAAGGATCAGTTCGCCACCCACCCGCCCGACACCACGGAAGAAAACATTCAGGCCCGTACCCGCGGTTTGATCTTGATGGCGTTGTCGAATAAATTTTCCACCATGGTGTTGTCGACCGGAAACAAGTCGGAAATGTCGGTCGGCTATGCGACCTTGTACGGCGATATGTGCGGTGGTTACAACGTGTTGAAAGATGTCTATAAAACCCGCGTTTATGAACTGTGCCAATGGCGCAACAGCCATTGGGTTGACGGTTTTTTAGGCCCGCAGGGCAGGGCGGTGCCCGAACGCATCCTCACCAAAGCCCCCAGCGCCGAATTAAAACCCGGTCAAACAGATCAAGACACCTTGCCCCCTTATGCGGAACTCGACGACATCTTGTCTTGTTTGATCGAACACGATATGTCGGTTGATGATATTATCCAACGCGGCTACACCCGCGCCGTGGTCGAAAGAGTCTGGCGCATGTTGGACCGGGCAGAGTACAAACGACGCCAGGCTCCGCCCGGCGTTAAAATCACTTCTCGTGCGTTCGGTCGCGATCGACGCTATCCTCTCACCAACGGTTTTACGGCTTAAAAAACGATGACCTCATTTCGCTTTGCACCCAGCCCCACGGGCCATCTTCACGTCGGCAATGCGCGCATGGCGCTGATCAACTGGCTGGCCGCCAAACAGGTCGGCGGACAGTTCATCTTGCGCCTCGACGACACCGACAAAGAACGTTCCCGCGATGAATACGCCCAGGGCATCCGCGACGATCTGCACTGGCTGGGCATGGATTGGGACCGCGAAGAAAAACAATCGCACCGCCTCGACGCCTATGACGCCGCGTTTGACCACCTGCGCGGGGCGGGGCGGGTTTATCCCTGCTATGAAACCCCCGAAGAATTGGATTTCATGCGCAAACGCCTGCGTGCCCGGGGGTTGCCGCCCATTTACACCGCCCCCAACGCCGCCAGGCTGCAAGGCTATATCGACGATGACCGCGCCGCCCACTGGCGCTTTAAACTGCACCCCGGAACCATTGCCTTTGACGATTTGGTCCGCGGCGCGGTGCATTTTGATGCTGAAAAGCTGTCCGATCCGGTGATCCGCCGCCATGACGGATCGTGGCTGTACATGTTGCCCAGCGCCGTGGATGACCGCGATTTGGCCATCAGCCATGTGATCCGCGGCGAAGACCACGTCGCCAACACCGCCTTGCAAGTGCAGATGTTTGAAGCCATGGGAGCGGGCGTTCCGGCGTTCGCACACTTGCCGTTGATGACCGATATTGAAGGCGGGGGGCTGTCAAAACGCCTCGGCTCTTTGGCGCTGCGCGATTTGCGGGCAGACGGGGTCGAACCGTTGGCATTGGCCAGCTATCTGGCCCATCTGGGCACATCGGATGACATCAAGGCCGAAGCCAACCTGGAGGCCCTGGTCAAGGTCTTTGATTTTGCGCATTTTTCCCGCGCCGCACCCAAATTCGACCCGGCCCAGTTGGCGCGCCTGAACGGCCAGGTCCTGCACGCCACCGACTGGGCCAGGGTTGCCGACGTGGTGCCCGAAGGCGTCACGGAAGCCTTATGGAATGTGGTCCGCGCCAACCTGCAACGGATCGACGACGTGCAGATGTGGATGGACATTGCCAACGCCGAAATCACCCCGGTGATCGCCCCCGACGACGCGGAATTTTTAACAACCGCCGCCGCCTTATTGCCCGACGGCGCGTGGGACGCGGACACCTGGGGGGCCTGGACCAAGGCTATCAAGGCCGCCACCGGACGCAAGGGCAAAGACTTGTTCATGCCTTTGCGCAAGGCTCTCACGGGGGTTGGACACGGCCCCGAACTGAAATCATTTTTGCCGTTGATTGGTCGCGACCGCGCGTTGAAACGGCTCACCGGAACCAAAGGTTAAGCCGTGACCCTAAGACTGTTCAACACCCTCAAGCGCGCCCGGCAAGAGTTTGTCCCAATTGATGAAAAGCGCGTCCGCATGTATGTGTGCGGGCCGACCGTTTACGACTATGCGCACATCGGCAATGCGCGCCCGGTGGTGGTGTTTGACGTCTTGTACCGGGTGTTGCGGGTTTTGTACGGCGAAGATCACGTGATTTACGCGCGCAACATCACCGATGTGGACGACAAAATCATCAAACGCGCCGCCGACACCGGCGAAGACATTGGCGCGATCACGGCGCGCACCGAACGCGCCTTTTTGGACGATATGAGCGCGCTTGGCGCCCTGACCCCCGACATCCAGCCGCGCGCCACCGAACACATCGCCAATATGCTCATCATGATCGGAAAATTAATCGCCGCGGGGCACGCCTATGCGGCCGACGGACACGTTCTGTTCGACGTCACCAGCTACCGCGAATACGGCCATTTATCGGGCCGCAACCGCGACGAAATGATTGCCGGGGCGAGGGTCGAGGTCGCCTCTTACAAGAAAAATCCCGGCGATTTTGTGCTGTGGAAACCGTCCACTGACGACCAGCCCGGCTGGGACAGTCCGTGGGGACGCGGACGCCCCGGTTGGCACATTGAGTGTTCCGCGATGAGCGAAAAACACCTAGGGCCGACCTTCGACATCCACGGCGGCGGCCAGGACCTGATTTTTCCCCACCACGAAAATGAAATCGCCCAATCGACCTGTGCCCACGGCGGCTCCCCATTCGTCAATTACTGGATGCACAACGGATATGTCATGTCCGAGGGTGAAAAAATGTCCAAATCCCTGGGCAATTTTTACACCGTACACGACCTTTTGGACGATTTCCCCGGCGAAGCCGTGCGCCTGACGTTGTTGAAATCCCACTACCGCCAACCGCTTGATTTTCGCAAAACCGGCCTGACTGAAGCGAAAAAAGAACTGGATGATTTTTATCTGGCGTTGCGCAACGCCGACGTTAAAGCCCAGGTGCCCGACGACCTTCCCGCCGGGGTGCTGGCGGCGCTTTGCGATGACCTCAACACGCCTCAGGCGGTGGCGCTGCTGCATGATCTGAAAACCCGGTTGAACGCCGCCGCCAGCGACAGCGAAAAGGCCCCATTGAAAGGGGCTTTGTTGTTGGCCGGGGATGTTCTTGGAATTTTGGGACAAGCCCCCGATGTGTGGCTGCACGGTCGCGCCGCAACCACAGACCCATCATCTTCTGAACTGTCCAACAGCGCCATTGACGCCCTGATTGGCGAACGCAATCAGGCCCGAAAAGACAAGGACTTTACAACGTCTGATCGAATCCGCGATCAACTGACAGAGGCCGGAATTCTTTTAGAAGACGGCGTCGACGGCACCACGTGGCGGCGGCCTTAGGGCATGGCTCGAATTTTCTTGCGCACAGCCCCCCATGCCCCCATCTATCCGGAGGTCCCTTTTTCTGACGATGTGCCGTTAAAGCAATAGCCCCAATAGATTATTTTTCGGTTGTCTTCATTTGCTTATGGAATAGTCGGCGCGCTGGACATATCATATGTCGATGATCGCGCCACTCCCAAACCCGGTCCCTGTACGAGAACGTATTTTGAGACTGTCGGCTATGTTATGGGCATGTGGGGATCGGCCTGAAATGCGAGACTCCAAGTTTTGAGAGTATGGTGTGATACAACTTACGGTGTGATACAAGCGAAAGAGTTACGCACACGTTGAGGGCGCGGGATACCTGGCAAAGCCATGAGCCAACACGACGACTTAAGTCCAGACAAAACAACCACCCGGGCCGACCCGGATCAAGGGCGCGAAGGGCGTGGGGTTTTGCGCACCCTGTCCCATGAAATTCGCACCCCCCTCAACAACATCATCGGCTTTGCCGATATGATGTCGGGCGAGATGCTCGGCCCCATGCCCCACCCCCAATACCGTCAATACGCCGAAGATATTCGCAGTTCCGGGCAAAATATCCTTGACCTGCTCAATGAACTTTTGGATGAACGTCGTTACGAAACCCTTACCCCCAGCGACGACCATCAAGCCAGCCTGATCGACCTGGCCCCCGACCTGATTGTGGTGTGCCGGGCCGACGGTCGTATTCGACTGCTCAATCCCGCCGGCTGCGCCATTTTGGCCATAGGCCAATCCGAGGCGCAAGAACATGCCTTCAACGATTTTGTTCATCCCGATTTTGAAATTTTTCTGGATAACGACTTTGAGGCGTTGTTGCGCGAAACACGGCGCACTTCGATGAAATTGATCGCCGATGATGGCCGTGAAGTGGATGTGGAAATCGCCGCGTCGGTCTACGAAGAAACTGATGGTGAGGTGTCCCAGGTGATCCTGGTCGCCCGTGACGTCACCGAGAAAAACCGCCACATCCGTGAACTCACGGAACGCGAAGAATTTTTGCGCACCATCATGGAGACCACCGTTGACGGGCTCATCACCATCAACGAAATGGGCATCGTGGAAACCGCCAATCCAGCGGCGGAACGTATTTTTGATTATCCCCCGGGGGGCTTGGCCGGGACCGCGATTTCAGACCTCATTCCCGACACCCTTGGGCGGCGGCAATTTGATTGCGCGACAATTTTAAAGGATCTGGAAGTTGATTTGGTGCGGGCCGAAAGCGGTCGCGAGGTTTCCGGGGTGCGCAAGGGCGGCCAACCGTTCCCCCTGGAAATCAGCTTGTCCGATTTCAACTTGCGCGATCGGCTGCACTACATCGCCGTGGTACGTGACGTCACCGAACGCAGAAAGGCCGAAGACCACCTGAAGTTCCTGGCCACCCGCGACCCCCTCACCCGCCTGCCAAACCGCTACCTGTTCAGTGAACGGCTACAAAAAAGCGTTCTTCTTGCCGATGAGAGCAACACAAAATCGGCCATTTTATTCGTCGATCTGGACAATTTCAAAAACATCAACGATGCCATGGGCCATGCCATCGGGGATGTGGTTTTGCAATTGGCGGGCAAGCGGCTGGAATCGTGTGCCCGCGATCAAGACACGGTCGCACGCCTTTCCGGCGATGAGTTTACCATCATCCTGGAAGGTGTTCATGACACTGAGGAAGTCGAGGCCGTCGCCATACGGATGTTGAATGCACTCAGCCAACCGTTCCATGTCGATGGCCAGGAACTCTACAGTTCCGGATCAATTGGTATCATCATCTATCCCGACAGTTGCAGCAACGTCGATGATTTGCTGAAAAATGTTTACACCGCGTCCCACCATGCCAAAAAACAGGGCCGCAATAATTTTCAGTTTTACTCCTCAACCCTCAGCGCCAATGCGTTGCGCCGCATGGCCATTGAACACGGTTTGCGTCATGCCTTGGAAAACAATGAATTCCACATCGCCTATCAGGCTAAAGTTGACCTCAGAACCGGATTGATCGTTGGTGCAGAAGCATTGGCCCGTTGGGACAGCCCCGAATTGGGGCCCGTTTCCCCGGTGGAATTTGTCCCCGTCAGCGAAGAAACCGGCCTGATCGTGCCGATCGGAGATTGGATTTTAGAAAATGCCTGTCGCCAGGCCCGCGCATGGAACAACCAGGGCCTGACCGACATCAGTGTCTCCGTGAACCTGTCCGTGCGCCAGTTCCGCCAAGGCAATCTTGCCCAACGGGTCAAGGAAATTCTCGACCAGACCGCGTTGCCCAGCCATTGCCTGGATCTGGAATTGACCGAAAGTATGCTGGTGGAAAATGCCGAAGAAACCGTGCGGGTTCTCAGGGAATTAAAAACTCTGGGCGTGTCGTTGAGCATTGACGATTTTGGCACCGGGTATTCATCTTTAAGCTATCTGACCAAATTCCCCCTGGACGCCTTAAAGGTCGACCGTTCGTTCGTCACCGAATTGCCCGATAGTCCCGATGCCGTGACCATGGCCAAGGCGATCGTCAATATGGCGCAGAATTTAGGCCTTAAAGTCATTGCCGAGGGCGTCGAAAATGAACGCCAAAGCACCTTTTTACAGGGCTTGGGCAGCGACATCGGCCAAGGATACCTGTTCAGCCGCCCGGTTCCGTTTGATGATTTTGTCCGCCTCGCGGGGGGCAATGTCATGCCCTTTCCCACCACAAACGTGCGCAAACCACCCGCCAATTCAGTGTAAATCGAGCCCTTCCGATCAGTCAAAAAGCGCGTCAACATCGTCTTGACCGCGCCCCTCAGACGACGAAGGTTGAACGGGCCGAGATCCGATGATGTTGTCAATTTCAGACTGATCCATGGTCGTGGCGGAGCCGTGAATATTGGCGCTGCACATGTCCATCAAACGCTGGATTATCTGGCTTAAGGCTTGGGCATTGACGCGCACCAATTCCATGTCGCCATTGGCGATATCGTCGCTCAGGCGTTCCACCGAGGTGGTGATCAAGGTGTTGATTTTCGCGATATTTTGTTCGAACGGTTCCTTGAATTTCGGCGGCACGTGGTCAAAGGCCTCAACGGCGAGTTCCCGGTCGGCGATGGTGCTGTCGCGAAAGTGGTCCTTGTAGGTCTTGGGTGCCCATATCTGCGCCTCTTCAAGAATTTCCGGCATGTCGGCAAGCATTTCCAAAGTCATCACCACTTCATTGAAATGGTTCAAATAATCCGTCGCCAACAGCGTTTGCTCATTGACATTGGTGCCCGTGCAACGTTCGCGAAACGCCGGGTATTCATCGTCATGATCAAAATTGTACGTGTCACTCATTGCTCTGGGATCAAGCCTTTATTACACCGAATCATTTAAATCCAAGACTATACGCAAGCGTGTATTTCTCCAAGCTTCCCGTCGCCATGGGCATGGCCGCCCGAACGGATAGAAGCGCGCGTGTAAATTCTTGTGTGCAGGCGCGAAATTGGGCATGGTGCGCTGTTGCAAAAAGACAAGGATATGCGGACACCATGAGCGCCAATCGCGTCTACATCTATGACACCACGCTGCGTGATGGGGCACAAACCTCGGGCGTTGATTTCAGTGCTGCGGATAAAAATGCCATCGCCCACGATCTCGATCAATTGGGGGTCGATTACATCGAAGGCGGCTGGCCCGGCGCCAACCCCACCGACGACCGTTTTTTCGACACCCTGCCGCAAACCACATCGGCACGCATCACCGCGTTCGGCATGACCCGGCGGGCGGGTCGCAGTGCCGACAACGATCCCGGCCTCAATGCGCTGCTGGGCACCACAGCCCGGGTGGTGTGCATGGTCGGCAAAACATGGGACTACCACGTCGATGTCGCACTGGGCATTGCACGCGCTGAAAACATCACCATGATCGGTGACAGCGTGGCCTATGCGGTCCAAAAAATGGATGAAGTGATGTTCGATGCGGAACATTTCTTTGACGGCTACAAAGCCAACCCCAAATTTGCCATGGACTGCCTCCGGGCCGCCCTCGACGGTGGCGCGCGGTGGGTGGTGTTGTGCGACACCAACGGCGGAACCTTGCCGTTTGAAATCGACCACATCGTCCGCCACGTGTGCCAATCCATACCCGGCGACAAAATCGGCATTCATTGCCACAACGACACCGACAACGCGGTGGCCAATTCCCTGACCGCGGTGCGCGCCGGGGCGCGCATGGTCCAAGGCACCCTCAATGGCCTGGGCGAACGCTGTGGCAATGCAAATTTGGTCAGCGTCATCCCCACATTGACCCTAAAGATGGGTTTTGATACCGCCATTGACCGCGCCGGATTAAAGCACCTGCGCCACATTTCCAACGCCCTTGATGAACGCCTGAACCGCGCCCCCGACCGCCACCGCCCCTATGTCGGCGACGCGGCGTTCGCCCACAAGGGGGGACTGCACGTCTCAGCGGTGGAAAAAGACCCCCGTTGCTATGAACACGTTCCCCCCGAAAGCGTCGGCAACCAACGCCATATTCTGGTTTCGGATCAAGCCGGGCGGGCCAACATTTTGGCCCGTCTGCGCGAAATTGACTTGCACGTTGATGCCAACGACCCGCGCATTTCCGCCTTGCTCGATCAACTCAAGGATAAAGAACTACAAGGTTACGCCTACGACGGGGCCGCCGCCAGTTTCGAACTGATGGCCCGGCGCGCACTGGGCGATGTGCCCGAATATTTTGATTGTTCCAGTTTTCGCGTCATCGACGAACGCCGTTGGGACCCCTCCGGCGAGGTCATCACGTTGTCGGAAGCAACTGTTAAACTGGCCCTGAGCGGCGATGCCGACCCGCACCTGCAACGCATGGCGGTGGCCGAAGGCAATGGCCCGGTCAATGCCCTCGACGCCGCGTTGCGTAAAGTTTTGCTGCCGCTGTATCCCAATTTGAACGATCTGCGGCTGGTCGATTATAAGGTCCGCATCCTCACCCCCGGCGACGCCACCGCGGCGGTCACCCGGACGATGATCGAAAGCACCGATGACCGGGGCCAAACGTGGTCCACGGTCGGGGTGTCGGCCAATGTCATCGACGCATCGTACAAGGCGTTGCGCGATTCCATTGTCTACAAACTGTTTCGCGACAACGTTGCCGCCACCTGATTTCCCCTGAAAGCCAAAGCATCCAATATGAGCCCGACACCCCCGCCCGCCAACGCCTCATCGACCAGGCATCGTCGCCCGGCCAAAACCACCGCGCCCCAGACCCCGTCTCAAGGCCCCGCAGTGGTTTTGGTGCAGCCCCAATTGGGCGAAAACATCGGCATGGTCGCCCGTGCCATGCTCAATTGCGGACTGATGGATTTACGTCTGGTTAGCCCCCGCGACGGCTGGCCCAACCCGGAAGCCTCGAAAACCGCGTCCGGGGCCGATGCGGTGTTGGACAACGCCCGGGTGTTCGCCACCACGGCCGACGCCATCGCCGACCTCGCCCACGTGTTCGCCACCACCGCACGCGCCCGCGATATGTCCAAAGACGTCCTCACCCCGCGTGGCGCGGCCACCGAAATGCGCGCCTTGTGCGACCAGGGCGTCCAGGCCGGGGTGTTGTTCGGACGCGAAGCGGTGGGTTTGCACAATGACGATATCGCACTGGCGGATTCGATTTTAATGGTGCCGCTGAACCCCGGGTTTACATCGCTGAACCTGGCCCAGGCCGTGTTGCTGATGGGCTACGAATGGTTTCAATCCGCCACTCAACAACCCGACGACACCTACGAAGTGCGCCTCGACACCCGGCGCGCCACCAAGGGTGAACTGATCGGCATGTTCGAACACCTGGAAAATGAATTGACCGACTGCGGTTTCTTGGGCGTCGAAGCCAAAAAACCCGGCATGATCCGCAACCTGCGCAACCTGTTCCAACGCGCCCGCATGACCGAACAAGAAGTCCGCACCATGCGCGGCGTGATCGCCGGACTGGTGCAAAAACGCAAAAGCTGATGCACTCTTCGATGGGTTGGGAACATCGGATCGTGTCCCCAACCGCCCCACGGGTACTGCTCAAAAAAGGAACCCGCCGTCTAAATTGCGCGTGATTTTTCTCCACGTTTATTGTTTGTCTTGACCGGGCCCATGTATTGGCTCGGCTCCATCCGGTCATGCAGGACACGGACAATTTCGAAAAATTCGGGCTCAACGGCACGATAGAAAATCACATGCACCGGGTCGCCGACCGGTTCTTCGTGGCTTTCGTTACGGCTATGGCGGATATGCAGGCTGCGCAGTCCGTCAAGGAGTTCGCTTCGATCCGCTGTCGCCAGCCCTTGTGGGTCGGCAGCGATCCTGCGCATGGCCGCCGTCAGCAGCCCTCGATAACGGGTGCGCGCATCATTGCCGTGCTGGGTCTCGCTTGTTCGCAAGATAGATGAGATATCAGCCTTTGCAGGACCGGAAAGTCGATAACGCACCATCTCTGGATTTTCCTAGTTGGAGGCCAGCCTGTCGAGGGTCGCGTCAAGGTCGGCATCTTCAACCTCGGTGAAGTCGCCACGATCCAGAGCCTCCGCGCCCAGCTTGATTTGCTTGCGCAGGGCTGTAAGCTTCAGTTCATCTTCTTTCCAGCGGTGTTGCAATCCGCGCACGGCGTCGCGCACGGCCTCGCTGGCATTCTGGTACTTACCGGACTTGACCATCTTCTCGACGAAGGAATCCTGATCTTCGGTCAGATTGACGTTTCTGGTTGGCACAGTAGATCTCCTTTTAATTCGAGAAGCATACCGTTATTGGCAAAGATTGCCAATAACTACTTCATCCGCGCCGACCGTATGACCGATTGGCTGGGGACATGACCGATTTTCCCCTTGGGAACATCGGATCGTGTCCCCAACCGCCCCACGGGGATTGTTGGAGAAAAGTAAACTGTCACCGTCACGTCCACCGTCACGTCAACCGCCCCACGGGGATTGTTGGAGAAAAGTAAACTGTCATCTATGGACGCCCCCTTTATTGCAAGGATTTTTTCCGGTTTTGGCAAGGTGGGTTTGCAGTCATCTATCCGGCCTGTTTACGCGGCCTCTGAGCGCTGGCCCTAATGGAAGTCGTGGAGCGGCTCCCTATCACCGTAGCGAGCTCGCAGCTCGGACAGTATTATCGGGTTTGACCGATCCCGGTTTCCCTGTTTTGCCATTACCGTTTAATCACCCTCGCAATTCAGTTGTCGACGTTCAAGCCGATGCCGGATGCTCGCAAGCCTGGCGGCTCCTGTTCGGCCATTCGGATCGATAATCTTGCCCATGGCTCAGCATGGCCCATATGATACGGGCATTTTTATTGGCCGTGGCGACGAGCACCACATTGGTAGGCCGCCTTGCCAACATCGCTTCAAGCCATGGCGAGCGCTTATCCTTGTCGTTGCGTGACCATCGCAGCACTGCCCGTGCGCCATGCACCAACAGACGTCGGAGATAGCCGTCGCCATGTTTGGATATCCGCCCCATTCGTTCTTTACCACCGCTCGAATTCTGTTTGGGTACAATCCCCAGCCAGGCAGCCAATTGACGCCCGGAGGAAAATTGGGATGCATCACCAACCGTGGCGACAATGGCCGTAGCCGTAATGATGCCAACACCGGGAATAGCTGTGAGCCGTCGACTCGCTTCGTTGCCCTGATGCCACAATTTGAGCCGACGCTCCAACGCGGCAATCTGATGGTCCGCGCTGTACAACTGCTCAACAAAGGTCTGAAGCGTTTGCCGGGCCAGCGCCGGAAGGCGGTCGTCGGTATCGTCTTCGATAACATCGATCAGCTTGCTCGCGTTACAACGACCCTGCGCAACGACAATGCCGAACTCGCTCATATGGCCTCTCAGGGCGTTGATCAGCATGGTGCGTTGTCGAACCAACAAATCGCGCGTGCGATGGATCATCAACACCGCCTGCTGATCCCGGCTCTTAATCGGTGCAAAGCGCATGGTCGGGCGTTGGGCCGCTTCGCAAATGGCTTCGGCATCGGCGGCATCATTTTTGTTGGTTTTAACGAAGGGTTTGACGTATTGCGGCGGAATCAGGAGAACCTCGTGGCCAAGCTCCTGGAGTTCACGGGCAAAATGATGCGCCCCGCTACAGGCCTCCATCGCCACAAGGCAAGGCGGGAGCTTCGAGAAAAAGCTGAAAATCTGAGACCGGCGCAATCTCTTTCGCAACACTGGACAACCCGCCCCGTCAGCCCCGTGAACTTGAAACACCGATTTCGCCAAATCCAAACCGATTGTGGTAATCTTGGTCATTGGACGCTCCCTTTCCTGGAAAGTTTTGACACTCTCCAGTATGGCTCATTGAGAAGCTGGTGGGGGCGTCCATACCATTACCGTAATGGCATTATTTGGTATTTACGTTCAATCTTTAATTATCGAGTACCACATAACGGTTGTTTCGTCTTTGTTGATCGGGTTTTTTCGGCCCCCGTTGGTCACAAGTGATATTGAGCTTTCGCGGTAAGATGTTTCATCCCTCAACAATCAGTAACATGATCGGGTATTTAAGGTCTGAGAATTTGTTGTAGGCAGAAGTCTAAAGTGCAAAATTCACGTGCCAATTTTAATGTCCGCTTTCGGGTGCTAAGCGGACCTTGTTTTGGGCAGGTGTTTACGTCTGCTTATGACCCAAAGCGGACATGGGCGACTTCCTTCCTTTACGCGGCTAATTGAGGCAGTGCCAAGTGGGGACCATTCAGGGCGCTCTCGCAATGCGGCGGGAATATTAAGTTAACGTCATATTCCTGCATGGGCTGGCCGCTCCCTCATTTGTCGCGAGAAGCCCACGTTTTTTTCGAATGCGGTCAATTAGGGCAGGCAACTCCGGGATTTGAGTTTCGAATTCACGGAGACTCATGAGGTCCTTGATCACGATCCCCGCCGAATCCCCCTCGGAAACATCTTGCAAGATGATTGGCCTGGCTTTGTAGGGAAAATTCATGATTATCGTGCCCAAGGTTGGGGCGATGCGCCACTCAGGGCAGTTCTCCGGAAGGCCCGGACGAGATTGCAAAAGATGCCGCCAACCACGCTTCAAGCAACGCCAAGCGCAAACGTGGCGCGGATAGTCTAAGAAAACGATGAGGTCCGCCTGGTATCGTGCGGAACGCGACACGCCATCGACCACCCATGACTCCCCTTCAAGCATGGGGGAAAGTTTTTCCCGCCAGACATCAGGCTCCACCCGGCGCCACCCTGTATCCCATACAAGACGGTCCATCTCAATAAGAGGCACGCCTAATGCGTCAGAGATTTTGCGCGAAAGCGTCGACTTTCCAGCCCCGGCGTTTCCCGTAACGTTGATCCGCATTTCAAGCATTTCCCTGCAAGTAGCACAGTGTGCGCCATAATCCATGTGCGCGATCAAAGACACCGTCTATCTCACGAAACCCTATCATCGCACATGATGATAGAGAAATCGTAAATCGCCGCTTGGGCCGCTTGTGGCTATTAACGGACCTTCCAGGCATGTCCCATTTATGTCCGCTTTTGTGCGCTAAGCAGACATTCGTGGCACAAAACCGTAATCAAAAAAATGTGGTTTCTGGTTAGAGGCATTATTTTTGATCTTTCCCTGTTTAAATGATTATCCATACTTGGAATAAGTCGAACGGGGGCGTATCATTTCGGGATGAAACCTATTCTCCACATATACACTCTGACGTGAGACCCGTTTCCTCCTCCATTTTAAAGTAGAGTCCATCACCTAAGCAGGAGATGGATATGAAGCGTTCAAGGTTCACGGAAGAACAGATCATCGGCATTTTGCGCGAGCAGGAGTCGGGGCAGAAGACGGCGGATGTTTGCCGCCGTCACGGCGTTAGCGCGGCGACGTTTTACAAGTGGAAGTCCAAGTTTGGCGGCATGGAGGTTTCCGACGCCAAACGGCTGAAGGCGCTGGAGACAGAGAACGCTCGTCTCAAGAAGCTGTTGGCCGAGACGATGCTGGACAACGCGATGCTCAAGGACATCAATTCAAAAAAGTGGCGACGCCCGCCGTCAGGCGAGAAGCCATCGTTTATCTGCGTGAGACATACGCGGTTAGCGAACGGCGGGCGTGCCGCACCACCGGGACAGATCGCAGCACGGTCCGTTACCGATCTGTCAAACCCGACGATGCACCGATCCGGGAGCGTCTCCGCGCGCTGTCGGCGGAACGCCGCCGGTTCGGCTATCGTCGTCTGCACATTATGTTGGCCCGGGAGGACATTCATATGAACCAAAAGAAGCTACGCCGCCTGTATCGAGAGGAAGGCCTTCAGGTGCGTCGCCGTGGCGGGCGCAAGCGTGCCTTGGGCACACGGGCACCGATGCTCCTGCCCCAGGGACCGAACCAGCGCTGGTCGCTGGATTTTGTGTCGGATGCATTGGATGATGGTCGCCGTTTCCGTATTCTTTGCATTGTCGATGACTTCACGCGGGAATGCTTAGGGCTGGTGGCCGATACTTCGCTGTCTGGCCTCCGGGTGGCGCGGGAACTCGACGCCATCATCACGCGGCGCGGAAAGCCAAACATGGTGGTTAGCGACAACGGCACCGAACTGACCGGCATCGCGATCCTCAAGTGGTCGCAAGACCGCCACATCGAATGGCATTACACCGCACCAGGAAAGCCGACGCAGAACGCCTTCGTGGAAAGCTTCAACGGGCGACTGCGTGACGAGTGCCTCAACGAGACACTGTTCTCGTCGGTGCGGCATGCCAGGGCTGTGCTGGCGGCCTGGAAGTTTGATTACAATCATCACCGGCCACATTCCGCTCACGGTGGGGCGACGCCAGCCGAGTTTGCCGATCAAGCCGATATGGGGCATGCCCCATATCGGCTTGATCAAAGTGCCCATAAGGGGCAATGTTTTGAAACCGGGCTCTACCCATAACTGGAGGGAACTCGGGTCTCACGTCAA
>Ga0316209_1000251_pt1 | contig 109081 bp, 104 predicted proteins | sample 6monopyrite_MG_FD_204945 | JGI IMG/M metagenome (GOLD analysis project Ga0316209, IMG submission 204945) | Microbial mat bacterial communities from mineral coupon in-situ incubated in ocean water Damariscotta River, Maine, United States -... | ecosystem: Environmental > Aquatic > Marine >... | reverse complement strand
GCAGGGCTTCTAGCTTAAACTCTTTTGTATACGTATTATATGGCTTACTTTTTGTTGTCATTGGGACACTCCTTTGAGAGGCTAAAGCCTCTGATTAAAAGTGTCCGTTAAACTGGGGGAGGTTCACGATGACCCCTTTCCTTGCTTTCCTAACTTTACGGTTTTAAATTTAGCTTATGATTTTTATTAAATAAAGTAGACATAATCAGTATGACCTTTATTAAAACCCACCAACTTTGCACTGCCCAAACCGTCACTTTTCAAAACCTCCCTAATAAGTGCGTTCTATCAACTTTTTCAGCATCTGCTTATTTTCTAATCAGTTTATGCCCTATCGCTATTAAGGAATTTCCCTATGGGGTTAACCGCCCTTCACCTTTACGCTCTGCTATGTGTTTTCACACCACAGGCCAGTGCTGTTGGCTGGCTTAAATGTTAATGAAGGATTTACAAATGAAAAAAACTAATCAAGGCCGCATCGCCTGCAAATCATTGCTATCGATTGCGCTACTCTCAACCTGCATGGGCTCACAGGCTTACGCCGATGATGACAACATTGTTACATTGATTGAGATGGGTGATTTACACGGCACCTTAGTCCCCCACGCGGCGGTACTTAAAAATATCGACGGTACTGAGCGCCAGGTAGCTAGCTCTGGTGGCCTTGCGCGTTTAAAAACCGTGGTAAACAACATCCGTGCGGATAACCCTGAAGCGGTTTTGCTTTCTACAGGTGACTTAACCCATGGCAGCGCAGAGACTATGTTTACCGTAGGTGATGCGATGATGATACCAATTAATGCCTTTGGTATTGATGTATACACACCGGGTAACTGGGACTTCGCTTATGGTGCAGCGGTATTTCGTAATCGCTTCACAAGTTATGGTCCTAAGCCGACTATTCCTGGCAACATTCGCACTATGTCTGGGTATATTGGTTGTGATGATGTACCTGAAATTGCTGGCCTTACCGATGTAGCCAGTGGCTATAGCTGTACCGAAATTACAGCAACAGCGCCTTACCCAACACCTGCAGGCAAAGGCGTTATTAAAGCCAACTTCCCTACGGTTGCGGCGAATCTTTATAATGCTGCGCCACTACCTGCCCCACTACAGGGTAAGCCTGTGTTACCTGCATTTAAAATGCTCGATCGCAATGGCACCAAGGTGGCTGTTATCGGGCTTACGGCGTCTATCGTTCCGCAGCAGGCTGAAGCATTTAATATTACCTTCCGTTTTACGCAAGGGGTAGAAGAACTGCCGGGTATTATCGATCAGGTTAAAGCTCTGGGTGCTGAGTTGATTGTTGTTCAGTCTGAACTGGGCCTACCGCAAAACATCAAGATTGCACAAAACTTTAAAGACATTGATGTGATGTATTCCGCACACACCCATGAAGTAACCCTGGGTGCTTTACTGGTTTCGGGTAAAAAAGTAACTAGAACAACACCCGGTCAATCATTAAGCCGTGGTGAGCGTCGTCAACTGGCTCATGGTGCTGCCATTGTGGTTGAAACGAATCGTGACATGTATGTGGGTCGTCTTGACCTTGAGATGAGCCGCGGCCATGTGGTTGATTTTGACTGGGAAGCCATTCCAGTGGATGAATCGGTTGCGCAAGATCCTGCTATGGCTCAATTAGTTGCTGCGATGGAAGAAGGCTTTGTGGCCGGTGCTGACAATAGCGTTGATCGCCATACATTTATGCCGGGTGGTTTCCTTAACTCTTCTGTAAAAGGTCTTCAGTTAGTAGACGATTTAGATACGGTTGTAGGTTACACCGATACCTTGCTGCTTAGACATCATGTACTGGAAGATACACTGAATAATTTCCTCGCCGATGCCATTCTTAATGTAGCTGATAATGTCGCCGATGTAAGAAATGTACCTGGCTGGGAAAATGGTGTCGATATTTCCATGGCGAATGGTTTCCGTTTTGGTAATGCGGTATTACCCGGCAGTGCCATTACACTACGTGACCTGTATACCTGGTTCCCGATTGCACCTGCGGTGAATATTGCAGACTTCTCGGGCGCATCAATTGAGAGTAGTTTGAACACTATTTTAGGCGCGGTGTTTGATCGTAATGTATTTATGCAACGTGGTGGATGGTATGTTGGACTTGCCAACATGGAGCAGAAAATCGACCTTAAAAACCGACCTTTCAGCAGCTCGGGTGGCCGTGTTGTGGAAACTAAAATTGGTGGTCAGCCTCTGGATTTAGGTAAGCGTTATGTATTTGCCTCTTGTTATGGGCACGGCAATCCACTGGATGAAGTCTGTCGTACTGGTGGTGGTGCAAACCATAAGTTCTTCCAACTAGCCGATGCGGATGATTACACCAGTGCAATCACTCTGGCGGAACCAGTGAATAAAGAAGGCGTTATTATTGGCGCGACTGTTTTACAGGTAGCACCGAATAACTTCCTGCACCCTGTGCATGCATTACGTCGCTATTTGGATAGCCTGGCGGGTAACACAATTACCGATGCACAGTTTGGTACTGGCCAGGGTCGTGTGACTACGGTTGATTCTAAAAATGCAGGCAACCTTCCTCAATCTGAAGCCGAGCAAATTGGCCAGCCTGACAACACCCCTGATACTAGCTTTGTGCAACCACCTTTTGGTGCAGGCCCAAGCTTTTTCAGTGGTAACATAGGACACAGTCACTAAGCAGCATGTTTAAGCACATGATGCTTAGCGATTGAATGAAGGGCGACATATGTCGCCCTTTTTTATGCGCGCGACTGTGCAATATTTGCCCGCTCGATTAACTGCGTATTTTATGCTTAACTTACAAACTGAAAAATTACAGAGCTTATTAACAGGGTCTATCTCGATTGTTTTTATTGAACAGCAAAAACCATTTGAACCATTTTTTGATAATGAGCCTCATGCTCATGTCTGGCTATGCCGTTAGCAGCCATGCCACTGAAACACCTTCATGCAAAACTCACGGCCCCTTAACCTTTGGCATTTTGCCATTTATTAGTGCCGAGCAATTAGTGGATCGTTTCACGCCTTTTGCGCAGTATCTGCATAAATATTTACATGTGCCTGTGCGCATTGAAACCGCACCGAATTTTTTAGCGTTTGCCAGGCGCACACGTGAACAACAACGCTACGATATTTTATTTACCGCACCACATCTTTACCCTCAGGCCAATAAGGCGGGCTATCGTTTAATTGCCAGCGTCGACTCGCCGGGCATGCGCGCAATTTTTGTGGTACCGAAAAAAAGCAATATTCATACACTCGCCGATTTAAAAGGCAAACGTCTGGCCAGCGTGCAACCCATGAGCCTCGCCAGTTTACTGATTAAAAAACATCTAAATGATCACGGGCTTAAGCCCAATGTAGATATTACACTGGTGATAACACCGACACACGACGCCTCTTTATTATCTTCTTATCACGGGGTTACCGATGCCTCATCATTAATGCGCCCACCTTATGAAGCGGCGAGCCAGACCCTGCGCGACAGTATGCGCATTATTGCAGAAACCGAAGCGGCACCACATATACCGATTAGTGTTAGTCCACGAATCAGTACCGATTGTGAAGATGAGATTACTGCACTGTTATTAAAAATGGATAGCATTGCCGAAGGTAAAGCAGTTTTAAAACATAATCGGTTTGCAGGCTTTAAACACGCCGATGTCAAAGATTACCAACGTGTAAGAGATCACCTGATTAAATAAGCCACAAATTATATGATGCAAAAATCTATACCCCTGTTACATTCATTACGCTTTCGCCTAATCGCCAGCGTGGTGACCATTGAAATTATTATGCTGTCGATATTGGTATGGAATAATATTTCAATTATTCACACCACCCATACTGATCGATTAAGAGACACCGCCAGTAGCATATTGCAACAAATTGCCAATACCTCGGGCAGGCATATGGTGGCAGTTGATTACGCCACGCTGGAAGAATATCTAAACAACACCCTAAACTATAATGAGCTGGCTTATATCCTGATTACTGATCGGGATGATCGCACAGTTATTAGTTTAGGCGATGTACCCGCACACACCATAAAAATTGATACACACCCAAAACAGGTGCAGGACGGCATGTTTGATGTGACCGAAGATATCACTGTCGCCGATCAATTTATGGGGCGGGTGTGGATGGGCTTTTCTTTATCGATTATGCATGATGCAATTCATAAATCTCGTAACCGCGGCATCAGCATTGCACTGATCGAAATTATTTTAACCATTATCGTTACCGTGTTTATTGGTTTAGGTTTAACACGCAGGCTAGCATTACTCTCCAGTGCCGCAGCGCAGGTAGAAGCCGGAAATTATTCCGTATCGATTCCCACTGAAAAAAATGATGAGATCAGTCAAACCGCTACGGCATTTAATCGCATGGTGGCTGAGGTCGCTAACCAGACTCAACAGCTTAAAAAAGCCGAAGCGAAATCGAGCAAACTGTTAAATGAAAATCGTCAGTTAATCCATACTTCACTGGAAGTACAGGAACAGGAACGCAAACATTTAGCACGCGAGCTACACGATGAAATGGGACAGTGCCTCACTGCAATTCAGGCGGATGCCGAGCTGATACGTGATAGCTCTCACGGCAACTCACGTATACAAACCAGTGCCGAGGCCATCATCAATGTTTCATCGCGAGTATACGATGTGGTGCACTCAATGATGCATCGACTACGCCCCAGCATTTTAGACAATCTGGGGCTGGTGGAAGCCATTAAAGAAGAAATGGATGCCTTTAAAAATCGCAATCCAAATATACAATGTGAGTGTAAATGCTCTGCCAATTTAAATAATCTAAATGAGCGCACGAGCATTAATTTATATCGTATTATGCAGGAATGCCTGACGAATATTTCCAAACATGCCGCTGCCACTAAGGTATGTATTGAGTTAAGTAGTACAAACAAAACTATTTTACTGAAAATCAGTGATAACGGATCGGGCTTTAATGTAAATGCCCCGGTTCATGGGCTGGGTCTGATTGGTATGCGAGAACGCGTATCTTCTCTAGGGGGTGGCCTGATATTAAAAACTGAAGCGAATAAAGGTTTAACTATTAGTATTCATGTACCCTTGCATGCTACCGGCCAAATATAAAAATAATAACATTAAGCAATAGGATTGTTGTATAAGCGTTTAATCACTTTTAGAGCTAAGTTAAACATGAAAACAAAAAACATCACTTCGTCAACCCTGGGTCGGCAATTTCAGGTATCCGGAGTCTGTCGGCTTTTCAGGGGCACTAGATTCCTGCCTTCGCAGGAATGACTGTGTTTTGTGAGTTAACGGGACAGTGAAATAATAACTTAAAATAATTATGATAATGAATTCAAACAACATAACAGTATTGCTAGTAGACGACCACGAAGTAGTACGCGCCGGTTACCGTCGCCTACTGGAATCGAGTAACGGTATTAGCGTAGTCGCCGAAGAAGAAAATGGTGAGGCTGCATTCAAAGCTTACTTTAAACATCAGCCGGATGTGCTGATCATGGATTTATCCATGCCCGGCATGGGCGGACTGGAAGCCAGTAGACGCATATTGGTAAAAGATAAACAGGCAAAAATTCTGGTGTTCAGTGTGTACGAAAATGAAGTATTTCTTACCCGCGCACTGGATTTTGGCATCCTGGGTTACATTTCAAAACGCAGCGCATCACAGGTAATGATTGAGGCTGTGCGTAAGGTAGCCAGTGGCGAAGTATTTGTTGGTCAGGAGCTAATGCCTTATCTGGTAAAGGCACGTTCATCAACAGATGGTGATCCATTGGCAGAACTGACACCGCGTGAGTTTGAAGTGTTTTTATTGCTCGCCGATAGTAAATCAGTAAACGACATTGCCGAGCTATTAAACCTCAGCCCAAAAACCGTTGGCCATCACACCACCAGCATTAAAAATAAACTGGATATCCCCGATGCTACTGGCTTAACACGACTGGCGATACGCCTGGGGCTAATGGCGGCGTGAGGCCGCTTTAATGCATTATCTGTAATAGCTAAAACCTAATCTGGCACACAACAAAATAGCTTCGAGTCTAATCTGCCATTTAGCCCAAAGATAATCGCGTAGGCCGGATCAAGCGAAGCGGATCCGGCTTTTTGAATCACACCGGTGGATCCGCCTTGCTTGATCCACCCTACTTAGAGTAGCTTCTATGTGTTTTTTCTATATCGGCTTTGCGGTGGCAGCGAAACTTAAAGGCATAATTCTGAACGTCTTCTTTTATCTAGATTAACTCCCAGTTGTTAGAATACATCGAAATCCATAAATTGGCCTGCCAGATTACATCTGAGCTACTACAATTAATCCCTGTGGGAGAGCACACTTCTTTAACCCTCTGAACTCGGCTCATGGCAATAGACATAAAAAATTAGATTAGAATAGTTCCGGTTCACTACACGATTCTATAGCATTGCTTTCTACTACAGGTGGGGCTTGCGTAACCAAACATTCATCTATCTTTATCCTAAGGTCTTCAAAGACATCTTTCATCTTTACACCTTCATAGAAATTTTTATTTGTCTTAGCAAGGCATTCATCTGTAATATTTTCTATTTTATTTTCTGTACTTTCCATGAGCCCAAGATTACCGATTACTTCATCTATCTGTTCCTTCATATCTTCAATTATTTGCATGCTTTTAAGTTGCAATTCTCTGAATGAAGTATCTATTTCATCTATTGAAGTACGCAATATAGTAAATACAGTATTTTTTTGTCTCTCACTATTAAGCTGATTGGTAATAAGAGCAATTTTTGCTGACAATGCATTACATATCGCACCTAGAATATCTTTTATTAAACCATACTTATCTTCATCATCTATCGGCATATTTTTAATAAGCAATGAATGGTTATCATAATTCACTAAGGTCCGCTTACCAAATGAGAAAAATCGCCCTTGATCCTTTGCCGTATCAAATACTTTTCTTTCAAGGGGTGAGGCATATCCTTCATCTGAAATAATGATTTTATCCATACCATCATCAATATAAAGACTACATTTAAGATCATAATTATGCATTAATAAAAATAGTCTATGTGCCAAATTTTCAAATGAATCGGCCAGCATAGCTTCTTCATAAAAATTAACAACACGCCCCAGATCACTGGAATATGTCATCGCTTGCATCGCTGTGCTTTTCGCTTCGTTGATCTGCTGGCTTAGATTTTTTATATCATCTTTATTTTTTAGTAGCTGCCCAACCTTTAGCTTTAGATCCTCTGCAATAACTGGCTTTGTAACATAATCATCTGCACCCGCGTTATAACCCTTAATTTTATCTTCTAACGTTGTTAATGATGATGAAAAAATGAGTGGGACATCTATTGACACATCTAAAGCTTTGACAGATTTACAAAATTCATAGCCATCCATTTCAGGCATATGTATATCCGATATAACCAAATCATATTCATCTGGTGACTCTGAAATAATGTTTAATGCGTCTTTAGCCGTATCAAAACACACCGTTTCATACTCAGTATCTTCAAAAATATTAGCTAAAATTTCTAAAATTATCTCCTCGTCATCAACAATAATAATTTTTTTGGTTTTCTCATCCATAATGCCTCATGCTCCTAATCAGTCTAAGTTTATAATTTTTCAAGTAAATCATCTGGTATTACCCCAATATCTACAAGCTTATTTTACTTGCCGAATAATTATTTACTCACAATCTATAGCAAACAAATCAAGGCTTATCAACAAAATAAACTATTCACTCAGTTTTAATAATACCTGAATTGGCTTGATAACATAGTCCACACCACCTACTGCAAAGGCCTTTAGCTTATCATTCAGCCCGCTTAATCCACCCATGTATATAACGGGAATATCTCGTCATCAATAATTAATACCAATATTATTTGGGAAACTGAATAGCATAAGTCATATTGATATAAAGATTTAGCAGGACTTGAGAAAAAATTATTCGGCCCAGGTACAGCAAAATACCCCATAAAAAGACTAGAAGAGTAAAGAAATTCTTGGCTTAATCATAGAACAGAGAAAAGATCCTACCTCTACCTCATACTGGCAAGCATAAGCTATTAATGCCCTAATTAGATATAAACACAACAAAAAATAACTGGGAGAACAAGCATAATGGCTAAGTTTAATATGAAAATGTAACTCTATAAGAGCCCCTTATAAACAGCGGCAGTATTTTTCTACAGGATAAACTCAACGACTATGGAGCGAAAGTTTTAACTAGTACTGGGACAATAAAATGTAGGAATCGTTTGCCCGAATGGATTTTACATATCTTATCTACAGATAATAAATAAGCAGTCACAACTATATAAAAGTATAATTAATTAAAATAAATCAGCTCCCCAACCTACATCCAAAATATAAGCCAGGAAATAACAGCATCCTCTCAAAACACTTCACGTGTGCGAGTAATTTGAAAGGTATGCGAGTTATCTTACTGAGGTATTACGGACAAAGAACATTAATTATATAAATGTTCTTTGTATTAAATTAATATCCTAAACCTGTTTTTTTGCTTACATCAAATAGACTTTCAAGTCTGTTTTATTTACTAAACTCCTGTTTCATATATTTCAACACAACCTTCACATCTTCATTTGACAAACTTGTGTTGCCGCCTTTAGCTGGCATAGCCATAGGCGAGCCAGGGCTCTGGAAACCATTAACTACATTATTGAATAGTTCATCCATTGGTTTAGATAAACGCCCTGCACTTTCAGTAAAATCAGGCACACCTGGCAAAACACCTTTTCCATCTTCTCCATGACAAGCTATACATGTCGAGTTGTAAATTTCTGCTCCATCCGCCATTGCTAAATTTACATTGGCTAAGCCTGTCAGTATTAATACAGCGGTAATATTACGTATTAATTTATTTGAATCTTGTCTCATCAACTTTTTCTCCGATTAATCTTTTATACTTTTTTATTAAGGAATATACGACCCTGTTAACTACAAGGTCGTAGAGATCCCATCAATATATTTTAATTACTCTGTTGCAGGAAGGTTAAAATGTCTCTCGTTTCCTGACCAGTGAGTCCGCCACGCACTCGCATGTGAAACACCGTGGTAATCCATTGATCATCACGCAGTTCTTTAGCGTCACGCAAGTTATGACAACGTACACAGTTATCGGCCCAGGCCTTGGCGCCTTTAACAAAATTGCCTTTCTCAGGGTAGTCAGCTGCAATAGCCGCTGATGCTGACAAAGCCAGACCCAGTGCCGCAAGGCTGCTGAGGATTAAGTTTTTATTGTTCAATTTCATAATATATTCTCCTTAGAAGCCGTATGCCAGTTGTACCAATGCGCGATCATATGCTTTCTGACCTGCATTAGGGTTGTCATTGGATTCAAAACCAAGCTTGGCAATAAAGTTATTGGTAACCAGGTAATTCAGACCAACCATGGTTTGTTGCTGATCTTTACTGCCATGGGGTGAATCGAAATCGGCGTAACGCAACACCGCTTCGAACTTGGTGGACGGTATTTTATACGCCACCTGTCCATACCATGTACTCCATTCTGTTGTTGCCAGATCAAAACCACCTATATTGGTGTCACCCACCTCTGATTTAATGTATTCATAGCGTACATCAAACGATTTGTTACGCCAGGACACATCCATTCCGGCCACGTCATAAGTGCTAGCCGCGATTCCATCCAGAGAAGGATTGGAGCCAGTAAATTCATCGCCTTCATAACTGGTTACTGTCGCCTTACCGCTTATGAAAGACACACCAATTTCCAGTGAAGGTATAGGCAGAATTCCAAAACGACCACCGAAGACTTTTTCACCATCGGCATCAGCACCAAATGCTTCGGCTTCAATACCATCGTATTCAATTTCATCAATTACTTCAGAATTCCCCGCATCAGGTGCAATTTCAGCCTTGATCTCAGGACCATTACCCATATACACCGCATAGTTGGCCTTCATACCGCCAAGATGAAATCCACCTCGGAGTTGAAAACCTATATCCGACACAGGCGCGGCGCCATCATGTCCAAAACCCGGTGCTGCGGAAGGCAATTTGTTGATCCAGGAGGGATGCAAGTTCTGACGGAAGTTACCGATAGGGCTTAAGAACTGACCGGCGACCAGCACCATATTGTCATTAATGATCCAGTCAATGGTCAGGTATTCCATCGCAACTGTAGTGGAACCATCTTCAGCGGTGCTAATTTCCAGTTCCGATTCCAGCATCACCTGATCACGGAACTGATAATGGAAAATCGGTGCGAAGGTGCCGCCTACAAAACTATCTTCCATAGCAGGATTATCATTGCTCACGTAACCAACATTGGCATAACCGGCCATGTGCATCAGTGAGTTCTGGTTACGCCACTCTTTGGCATCTTTGATATCGTTTTTTAATTGTGCAACTTCCTGCTTTAATATCTCAAGGTCAGTTGCAGCAAAGCCTGTTATTGGCAGTGCTGCTGAAATCGCTGCTGCCAGTAATGCCTTATGAAAGGGCTTGATTGTTTTAGACATGTTGTGTCTCCAGTTTTTAATATAAAACACTAGATATAAAAAGACAGGCCTACAGTGTATTAACCACACTTGCTATGACGGTGTACATATTAAATATTTGCACCATAACTACCCTGAGTCTTTGCATAACTAGAAGTCATTTGATTAAGAGTAATAATCAGCTGGGCAAATTATGCCACACTATAAACCTGTAAACTTGTAAAAATAGATATTATCAGTTCAGCTAATAGGTGGTCTTAATAGAGGAGAAACATCACGTCTATAGTACATAGATAAGTAAGATGGGAAATATTCGGATTGATATTTAGACGAAAGCGGAAATGCACCTGGTAGAGTGGCTGTAAAGTTTGCATGCACGCTCATACAACTACAATGGTCACTATCACATGAACATGCTTCACCATTGAGGTGCTCACAATGTTTATCATCAGACAGTCTTGTCATATCCATATTATGCATAGAATGATCCTGCACTTCCTGCATAGAACACTTTTCTTTCTGATCGGCATTAGCATACTGAACAGGTGCAAAGATGAGTGAAATTGTAAGCAGTATTTGAATCAGTTTTTGCACTTATTTATCTTTCTTAGATACGTCAACCGTTGACCATGGGCAAATTATAACATTAGTAACTTCTTAAAATACTTGACCTGCATCAACGTAAATTGCTTATATACCCCCATGTTTTATAAGGTGATTTGATGCGTTTTTATCCTTCAAGCAATGCATCAATTGTTTATCTTTAGTATAGAGAATTAGAAAAACCTCAAGAACACTTCAGGATTTAACAAATCAGTCTTCAAAAGAAATGAGCTTTTACAACGTCGATACAATTAGGTTTTAAACTTATTAAATAAACCTTTTAACGCTTCCAGGTAAAATGTTCATAAACACCAGACCAGTACATACCGAAACTGATGGCAAACAATAACTCTTCTAGCGGCATGAAGAAAACGCTATAGCCCGTTAATGCCTGAACATTCCAGACACGTTGAATATAATCGGGTGCACTCAATTCCAGACCCATTAGAAAAACAGAGTAATAAACTAAAAACAACAAACCACCTATCCATGTTTTATTTTTTAGATCAGGTCGACAAAATATATTTGCAACAACGCCGATTAGCATCGCTAATATAGAGGGATAGATGGGGTTCCAGGGGAAAAAATATAGCATCGGAAAACTGATAAACGGTGCCAGTAAGGCTTTATAATGATGCCGATGCAGTGGCTTATACTTTTCTTCCTTAGGTATTTTCTGGGGCACTCTTTGGGTGATGATATTATAAAAAACAGCTGCGAGGCCGCCGATTCCAAAACAGAAAATAAGGCTTTCAATATCGAAGCCAGTATTAATGGCAAGATCAAACAGACTCGGAGGCGACCAGTATTCAGGTACAAATAAAGGCTCTGTTAACCCAAACGGCATAGTAAAAAGGCTTGCCCATAACATCGCATTTCTATGTTGTGGAAATGAAATATACACCCCCACCCATGGCAACATAAATGCGGCAGACCAGAAAAACCAGACATATTGATCATTCATAACATACATTTCCCTGACATAACGCTCTTCAAAAATTGTATGTGACTTTTTTTAAAGTCATTCAATCTATTTTTTCCTGTCTATTTTTTCATCGAAAAGTACATAATAATAAAAACAATAATTATGACTGACCAAATAAATATACCCAGAATCCAGTGTCCAGGGCCAAATCCGAGAAAGCTATCGTTCATAATATTTATCTCCTTCCAGCGGATATGTTTAACTTTATTAACTAAATAATATTTAATTCATCAGCACTGAAATAATTTAAAAATGCATTATCAATGCCGATGCGGCTGACCTGGACTTTCAAGATTATCCAGCTCAGACTCTTCCAGGTAATGAATAAAAGCGCGCTTCAGTTTTTCTGCCAGGCCATTGCCGAGTTTTTCGCCTGCTTTTTCAATCGCTACTTCAATCTGTTCAACCGTTGCCTCTAGTAAATCATAGGTAATATGTATGCGATCTGATTCAATATGAATATCTTTGATACCCATCATGTTCCCCAGGTCTGTAACGATGACCGCTGACTGATTTTCGGTTAGTGGTTCATTTAATTTAACTATGCGCTTTTTTATAATTTCATCTCCATGTTGTTTAGGTGCCGGATGGCCTGGCATGCCAACGTACAAATGAGGATTGGATTCAAAACGTTCTCGACATTGCTGTGAACAGAATGCATATGCACGCTGCTGATATTCCAGCAAAAAGTTATCCTTATTCACCATCATGTGGCAAACCGGACACTGTAGGTTTGTATTATTGTCTTTGTTCATAATCATGACTCCTCACAAAAACAGGAAGGGTGATGGAAATGATGTGTACTGTAGACACGTTCAAGCTCTTCAATTAACAGCACCGGGTCGGCGTTATACACTAACTGGGCGCCTGTATCTTTGTTGATTGACTCGACCAGTTGTGGAAGTTGTTCGGTAATCCCGCCGCTGCCCTCGAGTACACCGATCAGTTTGCCTTCGTCGTAAGCAATGGCAAATTCACCCAGCGTTCCGGAGCTGCCACCAACTACTATCACCATGTCACTGGAACGTATATTGGTGACTTCACGCCCCATCAAACCGCTACCGGTATAGATAATGACATCATAAACATCCGCGGGTGAATTATATTTATGCACGTGTTCATCCAGACTTAGTGCGGGAGATATACCAATCGACATACCATCAACCTCCTTCACACCTCGCGCACATTCATAGGGTAGTCCCGGGCATGCACCGGTAATCAAAACAAAATTTTTACGCGCAATGACCTGGCCCAACTTGAAGACAGCCGCCATCACTTCTTCTGTATGTTCGTCACCCGCAGAGCCCATAACACCCACCGTGAGTCGCATGGCTGATGACTTGTGCAGATAAGTTTCCGGTGATGAGAGAAATTTATTGTGGCACGCCTCAGAACAAAAGTAATAAGCCTTGCCTGCATGCACCGCCATAGCGGACGCCTGCTTTGGATCAAGACTCATTAGACAGACAGGGTCATGCACCATTATTTCTCTCCTTCTAGCTGGTAGCCATTATTTTTTGCAGCGTCATCAGAAAACTAAATACTGGATCGTTTAACTGGGCATGTTTCAGAATCTCCCAGTTACTGTGCAGGTAGCTTTGTAAATAATTCACCACATGCTCCAGGGAAACCACCTGGTATATACGTATATCGTGCTTTCCTAAATTAATCGACTGAATTTTTATCTTCCGCCGATCTCAGAAACCATATTGATACAACGAAACTGGTATCTGTGCTACTTACGCCAGAATCATCACATCCTTACAGGCTTACAGGTTTACTTCAGCTTAAGACCATGTTGGCGGTGATGCCCGACGTACTTCTCGGGCTCCGCCTCAAATGTCTCCCGACAGCTTCCGGCACAGAAGTAATAAGTCTTACCCTGATAGTCACATTCATCGATGGCAGTCAGGCGACTGACCTCCATGCCGCAAACCGGATCCTTGAAACTGGGTTCATTATTTGGGTGTTTCATCGTTGTCTCCTTAATTATTTAAAAGATGAAAAATTCAATGTAGACGCGAACAAGACCCCTGTGGCCTGGTTACTTCTACATTTTTCATCACTTGCCGAATCAGCTCGCGGCATCGTTGCTGCCGAACTGACGGTTGAGCCAGTTGTAAATCGGGCAGAACACCAGGCCAACATAAACGCCATACAGGAAACTTTCGACAAGCCCGAGCAGGAACCCCCACCAGGTGAGCCATTTGAAGGCTGGCAGCACCTGTTCGAGAAAAGCATGCATGTGCAGGCTTTGAGGTGTCACCAGCCCGTAAATCACACATAGCACGAAGCTGATCGCTGCAAAAATTCCCAGTGCCCAGGAAACCAGTTTTGTGTTGAGCATATCCATTCTCCGTTAATGTTGATGACCTGAGGGTTTGCCAGAGCCTGCAGCATCGGTTCCCGGTTTGTCTGCGGAGTCATTTCCGCCGTGGCCACCATGGCCGCCGTGACCGAACATATGCATGCCCACGAAGAGGATGCCGATGAGCACCGCGAACCAGTTTTCCGCCAACCATTCCATATCACTCTCCTATGTCATTGTTTTCATTAACAGCTATCGACGGCCTAACACGCCTTCAGTAAGAACTAAAAATGCTGCTGTCACCTTCTTTAGTAAATGTCAGCACCTTGTAAGCATCCTGCCGCGCGCCCTCCATACCCGGTGAACCCATCGGCATACCCGGCACAGTCAGGCCTGCAACCGCGGGCCGTTCTTTTAACAGACGCCTGATATCAGCCGCAGGAACATGGCCTTCTATAAGATAACCGCCGACAACTGCGGTATGGCATGAAGCCAGCTGGCGGGGAATTCCGGCCTCTGATTTCACACTGTTCATGTCATTCCGGTTGATCGCATGAACGTCGAATCCGTTATCCTGCAAGTGACTTACCCATTTACTACAGCAGCCACAGCTGGGCGATTTGTATACGGTTATAGGTTTCGGAGCTACCAGCTGGCCGGGGTCAGAAAATGCCACCTGGGGTAATAACCCCGCGAGCATTGCCCCAGCAATCAGGTTTCGCCAGAAAATCTGTTTACTCATAGTTTACTACCTCTCGTTTACGCTTGATAAATCGCCAGTATCCCGGGGCGCCCTACCCTGCATATATTGGCCGGGGAAGTGATTAATGCGAATCCCCGACCAAATCGCCTATTATTTGACCTTGATCTTGCCGGTCATACCGGCTTCAAGATGACCCGGCACGAGACAGGCGAAATCAAAACTGCCTGACTTATCAAACTGCCAGATCACATCACCAGACTCACCCGGGGCCAGTGTAATCATATTCGAATCAGCGTGTTGCATCGTTGGATTGCTGCGCATCATTTGCGCATGTTCTTTCAGCTCAGCTACCGAACCGATGACCATTTCGTGGCGGATTTTGCCGTTATTGCGTACCACGAAACGCACAGTCTCTCCTGCCTTGAAATTGAGCTGATTCGGTGTAAATCGCATGGTATCGTCCATCGTCACCTTAATGGTACGATTAACGTTGGCCGGGTCACCTGGTCGACCGGCAGCTGCTTCATGGCTGTCGTGTGACATACCCTGCATATCGTGAGAACTGTGGTCCATCTGCTCCATAGCCGGTTCGCTTTTCATGCTATGTCCACTACCGTGATCACCGCTCGCCAGAACAACGCCAGGCAAAATGCCAAGAATTAAAATTGAAATCGTTTTTTTCATACTGTCTCTCTGTATTTAAAGTTAAATTACTAAAATCAAGCATGCGCCACACGTTCCACTGAAACGCAGGCACAAGTATTCAAAACCATGCACTCAAAACATAATGCCAGCCTCTGCCTATCCCTGAATGAACAGGCAGTGCAGCGATTAGGAACAATAAGGAGGGTCGTAAAACAGCTTCCATTTTTACTTTATCCTCCAGCGAAAAAGAGGTTCAGCCTCGTTTACTGGTCATTGAATGTTAGAGTGAAAGATAACAGGGGATTCCTTTCTGCAACGTGACAGACGCATTAAAATTTTGTAATGTTTCATCATCTTCCCGCTAGCCGCTCTGCGTGGTATCATGGTGGACGCACAAAGGTCAGGCGAGCGGCAGTGAAGCGCCGTAGAATTTAAACTTTTCCCCTGAGACCTTTGCACGATAGAGGCGCGAAAGAAAAACAGGCTAAAATTTTGCTGATTGAGGCAGGAAACGCAGTTAATAGCTGGCTATTGGCAAGTTTTCTAACGAAAAGCAGCGGAATTTGAGTTGTTTTTATTCGTGAATGTATCGTGCAAAGGTCTCCCCCTATATTAAAATACGTAAAGCGGATTGCAGATAAAACTTTTGATCGTGGAGATGAAAGCAAAATTGGAGACTATTTTAGACAAGGGCTTAGCGAAGCTGGATTTGTAGTTGACCTGGTTCGTAAGCACCTAGGGTAGGGCTATCGGCGGAACGGGACAACCGAGCACATCCGAGAAGGCGCGCAATAATTCAACTTCAACAACCGATATTTTTTGATCATGTACAACGCAGGTGGCACAGGCCTGCAGAAATTGCAGCTTGACCAGGGGCTTAAATCTTTCCAGTTTTTCCAGTGCATGATCAATATCTGAAAGCGTGATTTCTTTTTTTATCAGCCATTGAAAGCCGCTGATTTCCAGCGTTTTTGTGGCTGCGCTAAAGGCCTCCTCTACATCCTTTTGTTCCTGATGACCGGCAATCGCGAGGGCTGAGAGAATCAGTTCAATTTCAGGTTTAAGTTGCCTGATATGGGAATAGTGTATTTTCGAACGCGTCAGCTTAAAGAAATGGGCATCCAGATGGTTAAACAGAATTTTCTGCAGTGACCATTCTAGCAGATCGACCCTGGAATCCATTTCAATTAATTTGAGCATGTTGTTTCTAAAAGCCTGGTACTGGGCGAGTGAACACTGTTTTAGTGCCGGTATGGCAATATCGATGATTGGCAAGCGGTATTGAATATCTAGCGCAGTCATCTCCGCCTGTAGTTTTTGTATTAACACAAAAACATCCGCATCGGCATTCGCCTGTAAATGCGCCAGTTGCCTATTACGAACCCCCTGCTCTGCATCAAGCGCCAGGCAATAAATAACGGCACGCGCACCATAGGGCTCACGGGCAGCCCCTTTGATAGCTATGGGCAACTCTGCCAGCAGCGCGCGGGCGTGCTTGATGGTTTCTGGCTTCGGGTTACCGATTTGATCAATTGCGTTGGCGACATCGGCCATTGCAACACCCGCAGCAAGAGTAGTTACTTTTTTAGCAAACTCCTCGCGCTTCATGGATTCTTTTTCACTGGCTTCTATCTCCTCTCGGGGTGAGTCGGTTTTATCGGAAACATCAAATTTGCCGTCCCAGTGAGGATCAATACGTAATATACGCTTCGCCAGCGGTGGGTGCGTGGCAGCCAGGCCTTGCATGAAACCTGAAACACCCTGGGCAAAAAAGGCATGACTGACTTCAGCTGCGCCGGGATTTTCCACTATGGAACCAGACGCGAGCCCACCGATTCTTTTCAATGCGCCCGCAATTCCATCTGGGTTACGGGTAAACTGCACCGCAGAGGCATCCGCCAGGTATTCCCGTTGTCGACTCACTGCGGCCTTGATCAGGCCACCGAAAAAGGTACCGGCAAAGCCGATGACCATCAGCCCTATCGCCAGCGCCATTATTCCTGCTGCACCCTTATCGCTACCCCGTCCGCGCCGTGAAAAAGAACTGGAATACAACAGGTAGTAACCAATAATGCCAAGAATCAAAATGCCATTGAGCACGCCCATTAAACGGATATTGAGCCGCATATCACCATTAAAAATGTGGCTGAACTCATGGGCAATAACGCCCTGTAGCTGTTCACGGCTTAGATGATCGATCGTCCCCTGAGTCACCCCGATGACGGCATCGCGTGGTGAGAAACCCGCCGCAAAGGCATTAATGCCCGCCTCATCCGCGAGCAGATAAACCGGCGGTGCGGGTGTGCCGGAGGCGATGGCCATTTCTTCCACCACGTTCAACAGTTTGCGTTGCTTTGGGTCATCTGTATTTTGCGGAATTAACTGCCCACCCAGAGCTTCCGCAACTACCTTGCCACCGGCCGATAAGGCGATGATTTTGTAGAGACTGCCCACCAGCACCACGATGCCAACGCCCGCGCTGACCGCGGCGAATGTCTGCCAGTCCATTTGCTGTAGCAATGTCTCACCATCTTGCACTTGTTCACTATTGATATAACCGAACACCAGCATAATGAGGAGATTGACCATAATAATTATAGTGACCACCGCCAGTGTAAATAACAAGACAAGCTGGAACGTGTTGCTACGCACCCGATCTTGAGACTCAAAGAAATTCATAGCAAACCTTTAATAAAACCACAGTGACTAGAATGAGACTTTGGGTGCAGCCTGTATGGCCACAGTATCTTCAAACTCCAGCAAGGTTGCATCCTGTGCATGGCCAAATCGTTGTGCAAAGAACACTGGAGGGAACGTCTGCTTATAGGTGTTATAGGCCATCACCTGGTCGTTAAAGGCCTGCCGGGAGAAAGACACTTTATTCTCGGTGGAGATAAGCTCTTCACTTAACTGCATCATATTCTGGTTGGCCTTGAGATCTGGATAGGCCTCCATCACCATATTAAAGTTCATCAAGGCACCAGCCAGTTTTCCCTCGGCGCCGCTCAGGCCCTTGATCGCCTCGGCATTACCCGGATCGGCTTTCGCCGCTGACAACATATTGTTTGCCGTATTACGTGCCTCAACCACCGCCTCCAGGGTTTCCCGTTCGTGCTTGATATATCCCTTTGCGGTCTCGACAAGATTAGGTATCAAATCGTAACGCCGCTTTAATTGCACCTCAATCTGCGCAAAGGCATTCTGGTAGCGATTTTTCAGCGTCACCAGTTTATTAAATATCCCGATCACATAGAAAATGAGCAGTGCAATAACAACCAGAATAACTACCAATGTGGTATCCATATTTCTCACCTTTTTTCCAAACTGTTGAACCGATAGACGCTGCCATCTTACACCTTCAATAAGTGAAGTAAATGCACTGATAAACACCGGCCTGGTTGCAACATTAATTCTGGGTAAACCCGGTTACTCTACCGTCACTGGCACGCGTCGGATAAATGCCAGACCGAATAGCGCCCCGGCCAACAACAAAACTGCCGTTAGCCAGAATGGTACCTCTATCGCGATTCCGTACAACCCACCGGCCGAAGCCGAACCAAGGCCCTGACCCAGACTAGCAGCCGCAATCTGCTTACCAAGCGCTGCATGCGGCTGCGTTGCTACGCCCGGTGATGGCAGGATAGCCGGAAGCTGGTGTCACTCACGTACGCAGGGCCACTGATAATACGGCAGCAACCAGTAATCCCACCCAGTCCTCGTACCAAATAAGCCAACCACAGATTCTCGTCGCAATGCCAAAGGTCGCCAGCGTCAGCACGCAGCCATAATCGACATGTACGGTAAACACGACTGCCATCAGCAAAAATAATTTATGCGAGTGCAGTTGCCGAACCTGATTCACCGCTTTCGTACCTTCCTTCTACTAATGCACAGGGAGATTGCTGCACCGTTTGCTGAGTCCTCTCCAGCAACATACGCTTGAGCCGTTGGGTATTAACTACCACGGAGTTGTCAGACGCGGTTCAGGGCCGCCACTGTAATGAAATTTTTCAAATAGTCGCATTGCTGAAACACCGTGAACCACTAACGTAAGCTGGAGGTGTCCAGGCATTGATTGATATTGGTTTGTCTAATTTTCCTGTGGACTATGATCTGTGCGTTCTCTTTATTTATCTGCCATACACGTCGCACAACCATTCGGATGATCCATGCAATGGCTTATCAGTCGACACCTGCACCTATGGGAACATACGGCTATCATCGAAGCGGCTTCACTTGTTTCCCTGCCGCCCCGGACCGCCTGCGCCCCGCCCACCACAGCACGGCTGCCCCGCAGACAGCCGAAAATAGCGAACCGACCACGACGCTCAACCGCGCGCTACGAAATATCGCCGGGTCGGAGAATGCGAGGCCAGCGATGAACAAACTCATCGTGAACCCGATCCCTGCCATCAGCGCCACACCGTATATATGCCACCAGTTGGCTCCATCCGGCAGCTTCGCCACACCAAACTGCACCGCGAGCCACACGGCACCAAATATACCTAATTGCTTGCCGACCAGGAGTCCCAGCACGATGCCCAGCGACGTCGGTGAAACCAGGGCGGTGACAGTGGACATGGAGAGCGCGATGCCGGAATTGAAAAATGCGAACACCGGTATCACACCGAGTGTGACCCAGGGGTACAGCTGGTGTTCGGCCTCCCTTAACGGCGAGAAGGACTTGCCATTTTGCGTTACCTTCATCGGAATCGCGAGGCCGATGGCTACCCCAACGAGGGTCGCGTGCACGCCGGATTTGAGTACGGCGACCCAAAGAAATACACCGACAATGACATAGGCCGCGGTGCGCGTAATCTTGAAAATATTGAGCCCAATGAGCGCCACAATCCCGAAGGCCGCCAATATCAGCGACAGTGTGGCGAGCTGTTCGGTGTAAAACAGCGCGATAACCAGGATTGCCCCCAGGTCATCGAAGATCGCCAGCGCCGTCAGAAATACTTTGAGTGAGGCCGGCACCCGTTTGCCGAGCAATATAAGCACCGTCAGAGCCAGCACGGTGTCCGTGGCCGTAGGGATTGCCCAGCCGCGCATAGCCTCCGGGTCACCGAAGTTGAACGCAGTATAAATCAATGCCGGTGCTGCCATACCGCCCAGCGCGGCGAAGCCTGGAGTGGCGATCGCCCTGGGCGTGGACAGTTGCCCATCGAGAATCTCACGCTTTAACTCCAGGGCAATGAGCAAAAAGAAAAACACCATCAACCCGTCGTTGATCCAGAGGATGAGCGGCTTGTCGATGACAAACGTACCCACCTGCACCATCACGGGCAGGTGATGAACCAGCTCGTACCAGTCCTGCGCCGGTGAATTGTCCAGTACAAACGCTAACAGCATGGCGACCAGCGTCATCAAACCGGCCACCTTCTGCGAGCGCGACCACCCCTTGAGTTTCATCCCGGGCCCCCCGTATCGTTCGCCTCGGCGGACCCGGATCGGAATGCGCGGATACCTTCCAGCCGGGTGCGCTTGAGCAGCAATGCATTCACCGCCACCAGTGCCGAGCTGCCAGACATGGCCAGCGCTGCCACTTCGGGGCTGATGATAAACGGGTAGAACACACCGGCCGCGGCGGGGAAGGCGATCACGTTGTAGCCCACCGCCCAGAACAGGTTCTGGTGCATCTTGCGCAACGTGGCGCGCGACAGCTCGATGGCGCCGAGCACGTCGTAGGGATCACTTTTCATCAGCACCACGTCGGCGCTCTCTATCGCCACATCGGTGCCGGCGCCGATGGCGAAGCCCACGTCCGCCTGGGTCAACGCCGGGGCATCGTTGACGCCGTCACCCACCATGCCGACTTTTTTGCCTTGATCCTGCAGTTCCTTGACCTTGTCCGCCTTCTGCCCCGGCAACACATCGGCGATGACGGTGCTAATGCCGAGTTCCCCGGCGATGCGTTTGGCGGTGGCCTGGTTGTCACCGGTGAGCATCGCCACCTCGACACCGCGTTCACGCATTTTTTTCACCATGGCGGCGGCGGTGGGCCGCGGCGCATCGGCAATCGCGATCAGGCCTGCCAGTTTCCCACCATGGGCGACATGCACGACGGTCTGGCCCGAGCCCTGCAGGCGGGCGGCCTCATCCGCCAGTCCCGCCATATCAACCTTCTCTTCATCCATCAAGCGACGATTCCCCAGCAACAGCGTTTTTCCGGCCACGTCGGCGCGGGCGCCCTTGCCCTCGATGTTGGTAAAGTTGGTCAAAGGCTCCAGTTTCAACCCCTCAGCACGTCGCAGGATGGCCTGGGCGAGGGGATGGTCGGAGCCCTGCTCCACCGTGGCGGCCAGGCCCAGCACTGCATCCTGATCCGAATTCGACGCCACCACCACCTCCACCACCTGGGGCTCGCCCATAGTCAGGGTGCCGGTCTTGTCGAAGACGACGATATCAAGCCGGGTAGCGTCTTCCAGCGCCGAAGCGTTCTTGAACAGGATGCCGTTCCTGGCGCCGAGACCGGTCCCCACCATCACCGCCATGGGCGTGGCAAGCCCGAGGGCATCCGGGCAGGCGATGACGAACACGGTAATGGTGAGGGTCACGGCGAACAACAGCGTTGCGCTGAGCCCCCAGAACCAGACCGCGAAGGTGGCCAGGCCGATGACGATGGCGATCACCACCAGCCACTGCGAGGCCTTGTCCGCCAGCAGCTGCGCCGGGGCCTTGGAGTTCTGCGCCGCCTGCACCAGCTTGACGATCTGCGCCAGTGCCGTGTCAGCGCCCACCTTGGTGGCGCGGTACTTGAAACTGCCGCTCTTGTTGATGGTCGCGCCGATTACCATGTCGCCCGGCTTTTTTCCCACTGGCATGGATTCACCGGTGAGCATGGACTCGTCCACCTGCGATTCGCCCTCCAGCACCTCGCCGTCCACCGGAATCTTGTTGCCGGGACGGATTACCACCACGTCGTCTTTCAGGACTTCTGCGGTCGGCACCTCCACCTCCGCGCCATCGCGCAGCACCATGGCCCTGGGCGGGGCCAGATCCATCAGCGAACGAATAGCGTCGGAAGCACCCGCGCGAGCACGCATTTCCAGCCAGTGGCCGAGCAGGATGAACACCAGCAGCACCGCCACCGCCTCAAAGAACTGCACGCCGTCGAAAAAGAAGGTCGCACCCAGGCTGAACAGGTAGCCGGTGCCCACCGATAACACCACCAGCACCGCCATGTTGAGTACGCCGTTTTTCAGCGCACGCCAGGCAGCGACAAAGAACGGCCAGCTCGGCCAGATAATCGCCACTGTGGCGAGGACAAACAACCACCGGTTGAGGTCCAGACCGAAGGGCGGCGTCGGCGGCGTAAATAACCCGCCCATGGGTGAGTAGATAAAGATCGGAATACTGAATAGCAGGCAGACCCAGAAACGATTGCGCATATCGCGCACCATGGCCTGCATGTCCATGCCGCCGCCGTGACCCATCTCATGGGCTATCTCGTCCCGGGCAGTAGCAGATTCGGTGACCGCCGCGAGCCCATGCGCCGTGTGTTCCGCGACGGGTTTATCAGCCGTATGACTGGGCATGGCCACGGTTGCCGCTCCCGCAGGCGGATCGTCGGGCAGGCATACATGTTTCGGCACCTGTTCCCCGCCACAGTGGTAGCCGCATTCCTGCACGCGGTCCTTGATGGCCCTGAGGTCGATCACCGTCTCGTCATAAACCACAGTCGCACTGCCGGCGACATAGTTGACCTCGGTTTTTATTACGCCAGTCAATTTCAACAGTTGCTTCTCCACACCGCGGGCGCTCAGTGCTGACACCAAGCCACCGACTTCAATCATGCTGGTCTTCATCATTTACTCCTGGATAAAATTGTTTAGCCGTTTATTCGCTAACTGCTCATCGTTAAGCCGGGTAAGCCTATAATATTTCATTGGCAGACATAGCAAGCAGATTCGTACAACCAGCTACTATGGAGTCAAGAACGGGACAATCCTTTCACGTGAGTGAGACTTCCCAATACCGTCCTAAAACGAGTTCGCATATCTTGTTCTCCTGCTTCAATCACGAGATTTTTTTTCTTCTGCTGCTCTCAACAACCACAGCTGATACAGCGAGATCAGGATCTGCCCCGCCCACGCCAATCCCAGCAGTGCACCGGCCACCACCACGGTGTAGGCGTAGACCGGATCCCACTTGGTGAGAAACCAGGCGAGAATATCGGCGAATATCGCCACGAACGGCGACACCATCAACGCCGCCTTGAACCAGGTAGCTAGAGCCGCGAGGCGGAAGATGAGGCCGATTCCCAGGGCGACAAGCCCAATGCCGAACAGGTGAATATGTGACAGTTTCATGAGGGTATGCAGCGATTCACCAGTATCCACCTCCGCCACTGCCCGGATGCCTTTATAGCTTGAGAGATCGGGCACCTTCAGGCCCGAGGCCGGGCTGTGGCACTGCAGGCAGGTTTTTCCCAGGATAGGGCGGATGCTGGCGTTGTAGCCTTTCTCAGAGCCCCCGTCCTTCAGCCAGGCCACAATCTCGGAACGGTCTTCGCTCTGCTGGAGGTAGCTAGCCATCGGACCGCGGATTGCCGCCTCCAGCCGCGTACCACTACGGTTGCCGTAATAGGTGTCGACGATGTCCTCGATAGACACACCCAGCTCGCCGTCGTGCCCTTCGTGGCTGGTATATAGATACACCAGCGCCATCAGATAGCCGGTGCCCATCAGCAGCAGAAATGCCGTATACAGTAGTTTCTCGCTCAACCCACAGTCATAGAAATGACGTTGTCTCATGCGCTACCTCTCTTGTCATAGTTGATACAACACGGATTTGATACTCGGCTCACCGCTGCCACAGGATATGAATCCCTTCAAGAGGCACCGTCACATCATCACGGTGTAGCAGGTACCACTGCACGATAGGCGTAGCCGTTCGCGGCGCTCATCAACTGCCGCCACACCTGGTCTGTGGCATGATTCCACGACGACCGCATATCCAGGGCCAGCTCAGCCAGCGAGTCGAATCCCTCGACGTCTGTATGCAGCAGGCCGTGCTCATAAGGTCTCCTTCGTTCTTTCGACCAGGGTCAGCGCCCGCTGGCATACATTTTCCACACTGAAGCCATATTCCCGCAGCATGTCTGACGTCGGTGCCGATGCGCCAAAGCGATCCACACACAGCAGGTCGCCGTGGTCACCCACGTAACGGTGCCAGCCCTGGCTCACCCCGGCCTCGACCACCAGCCGCGCCGGGATTGATGACGGCAACACTGAGTCACGATATGTTTGAGATTGGGCCTCGAACAGTTCCCAGCTCGGCATGGATACGAGACGCACCGCGAGACCCTCTCCCTGCAGACGTTGCGCCGCGGCTACGATCAATCCGACCTCGGAGCCACTGGCAATCAAAATCAGTTCGGGTTTGCCGTCTGATGCATCAGACAGCACATATGCCCCGCGGCGCAGACCGTCGGCCGACGCATAGCGGTCGCGATCGAGGGTGGGCAGGTTCTGTCGACTCAGCACCAGTACCACTGGACCATCGCGCGTCTCAATAGCGACGCGCCAGGCGACCGCGGTTTCGTTGGCGTCGCCGGGGCGGATCACGGTCAGGTTCGGAATCGCACGTAGCGTGGCCAGCTGCTCCACCGGCTGATGAGTAGGTCCGTCTTCGCCGAGCGCGATGCTGTCGTGGGTGAACACGTGCACGACGTGCAGTCCCATCAGCGCGGCCAGCCGGATCGGCGGCCGCATATAGTCGGAAAAGATCAGGAAGGTAGAGCCATAGGGAAGGGTGCCACCGTGCGCCGCCAGACCGTTGACGATCGCGCCCATAGCATGCTCGCGCACGCCGAAGTGCAGGTTACGCCCGGCATAGCTCCAGCCGCCGCGGTCGGCGCCCTGGGTATCGTCGTCCCGTCCCGCCGGAGGATGGAAATCGCCAAAGCCTTCGAGCGCGGTGTGGGTGGACGGATCGAGGTCCGCCGAGCCGCCGGTCAGCGTTGGCAGCCGCGGCGCGATCGCATTCATCACCTGACCCGAGGCGATCCGCGTGGCGATGCCTTTGGCGTCGATAGGAAACACCGGTATGTCCGCGTCCCAGTCCGGTGGCAACTCGCCGCGCAGGTTACGCCGCAGTTCCTCTGCCAACTCGGGGAAGGCCTGCGTGTAGGCTGCCATGCGTTCATTCCACGCCGCCTCGTCGCGCTCACCACGCGCCAGTGCCTCACGAAAATGTGCCAGTGCCGGGTCGGGAATCAGGAACGGCGGCTCGGTCGGCCAGCCAAGACTCTGCTTGGTCAGCCGTACCTCGTCGGCGCCGAGCGGCGATCCGTGCGCCTCGAAGCTGTCGTGTTTGTTGGGCGAGCCATAACCAATGTGGGTGCGCACCAGGATCAACGAGGGCCGTTCCGTTTCCGTGCGCGCCGCCAGTAGTGCGGCATCGATCGCCGCCAGGTCGTTGCCGTCCGCAACCGACACGGTGTGCCAGCCATAAGCTTCGAAGCGGCGAGCGCGATCCTCCGAGAAGCTGATATCGGTGCCAGCAGCCAGCGTGACACGGTTGTCATCGTACAGGCAGGTCAACTTGCCGAGCTTGAGATGTCCGGCCAGCGAGGCCGCTTCCGCCGCGACCCCCTCCATCAGATCACCGTCGCCGACGATTACATAGGTGGCATGGTCGATCACCTCAAAGCCGGGGCGGTTGTAGCGCGCAGCCAGTTGCGCCTCGGCGATAGCCATGCCGACCGCATTGGCGAGGCCCTGGCCGAGCGGCCCGGTGGTGGTCTCCACGCCCGGCGTATGCCCGCGCTCGGGATGCCCCGGCGCCTTGCTGCCCCACTGCCGAAACTGCTTGAGGTCGTCCAGCGAGAGATCGTAACCGCTCAGGTGCAGCAGGCTGTAGAGCAGCATCGAGCCGTGTCCGGCCGAGAGCACGAAGCGGTCGCGGTCGAACCAGTGCGGGTTGTGCGGATGGTGTTTGAGTAAGCGCGCCCACAGCACATAGGCCATCGCGGCGGCGCCGAGCGGCATGCCCGGATGCCCGCTGTTGGCCTGCTGCACGGCGTCGAGCGATAGAAAGCGCACGGTGTTAATGCAAAGCTGATCGAGTTCGTCTGACATGGGTCACTCCTGGTGTATACAACGCGCGTCAATTGCGCATCTTGTTGTTACCGCTACGCGTCAGCTGCAGCAGCAACCGCCTTTGCCCTGTGGTTTCTGCGCCGCGTCGGTGGCATCCACCCCATAGCCCGCGCCCTTCACCGCCACTTTCAGTTGCTCAGGTGAAGTCAGCTGCTCGTCGTATTGCACCGCGGCTTCGCCGGCCGACAGCGATACATTTACCTCACCGACCCCGGAGACCGCTTTGAGCGCGTCTGTTACCTTACTGGTGCAGCCGCCGCAGCTCATACCGGCTATTTTCAAAATTTCAGTTTGCATGATGATGCTCCTTTTCATAAAGTTGATTAAATTAAGCTCAAGCCCCATCCCGGTCGCGAACCAGCACGACCACGGTTCTGGCCGACACGCGATAATCCATCGACGGCAACGGGCTTTCGTTGCCGGGTTCGAGAAAGTCGGACGGGCTGTCAAGACTGGTATCGACCACCCGCCGCCACGCGTTCGCCGCGCCCTCCTGAATCTGAAACGTCAGTTCCTCCCAATAGGCGTTGATCATCACGTAGAGGTCGTCGTCCTGCTGCGATGCGCCACGCAGGGCGAAGGCAAGGCTGTGGGAATCGTCGGCCAGGTCGGGATTCTGCCCTACGCCATACCAGCGCACATCCTCGCGCCAGAACCGGCTCCGCGCCAGTGACGGATGCGCCTTGCGAAACGCGATCATCAACCTGAAGAAACGGAACATGTCCGGGTTTTCATCCAGTCGGTTCCAGTTGATCCACCCCGTTTCGTTGTCCTGGTTGTAAGGATTGTTGTTACCACCCTGTGTATGCATGAACTCATCGCCAGCGCGGAACATCGGCGTGCCGTTCGACAGGAACAGCAGGCAACAGAAATTCTTGATCTGTTGTTTGCGCAGTTTCAGCACCGCCGACGGCACGCCCTCGTCGCCCTCCCAGCCGCAGTTCCAGCTATGGTTTTCATCACTGCCGTCGGTGTTATCGTGGCCATTGGCCCAGTTGCGTTTCTGATTGTAGGCCACCAGATCGTAGAGGGTGAAACCGTCATGCGAGGCGATGTAATTGACGCTCTGATGGGGGTGATAGGCGTGCATCCGGTCGCCGGGAAACAGATCGTCGCTGCCGTACAGGCGGCGCATCAGGGCCGGCACCCTGCCCGGATCGCTCTTCACGAAGCGCCGCAGATCATCGCGGTATTTGCCGTTCCACTGACACGCCATGATCCCCGGAAACGCCCGCCCCAGTTGATACACCCCGGCGGCGTCCCAGGGTTCGGCAATCAGCCGCAGCTGCGCCAGCTCCGGGTCGGAGGCCATGTCGCTGAGCAGCGGCACGTCGTCGGCGTTAACCGAGCCGTCCGCTTTACGAGTAAAAAGAGATGCGAGGTCGAAGCGAAAGCCATCGACGTGCATCTCCTTTGCCCAGTGGCGGGCGCTGTCCATGATCATCTTGCGCACCGCGCGGTTCGCCGTATTGAGCGTGTTGCCGGTGCCGGAGAAGTTCTCGTAGGGTGCGCCCGGGCGATCAGCCATCAAATAGTAGGTGCTGTTATCGATCCCCTTGTAGCTATACACCGGGCCGTTGTGATCACCCTCACCGGTGTGATTGTAGACAACATCAAGCACCACCTCGATCTCCGCCTGGTGCAGTGCCCTGATCATGTCGCGCACCTCGTTGTGTTGCGCCTGAACCGTACGGTCGCTGAGATAGCCAGGATGGGGGGAGAAGAAGTTCAGCGGCATATAGCCCCAGTAGTTGCCGTCGGCAGGGTCGTACTGAAACACCGGCATCAACTCCACCACGGTAACGCCAAGCTCTTTCAAATACGGGATTTTCTCGACCAGACCGGCAAAGGTACCGCGCGCCTCGTCTTTGACGCCGGCGTTGGGATTGCGGGTAAATCCGCCGACGTGCAGCTCGTAAATGATGGCATCGGCCTCGTGCAGGGGAAGACGATGGTCGCCTTGCCAGTCGAAGGGCTCGCCGTCTCCCGCCAGAACACCTAAAGGCGCTTTGCCCGCGTTTGAGCCTGGCCGGGTAGCTTTGATCCGGTCGAAGGCCGGGGGAAAGAACACCGACCTGGCATAGGGATCGAGCAGGATTTTGTCGGCATCGAAGCTGTGCCATTCAAACTGTCCATCAGGCTCGGGGCCCTCGACCCGGTACGCGTAGTAGGACGCACCCTGCATCGACCCGAACGGGATACGGCAATGCCAGACCCGGCCCGTTTTGTTCTTCAGGTAATCGAACCGATATTCAAACACGGGATTGACTACATCGCCCTCGGTATAGAGTAACAAGGTGACACTATGCGCATGCTTCGAGTAGAGCGCAAAGTTATAGGCGTGCTCTGCTTCTATCCGGCTCGGGCCCAGCGGGAACGGCAGCCCTTCCGTTGCCGCCCACCGCAATGCTGGTGCCTCTGGCAGGCTCATGTCTGCCCGGCCCCGGTCAGTGCTTCGGCTTTTGCGGCGATCCGATCCAGCAGATCGCGCCATGATTTGGCGAAAGCGGCGGTGCCGTCGAACTGGAGCTGGGCGGCAAGCGCCGCGTTGTCGATTCCAGCCCGTGCAAACTCGCCGAGCAACGCTTCGGCATCATTGCCATCAGGCGGCAAAACGCCTCTCACTTTGCCGTGCTCAACAAAGGCAAGCAGCGTCTTTTCGGGGATGGTATTAATGGTATCCGGCGCTGCTAGCGCCTCGAGATAAAGGGTGTCTGAGGCTTCGGGATCCTTGGTACCGGTGCTGGCCCACAGCAGGCGTTGCGGCCGAGCGCCAGCGTCCGCCAGTATTTGCCAACGTTTTGATGCCAGCAGATCGCGATAGGCCTGGTAGGTGCGCATGGCAATGGCAATGCCGAGGCGATTGCGCAATGCATCTGGCACCTGGTCCTTGATGGCAACGTCCCAGCGGCTGATGAACAGTGATGCCACGGAAGCCACCGTCGGATCAAGTCCGGCAGCGATGCGCCGTTCGATGCCGCGCATATAGGCCTCGGCAGCGGCGAGGTAGTGCTCGCGGGAGAACAGCAAGGTGACATTTACCGGTACGCCAGCGAAAATCGCCTCCTCAATCGCCGGTATGCCTGCCGGGGTGCCGGGTATCTTGATGAACAGATTCGGCCGTTGCGCACGGGCATGTAGTTGCACCGCTGCCTTGATGGTGGCGGCGGTGTCGTCCGCCAGCAGGGGCGACACTTCCAGCGAAACCCAGCCGTCAACGCCGCCGGTAGTGTCGTGGGCCGGACGAAACAGATCGGCAGCCTGGATTAAATCTTCCAGTGCAAGTTCAAAGAACAGGGCCTCGCCCGACTTTCCGGCAAGTGTTTTTTGACGGATGGCGTCATCGTAGAAATCCGCATCGCTGATGGCGTGCTCGAAGATCGTGGGATTGGAGGTCAGCCCCGTCACTGCGTATTCCTTAATATAGCGACCCAGTGTGCCGCTGGTCAGCAACCCGCGGGTGATGTTGTCGAGCCACAGGCTCTGGCCGAGGTCGTGCAGTTGTTGTGTCACTTTCATGTTATCTCCTAACTTTGAATGCAGTTGACTTGTTGGGTGCCGGTTTGAACGCCATATTCCGCCGCCTCCGGAATGGGATTGTGCCAGCCGCCGTCCGCTGCGATGAGCGCGTCCGCGGCTTCGGGGCCCCAGCTTCCCGGTTTGTACGATATAGCCCGATGATGCTTTGTCAGCACAGGATCAACCACTGCCCAGGCAGCGTCGAGACAATCCGCTCGGGCGAACAGCGCACCGCTACCGGCCATGGCATCCCCGAGCAGACGTTCGTAAGGCGTTTGCGCATCCGGTTGCTGATCCAGCAGGAAGAGCTCGTGCTGCTCGCCGGTGAACTCCTGGCCCGGGCGCTTAACACGCGCGGCCAGCGCGATGGCGGAGCGCGGTGAGAGCCGAATACGCAGGTAGTTGGCGCGACCGTCGGCTGGCGCGGAGTCGTCGAACAGCCGTTGCGGCGGCGGCTTCAACTCGACCAGTACCTCCGCCGCGGTGGTGGGCAGATTTTTGCCCGCGCGCAGATACCACGGCACCCCTTGCCAGCGCCATGAGTCAATGCACAGGCGCAGAGCGCAGAAGGTCTCGACGTCGGAGTCCGCCGCCACCCCCGGCTCGTCGCGGTAGCCAGCGTACTGGCCGCGCATCAGGTCATCGGGCGCCAGCGGGCGCATGGCGCGGAACACTTTGTGTTTCTCAGTATGTACGGCGTCAAAACCCTGATAGCCCGGCGGCTCCATGGCCAGCAGCGCGACAATCTGCAACAGGTGGTTCTGCACCACATCGCGCAGTGTGCCGGCGCTCTCGTAAAACTTGCCGCGCCCCTCTACGCCGAAATCCTCGGCCAGGGTGATCTGCACGCTGGCCACGTGATCGCGGTTCCAGATCGGCTCGAGAAAGGAATTGGCGAAGCGGAAATAGAGAATATTCATGATCGCTTCCTTGCCCAGATAGTGATCAATGCGGAAGATCGCGTCTTCCGCAAACACCGAGCGCAGGATGCCGTTGAGATCCCGCGCCGAGGCCAGGTCGCGTCCGAATGGCTTTTCGACAATGACGCGCGCCTGCTCGACCAGGCTCGTGGCACCGAGCCCCTGGACGACCACTTCGAATAACACGGGCGGGATGGCGAGGTAATGTGCCGGGCGGCGGGCCTCGCCCAGCGCTTTCTTCAGCGCCGTGAACGTACCCAGGTCGTTGTAGTCGCCACTGACGTAGCTGAGCAGAGATAGAAGATGATCGAAGGCTGGCTGATCATCGATCTTGCCGGATGCCTTGACGGCGTCTCCGGCGCGCTGGCGCAACTGCGCCGGGCTCAGCCTGGAAGTGGCGACGCCAATTACGGGTACGTTGAGGGCGCCGCGTTTGGCCAGCGCATAGAGCGCCGGAAAGATCTTCTTGCGGGCAAGATCACCGGTAATGCCGAACAGCACCAGTGCATCGGATTGCCTTACGGCGTCATCTGTGTGACCCATTTCAACTCCCCTGTTTCTTCTCATCGTGCCCACCAAACGCGTAACACATGGTTATTAAGCCTTTGCTTGCAAAACAAGATCGTGTGACGGCTACTGGGGTCATGATCGCTCGCGTTCCCAGATGCGCCGCATCTGCAAATACATAAATGATGCCGTCCAGCCAATCAATACCAGTCCGGTCAACGCTTCCATTCCGGCCATAAAACGTAACGGCCCCGCTGGTACCAGATCCCCATAACCCAGCGAGCTATAGTTGGCGAACGAGAAGTAGGTACATTCGGCAAGGCCGGGGAATTGACTGCCGACAATCGCGCCATAACCATTGCCAGCAATCAACCCGCAATAGGCCAGACCGAACAGCATCACCTCAAGCACGTGCGCAACCAGCAAACCGCATACCAGGATCGACAAATGCCAACGATGCCAGGTACCGTTTCGATGCAACCAGTCGCCTGCGCGCCTCATGACCCGCATGGCCTCGTAGTGCAGAATGACGCAAAAAATAACCAGCACCAGGGTGACACTCAGCGTGATCAGCATGCGCAGGACCGCCTATCGTTTGTTTCAATGAGATGACTGATCATTTTCCCCTGCCTTTGAGCGTAAGAACCATTTTGTGCCGGCGAAAATAAGCAGCATGGCCAGTAACGAGATGACCACCACCAGGACGTCGGTTTGTGCCTTCACCACAATGAATGCCCCCAGCACAATGACATCCAGAATAATGGCGCTGCCCAGAATAAAGGGATTGGCTTTCACTTCAGAACGCAGATGTCGGAGCACGCCCCAGTGCACGGCGATATCCATAACCAGGTAGAAAATGGCACCGAGCGAGGCGATGCGGCTCAGGTCGAAGAATACGGTCAGGGCTATGGCGATAACAATCGTATAAACCAGCGTGTGTTTCTGAATGTCTCCGGGCATGCCGAAGTGCCGGTGCGGCACCAGTTTCATTTCCGTCAGCATGGCCAGTACACGCGACACTGCAAACACGCTGGCAATCACGCCGGACATGGTCGCGACGATCGCCAGCGCCACCGTGAACCACAGGCCGAAATCACCGAATGCTGGTCGTGCCGCTTCGGCCAGGGCAAAGTCTTTGGCCTTGATGATTTCCGGCAGCGTCAGGTTGCTGGCCACGGCCAGCGCAACCAGCACATAAAGAATCGCGCAAATGCCAATGGAAATGATGATGGTACGACTCACATTGCGATGTGGGTCGACGATCTCCGCGCCGCTATTAGTGATGGTGGTAAACCCCTTGTAGGCCAGGATGGCCAGCGCCAGTGAGGCCAGGAATGCGCCAGGGCTTGTCTGCGTGGCATCCACCGACACACGGGCAAAAGAAAAATCCGCCAGCCACAGGCCGACAATCGCAAACAGGGCGACCGCACCGATTTTGACCACCGCCATCACCAGGGAAAAGGTGCCGATCAGACGATTGCCCGCGATGTTCACCACAAAGGCGAACACCAGCAGCGCAACGCCCAGCAGTGGCACCAGGACACTGCCTGGCTCGACATCGAACAGTTGCAGGCTATAGGCGCCAAACGTCCGCGCCACCAGACTCTGGTTGATGACCATGGAAAAATACATCAGCAAGGCACAGAAAACGGTAGTCATCCCGGGGCCGTAGGCCTTTTCCAGATACATCACAATGCCACCGGACGAGGGATAGGCATTGGACATTTTAATGTAGGAGTAGGCACTGAAAGCGACCACGATCGCCGCTACAAAGAAGGCGATGGGAAACAGGTCGCCCGCCAGTTCGGCCACCTGCCCGGTTAAGGCGAATATCCCCGCGCCGATCATCACCCCGGTGCCCATGGCGACCGCGCCGATAAGCGTCAAGCTGTTTTTTTTATATTGTTCCATTTCACAAATACCTTAGATAAAATAAATAGAGTCTTTCGAACAGGTTTTTTACCCCGATCAGCTTTTTTGAATGCCGGGGAAACAGGTTCCAGAACGGCGGTTTGTTATCTGCTGCCATGTGCAGCCACATGGCATCATTCTCCATATTGAGGATGCAGGAGAGTTCGTAGCGGTAGGTCGCTGCAGGCGAACCAGCGTTTAACACGGCGTGCATATTTTTTGCCGCGGCCTGGGAGCGAAACTGCGCCATATGTGCCTGATGCGGCACCCACGGCGGCGGATTCTCATGGCTGGCGCAATCCCCGGCGGCGAAGACATGGCTCAGACCTTTCACCTGCCCGTATTTGTCCACATCGATTTGCCCGCCAGGGGAAACGGCAAGACAGGATTCCCGAACCAGCCTGGAACCGGTTATTCCGGGTGAATACAGCACCAGATCCGCCTGACGCAATGTGCCGTCCTGATCAAGCATGCCGTCGGCGACGAATTCCGCCGGTGCGTAACCGTAGTCAAGAATGATGCCCCGCTCACGCATCCGCTCGGTGATCCCGCCGGTTTCACCCGGGGGGATATCAGCAGAGAAAAAGTGAATCTCGAAATTATCCCGTACCTGCCTTTCTTTTAAGGCAAAATCCAGCAGGCAGGCGCACTCATACATCTGCCCGCCGCGACCGGCCACGAATCCATCCTGTTTGTTGATCTTGAATCCCAGATAAATGACCCCCTTGTGCATGGAGTCGAGTCTACTCATAAATGTTTCCATCTCATCCGGGCCGTTACACGGTGAGAACGTGTGTTCTTTAGTACCGGGAATGTCGTCTTCAAGAAACGCCGGTCCGATGCCTACAAATAGCGCATCGTTTTTATAGACTTCGCCGTTAGCGATGACGGTTCTACCGCCATCGCGTATGTCCGTGACCACACCCTCGATAAAACGAATATTTCTACGCCGCAAAAACGGACGGATATCAATAAACACATCGCGCTTGCGCTTTTTCCGGGTGATGAATTCCGGAATCGCCGGGAAGTAGGTGAAGTTGCCATTGCCTATGAGCGTAATATCGTATCGCGAATAAAGCCGACGCAAGAACCCGGCAAAAAACGGGAACATCGACAACGCGAGAAAATATTGAATAAAAAATAATGACGCGAATCCGTTACCAACGATGGTGATGTTTTTTTTCATGTTTTGAATTTAACTCCCAAATGCATTGCAGAAATGTATAGCCAAGCTGCCAGGAAAAAATTGGGCGACGCTACGTCGGGTTCTACCGTTCATGGTGCCTCTCCGTCGACGCGTCCTGCAACCAGGCCAGTGTGTGTGGCAGGAAGTGAACCAGCCCTTCCAGCACGCCAGCGCTGTAGTTACCATTCATGCCAAGCAGGCCGCCCTGCGCCAGATATAAACACTCGCCGTGTCCAGCGGCCTGCACCTGCCGCAACGCCTCGTCGCGCACGTCGTCGCGGGCGTTTTTGACCAGCACCGCCTGCAACCCGCTGGTCAGCGCGGGCAGGTCATTGCCGCTGTCACCGGCGAACACCGTCTGGTCATGGGCAAAGCCTTTGTGTTTCATCAGAAATTCGATCGCGTGCAGCTTGGTGGCGTGCTCCGGCAATACGTCCAGCAGCCCGGTATCGGTCGCTTCATCAATGCTCCAGATCAGGCTGGCGCGAATCTCCTGTGCGTCCAGGCGCTGGCGCATCTGCTTGAGCAAATCCTCCGCTTCGATATCCGCCGGGGCGTAATAGCTGAGCTTGAAATCGTTCTGCTTTTCCGCCTCCTGCAAGCGCAGCAAATCGATATCGGCAAACAGTTGCTGTAGATCTTCCCCAGTTTTGCCGCGCCAGTCGGGAGCAATCTCCTGGTACCACTTCTCCCATGGCCGCCAGTGACCGTCTTCGATATCATAGATCGTAGTGCCGACGTCGCCGATAACATAGTCGGGCAGCGGCAGCGCATAGTCCGCAATGGCCTGCTGCTGCAGCGCCTGATGGCGGCCACTGACGTAGACAAGCGTCAGTTCGGGCCGTTCAGCCAGAACCTGCAACAACCGCCGTGCCTCCGCCGACTCTGGCTGTGCGCCATTGGGCAGCAGGGTGCGATCCAGATCCGAGCACAGCAGAATATTAGGTTTCATCGCCGTCGATCCTCAAAACAGGTTGTCCGTCCAGCGTATGCTGGCCGATGATTGCTGCGGCAGCGCTCCAGCCCTGGTGTCGGGTGCCGCCGGGTGTAAGTTTTTGGCCGTGCACGAATTCGGGGAAGCCCCAGGCCTCACCCTCCATCGTCAGGGCATTGGCCTGATGTATCGCCTGTAGATACTTTTTGGCGGCTTCGGTTTGTTGCCGCCGCGCCAGATCGGCGACGTAAAAGCCGGTGACCATGGGCCACAGGCCGCCGTTGTGGAACTCAAAGGGTTTGTTCTTGAAGGTATAGGAAAACATCACCTGCAGTTCTTCCCAGTCCGCGTCCACCGGTTCAATGACGGGGTGAAACGCAGGCAACAACGGCAGCGCATCATGGGTGACCTCCCCGGCGAGAAAGGCATCCACCCTGTTGCGCTGCGTGTCATCGGCGACATCCAGCAATGAAACCAGTACATTGGCAAAGGCATCGAAACGATAGCCGTAACCGGCGGGTGAGAAAAAAGGCATCCAGTGTTGCCCGGCACAGTGCGGCGAGGCGGCGGCGCGCCCCTTTTCGTAGAGCACCTCGTGATAGGCGTCGTCGGGAACGGCGCCATCGTCGAACCAGTAATTGGCGCGGATCAGATGTCGCAGGCGACTGATTTTTTCCAGCAGGATATGGTCGCTCGAACCATGCAGCGCGGCATGTATGCGCGCCAGCGTGCGTTGTGCCTGCAGGTACAGTAGCTGGTCGTAAAGGACATAGCCATTTTGCAGGTACTCGTCGGCCCAGTCGCCGGTCAACGGCACGTAGATGAGCCCGCGGTTATTGAACTCCCAGGCACCGAGCAGGAAACGCACCTTCTCGATAGCGGGCAGCAGGCGTTGCAGGAATTCGTCATCGCCGGTCGCCATCCAGTATTCACCGCAGCCGATGAGGAACCACAGATTGGCGTCGACACGGCCGGTGGTGCCGCCGTAACTGATGCGTTGCGATACGGTATCGACATTGCTGGGGATCTCGCCATGGGGGCCCTGATATTCCGCCAGCGTCTCGAAGGTTTTGCGCGCCGTCTCGATGAGCCTGTCGTCCCCGGTGAGTAATGCCGCCAGCGAGATGATGGTGCCGTCACGGCCCCACACGCGCTGGTAGTTGTCGCGGTTGCTGGGGCTGGCGACAAAACCGTCCGGCGTGGCGCAATCGCGGAGCAACGCCAGCGCCTTGTTGTAACCCTCATCCAGGTTGTGGTTCCCATTCATGTCCAGGCCCTCATGCCGCCGCCGGGGTCGCGTTTGACCAGCGCGTAGAGCGCCGGAAAGATCTTCTTGCAAACGAGACACCGGTAATGCCAAACAGCACCAGTGCGTCGGATTGCCTTACGGCATCATCTGTGTGATCCATCTCAGCTTCCCTCCTTCTTCTCATCATGTCCACCAAACTGTTTGCGCATCGCCGACAGCAACCGGTTGGCATAGTCGGCATTGCCGCGCGAGGCAAAACGCTCGAACAGCGCCGCGCTGATGACCGGCGTCGGCACGCCCTCGTCGATGGCGGCCAGTGCCGTCCAGCGCCCCTCACCCGAATCCGACACCCGACCCGAGAAGCCGCTGAGGTCGGCATCCTCGACCAGCGCCGCGGCCGTCAGATCGAGCAGCCATGACGCCACCACGCTGCCACGCCGCCAGACTTCCGCGATCTCGGGCAGATCCAGATCATACTGGTAATACTCCGGATCGCGCATCGGCGTGGTCTCGGCATCGCTATCGTGCTTGCGCTTGCCGACGTTGGCGTTGTGCAGAATATTCATGCCCTCGGCATACGCCGCCATCAGACCGTATTCGATGCCGTTGTGAACCATTTTGACGAAGTGCCCGGCGCCGTGCGGACCGCAGTGCAAATAGCCCTGTTCGGCGGTGGCATCGGGCTTGTCCCGGCCGGAGGTGCGGGATGCCGTGCCCACGCCCGGAGCCAGCGTGGCAAAGATAGGGTCAAGGTGCTTAACGGTGTCGTTCTCGCCGCCGATCATCAGGCAATAGCCCCGTTCCAGCCCGGCGACGCCGCCGCTGGTGCCCACATCCACGTAATGCACCCCGTTCTTTTGCAACTCGCCCGCGCGCCGAATATCGTCGCGGTAATAGGAGTTGCCGCCATCGATGATAATGTCGTCTGCTTCGAGCAGCGGTAGCAGCTGCGTCAGCATCTCATCCACGACCGTCGCCGGCACCATCAGCCAGATCGCGCGCGGCGGGGTCATGCTGACTACAAAATCCGCCAGCGACACTGTGCCGACGGCGCCTTCGTTGCTAAGTACCTCGACGGCTTCTGCACTACGGTTGTACACCACACATTCATGCTCTTCCCGCATCAATCGCCGTACCATATTGCTTCCCATACGTCCCAAGCCTATCATGCCTATCTGCATCTTAAATCTCCTTAATTTAATAAGAAACTGTCACTGGCTAAACGATATACCGGTCCCAACCCGCATAGGAATCCTTTATCCGCCCGCGCGGGATCGCCAGTACGATCAGCAATACCCCGCAGATCACACCGTTCCAGGTTGCCAGCGGCGAGGTGATGCCGTCGAGCAGCCACGGAGCGGCAATCAACCAAATGCCAAACGGGATGTTGATGAAGCGCGTGGCGCGGCCCACCTCGGCCAGAGCGATGAGCGTGAACGTCAGAACCAGCAGACCAACCATGTGATCGCTGTCGGCCATGGTACCGGTACTGTCGAAGCTGAGCCGCGTGAACGTGAGCCACACGCCGATCGCGATACTAAGCAACAAGGTCCAGGGGTAGGTCACGCCGCGCGTGGCCTGCGCCCACTGCTCGCGGGGCGTGGCGGCCAGCCCTTTGGCGGTGTCGTCACTGCCGCCGTCCATCGCGTCGCCAGTCCAGAAGGTGCGCCAGAACGGCTTGCCTTGCTTGCCCGACCAAACCAGAAATTGACCCATCGCAACAAACTCGTTGAGCGAATACGGAATCATCACCGCCATCGCCAGCGCCGCGATCAGGCACAGCGTGCACCAGGTGCCGATCACGATCGGCTGGATGATGACAAAATAAATACTTACCACGCCCAACGGCAATATGAGAATCGCCAGGCCCAGCACCATCCATGGCATGGTGCGCCAGCGGGTCTTGCCAGCCATCCAGACCATTACCAGTTCGAGCATATAGACGATGCCGCCCAGGGCGCCATCGGCAATCGGCCAGGCCTTGGACATATCCGAAGTGATAATGGTTTCGCTGCCATTCATTATGCCTTTCATGTCGCCGCTGCCGGGGAAGAACGGTTCCCAGACGCTATCGATGTGGCCAAGCTGATAGGCGCCCAGAATACGCGCGATAAGAAACCCGATCAGGGCAAGCACCGCAATCGGCATGCGCTGCAACCAGCTTGCCGGCGTGTAGGCCCAGCCCGGCGGCACGTCCGGCCCACCCATCATGCCGCTCATGCTCATGCCCGGCATCATCGGGATCAGCACGGAAAGCGCGATCACCAGTCCACCGACCAGGGTGCCATTGGCATAGGCCTCGGGTAACGGGGTCCAGAACACCAGCGGTGCGAACAGCAGCCACAGACCGACGCAGGCGTTGGCCCACTGCGCCCAGGAATTGCGACGCCACGCGTCAGCGGACAGCATACTGAAGACGATCACCAGGAGGCCGCTGATCACGTCGCTCCAGGTCATCAGCAGGTTGCGCAGTTCGAACGTCGGCAGGCCACGGTCGAACATCACTCGCAACTGATTGGCATCGGGCACAAAGTCACTCATGTAGCCGAGCGTAAACGGGCTGCTCAGCAGCCACAAACCGAGCATCAGGTTGAGGTAGTGCGGCCAGAGCATATTGCGATGGCTTTCGACCATCATGTCGGGATGTTCGCTGCTGTGCTGTGTCGAATCCGAAGCGCTGCGCGGCACTAGCGTCATGCCGCATTTGGGGCAACTGCCCGGTTCGCTGCGCACGATCTCCGAGTGCATCGGACAGGTGTACTCGGTTGCCTCTTCCCCGCCGGACGCTACAGGATCATGGTCGGCGTGTTCGTTATGCTCGTTATGTTCACCGTGTTCTTCGGACGAGGCGGGGCGCAGTTCCAACGCCATGCCGCACCTGGGGCAACGGCCCGGTTCGTCGGCCACTACCTCGGGGTGCATCGGGCAGGTATATTCGGTTGCCTCCATCGCTCCAGTTGTTTCATCTGGTTCCAGGGCCATGCCGCAGCGCGGGCAGTTGCCGGGTGAAGACTGGCACACTTCCGGGTGCATTGGGCAGGCATGCATAGTGCAGCCCTGCGCGGAAGCCGATTCGGCTGCTGCTGTGGCGGGAGCGGTATCACCGCCGCCGTGATGCGCGTGTTCGCCGTGTTCATGTTTGTGGCTCGACATGGCTGTGTCTGCGGACGCGGGTTCTGACTGCGCGGGCGCATCCGGGACGGCCGCCTTCTGCTGCTCCATCGATGCGGGCGGCTCCAGGCCGTGCTCGCGGTACCAGCCGAACGGGTCGGCCTGCAATGCCGCGACCATCTTCGGCAGGGCCTGACGCAGTGAATGCTGCGGTGTCCAATCGAGCAAGCTGCGGGCGCGGGTGATATCGACGGCGTAGTGATCGTTGGCCCGGTCTATCATCCATGGCTTGATGAACTGATCCTGACCGGGGATATGATCCTGCAGCCACGCGCCCACTTTTGCCATCGGCCCGGGGACGTTGTGCGTCTCCCACGACTCATCACGAATCAATCGCTGAAACGTATGCTGCAGCTCATCGTAGCTCAACGTCTCTGGCTCGCCGATGAGGATTGCCGACTCTGGTGGCAGTTTGTCACGACGCTCGATGGCGTTCTCGATGGCGTCCACCACATCGTCCAGGTGAATGTAGGTCTGGCCATGCGACGTCTCGCCGGAATACAGGTGGCCGGCGAGTTGTCCTTCGTAGATGCGCTGCATCTGGTTCGACAACGGCGGCGAGTGGCAAACATCGTCGTATACGCCGGCAAGACGCAGGATTACCGTGGGAACATCGCCGCGCTCCGCGCGAATCAGCGCTTCGGTGCGCACCTTCGATTCCGGATAGGCCCAGGTTGGCCCAATCGGCGAATCTTCGGTGATAAACACCCCCGGCTCACCCGGACGGTGTACCAGCATGGTACTGGCGAAAATAAACTGCTCGACCTCGAAGTTCTCACGCAAGCCATGCAACAGGCGTTCCGTACCCTTGACGGTAATCTCGTCGTATTTCGGACTTGGCTTGCCGAGGAAATCATAGTAGGCAGCCAGATGCACCACCGCAGCGATATGCATACCGTGGTGTTCCCGCAGAATGCGCAGCCCCTCGCGCACACTGTCATCGGAAGCGATATCGACAGGTATGTACACGCAGTCGGGCGGCGGCGGAGTGGGTGCCTTGCGGTCGAAACCCACGACATCGCTAAAGCGTCCAGTCAGACGCTGCATCACGGCACTGCCAATACGTCCGCTAGCACCTGTGACCAGGACGATATTTTTTTCTGCGTTCATGACTATTCTTCCTTATATAATTTATTCGATGACAACACTGCGTGGCAGCTAGCAAAAGATTTGTTCGTCATCATTTTTTCGTCATCAATAGTGTCGCCTTAGTATAAAATTCCAGTCACATACATTTCATCGTTTTCCCTCTTTTAATAGTCTGTGAAGTCGCCATCTATCAACTCCACTTGAGCGAATACGCAGTAATGGCGACCGCAGGCACCTATGCGCCTGGCGCACCGAATATCTGGATGATTTCAGTCTGCACCTTAGCGCTCATTTTCTGCTCCCGCAGCAGTTCACCAACTACTTATGCCCACCGCAACACGAATGGTCGGGCGGCGTTGTACCGCTGGTATATTTTTTCGGTTCAGCAACAAATTTCTGATGGCAGATGTCTGAGCAGAAGTAGTATTCCTGCCCGGCGAAGGTTTCCTTGCCTGCTGACTTTTCAGCTTCCACGTTCATTTTACAGACTGGATCAATAGTCATTTTTTTAACCTCTTATCACGATAGCGTGGTTACCATGCTCTTTGGGTATGTTGGCTCAGGGGTAACCTATCCCAGACCAGCATGAACTATTACGCAGTAAAAGACGGCATTACCTGTCGCTCGACTTACATCGATACTTCAGGCAACTATAACCATCCGTCACTCCAGCGAGTGTTCAACTATCTTTGGTACGCCGCGTCGAGAGCGAGAGGCAGTCCTCCCGCCATAAACAATTAGACTGATCGCAATAGCCATCAAGGGCTTTGGCGAAACAGTCAAAATTACCTTCTCCACGCTGCAGCGTTCTTACCAGTTCAATTTTGCCACGTTTGCCCGGAGCGATGCCCCGTTGTTTGGCTATCTCATTTATGCTTTTCATGTGCATTGTCGTTCCTCCATTAAAAATATTCTGTTTCTCAAATTCCGCTTTTCACCGCATACCAGTGGACAATTTCCGGCATATCCTTTAACGCTTAAGCAGGTCTTCGCGTTTGCGAAGATAGTCTTCTCGGCTGATTTCACCACGGGCATACACCTCATCAAGCAGGTCCAGCGCTGTTTTTTCCTGCTGACTTGCACCGGGAGCGCTGGAATGGTGACCACCGCCTGACCACATCCCCTTGCCCCCGAAAAAACCCAGCATCACAATCAGCATCACGATGACCATGGTTGCTCCGGCATCTCCTTTCTGATATTTCTTTAGTTGTTTCATTTTTTTCACCTTTACAGTTTGCATCACCTCAACACCTAAGTGCGGCATATCATTCGATCAGCCTGTCGCGCATGAGTTGTACAATACGGACAGCGTGGTGTCTGCCCGCGTAGATCGGCTCACAGGCCATCTCATCACTTAAGCCACGCACCGCCCCTGCATAAACTAGCGGGGCTCTCGCATCCACCTTGAACAACTGAAACTTGAGCGACGAACTACCGCTGTTGAACACGAAGATATACATTATCGCAGCCTAGTGGACATAAGCTTCACTCACGTAGCGGCGCATCATGCGGTGACTGTTGAAGAAGGATGCATTTTTCGCAATAGCACCTTTCATTATCGCAATCCAGCGCTCTCGATCCTCGTAATACAGGGGTAGCACCACCTGCTCCAGTTTGGTATATAAAGCCTCGGCTTCCGCGTCAGAGGCTCCGTCACCGATTGCCCAGCCCGTGATGCCTTCGATGCAACCCTCGACCCACCAGCCATCGAGAATACTCAAGTTCGGCACCCCGTTAAAAGCCGCCTTCATGCCGCTGGTGCCGGATGCCTCCATGGGTCGCAAGGGCGTGTTGAGCCAGACATCCACCCCGGCCACCATGCGGGCGGCCAGTGACATATCGTAGTTGGGGATATAGACAATGCGAATATCCTCAGCCAGATCGCGTATATGGGAATGCAACGCCTCGATGAGGTGTTTACCACCGCCATCCTGTGGGTGGGCCTTGCCAGCCAGAACAATTTGAAACGGCCGTTGTTTCGCCATCGCCTTCAGGCGGGTGAGATCAGTGAACAATAAATCCGCCCGTTTGTAGGCGGTCATACGGCGGGCGAAACCGATGATGGGTACGTCCAGATCAAGGCTGATATCACAGCGGGCACTGATTTCGGCCAAAAGCGCCTGTTTGGCCTGTACATGTGCTGCCCAGATGGCATCGTCTGATATGCAACAATCAGCACGTATCAACATTTCGGGTTCATGACACCAGCCCGGCAGGTGTGCATCGTACAGTTTGCGAAAACTCGGTGCCGCCCAGGTAAAGGGGTGCACACCGTTGGTTACGGCATTCACTCTGTATCCCGGGAACATCTTCCGCGAGGTTTCCGCATGGCGCTTGGCCACGCCGTTTACATATTCGCTCAGGTTGAGCGCCAGGCGCGTCATATTAAGAGTGTCCGCACCCGCCAGATGCCTTAGCGTCGATGCATCGATAAAGTCGCCCAGAGTGCGTTCCACCAGGTCATAGGAAAACTTGTCATGACCGGCCTCAATCGGTGTATGGGTGGTGAAATTGCACAGCTCACGGACCCTTGGTATATCGTAGCTGGGCTCGCCCGCCCGAACATCTGCGGCGGGATAGGCGTAATTACGCAGCAGTTGCAGTGTTAGCAGTGCGGAATGGCCTTCATTCATGTGATATTGACGTAACGTAAAACCCAGGGCATGCAGCATGCGCGCGCCACCTATGCCGAGCACTATCTCCTGTTTGAGCCGATAGGCAGGATCTCCCCCATAGAGATAATGTGTTAACTGCCTATCCTCTGCGCTGTTTTCGGCGAGGTCGGTATCGAGCAGAATCACCGGCTGGCGTCCACCCATGTGGCCTTTCAGCACATAGAACCAGCCACCGACCCAGATATGCCGACCCTCAATCGGCACGGCGACCCGCGCATGCAATGGTTTTGTCCACGCGCCAGGATCCCACTGATCCGCCTGTTCATGCTGCCGCCCCTCGCTGTCGATGGTCTGGCGAAAATAGCCGTCGCGGCTCACCAGACTGACAGTCACCATGGGCAGGTCAAGATCCGCCGCCGAGCGAATGGTATCCCCAGCGAGAACCCCCAGCCCTCCAGAGTAGGTGGGAATCTCGTTTTGCAAAGCGATCTCCATGGTAAAATACGCGATGCGCGGCTCATGGGTAAAATCGTCAAGTTCGAACATATTTTTGCCTCGATTTATGCCGTGATCCGTCACTGCAATGTCAATATACTCCAGTAGCCTGCGGCATCAACACGGTAGCGTTTGGAGTGCCGCAGGTGCGCTCACCTATGTCGTGTGCCCCATACATTTACACCAGGTACAGTCACAGCCTTCGTGTACATGCAGGAATGGCTTTTTATGTCTTCGCACAAACAGGGCATACACAAGCGCAGTCCACCAGCGTGGCTGGTAGGCACGGTGCAACCATTCACGTGCGTCTTCATTTTTATGGCGATTCAGAATTGAGCGATAACCTCGGCTACCCAGGCGCTGATAAATCCAGCGATTGACTTCCGAGGTCTGCATGAATTTCCTCAGACGCTGGTCAAGCTGCCGCTCGTACTCATCCGGTTTTTTCATCAACAGGGCATTGGCCGCCTGCGTACCCGATAACATAGCCCAGCGCATACCGAAACCGAATAATGCATCCTGAAATCCGGCCGCCTCACCCGCGTAAAGGATGCTGCCTTTATGCACAATGTTATGAAATACCGAGTTCCCTACACCACCAAAGCGTTTTTCATTCTGCATGCGCAGGTGAATGTGTTGCTGAAAAAAATCGACACAACGGGAAACGTAATCACGTTCATTATGAAAATCGGCAAACATGCAGGATGCCAGGGTGCCTCTACCCTTATGCACCAGCACATAGGCATAACCCTTTGGTGCCAGTTCATCTGAGACCACTGCCCAGGCACCATCGGCCATATCGGTATCAAATAAATAACCCGCCGCAATAACATCTGCCCGCTGTGGGCCATGGGTGACGATTCCACCCGCCGACAAATTTGAAATCGATTCGCCAAAACGTATTTCTACACCGGCATCCAGCGCCTGCTGTTTCAGTGCCATATCCAGAGAGCCTGGGGCACTGCCACGCTTAACCAGGTAAAACAGCGGCAAACGGGAGTGGAAGTGATGCGGCTCAGCCTGCGAATCGAAACACACCACATCATGGAATGCCTGTGCATCAAAATTTATCTGAATACCCAGTGACTGCAGTTCCAGCAACACATCAGTCTCTGTGGTCCAGTTCTCCAGGCCCTGAAAATCACCGTGAAAGCGAGTGCCCACATCTTTTCGTCGCTCGTAAACACGAGCCTGCCCACCCGCATGCTGTATAAACAATGCAGCCGCCAAACCCGCGGGGCCAGCCCCCGATATTTCGATAATATCCCTGTTTGTCATAATCTCAGCCACCTGTAATCAACCTATAAGATGTATTTACTTTCATCAGCATCCCGTTCTATTTTGCGTAAAAGTCACAGGCAGACGTTATTGCCTGCCGAGCGCCCTGTGCATTTCATCAGCCGTTTTAACGGGAAGATTCATCCCGTTTAGAATGACTCACATACTGCACAGGGTTTTTCTCAAAGCGTTGTTTGCAACGTTGCGAACAAAATATATAAGTTTTTTCTTTATATTCAGTTTTTATGTCTGCCTTCCATTCATCTACCCGCATACCGCACACAGGATCATGCGTCCATTGATGCGTTTCTAATTTTCGGTCGTGCAATGCACCATCCTCTAACCACATAATGCGATCCGCAATATCTTCAACTCGCGGATCATGGGTAACCATCACAACTGCGTAACCGTGATCCCTTGCAATATCATGCAAAATCATCATCACTTCCTGGCCTGTTTGTGAATCCAGGTTGCCGGTGGGTTCATCCGCCAGTATCAACCCAGGCTCATTGATAAGCGCGCGGGCGATGGCGACACGCTGTTTCTCACCTCCCGAAAGCGTTTGTGGTAAGGCAAAACGGCGATGCTCAAGTTTCAATTGCTGGATAAGCTCATCTGCGTGTTGTTTAGCTGAGTTCGCCTTGTCTTTGCGCAGTTGCGCTGGAAACAGAATATTTTCCTCAACTGTGAGCGCCTCCAGTAAATTGAATGCCTGGAATATAAAACCAATTTTTAAGGCACGTATATTGGGTAATGCGGCTTCTTTTAACTGCGTGATGTTAATGCCTTCAATTTCAATGGAACCCTCTGAAGGTTTTAATAAACCGCCCAGCATCGATAATAAGGTGGTCTTGCCCGAGCCGGAGGGGCCCATGATCAACACCAGTTCACCTGGCTGTATTTCAAGCGACACATCATTCACCGCACGCACTTTGGTGTGGCCACTGCCATAATATTTAGAGATGTGTTTTGCGCTGAGTATGGGTGATGTCATCTTGTTCTCTCTATACGTGAAAAGCCGTCGCGGGGTCTAAACGTAACACCATGTGCGTCGGCAGCAAGGCACCTGATATTGCGACGACAAAGGCGATTGCACCCAGTTGTAAAAGTGACTCCATGGAAACGATGAGTGTGAGCTGTGGCACCAGTAACGGCACATAGGGGATAACGAATAAGGCAAAAACAACGGCGATTACAAAACCATATAAAGTCACCAGCCCTGTCTGCAACATAAGCGCGTAAAAAATTAACGGGTTTTTAACACCTAAGGCTTTAATAATGGCGATTTCCTGGCGCTTACGCATTACCAGTGAATAGGCAGTAAACGCCACAATTAAGGCCGCCAGTACTGAACAGATAGTGGTCATCATAAGGATGATCTCCACCCCCATTTGACTGGCCAGTGCAAAGTCATTTTTTATAAACTCAGCGTGTGTCAGCGCGTTGACCTTGTCTACCTCATTACGTATCTGCACGGCTAAGTCTTTCGCATCAATGCCATCATCGGCATCAACCAGCAGGTAACTATAGGTGCCGCTGGAAGATAAAATATCCTCAAGGTCTTTAAAGGGAACAAACAATACGGTATTGGCGGAGGAGTAGGTGCCGCTGGATAATCCGACGACGGTAAAATTTTTATCTGTGATGCGCAGCTGGTCACCCATACCAATGCCCGTTAACTCAGACAGTACATCAGGAATAATAACTTCCCCGGGGTTTTCTATCTGGCGTCCTGCGCTCATCGACCAGGGGCCTGCGCGTTGCGCACCAGGTAAAAGGCCGACGATGAATGCAAACATTTTTGTATTCCCGGCAACAATCACATTGTTCAGGTATAAAATGGGCGTGACCTGTTTTACGCCCGGCATGCTGGCAATTTTATCGGCCTTCCAGTCCCACACAAATGACATGGCCATATGCATATTACCGACACCGCTCTGCATCACCCATATATCAGGCTTAATGTTTTCAGGATAGGCGACTACCTGCTCTGATTCACCCTGCCAGACCGCATCAAAAAAAATCACCAGTATGAAGGCAAAGGCTATGCCTAATGCACTAGCGGTTAAGCTGCCAGGTTGTTTGGTTAATGATTTCCAGGCCCATTGAAACATGGCTAAGTACTCTCAAATACGATCATTGGATCAGAGCGGAAAATGACGCGTAAAGGGATTAATGCGCCGATGAGCGCAAAACCCAAACTTGCCATCAGGCTTTGCAAAAATATCGTCGGTTCAAAAATACGGATCAAATAAACCGGCGCGGCTGTTTCAATAAACCAGCTAAGAGCTGACGCGAGTAAAATACCAAACGGTATCGAGATGATAAGTAATAATAAGGCCTGCACAAAAACAGCGATAACCAGCCTGGCAAATGGAAATCCCAGGGCTTTCATAACAGCAAAGTTACGTAGTCTGCTGCGGATATCAGAATACATAATCAGGCCGACGACTAACATACCGATGATATAAGCCACGCTGACCAACAGGCCTATGATCGGGCCATAAAACACTTTGCCCATATTGACATCATTGCCTGCCAGCTGCCCTGGCGTCACCACATCAACCGAGGGCACAGTAGCTTCAATTTGCTGAGCCACCCAATCACGATTAGCGGTGGCTTCAAGCTCAATCAGCATATAACTTAGTAATGGAAAGGTGCTTAAATCTGGCGCAATTTCTGACTCAATAAATAAATCCAGCATGCCGTCATAGTTGATGAATGCAAATGGCATCATGAAGGCGGCCTCTTCAGTAAAACCGGAAACCTTGAATTCAAAATCGGTTACATAAAAGCTATCACCCAGCTGTATCTTGTATTTTTTTGCCAGTGAAACATCGATAACAATATCATTGCCATGCTCTATTGCATGGCCTTTAATAATAGAAGATGGCCCGCCTTTGAGGTCATAAACCAGCACATAAACCGGGGTACGCACCTCATTTTTTGTATAGATAATAGGCACTGCAGTAATCGGATGTGCATTAATGACACCGTCAACTGACTCGACTTCCGCTCTGGACAACTGTGGAATCGATGAACGTACGGCGATAAAATTAGTGACGCCAGATTGCGTAACAATTAGATCAGCATTTCTATTCAATACAATGCGTTCAAGCTGATAATACTGGCCCTGTTCAAACCCTTTCATAACAAGTATCACGGCAATAACGGAACCCAACGCGAATGCAGTTAGCAGTATGCGTAATGGATCAAGTTGTACCTGCCGTAGGGCCAGCTTTATCATCATTCCTTCCCGTTGTACCTTGTAAAACAAATAAAAATGTTGATGGTCTATGTACTGTTGTTAAATAACCTAATCACATACCGGCCACACAAAAAAGTTCGCTATCTGCTTTTGCCCAACCCCCACCGCGCCCTTATCCAGATAGAGTACCCAGGCCCAGTCCGCTTCATACATGCTGGTGCTGGATGACCAGTAAAAATCCTGCACATTGTCGAATACCAACGGCCTGGATAAGGCGGGTTTTGCGTGAACACAATCCACCAGTGATTCGAGTTCGTTTATATTGGGCAGTCGCCAGTGACGCGTGTTATCTTGCCGGTTCAGTTCCTCCACAGCCTTGAGTGCATCGACCCAGTTGACCGGGCCAGCCGTAAGATTCGCATTGCGCGACCAGTGCAGACCGCTTAAATGATCCTCGACGCTATCGCCATGTACAGTAAAACGGGGTTGCGGCCAGGCAGCGCCAAACTGATACTCGCCATCCTGTCCGCACCCTGAACACTCAACTGGCATGCCTTCTGAATCGTAACAATCCTGTTGCCCGGTCGCCGGGAGTATTCCATTGCCTTCAGCGCGTACCGGCCAGACCAGGTAGGATTGGTCTTTGCCGCCATAGAACATACGCGCACCTTCCATATGAATATACCAGGCATAAGCCGGATTCATCGCCGCCGTGGTCGACGTCCAGTACCAGCCCTGAAATGCGTCTTTGAAGGGGTGGTTCCCTGGCAGTGCAGGCTTACATGACTGGTAACTTATCAAGCTGTGTAGCTCAATCCGGTTAGGCAGGCGCCAGTCACTAAATCCGTATCGCTGCTGCAGATTCATTTGTCGAACATAATCCAGTGCCTCCTGCCAGCTGAGTGGAAATTCAGCAAAATTAGTTTTGCTGGTCCACATGAGTCCTGTTAAGCGATCTTCAACAAGATCGCCCTGTATCTCGAACCGTGGCGTTGGCCAGGAAATGCCGTGCCTGAACTCAGCATCCTGCCCCGTACCGGCACAGTCTATTACCTCCCCCTGTGTGTTGTGGCAGGTTTGTTGCCCGGTCCAGAGATACGATACTCTATGGGTATTGATGGTTAAGCCTCCTGAATCATGTAGTCACAAAGGACGTTTAATCTGTCATCCTTAATCTGTCATCCAGAAATGATATCTGGGTGCAAACCCTCACCTCTTAGTGTCTCAATGAGTAATACTGGCATATCGTGGTGTTCTTCATACTCAACAACAAATCCATGCGGGGCATGACTACTGATTTCTACATCAACGACATGGCTTATATCCATCAGTAATTGTTTGAGCCTTTTCAATTGTTCTACATCTAGCTTTTCATCAATGTAGATTTGTACTGTATTCATAATTAAATCCTCGCGTAATACATAAAATATTTAAGCCCTATTTATATACTGCACCATCATTTTCCATGATGTAAATGATTATCCTGAAAGTCGTAATGCCAGCAAATCCATCTCCTACGTATTTGCTTATTAGTTAGCTGTGCCTGGCGTATTGTGCGCGTCACGGTTATATCCATAATTCAACTTCATAATGGCTCATCACAGCATGCAATATATCGCTTCTTGTGATCATCCCTTGTAGCTCTCCATCTGCAACGATGGGCATGGCACCGACCCGCCGCTCAACAAACAGGCGTGCTATATATCGCACATCCGTTTCTTTACTCGCGGTTAGCACTGGCGATTGCATAAGCAACTCAACTTTATCGCTTGTCTTGTGTGGTGCTAGATTCTTTTGATAACTTTCCTGTAATCCTGCCATGTATTGCAAAAGATCCCGATCCGAAACCATGCCTGTCACTTTGCCATCAGTTGAAACAACGGGCAGATGTCGAAAGCGTTTTGTCTGGAAAAGTGTTAATACATGATCAACTGTCATTGAAGCAGTCAGGGTGACTACAGGCGCCGTCATAATCTGATGGGCATAAAGCGCAGGGACATCTTCAGGCAATTTATCAATCGCTTGATAAACATATTCTGCGGAAGCGGAAGCGGAAAATGACTGATGATGTTCCTGTGCCGTTTGATGTTCCTGTTTTGCATCAATCGTCTTATTTTTTTTAATCTGTCCGGTTTTATTAACTGCACGCTGTTGAAAAACTTTATCCAGTGGCATTAAGTCATGTTGATTGGGGCCTTGAATATAAAAAAACATCAGTGGTCACCTCGTAGAAAAAGTATCGCCAATCCATGCAAATCCGGACAACAGTTTTTACCTGGCCGAACAGATACGGGCTGCTGATTTACATTGTGTCTGTCAAAACATCTCATCATCTGACAATTTGCCTCCACTACAGGCATGGAATTTTGCATTTGTATGCGTGCTTAGGTAGACACACTTGCCTTTTTCTTCAAAGGTTCATCACTATCGATGCCGATCTCAATGACCGATTCACTGACATAACGATACGTTGGAATGACCAGATTGGTCGGTGCCGGAACACCCTTGAATACCCGACCAGCCAGGTCAAAACGCGAGCCGTGGCAAGGGCAGAAATAACCGCCGATCCAGTCAGCTCCCAGATCCTGAGGTGACACCTCTGGCCGAAAACTCGGTACACAACCCAGGTGTGTGCAGATGCCAATGACCACCAGGTGTTCCGGATGCAGTGAACGCCATGTATTTTGAGCATAAGTCGGCTGCTGGCTACTGACCTCTGAATCTGGGTCACGTAACAGCTTTAAATGCCTGGGCGTATTCATACTCTGCAACATTGCATCTGTGCGATGTAATATCCACACTGGCTGCTGACGCCACTCGACCGTAACCTGTCGCCCGGGCTCGATCTTACTGAAATCAATACTCACAGGTGCACCTGCCATTCGCGCTTTCTCACTCGGATTCATCGAGGCAATAAATGGCCAACTTACTGCGCTGAGCCCAGCGGCACCCACCACGGTGGTTGCCCTCACCAGAAACCGGCGACGCGTTTCACGCTTAATACTCATATCTGTTTCCCGGAAACATGATTGACATCCGCGTGGCGGTTGGTAAAGAAATTATAAAGCGGTACCCATACCAGTGCGATATACCAGCCATAAGCATAGGCCTCTACAGCACCCAGTAGAAAACTTTTCCAGCTAATCCATTCAAAACCAGGTAAAAGTTTTTGCCAGGCCTGGTACATGGCATGTTCTGGAAAAATAAAATCAAAACCCACACACAGAATAAAACTGATCACCAGCAGTAAACTAGTGGCATGACCCACAGCCATTAAAGACATGCGATTGTTCATGAAGCTTCTCCTTTTGTAATAATTTTATTTATATATTTTTCAGGTTCTACCTCGAACTTATCCAGGCAATCATGTGAACAGAAACGGTACAAGTGGCCTTCGTGCATTTTGCCATAGCCCTGTTCGGCATCCAGACTTTTACCGCACACTGGATCAATATGTTCTTCAGCTTTTTTATTACCGTGTTCATGATGACCATGAATCATATGTGCGCCACAACCAAAGCGCATCATTAGATAAAATACGACGGCAAAAATTAAAAATGACAATAAACCGCCCACAACAATCTCCTAAATATATTTAGTGATTCGATACATGATTATTTCTATATAAAACCTTATCGTTAAAAAAACCTTGTCGTTCCAACTTGCCTTTGGGTAGCCGCAAACTTAAAAATAAAAACAGACATAAACCACATTGAAGGCCACGATTACCCACATACCATATGTATTTTTTTCTAATATGATTTATCCTAATGCAGATAAATATCGTCCCGACGTAAAGGCACCGACAATGACTGATGAGCATGCCCCACCAGTAACTGATACACATTAATGCTGCCTTCATCGAAAAAATAAGCTGAACCCGCCATATACAAACGCCACAATCGATAGGTCGCTTCAGATGACTTACTCACAGCCGCTTGCCGATTATGTTCCAGTGCACGTACCCAGTGGCGCAAGGTCATGGCGTAGTGGCGGCGCAGGCTTTCCACATCGAGTACTTCAAAACCCGCCTTCTCCATGGCCTGGCTAACATCGCTGATGCGAGCCAACTCACCATCCGGGAACACATAGTGATTTATAAATCGAGTCAGATCGGTTTTCTGCCAGCCGGTTTCATTGGTAATACCATGATTGAGAAACAGACCGCCCGGTTTAAGCAGTGATTTTACCTTACCAAAATACAGGGGAAAATTTTTCACCCCAACGTGCTCAAACATACCGACACTGACGATACGGTCGTACTGAACATCAGCGGGCATGTCTCGATAGTCTCGCAGTTCAACGCTAACCTGATGTTGCAGGCCTTCTTCACGAATGCGCTGCTGCGCATAATCATATTGCTGCTGGCTCAGGGTAATTCCATGACTGCGCACGCCATAATGTTTAGCCGCCCACAGCACCAGCGCCCCCCATCCACAACCGATATCCAGCAATTGCTGACCCGGTTGTAGGCGTAGCTTGCGACAAATATGTTCGAGTTTGTCACACTGGGCATCGGCCAGTGACTGTTGTTCATCTTTAAAATAAGCGCATGAATAAATCATCTGCGGATCCAGCCAGAGTTTATAAAACTCATTGCTGACATCATAATGATGGGCAATGCTGGCTCGACTGTTGCTGCGAGCTTCTGATATTGCGCGCTGGTGCTGTGCAGCACCGCCTTGAGTAACGGCTGGCAAGCGTAATACCCTGCATAACAGTTTAAATTTCATGCCCAGTGGCAGTTTCAGTTTTTGCAACCAGGGCGCAAGATTAAACAGGGATTCCATTTCACCCTCAACATCAATACCACCATTTAGATAAGCCTCACCCAGCTTTAACATATCCCGTTTGAGAACAAGTTCGCGCAGTGCACCCGGCCACTTGAACACCAGAGCACATGTGGCATGAGGGCCATCATTCAATACCCGGTTATCCCACAGGCGTATGGCGGTGGGGCCACGGTAATCTTGCAGAACGGTAGAAATAATATTTTGCGCCAGCGTAGCTGATGAACTGAGTTTCTCCTGCTCAATTTTTTGAACCAGGTATTTACTTACATTATGTTTATTTAAATAACTCATAATCTATTCCTCATCTATAAGGTTCACTCGACCTGTGCACTCTAATTTAGCCTGACGGGTGTTAATCCTTGTCAGCCAAATTAGAACGCGCGACCAACTGCCGCCATTTCCCCCAGAGGGGTACAAACATCGGCACCTGCCGTTGATAGTCGCGGTATGCTTCACCAAACTGTTCGACTACCCGTTTCTCCTCACTGCGTGCCAGCAGGCCATAAGCCAGTATGATTACGGGAAGCAAGACCACTGAGAACAGGGTCGGCCAATGAACAACGCCCTCACCAAACAGCCCGATAAATAATCCCGTATATTGAGGATGCCTCACCAGGCTGTACAAGCCGGTGGTTGCAAGCTGGTTCTGCTGGTGCGCACGGTAGAGTTCACGCCAGCCCTGTATGAAAATACCAATGCCGACAAACAGCAGCGCGTAACCGAGAAGCATTGAGATCAGCATGCCGGTCTCGCCAACACCCATCAGTGAAGACCATAGATTGGCATTTAGATTGTATCGATCCAGGCCAAAAAAACGCGCAAGCAGGTAAATGGTGAGCGGGAAACCGTACATCTCCGCATACAGTGCGATGATGAAGGCCTGCACTACACCCGCACTCGCCCACTCACGCCATGTTTTTGGAGCGAGGTAGCGATAAAGAATCCAGGACGCCACCACAATCATGATCACCGCGAGGCCCCAGGCACCGGAATGTGCAATATTTTCATTCATAGTCGCGTCCTTATAATAGAGTTACGTCATAGGCACTCAGCCATGCGCTTACAGCTTTACTTGGGCTTCAATCCGTTCTGCCTGGCAAGCAAACCTGTACCCATACCAGGAAAAAGCATTAATACTATGTCTTTCATATGGCATGCCTTCTCCATCCCTGGAAAAACATTAAACCAATGTTTCTACAAAATGCCGACACATTATTGTTTATGTAGACGCTTTCTCATCTTGGTAGTTTTTACACTCTCCGTTTTGCTCTCCATCATTTGCCCCATCATGTCCTGCATTATGTTCATGCGATTTTCCATCATGTTTATGCGCTTTTGCATGTCTTCCTTACTCATGTTTTTATCCATCTTTGGCATGTCCTTGATGCCGCCCATTTTTCCTTTTCCGTCCATCATACCCATCATTCCACCGCCCATCATTTTCATGCCTTCCTGCATGCTATTCATGTGTTCTTCAATTAGAAGATCGCGTTTATCCGGGTCTTTTGTATTACGAATTTCATTCATCTGTTTCATCATGTTTTGCATTTTTTTATGCATATTGTCCATCATACCCATATCACCCTTCATAGCCGTACCCGGTGACGTTTTATTGGGATGATGTGCATCATCTGCATAGATAACGGAGACTGGCAGCGCGGTTAATGCGGCTGCAAGTATTAACAATTTTGTTTTCATGATCATATCCTCTGTTAATATAATTAAGCTAAAACTAAATTTATTAAGATCTTAATAAAATATAAATAAGATCTTTTGCTACGACTCCTTAAATTCTAAAAACTGTCTTATTCCATTTAAATAAAAATAACTCAATCAAATTCGACCAGTTGTTTTGTACGAATCCGATACAATGAATTCACGGGTAAAACGGCAATAATTCCATCACCTTCATTTCCACTGTGAGCAGCATCCATGATTCCCTGGGTGACTTCTTCGGTTCTGTCATTTGCTATAAAAACTTCTATACGAACGTGCTCACAGATCCAGTCACTTCGAAAAAAATTATGCCCTTCACCATACCCCTGCACCTTGGTGATACTGATACCCGGCACGCAAAGCTGCTTAAGTTTTTCTTCAACCGCCTCCAGCATAGGCGTATTGATAATGGCTGTGATTTTGTTGTAATTAGTCTTCATTCTGTTTCCTTTATTAAGCAGAGTTTCAATTATCAATTATGGCCATTTGATGCGCTTCACCAGCAGGTAACTGTATGGTATCTATGAGCTTAAAATCGTTCTGATCAATCACCCAGATAAGTGGTTTTTTTCTGCTGGATACATACACCTTGCCTGTGCCATGAATGGTATTGAGATGATAAGGTTCAGGCGATAATTTAATTTCACGTTTAGTACCGGTATTGATATTGACAGCCACTAACTTGTCATCTTTTTTACTACTGACAAACAGGGTGTTACCGTCATCACTAATATCCAGACCGTGCACACTTTTACCAATAACAAATTGCTCGATAATTTTTCCGTTGTTCACTGAAACGGCTGAGGCTTTCCCTGCACGCGGATTGACAACGTAAATAATCGACTCATCTTTGGAAAACGCCATGTGCTCGGGTGAAGGACCTGCGTCTAACGTACGTATTACGCGCCAGCTCTTTATATCAATTTCACTAATAGAGCTACTGGCACTGTTGCTGACATACGCATAGCGTCCGTTTTTAGTGAGCAGTGTGTAATTGGGGCCATTGCCGGTTTTAATGGTTTCGATTGGCTGGTTAGTTTCAAGGTCTACAACAGTGACATATCCGCGAGTGGCGTGAGTAGAAATCACATAACGGCCATCAGGTGTTATGGCCTGATGATGAGTCCAGCCTGCCACAGGAATAGTCAACATCACATGACCATGAACGGGGTGAATAAGGTATAACTGACTGTTAGGCGTATCTTCAGCCTGGCCGGGTTTTAATGGTGTTTCTTTAAGACTGCCCGCCACCAGATATTCGCCGTCCGGTGTTGCCACAAGGCCATGTGGATTGTCGATGCCGGTAAATGTTTTGATGATTTTACTGCTAGCTGCATCGACAGCAATCACCTGATTAGCAGAACCGAGGGGGATATATACTGTGGGCGATGCCAACAGTGTATTGGTAGATAACAAATAAAATGCAACGATGATTCCTGGTGATATAAGTTTGTTCATGAATGTCTCCTCGTTAACATTTAACTACGACAAAACAAGACAGCACTGTTCACTCTTATAAAATCTGTCTCATATAATTCAATACACTTAATAACTGTTCATCTGTCAGTTTGGGGTTGCCGCCTCTGGGGGGCATACTTAAATTTCCCGGTGACTGTATACCTGATTTCATTTTTTCCAGAATGATTGATTTTTTTTCAGTCATCAATGTTTTACTGTCTGCAAGATCAGGTACACCTGGCATATTTCCACTGCCATCATCGCCGTGACATACCGTACAATTCTGTAAATATATTTGCTCCGCAGTCATTTCTTCAGCATTAATCAGGCCACTCGTAAAGATAAGGCATGATGCAATTAAAGCATCACTACATCTCTTTGTGAGTTTATAAAACAAAATTAACCTTCCAGTTCTTTTCGTTTACGTTGAAACTCATTTTCATCAATTTCGCCACGTGCCAATCTAATCTTAAGTATTTCAACTGGATCATCCTTATGAGAATTATCTGGCCTTTGATCAGTATTGATGATGATTTTCACAATCAATACGACGACAACAATGATAAAGATCCACACCAGCCACATAAACCCCCCTCCGAATAACATTGTGTCATTATGGCTCATGAATACTCTCCTTTATTAAAGCTTCACTTTGCGCAAACGCAGGGCATTGGTAATAACTGATACCGAACTAAAACTCATGGCCGCTGCAGCAATGATGGGCGACAGCAACAATCCAAAAAACGGATACAGAATACCAGCCGCAACAGGAACACCCGCCGCGTTATAAACAAATGCAAAAAACAGATTCTGGCGAATATTACGCATGGTAGCCCGGCTCAAACGCCGCGCCCTGACAATGCCGCGCAAATCACCTTTCACCAGGGTTACACCGGCGCTTTCCATAGCCACATCGGTACCGGTGCCCATGGCGATACCCACCTGGGCCTGCGCCAGCGCTGGCGCATCATTAATACCATCGCCTGCCATAGCAACGACCTTGCCTTGCGCCTGCAGTTGTTTGACCACAGTGGCCTTCTGATCTGGTAACACCTCTGCCTGAACTTGATCAATGTTGAGCCGGGAAGCCACTGCCTCAGCTGTTTTACGATTATCACCGGTGAGCATGACGATCTGGATGCCTTCTGCGTGTAATAAGCGAATTGCCTCCGGCGTGGTTTCCTTGATCGGATCAGCCACCCCGATCAGACCTGCGGCACGGCCATCGACCGCGAGGAACATCACCGTCTGTCCCTCACCTCGACCAACATCGGCCTGCTGTGGCAAGTCACCCACATCGATAGCGGCGTCTTCCAGCAACTTAATATTACCCAGCGCAATAACACGCCCATCGACCCGACCGGTAACACCCTTGCCGGTGACCGACTGGAAATCCTCGGCTGCTGCCAATGCCACACCGCGTGCCTCAGCACCGCGCACAATGGCCGCCGCCAGCGGGTGTTCACTGGATCGTTCGATACTCGCCGCCAGACGCACCAGCTCATTTTCCTCAAATCCCTCGGCGGCTATTACGCTGACCAGTTCAGGATGACCCTCGGTCAGGGTACCGGTCTTGTCTACTACCAGGGTATCGACCTTGCGCATCACCTCCAGCGCCTCGGCGTTCTTGAACAATACCCCCATCATGGCGCCCCGCCCAGTGCCCACCATAATCGACATGGGGGTTGCCAACCCCAGCGCACAGGGGCAGGCAATAATCAGCACCGCCACTGCATTAATTACCGCAAAGGCCAGGCTGGGCTCAGGACCCCACTGCCACCAGATAAAAAAGGTAAGCACCGCGATCAGCACCACCGCCGGCACGAAATAGCCAGAGACGATGTCTACCAGCTTCTGGATTGGCGCGCGTGAGCGCTGAGCCTCGGCCACCATCTGTACGATCTGCGCCAGCAGGGTGTCAGCCCCCACTTTTTCCGCCCGCATCAGCAGGCCACCCGTACCATTCACCGTGGCACCGATGAGGTGCTCACCGGCTATTTTTTTCACTGGCATAGGTTCACCGGTGACCATAGATTCATCGACGCTACTATCGCCTTCGATCACCTCGCCATCCACCGGTACTTTCTCGCCGGGGCGAATACGTAAAACGTCGCCGGGCTGCACATGCTCCCGCGGAATATCTTCTTCAGTACCATCGTCACGTACAATTCGAGCGGTCTTTGGCGCCAGCCCCAGCAACAATTTAATGGCGGCATTGGTCTGGCTGCGGGCACGCAGTTCCAGTACCTGACCCAGCAATACCAGGGCGGTAATCACCGCTGCAGCCTCAAAATAAACCGGTACTACGCCAAAGTCATTAAGCACCTCCGCTGGGAATATTCCGGGGAAAAAAACACCAATGACGCTGTATGTCCAGGCCACACTGACACCGAGGCCGATCAAGGTAAACATGTTGAGATTACCGGTGATTACTGACTGCACACCACGCACATAGAAAATCCAGCCGCCCCACACTACGACAGGCGTGGCCAGGATCATTTCGATCCACTGGCGCGTAAGCGGATTGATAAGCTCCGCCATCTGTTGTGGCCAGAATTCTGCCGCCATGGCGCTGAAAAACACCGGTATGGCCAACAGCGTACTCACCCAGAAGCGTAGACTCATATCGCGCAACTCACTGTCATCTTCTGCAGCATCCACAGTACGCGGTTCCAGTGCCATGCCACATTTAGGACAACTGCCCGGATGATCCTGAACAATCTCAGGGTGCATAGGACAGGTATATTCGGTTTTTATATTGGGTTTTGAAACGCCGGAGAATTCGAGTGCCATGCCACATTTAGGACAATCACCAGGTACACTTTGTTGTACATCTGGATGCATTGGGCAAGTATAAAATCCTGCATCATTATCATCTTTTTTAACTTGATGATGGCTATCATGGTTATGGATATGCTGCTCCGCTGGAACAACATACTGTTCAGGGGATGCTATAAATTTTCGCTGACAAAATTCACTGCAAAAGTAATAACGTTTGAAGTCATAATCAGTGTGATAATTTGACTCCTGTTCAATGTTCATTCCACAGACAGGGTCAACAGTTATACTTGAGCCTTTATTTGTCATTAGACCTAACCTCCAAAACCATCAAGATTAATTAATACTCATATGCTGGATTAACTATAACCTAAAGACATAACTAAACGCTTACATAAAGATTAAATATATTTAATCTTTATGTAAGCGTTTATAAACATATAGCGTGCCAGAATACTCACTATTGTCTAACCGCTTCTTTATGTAAACATTAACCACTGGTGGAGGATGAAAAGATGGGTGATGCGTATGGTATGGGGCCTTTTGCGATGATAATTTTTTGGAGTTTAATTGGCGCACTTATTTTTTGGTTAATTTACACCTTGATTAACAGCACCTCTAATTCCAAATCAATTTATCGAAAAAAGAACGCTCAAGAAATCAATGAATGGCGATTTAAACAGGGTGAAATTGGTCAGAAAGAATATGAAAGAAAACGAGACTTATTGCTCTAGAAACAGCATATTACATAAATTATTACTAACTCATTAGTTAATAAACAAATCTAATTACGTATTGAACCAATATAGGAAAATTAATAATGATTTATATTTTATTTGCCTATCAATTTTATAAACGTCATAAGATTATTTTATTACGCGTCCATTTCAGCTGGTCTAAGTAGCATAATTAATACTTATAACTCAGCTAAATGTGTCTTTTTATTTATCAGCTTCTTAATACCTGAAGCAGGACATATTCCTCAAAGACATAGCCATTAATAACAACTGCATGACAAGATTTAAATTTTTTCTTGCTTCAACTTATCCATAAGTGGGATATTGACAGATTTAATTTTAAAGGCGTTATCTGTAAAATGTTTAATCCATTTATTACAATAGCCACGTATTGACGCTTTATATACAGTAATAATATCTCATTCACTGTCATCAACAATGCGAAAAATATAAGATAGAAGCTGGCAACAGTAAATATACTATACTGCTACCAGCAAAGGAGCTATACATCAATAGTCCTTTTTATCTTTTTTACTCACATTATTAGTTTGTGCCTTACACTTTATTTTTCATCATTCAGCTTAATGTAAGTGCAAAGAATACTAGCTTGATACTAGAATCTTTGTTTTCATACCTGCTTCATAATGCCCTGCAACATGACAAGCCAGTTCAATAGTATCTGATTTTGAAAACTTCCAAACAATTTCACCTGTCTCTTTGGGTGCTAGAGATATAACATTAGGATCTTTATGTTGCATGTTTGGCATAGCCTTCATCATCTTCGCATGTTTAAGCTGCTCTTCAATACTGCCTATAGAAAGTTCATGACGAAGATTTCCTGTATTCGTTACAATAAAACGAATAGTCTCACCGGCCTTTACCTTAATTTTATCCTGATCATAGTGCATGCTATCCATGGCCTTGATTTTGATAGTCCTATTTACTTCTGAAACATTTCCAGGTTGTCCCGCGGCAAACTTATGACTTTCTTGCACTTGCATATCATCATGACCACCGTGCGAATGGTGCCCTTCACCAGCAAAAGCACTAAAAGATAATGTTGTAAGGGCTACACCTATAAATATATTTTTTTTCATACTGATTTTCCTGGGAGTTAATTTTTAATAGCAAATGATTTCCAAAGCATAAATATCACTGGAATCACTAATAAGGTTAAAACAACAGAACTCAACATACCGCCGATCATTGGTCCAGCAATACGCTGCATAACTTCGGAACCTGTTCCTTCTCCAAACATGATTGGAATCAAACCAACAATGATTGCCGCCACGGTCATCATAATGGGGCGCACACGTTGTCCTGCGCCTTGAAATACCGCTTGCCTGATATCATCTTTAGAAAGTTCTCGATTTTCCTGTTTTACTTTTTCACATGCTTTGAAATAAGATTGATTGAGGTAAACGAGCATTAACACACCAATTTCGACGGTAACACCAGCAAGTGCAATAAAACCTACCCCAACAGCAACTGACATATCATAATTAAGCAGGTACATCAGCCAGATACCACCAATTAAGGCAAAGGGTAATGTGCCCATAATGATAAGAACTTCAATCAAATTGCGGAAATTTAAGTACAGCAATAGCATAATGATAGCCAGAGTAAAGGGCACAACTACACTAAGTCGCTCTTTTGCACGAACCATATATTCATATTGGCCAGACCATGCAATGGAATAACCTGCAGGTAGCTCAACTGATTCAGCAACGACCCTTTGTGCTTCTTCGACATAAGAACCTAAATCACGACCTTCTATGTCAACGAGTGTCCACCCATTGAGTCGCGCATTTTCACTTTTAATTGCCGGAGGCCCATCTTCCACTCGAATGTCAGCCACATCTGCCAATGCAATACGTTTGTTATTTTTGGTGACAAGTGGTAACAGGCGAATATTTTCAACTGAATCTCTATACTCTTGTGGATATCGAAGATTAACTGGGTAGCGCTCAAGCCCTTCAACCGATTGAGTTATATTCATTCCCCCAATAGCGGTTCGGATAACCTGTTGCACATCAGAAATATTTAAACCATATCGAGCTGCTGCATCACGATCGATATCAACTTTGATATAACGCCCACCTGCAACACGCTCTGAATAAACTGAAGCGGTGCCATCTACATCTTTTAATACCTGTTCAAGACGCTTACCTATAGACTCAATTTCTTTTAAGTCCTTTCCCGACACCTTAATACCCACAGGGGTTTTAATACCCGTGGCTAACATGTCAATTCGCGTTTTAATGGGCATTACCCATGCATTTGTTAAACCGGGAAACTTCACTAAGCTATCCAACTCTTTTCGCAAACTGGCCGAGGTAACACCTTCACGCCATTCACTGCGCGGTTTCAATTGAACAACCGTTTCAATCATGGTTAAGGGCGCAGGATCTGTCGCTGTTTCAGCTCTGCCTATTTTACCAAACACTGATTTGACTTCTGGAACCGTCTTAATGAGTTTGTCGGTTTGTTGTAAGATCTCACGCGCTTTACCAATTGAAATACCCGGATAAGTCGTAGGCATATACATTAAATCGCCTTCGTCTAAAGGCGGCATAAACTCACTACCTAATTTAGACGCCGGCCATAAACCAATTATCAGGATAACAAGCGTCATAATGATCGTAGTTTTTGGACGTTGCAGTGCACCTTGTATGACTGGGCGATATGCTGCGGTCACTAAACGATTCAAAGGGTTCTCGTGTTCAGGGCGAATGTTCCCACGAATAAAATACCCCATGAGTACCGGCACCAGAGTAATCGCCAGGCCAGCAGAAAATGCCATGGCATAGGTTTTTGTAAACGCCAATGGGGCAAACAATTTACCTTCCTGAGCTTCCAGAGTAAATACGGGTAAAAAGCTCATGGTGATAATTAATAATGAGAAGAACAGTGGTGGGCCTACTTCTTTAGAGGCTTCTGAAATAATCTGCCAACGATTGCTATCTGTCAGCGGGGTTTTTTCAATATGCTTATGTACATTTTCAATCATCACTATCGCACCATCAACCATTGCTCCAATTGCAATAGCGATACCCCCCAGTGACATAATATTTGCATTGAGACCTTGTGCATGCATAACGACAAAGGCACCTAATATTCCAATTGGTAAACTAAATATAACCACTAAAGACGAACGAAAATGGAACAAAAATAACGCACAAATAATGGCAACGACAATAAACTCTTCGATTAATTTTTCATATAAATTATCAACCGCATGGTTAATCAACGTTGAGCGATCGTATGTCGGTATAATTTCTACACCTTCAGGTAACCCTACCTTCAATTCATTTAATCTTTTTTTAACTAGCTCAATCGTTTTCTGAGCATTCTCCCCAAATCGCATAACAACAAAAGCACCAACCACTTCGCCTTCACCATTTAATTCGGCTATGCCACGGCGCATTTGTGGCCCTGTTATCACATCGGCAATATCCTTGATTTGTAATGGCGTGCCATTATCGTTAAGACCCAGGGGTATTTTTTTAATATCATCTATTTTTTGAATATAGCCTGTAGCTCGAAGCATGTATTCGGCTTCACCCATCTCCACAACAGATGCACCTGACTCCTGGTTACCATTTTTTATCGCCATTTTTATATGGTTTAAAGTCAAGCCATAGGCGCGCAGCTTTTCAGGATCAACGACAACCTGATATTGTTTTACCATACCTCCAACGGTGGCAACCTCAGAAACACCCGGAACAGTCTGCAATTCATATTTTAAAAACCAGTCCTGCAGGCTGCGCAATTGAGAAATATCGTGCTTGCCTGTTTTATCGACCAGCGCATAGGAATATACCCAGCCGACACCTGTTGCATCTGGGCCCAACTGAGATTTAGCTTCGGCAGGTAAACTGGATGCCACTTGACTCAAATATTCTAAAACGCGTGAACGTGCCCAGTATAAATCTGTACCTTCTTCAAAAATAATGTATACATATGAATCACCAAAGAAGGAATAGCCACGAACAGTTACCGCTTTAGGAACCGATAACATGGCCGTGGTTAATGGATAAGTTACCTGATCCTCTACGACTTGCGGCGCTTGCCCGGGATAAGATGTCTTTACAATAACCTGCACATCAGAAAGATCAGGTATAGCATCTATGGGCGTTTGTTTTACTGAATATAAACCCGCTCCAAGTAATATAAACGTCACCAATAAAACAAAAAAACGGTTATGTATGGACCAATCAATAACAGACGCAATCATTACTCAGCACCTAATTCTTTAATTTCAACAATTTCAATTGATCCATCCTGTTTTTTATTGACCAAAAAACGAATTTTCTGATTTTCTTTAAGCGGGTTTAGATCAATTTTCTTAACAACAGGAAAATCCATTGTCATGTCAGGCCAACCCCATGCCTCTACCGGGGCATGTTCTATAGTTAACATATTGTGCCCTTGCATAATGTTTCGAATTTCTCCCTCCAGCCAGGCCTGATTATTGTTATTCACCTTATTAGCCGAAGAGTCAATTGACATTTCTATGTCAATAATTTCAGTTTCTCCATTTTCATGATCTTTTATGAGGAATTTAAATTCCTTACCAACAGAAAGAGCACTAGCATCAAGTGTTTTGTTGATAAATAAATCCATAATCATTCCCGGTTGTCCCCAGGCATCAATCGGTCCATGTTCAACTGTCAGCATATTATGTTCAGGCATTATGGATAAAACTGAACCTGTAACCCAAACCCCCTCACCTTCATCCATCGCGTTATCATCCATGACCATACGATCAAAGGAAGCCGTTAAGCTGGATTCAGAATCAATTAAGAACTGGGCTGAGGTAACAATTGAATCATTTTCATTAACACCCTCGAGTACTTCAATAAACTCACCACTTTCAACGCCTGTTTTAATAACTACAGACTTATAACGTCCATCACCCAGTGCCTTGACGATGCGCTGCATTCCGCCACTTCGAATAATGGCTTCACGTTTAACAAACAAAGCGTCATCTTTGTATTCACTGGAAATAAGTAGTTTTGCAAACATATTAGGCTTAAGGTAGTGACCTAAATTATCAAAGCGTATACGCACACGTAAAGTACGGGTTTTTTTATCTAGAACGGGATAAATGTAATCCACTTTTCCTTGCCAGGTTTTATGAGGGAACGACTCCAAAGTCATACTGACATCCTGATTTTTTTTAACCCATCCACTTTGTCGTTCAAACACCTCTGCAATAACCCAAACCGTATCCAGCTGACCAATACTCATTATTTCTGTAGCCGGTTTAACAAACATTCCTTCACGTACATTTAGTTTATTTATAAAACCATCATGTTTTGCGTAATAAGTAATAGTATTGGTGGCCTTTCTGGTCCGTTTAAGATTTTTAATTTGGCCAGGTGTAATACCTAAAGAAATTAATCGATCTTTTGAAGCACCAAGTAAAACACGATTACCGCTTTTTAGAGCCGTTATGTATTCTTCCTGAGCATTAACCAGCTCAGGACTATATAGTTCAAACAGTTTTTGACCTTTTACAACTTCGTCACCAGCCGCTTTAACAATTAATTCTTCAATCCAGCCATCAACACGGGTATGCACATCAGTTAGCTTATCTTCATCGAAGTCGACATAACCTACGGTATTAATTTGTAAGTCGAGCTTACCTTTTTCTACAGTTGATACGCGGACACCCAGATTATTCTCAACAACAGGTGATATTTTTACGACACCTTCATCTAACGCCCCATCGTCTGCACCATAAAAAGGAACCAGGTCCATACCCATGGGCGATTTACCGGGCTTATCTCTCCGGTATTTGGGATCCATTGGCGCAACCCAGTAAAGGGGTTGTTTTTCGCCGCTCACAGTAGATGTGTCACTATCATCAAATATAGACTGACTAAAATACCCTACTACCAGGCCAATACTTAAAAAAACAATCGCCGGTGTTGCCAATTTATTCATTCTTTAAACCTCATCTGATAAAGATGGTAAATAATAGAAAATTCTTGATTTTACTTTCAATAAATCAATTCGGATGCGCATACTATCTAGACGGGCATTTAAATCATCAATATATGCCCGCATAACATCTGCAAAATCAGCTCTTTTTGACTGATAAGCTAACAACGCAGCTTCCGCCTGTTGTTCCGCCTGTGGAAGAAGCAATGTTTGATACAATTTTTTTCGCTTTTCCAGTTCGCTTTTAGTTGAATATTCCTGTTGTAGTGAAGATATTAACTCTCTAAGCATTTCTATTCGTTTATCTTTTAAACTTTGAGAGCTATATTCCCTGGATAGTAATTTTTTATCCTGCCTTTTAGCTGAAAAAAGAGGTAAATCAATTGATGCACCTATTGATAGTAGATCCGCTCTTTCAGTACCATCGGGGCGATCTTCACGGTAGCTATAGCTAACATCTACTCCCCAACCTGGCTTGTAACTTTCTTTAACAATGGCGATATCTTGCCTGCTTATCTCTATCTGTTGATCCACTTCTTTAATAACTGGATGGCTTATGAGCTGTTCAACAGAATCTTCCTGTTGCAAGCTGTAATCACGCTCCTCGACACTATTCCATAGTGGTAATTTTTCATGCAGAGGAAGTTTGCTATTTTCAACGCCTATCCAACGAGCCAGTTGGTAACGTAGCACTTTTATTTTTTGATCAATTTTTACAATACGATCATCTAGCTGAGTAAGCTCTAGCTGGGCATGAATTAAATCTTTTTGATTATTTTTCCCTAATGTAAAAAGCGATCTCACAATATTGGTCAATTGTGAGAATAATGCTTTATTTTCGACAATTGTTTTTCGGGATTGTTCTAAATAATATATTTCTAAATAGGTCAATCTAACATTTTTAGTAATCATGAGCTTACGTTGCGCTTGTTTCTCACGCATCGCTAATGACTGATTGTCAATTTTTTTCTGCTTATAATCGAGAATGTCCCCCGCAGGAAATGCCTGGCTGACACCAATTTTAAATTGCGTCATGTTTTCCTGATCTCGATCATAAGTATCGGTAGGCAGATTTGCATAACCTATTTTTAGTTTTGGATCGGGTAACTGACTATCCGCTACCGCCTTTTCAGTTAAGGCGCGAGCCATCCAGTCCTGACTTGATATACCCGGCTCATTTTCAAGCGACAGGCGCACTGCCTTCTCAATTGTCAACACGGTATCAATATTGTCATTACCAACAGCCACTGCGACTTGACTAGATATCAGCAACCCAATGCCTAAAATAATTGTAGATTTGTTAATCATTGACCCTAAGGACATTTACATCACCTAAATTTGAATAACGTCATTGTTTAATTTTTACTTATACTACATCAGGTGGATAACAGTAAACTTGCATAAACATTAAATAAATTTAATGTTCTGATATCATTGCTTTCTTTATACGGAAAAGATGTAATATGATGCCTTATTTAGCCACTCACTATAAATAATATGCGAATACTGCTAATTGAAGATGATCAGCATGTGGCTGACTTCATTATCAAAGGGCTCTCTGAAAATAATCATGTTGTTGATCACAGATCTGATGGCAAAGAAGGCCTCTTTCTTGCTACGACTGAATCATATGATGTCATGATTGTTGATAGAATGCTGCCTAATGTTGATGGATTAACCATAATACGCACATTAAGAGCTTCTAATATTACAACGCCCGTGCTCATCCTTAGTGCTCTGGCAGATGTAGAACAAAGGGTAGAAGGCCTTAAAAATGGTGCAGATGACTATCTGGTCAAACCATTTGCATTTTCTGAGCTATTGGCTCGCGTTCAAATTCTCGGCAAACGTCAATATGCCGAACCTCATACAACTCAACTTGTCATTGCTGATTTGATAGTTGATTTATTGGCTCATAATGTAACGCGTTCAGGCCAGGAAATTGAATTACTGGCTACTGAATACCGCCTGCTAGAGTACTTGATGCGCCACGCAGAACAAGTTGTATCACGCACAATGCTATTTGAACATGTATGGGATTATAATTTTGACCCTCAAACCAATGTCATTGACGTACACATGAGCCGTCTACGTAAGAAAATAGACAAACCTTTTAATAACGCACTTATTCATACTATACGTGGTACTGGCTATGTTATTCGCCCGCCTGAAAAAATCAACTCATAATTCAACACTAAAGTTAGTTTTTTTATACTTAACTTTATTTCTAATTTCTTCAATTGTTCTATTGAGCTTTATCTACTGGTCTACTGTAAGCTATATTTTTAAGCAACTAGATCATCATATTGAATATGATAGCCAGAGCCTTCAATCTCTATATAAAACCGAAGGTCACACGCCCCTGCTAAGTGCAATCAATGAAAGGCTTGGGCAGTATTCATATGAATCTGTCTATTTATTATATGACAACAACAATAATATATTAGCAGGTAATCTTTCTAAAATACCTGCAGGATTAAGTAACGGCTGGCATATTTTAAAGCTAGAAGGCCTGACTGATAATATTAAACGCCAAAGTCATTTTGCAAGGGTTATAGTCACACCTATTTCAGATAAATTAACACTAATAAATGGCTTAGATGTTGAGTCTGCACATCAACAAGAACATATGATTTTTAACAGTCTGCTCACCGGTATTGCAATAGTACTATTGCTTGGCGCTATTGGTGGCTTTATTATCAGCATAACAACGATAAAAAAAATCAATATAATCAATCAATCTATCCGCAACATTAGAGAAGGCGACCTTTCTGTACGTATACCATCTAAGGGAACTGATGATGATTATGATTTACTTTCTAATAACATAAATCTAATGCTTGACCAAATAGAGCGTCTAATGACAGGCATTAAGAATATTTCAAATAATATTGCGCATGACCTTCGTACTCCACTCACCCGATTACGCACTCATTTAGAAACCATACAAAGTGATGCAGATAATCATGAGATCAAAGGTATAGCCGGTGCTATTTCTGAAACAGACAACCTTCTGTCAACATTTAACGCGCTACTTAGAATTAATAATTTTGAAAGCGGATCACAAAAAGGCAATTTTACCACCATTAATGCCTCTACTCTTTTAAAGGACATATTAAGCTTTTATGAACCTCTAGCTGATGTTAAAGACATCCATATAAAGTTACATGCTGATAAAAACATTCAGTTTAGGGGCGATCGAGACATGCTGTTTCAAGCTGTGGCCAACCTACTAGATAATGCAATTAAATATTCACCTAATAACAAAAACATTATGCTTGGCTCAAAATTACTCAATTCTGAAAACTCCAAATTTGTTGAGATAACTGTAAGCGATAATGGCACTGGGATTCCAGATTGTGAAAAGCCTAAAGTATTCGATTTGTTTTATCGCTCAGAAAAACACCGAGACCATAATGGAAATGGACTTGGATTAAGCCTTGTTAATTCAATTGTAACTTTACACAAAGGGACAATTTCTCTTGAAGACAACAAGCCAGGCCTAATTGCACGTATTCGTCTACCTGCGTAATCATTACACACCAAAACATAGAGCCCACAAATATTGTCATGGATAAGAAAAAATTAAAAACACTTAGAATTCGGCTATCGTTTATATTATTGGCATTACTCAATACAGGCAATGTACTTTCTCATGGTGACAGTAATAAAAAAACCGTAGCTTACTTCGACGAAGCACCCTCTTTTGAGTCTACAACTAAGGCTCCAGATATTATTGATAAAAACTATTTATTTACAATTGAACAGAGCATGAAATCTATTATTACACTTCTTAACGAAAACAAAACCAGCATTATAAACCATGATGTGAGTATTATGATGAAACTGCATGATGCCAATCTAAAGATTGAAAATTCATTTGAACGGTTAAATCACTCTATAGGCAAATCAAACAACCCAAAGAAGACAAGTATTACGGGGTTTCTTCAAGATTTATCTCTATCTTTTACCCAATATAGAATACTCTTTAGCCAAAACAATATTGAAAAATCAAAAATTGAAATTGCTCATGCCAATGATAAGTTACTTTTACTGTATAAACATCTGGAATGACATCAGGTCTATTTAACATTGAACGCTCACGCGCCATATACAGATTCAAAGGATAAATAGAACTTCAATTATTGAACACGTTATTTATGCTCAGCAATCTCATTAATAGGATAAAAATATTTCGGGTGCTTTATTTATAACTCAAAGACGAATCTCTTATCAATCAGAATAAGGCGCTTAAGTAAGTTTACTCTAAATTTAACCGCGTAGGCCGGATCAAGCGAAGCGGATCCGGCTTTTTTGACTTCGCACCGGCGGATCCGCCTTGCTTGATCCACCCTACAGATTGATTGAATTATAGTGTGCTTATTAAACAGGCTAGTGAATTACATAAGAGAGGACTTTTCAGTTCATAGTCGTTGAGTGATAACTATCTAGCCAGGCAATAAGCTCATTTTCGGGCAGCGCCTTACTAAAAAAGAAGCCTTGAACTCTGTTTACATTCAATAAAACTAAATCATCCAGTGTCGCCTGATTTTCTACGCCTTCCGCAACAACCTGACATTCCATATTATGCCCTAGCTCGACAATCGTTTTAACTACTGCCCTGTCTTTAGCATTCGTACACATATCAAAAATAAAACTTTTATCAATTTTTATAGTATCGACTGGTAATATTTTGAGATAGCTCAGTGAAGAAAACCCGGTACCAAAATCATCAATTGCCAGCTTAATACCCGCATCATTCAATTTATTTAGAATTTTACTCGCCCTGCTCAGATCGTGCATCAAAGCACTCTCTGTAATTTCTAACTCAAGCTTCTCAACTTTAATATTATATTTTTTTAAAAGATCTGTAATTTCCTGCGGCAGTAAGAAATCTTGTAAGCAATAAACAGAAAGATTTACATTAATACCCAGATCATAGCCTTGCTTCTGCCAGCTACTGCAGACCCTCAATGCATGTTCAATAATCTGCATCGTCAGCACACGAATTAATCCCATCTGTTCCGCCATGGGTATAAATTCATCGGGAGAAATATTACCCAGTTCAGGGTGCTGCCAACGAGCAAGAGCCTCCACACTCGTCACTTTATTGTGCGTGTAATTTACGATAGGCTGGTAATGTGCCTCAATTTCATTTCGATCAATCGCATCACGTAAATCATTCATAAGCCGTAAACGGCGTACACTGTGTGTGTTTTGAGAAGGGTCATAGAGGGCATAACCAGACTGGGATTTTTTTGCCTGATACATAGCCACATCGGCAAACTGCATGAGCGTTTCGGCACTGTCGCCATGATCCGGATACAAAGCTATACCGATACTGGCCTTACTTTCTGTGCTCACATCATTAATACAATAGGCAACTTCCATGGCCTGCAAAATACGGTTAACACAAAGTTCAGCTCCATTTAAATTGGTCTGGGGTAACAATACTGCAAATTCATCACCACCCAGGCGTGCGATGGAATCATTTTCACGAATTGAATCTGAAAGACGCAAGCTCACCATCTTTAATAGCTCATCTCCAAACTGATGTCCCAGGGTGTCATTAATTTCTTTGAAACGATCGAGATCCATCATGAACAGGGCAAAGGGCTGTGCGTTTCTCACAGACTGTAATAATACCTGTTCCATGCGATCTGCCAGCAATGTACGATTAGGCAGCCCGGTTAAATTATCGTGTAACGCCATGTGCTCAAGCTGGTCATTTTTCTCATCCAGCTCGCGGGAAATTTTTGTACTCAGAATCAGGCTAATCCACACCGCCATCCAGAGAATAATAAACCCCGAACTAAACAGGCGCAGTCTTAATGTAGATGCAATTTCAATTTCTTCATTGTTCGCCGGTTCCAGCATGACGAGCTGATACTCGTCATTAGGCAGCTCACTAACCGCCCAGTAATACTGAGCCCCATTCATTTCAATCAGGCCATGCTTATCTGAATCCGCATAGGCTTCATTTAAATGATGAGAAATAACATCAACGTCCTGATCGGGATTGCCCGCAATGTATAGAATGCGTCCATCTTTCTGGATGATTAATACTGATTTAGGCGTAGAAAATTTCTGCCGTAATTCTTCAAGATAAATTTCTGAAACATAAGCATTGCCTGGCAAGGTGATACGTTCAGCAATTTCACGATTCAAATACTGTAAAAATATAGTTAACTGATCTCCACGACTTTCGGTAATTTGCCGATAAGCCAGAAAACCAAATACAGCCTGAGCGAAAATTGTAATCCCAAGAATAGATAATAAAATCTGTGTTTTTAATTTCATACAATAATATTGTTATCAGTCTGCTCTAAGCGATTTCTGATCTACTTTTAAAAATAAACTAACGGCAAACTACTTATAATACTTGCTCTTCAAAACAATAATAAAGCTATCCGTCCATACCTGGTCAGACTCACTTTATTAAAAATGGATTGGCTCTCGATAATTTTGAATTAACGCGAAAACTATGTATCCCCGTGGGAACAGGTGCTGATTCCTGTAATGACATATAAAGGACAAAATCGAACCAGAGCAATGATCACATTCACCACGCCGACCGTTCCAATAATATAGGAACTGAGTGGATCATGAATAAATTGCTCATCAATAAGCCCGATATACACTAAGCCCAGACTAATGCCCAAACGCAATATCTGATCAAATCGACCTATGTTCTTAACCATAACATTCACTTAGCCTAATAAATTAGTAAAATCTAATACACCTAAAATTAGGTTTCCACTCCCGTTTACTGGATGAAGCATCATACCTGTAATATATTCAGTTTAGTTCATTCAATTAAGACATGGGAGAAATTTATTAAATAACGACTTAATAAATCCCACACAATATGGATTCAAATGAAGTATTTAACTCATTCACTTGTAATATTTACCAGCATTCTATTAATAGAAACAGGCATCATATCCCTCGCCACCTGGAGCCTCCCCAATCAGATTGAATTCGCTCTCCTTCATAATCTGACGTTTTTCTTTGAACTGTTCAGCTCAAATCCCTCTACGGCGGTCGATTTTCTATTTATTTATAAACCTGTACTCATCATTCAAAGAATAGATCCTCTGAGCAATAGTCAGGCATGGGGCATATATATAATGCCAATCAGCACGATAACGCTGCTCACTCTTTGCCTTTTTATTACATGGATGAAACATTCATCCTCATCTCCACGCCTATGGTTCTGCTTATTCCTGGCTTCCATTTTATTATCTGTTTCGGTTTTCTATTTGAGAGCTCAGGCATGCTGCACTGTAAACCCGGCGTGGCTACTGGATGTGATATTGCTATCTCGCATTTATAATCCAGTGTTAAATTTCGATTACTGGCAGGATATATATTTACTGATAATGCCCTGGCTCAAAACCATTCAACTGCTTATGGCTTCAGTCTCACTGCTGATTCTGTACTTATGTTTCACATCCAGCCAGAATAACAGGCATAAAAAGCCATAGCATGGTTATTGATTATCCTGAAAATAACATAATTTATTGTACCGTTGGTTCGTTCAGCGGAAGCAGGTTAAAGCGCTCAGCTATGCTTTTAAATGACTGACCTTGTTGAACCTGGCGAATGGTTGTTAACACGCCTTCTGTAGGATCCATATTGGTAACAGCTGAAAGCTGTCTATGAAATGGATAGGTTTTATTTTTCAGATTTTCAGCCAATGCTTCAACACCACCGACTTTAATCGCTTTCACATTACTGTCTTGTCCAAACTCCCATGTAGCCCCTGTGTGACCAATCGACGTATCGAAATCGGTGACCAGTTTCACCATTTCTTTAGCACTCGATACATTGAGACGTTTTTTAACGAAATCACCCGCACTTGGCAAAATGGTTTTCCAGTGCCCTGGGCGTTTCTTACAATGCAACCGGGTTACCACAACAATTGGCTTATCCCATCCACCCACCGCTTTCCAGTTGGTGATGTCGCCACGAAAAATAGAACGCACCTGCTCTGTCGATAAATTTTCAATGGGATTATTCTTATTAACTAGAATTAAAATAGGCTCTTCTGCCAGTGGATAAATTTTAATTTTTTCTTTAGCCAGCTCCTGCTCACTTAATGGGCAACAAACAAAACCAAAGGTCTCATGGTCATGAGTGCTCTGTTTAGCCAACTTTATACCCGCATTACAGCCCATGCCCAAATTTGAATTTTTTCCGAATAACTGAAGCTTTTTCCCCGTTGTATTTTCAAGCTCGCCCTTTAATGAATCAAAGATTACCCAGGCAAAATGAGCGCCAGCCCCGGTAATAACCTCACTTTTTTCGTCTTTATCTTCGGCCAATGCCGCAACGGGGCAGACCAATATTATGGATAAGAATAGATAAAACGATTTTTTTGAAAAAATTGAAAACTGATTCATAACAAATACTCTTAGAATTTAAATGAGCCGAAATAAAATAGATAGCCTGGGCTTTATTCGATTTTCAGCTGGATTATCCTGCTCTGACTAACCTGATCACTCAAACGAGTAAAAAAGCATTTCAACTGAAATGTATACGCACCTCAGTCATTACAAATTAATCTTCACTCTGATTAAATGTAATGCATGCAGACTATTTGTCAATTGATGCAGAACACTTGGCTGCATATCGACCTATTGGATGCAGCCGCGCAACAAATGAACTTAAGCAAACGCCGGGGCCTGTTCTATATAGGTTAGGCATTATTCATAAAATAAAATAAATAGACTCTATAATGCAGAATTGGAATTTTTATACATTTAAATCACCTTTAATGCATTACGGCATGACATAAGACAAATTAATTGCTGTTTATCCACAAATTTTCCACTGCCTATTTTCTTATAAATCACATAAATTAGCTACTCTAACTCATTGATTAAAAGAGTCTAGTATTTTCTATAAAAAAATCTAATCATCCGCCTTTTCTACGCCGCCAGTTTATAACACTTCCAATAGTGATAATAGTCACATACATATAATGTATAAATAAATACTGTGTAATGCAGGAATCTGATCCGCCAGGCTGGCAATATTGTATTTATTGGGCTAATAACTAGAAGTTGCTGTCTGTGCTAAGAAATATACATTTTAAACAGTTTGTTTTGATGATTGTAAGTCTGGGCTTTCTCACAACCAATGTCAGCTATGCATGGGACGCGCTGCCCCGCACGCCCCATTGTGAATCAGAGAGCACATCTGTAACAGATGGCCACCATAGTAACGGTCATCATGCCGATACGTCCCATGAACCCACCCAAACAGATACCCATTCTCACGATACTCACATCTCTATGGGTGGTATAAATCCTGATGCATGCGACTGCAATGGATGCAAAGATTTCTATAACGCTCTGTTTAGCTACCTGCTTGTTGCCGATATAGAAGTACCCCAAACTACTCCGCTGCTGGTTGTAGAAGGCCTTTATCCCAATTCTAACAACCACATTCCCGACCCTTACCAACCGCCCCCTGCCTAGCTATTCATTGCCTATCCGGATTGTCTTCTTATCAAGCTGAAACCTTTTCTGTGCTTATCAGAAATTGAAGAACGACTTGTTCATCCTAAACCTGTTTTAAGAAAGACGAGCCACCCGGAACACTATCCATTGTAAAGAAATAAACCACCAGATTTTAATAAAATTAAAACCTGTCTGGTCACTAATTGACAAAAATATAAGAGAGAAGCACATCATGCAAAGACGTGAATTCCTTAAGTCGGGTCTCATGGGTTCGACTGCATTCGCAGTATCCGGACTGACTGCTATGACCCCAAAAACCGCTCAGGCAGCCACAGTTAATGTGAATATGACCGCCGAGAGTACTTTCAAAACACTGATCAATGGCGCGTCGATATTTGTCTGGCAGTTCAAGCAGAGCGGCGGCTCGGGCTCGGGCCCGGGTACACTTACTTCAGGGCTGGTCGTCAACGAAGGCGATACGGTTAACGTCACTGTCACTAACAATCTGGATCGCGCGATTAACTTTGTGGTTCCCGGCATCACCGGCACCACCCCATCTGTATCCCCTGGCAATAGTCGCAATTATAGCTTCACAGCCTCTTCTGCGGGCAGCTATTTCTACACCGATACCGTCAACGGTGAAATTGGCAAAGCCATGGGACTGGCAGGCCCATTAGTCGTCAATGCCAGTGGAAACCGACTGTACAGCGGCGGCCCCACTTTTGATCGCCAGTACACCCTGGCATTAAACGAACTGGATGATCGCCTCAACAACGCCATCTATAACGGCCAGAGCTATAGCATGGCGAACTATGAACCTAACTACTTCTTCGTTAATGGCATGAGCTATCCCGACACCAGCAATGATGCGGATACGGTGATTGCCATGAACACTGGTGAAGACGTAGCGATTCGCTTTATCAATACCGGTTGTATTACTAATCCTCAGCACTTCCATGGCTACCACGTCAATATTGCCAGCCGTAACCGCACCCCTGAAACAGCTATGGGTGAAAAGGACACGGTACTGGTCAATCTCGACGAATGTGTAGATGTCATCCTGCCTGTAGCGCAGTCAGGTGTATACCCTCTGCACACGCACTATGTCCCCGGCGTCACCGCCAACGGAACCTATGCCAATGGCTCACTCATCATCATGAGCGCAGCCTGATTCAATAAATTCTGAGGAGAACACAAATGAGAGACATATTAAGAGAACCATTAATGATGCATAGAGGCGGCGGTGGCGGCGGCACACCTCCAAGCGGTGGCCGCACATTTAGCTATATCACTTCACCCACCAGCTTATCAACAAGCATGAATGGCAGTGAAACCATGGCAAATGGCTCATCTATTAGCACCTGGTATTTCAGCAACGGTGGTGGCTTCAATGGTGATCGCACCGTCCCCAGCCCAGTTATTGAGGCCAATGAAGGTACAACGGTACAGGTCACATTGAATGTATCCATGATGTCTATACCCCACACCATCCATTTTCATGGCCTGGATGTGGATCAGCAAAATGATGGTGTGGGCGCGACCTCTTTCGAAGTAAACGGTGGCCAATCCTACACTTACACATTCCTCGCGCCCCATGCCGGAACCTATCACTACCACTGCCATGTCGATACGGTACTGCATTATGAGATGGGCATGTATGGCACCGTCATTATCCGCCCACCTAATGGCAGCACATCTGTCGCCTGGTCAGGTGGCCCTGCTTTTGACAAGGAATATTTGTGGCAGTTACATACCTTCGATAGCAGCTGGCACACTGGTGGCGGTGGCAATACCAGCGGCACCAACACCACTCGATACCGTCCCGACTACTTTATGATCAACGGTCGTGATGGCAACAATCTCAACGCAGATTCAACGGTTGCGATTTCGGCCGGAGCGGGTCAGAAAGTGCTGGTGCGTGGTGTGCATTCGGGCTACCAACCCGCCATGGTGAAAATGGGTGGGCTGGTATTTGATGTGATTGCATCTGATGGCCGTCCCTTGCCCGCCGCCATTAGTGCTACCGAATGGCTGATGGCACCCGGTGAGCGCTATGACATTCTATTGACCATGCCTGCATCCGGTCAAAGAACCGCCACGGTCGACTACTACGACATACGTCGTGGCAGCGTACTGGGTACCGCCTCTACAACCATTACCGTGGTATAAGCTGAAAACGTCGGCGCGTTATTTGTAACGCGTCGATGCTTCTTATAAAGGTTGTATTTAAAAAACTCAAATCAATGACATTCTAGTGAATGCCATTTTTTGTTTAGCAGTAAGCAGTTATCTATACACATTAGAATAGTACATCATCATTAATTGAAAATTTTGTCATTTTCCAGCCAGCAGATTAATTCATTAAAAGGCATGGGCTTGCCCATCCAGAATCCCTGACCATAATCACACCCCATGTCACATAATAAATCCCAGCTTTCCCTGTGCTCTATGCCTTCTGAGACAACCTCAAGACCAAGTGCATGAGCCATTTGAATTGATGCCCTGGCTATTGCCGCATCATCTTCATTTTCAGTTATCTCCATGACAAATGACTTATCAATTTTTAATTCTGATAATGGCAATTGCTTTAACTTAATGAGTGATGAATGCCCGGTACCGAAATCATCAATGGCAAATACAATACCGGATTGATGAAGTTCATTGATTATTTTTTCGGTACTCCCCAGATTTGATGTCATTGCCGATTCTGTTATTTCAAAAACAATCTGCTCCGCAGGAATTGAATATTTAACTAACAAGGTTTTAATTTCATCAACAAGTTCAGGATTAGTCATACAATAGGCCGAAATATTGATAGAAAGTTTTTTTATTACTCCCTGCTTAAGTAAGCCCGAACACTCATTTATAGAGGTAGCAAGAATATTCGATGTAAGCGTATTGATCATTCCAGTTTCTTCTGCCAACTGAATAAATAGCTCGGGTGAAATAAATCCCTGAGATTTATGCTTCCATCGAGCCAGCGCTTCAATTCGAAACTCATCTGATTTATGCATACTTACTATTGGCTGATAATACGGCGTAATCTGATTATTTCTAAGGGCATCCCGAAGATCCGCGACAAGCTGAAATCGTTCAGTTGTCGTTTTATGAATACCGGGGTCATAAATGCCGACACCTTGTTTATTGGCTTTTGCGGAATACATCGCCGATTCCGCATACTGCATTAACATTTTCTTATCACTGGTGTGGCCAGGAAAATTTGCAATACCAATACTGCAATCAATACTTAGCCTGTTTGGACCTACGGATAAAGGCTCCGATATTATATGCTTAATTCTAACTGCGGTATCACTTGCGCTACCTATTTCAGTATCTGGCAAAATAAGCACAAATTCATCTCCTTCAAGTCTTGCCAACAACTCGTTTGATGTATGATCCACAATTCTATTCAAACGATAAGCAATTTCCTGTAAAACAAGATCACCTGTTTTTTGTCCCAGGCTTTCATTTACTTCTTTAAACCTGTCCAGATCAATACTCAAAAGTGTTAATGATTCTGCTTTGGCATGTTGAGACGCTGACCCTCCAAGTATCGTTTTTGTCAGATAATTTCTATTAGGCAAATTAGTCAGGGGATCGTAGTTTGATTTATATTCAATGGTGGCTATATTCTTTTTCCGTTGCGTTATATCTCTTGCAACTGCAATCACCATGTCACCACCTTCTATATCAACTCGTCTCATACTGAGTTCAATCCATCTTTGCTTGCCTTTAGTGGGATTTATTTGTGTTTCTAAAAAAACTTCCTCATTATCCAGTGCCTGTTTGAATGAATATTTGAAAAAACCAACCGCATCAGGATTACCCAGCAGTTCTGTAATAGGGATGCGTTCATTATGTCGCGTTAGTTCATCTTCAGTGTAACCCAGCCAATTCTGTGTCATCTTGTTACAAATGAGAAACTTCATTTCATCACACAGGACAAAAATAGAATCATTTGCACTATCAAAAAATGCCCTCAAAAGGTCGGAGTAGAACTGGGCATCATCTTTATGATTATCTTCATTTGACATAAGGCATTCTGTCGTAGTTTGCTGGGTAATCCTGAATAAATATCGTGCTGTCCCGTTAGCTTACAAAATACAGTATTCCTGCGAAGGCAGGAATCTAGTAACTCTGAAAAGCCGAAAGACACTGGATACCTGCTTTCGCAGGTATGACGAAGTCCTATAAAAAGTTAACGGGACATAGTGAATAAATATTATTGTTATCTAATGGTACAACTAATTTAGTATTTTCAGCATGATGTTAAATTTCATATAATAATCATACTTCCCAACCCAATATATAGGCCAAAACATAAAATGTCCATGGACTTATTATTAACTGAAACAATAGACATATAAATCACCTAAGTTAGAAAAACTCAATCACTTATTTATTGGCACTATTACTACTCATTAAATATATCTAATGTTTCAATTTATTATGTGATAAAAAACACACAACACATCATTAGTTAAGTAACTATGAATATTAAGCCTTTGGTTCCCTCAATGATAAATCGTCTCTACATGATTCATCAGGCAGCTCAAATTCTATGGTTGTGTGAGCCAAAGAGTAATCAGATAGAAGATGACTAATTTTCTGTTTAATATGTTTCTGTTCAGTTGCAGAAATCATCTGATCAATTTCCAAATGCGCCGTCAATACATGACGCTCACCATCGAGTGACCAGAGATGTAGATAATGTATAGCACTTACATGTTCAAGCGAATTTAATTTATTGCGTATAGCTTCCAGAATTTCTTTATCGGGCACAGATTGCATGAATATTTTTATTGTTTGGCGGGTATTTTTTGCTACATTCAGCAGAATAAATAAAGTAAATGCAATAGATAGAATCGGATCCAGTATCGGCCAGTCAAAAAACATCAATATAATACTAACTATAAATACACTTACCCAACCCAGTACATCTTCCAGTAAATGCCAGTTCAATATACGTTCGTTCTGCGTTTGACCCTTACTGATTTTCCAGGCAGCAAAGCCATTAACACTGATACCAAGCAATGCTAACCAGAACATTCCCTGTGCATGGGGCATTTCTGGAGCAAGAAGTTTAGGAATAGCCTCGCTAAGCACCCATATGGAACCCGCTATAAGCACAACACCATTAATCAATGCACCTAAAAGAGTATATCGATAGTAACCATACGTAAAAATATCATCTGGATGTTTACTGCTGATTTTACTTAACAACCAGGCAAGACCTATGGACAGGGTATCACCGAGATCATGAACTGCATCGGCCATAATGGCGGTGCTATTTGTCAGCAGGCCGCCGATAAACTCGATAATAGTAAACGAAAAATTAAGAAAAAACACAACACCAATACGGTTGATATTTTGATCATGTTGATGTTGTTTTTTAATAGACACTTTACTTTTCTATAACGCTATAATAGAAAAACAGACTACGTAAATTATATAAGGATAATTTATTGGACAGTTTCATTTTGTATCTCCCGTTTAAAATAAATTTTTAATTATATTTGAGAGCTTTGCACGAGTCATCCCTGGCTCGGCAAAGCAACGATTTTTACATTTCGTGCAAAAGTCTCTATTTGTTTTTTGAAAACGTACTATACAGCACAGGCAACACAAACAATGTAAGTGCTGTTGCCGTTACTAAGCCGCCTACCACTACAGTTGCCAGAGGACGCTGTATTTCTGATCCTACACCGCTTGCTAACAACATAGGTATAAGCCCTAGTGCCGCAATGGATGCCGTCATAAGAACCGGACGTAGGCGTGACAATGCTCCTTCAAAGATAGATCGCTCAAGATCCAGCCCACCTTCATAACGTTGGTTAATGGCATTTACCATAACCACACCGTTTAAGACGGCCACCCCGAATAGCGCTATAAAACCAATAGAACCAGGCACTGATAAATATTGCCCGGAAATAAATAATGCCGCGATACCACCAATTAATGCCAAAGGTACATTCAGCATAATCAGTAGCGCTTGTCCTACTGAGTTAAAAGCAAAATACAACATCAAGAAGATTAAGCCTAACGACAATGGCACGACGATCATTAGTCGTTGCTGTGCGCGTTGCTGATTTTCAAATTGACCGCCATACTCAACTGAATATCCACCTGGTAAATCAATTTCATCTTGAATCCGTTGATTTATTTCAGCCACCAGGCCTCCCATGTCTCGCCCATCCACATTAACCTGGATCACGACTCGGCGTTGCACATCATCGCGACGAATCTGTGGCGGCCCTGATTCAATAGCCACTTTAGCAACATCACTTAACGTAATCCAGGCACCGTTTGCTGCCTGAATGACCAAATTATTAATGGCTTCAATATCATTACGGTATTGCTTGTCCAGTCGCACATAGATATCATAACGTTCATTACCATTAATGACCTGCCCTGCTTCCTGGCCACCGATAGCATCACTGACCAGGCTCATCATCTGATTCATCGGGATACCGTATCTTGACAACTTATCTCGATCCGGGCGAATAACCAACTGGGCTTCACCCGCAATTTGCTCCATGGCAACACCAACGGTACCTTCGATAGATTTAACCAGTTGCTCTATCTCGCTGCCTTTTTGTGCCAGTACGTTCAGATCTGGCCCAAACAACTTGATTGCAAGCTGCGCCTTAATACCAGATAACAATTCATCAACACGCGTGGCAATCGGTTGAGAGAAAGAAAATAACAGGCCGGGGAACACAGACATTTTTTCTTCCATTAATGTCTGTAACTCTTTGCGATTATCTGCACTTACCCACTCATCGACGGGTTTCATCCCAACATAAATTTCAACGTTAGAAACCGGTTCAGGATCACCCCCAATTTCAGCCCGCCCCACTCGACTGGTCGCGTATTCCACTTCAGGGAACGTCATCAATATACGTTCCATTTCTTCCGCAGCTTGTAAGGATGTATTTAAGCTAGACGAAGGTGCCAAAGTAATTCGAATATTTATTGTGCCTTCTTCGAGCTCTGGTACAAACTCTGTGCCTAAAAATGGCACTAAGATAAGAGATCCAATAAATAAACCAATCGCGCTTGCAACAATACGTTTTTTAAACGCCAGTGCCAGTTTAAGAAGTTTTTTATACTGGTTTTCAATCGGCGCGAAAATCGGATTATGTTTTTCCTCAACGCCCTTAGTAAACAGATATGAAGCCATCGCTGGAACCACAATCAGCGCCACCAGCAATGATGCCAACATTGCCAGCACAATAGAAATTGCCATCGGCTGGAATAATTTTCCTTCAACACCTTCCAGTGAAAATAACGGCGCAAACACAATTGTAATAATCATCACCGCAAAGAAGACTGGACGGCCTACTTCCTTCGCCGCTTCCATAATACGTAAAGTCATTCCGTTTTTATCATGTGATGCATCAGAGGCAGTATCACTCGATTCGTGACGTCTGTCCGGATGGCTAAGATGGCTAAAAATATGTTCCATCATTACTACAGAACCATCCACCATCATACCAATCGCAATTGCGAGTCCGCCCAGGGACATTAGATTGGCAGACACGCCCCAATAAGCCATGGCCATTAAAGCCAGCCCTATAGACAAAGGTACCGACAATAAAACAAGAATAGTTGCGCGCAGATTCATCAAGAACATCATGAGGATAATAACAATGAGTACAAAAGCCTCGACTAAGGCTTTGCTTACCGTACCAACTGCTTGTTCTACCAGATCGGCCTGATCATAAACTGTATCGATGGTCACACCATCGGGCAGCGCCTGCTGAACTAAAGGCAGGCGATCTTTGATACTATCAATGGTCTCCTTTGTGTTGGCTCCCATACGTTTCAAAACGACACCCGTCATCACTTCACCCAGTGATTGCGGATTACCTTCGGCATCTCGTCTCGATAAAGTTACGGCACCCTGGCGTATTTCCGCACCAAATTCCACCGTCGCTACATCACTAATACGAACCACTGTGCCATCTTCTTCTTTTAAGGGGATGTTGCCAATATCATGCAAACCATCCTCACCTGAACGTAACCAGCCCACGCCTCGAATAACCAGTTGTTCCTGGCCTCGATCCATGTACCAGCCACCGGCATTACGATTACTAGCCTCAATCGCAGCAGAAATATCATCAATCTGAATGCTATACGCCAGTAGTTTTTTCGGATCGACCTGTACCTGGTACTGACGTACTTCACCACCAAATGAAAGGATTTCTGTCACGCCTTCAACCGGCATGAGCAACAGTTTTACCACCCAGTCATTCAAACTACGCAAGGCCATCGTGTCATACTTCTGTGGATCATCCGCGCGAAGTATGTACTGAAATACCATGCTCAAACCGGACGTATTAGGGCCAATTTCAGGTGTGCCTATACCATCAGGCACCTGTTCTTTCGCTGCTTGCAAGCGCTCAAAAACCTGCTGCCGTGCAAAGTAAATATCCGTGCCTTCTTTGAACACGACAGTCACCACAGATAAGCCGGTTTTGGATATAGAACGCACTTCCTGCACATCAGGCAGACTGTACATAACCGCTTCAACCGGATACGTAATTAACTGCTCCACCTCTTCGGAGGCCAGTCCTTCTGCAACGGTATTAATAGACACCTGAATATTGGAGACATCTGGAAAAGCATCCAGATTAAGTTTGGGTATTATCATGCCAGCACCCATCAGCATGGCGAGTAATGCAATGACCACCAGCAAGCGACTGCTGACTGATGTTTCGATCAGTTTATTTAACATGTCACGTTCCTTTAGTGATTATGTATATCAAAGCCACTTTTTGCCAGTTCAGACTGAACAAAAAATGCGCCTTGTACGACAACAGGTGTACCAGCATCAATACCTTCGATAACTGCCATGCCATTAGAAACGCGAAGAAGTTCAACTTCTACCGGTTTAAATTCACCTGGCTCATCCTGTTCAACCATGACTTGCCAATCGCCATCAGGACTTCGTAACACCGCCGCCTCAGGTAGCGCCAAAACCTTAGATTGCCCCGATGTTTCCATGACCGTATTAACAAACATACCGGGGTGTAAAAGTTCTTCGGGGTTATTCACTTCCAGACGCACACCTGTTGTACGTGTCGTTTCATTCAGTGAGTGATATTGCTGAATAACTTTAGCGGGTAACTGGTGATCATCAAATCTAACAATGGCATCGTTGCCAATAGCAATCTGTCTCGCATCTGAGGGTGAAACATTGGCCACTATCCACAAGATAGATTCATCAGTGATACGGATAAGCTCTTTTCCTGATTCCACCTGTTGTCCTAGAATATAATTTTCTTTCAGTACCGTTCCACTTTGGGTCGCAACTAAATCAAAACGACCATTGGCTTGAGAAAAATCCTCACTGGCCAATAGTTTATTCACCTGCTGTTTTGTCATGCCATAAGCTTTAACTTTGGCCTGTGCCAACTCCCAATTTACTTTTGCCTGTGTGTAACGACTTGCAGAAACAACTTTACGGCCGAGTTGTTTAACTCGTTTCCATTCACGATCTGCTACCAATAAAGCGCCTTGAGCTTCGGCCATTTCTACACTGGACAAAGTTAAAAGACGTTGACCAATGTTAACGGTCTCTCCGAGTACTACATGGTAACCCGTAACCTGCGCTGTAATACGCGGAGTGATAGACGCAGTTTTATAACTATTAAACTTTACTTCACCCGGCGCACTGATCACAGAACGCACGGACTCAGCTTGCAGAGGTTTTACTATAATGCCTGCTGCCTGCATTTGGGCTGCCGATAAGGAAACCGCTCCTTCTTCATCATGACCACCATCATCTTCTTTTGCTTCATCCACATGTTCATCATCGCCAACATGTGATTCTTCCGTCAGCGAATCATGAGCATGCTCATCATGGCCTTTTTCTGCCATGGCTATCGGTAATCTAATGAATGAGCTGCAAAGTAATAACAGCATAAAAAGGTTTTTTGTATTCATATCAATTCTTTCCCAATAATTCGGTATTTATGCTCAACCAATCGTCAATGCTGGCGGTTAGACTCATCCAGTCGAAGGCAACCTGCCAAAGCTGGTTGCGTAACTCAAGACCCGTTGCCTGTGTTTCTAGTGCTTGCTTGAGTTGTAATAAATAATCGGCTGCACTGAGGTCACCGGCTTGCCAGAGCTGTTTAATCAGCTGTAATTGCTGCTGAACACTATCGTGACTGTATTGACGCCAGTTGTTCCATGCTGTTAATAAATTTCGGTAACGTTCGGTTGTCGAAATAAGATTGGCACGGGTGTTACGATATGCCAGATGTGTACGCTGCTCATTGGCAACGAAAATTTGCTGGGCAGCGTCCACTTCGGCACTGTAGCTATTGCGAACATTCAGCGGAATACTGAGATTAAAACCAACGAGAGATTCTTCACCTTCCGAACCTGCAGAAAACCCGACGGTAGGATTCCAGGCTTTCTCGCTTTTTCGTAACAGAACTTGCTGTCGTGTCACCTGAACATCCGCAAGCAAACTGCGAATACCAGGCAATTGCTGCAGAAAAGCCTCAAGATCATTATTCAGTTTTGGCTCAGGTAACTGCTCCGGTAAAGCGGGCAAAAAATCTGGCATTACCGCCATTACGGCTCTCAATGCTTCTCGAGCCTCGGCCTTATCTGACATCATATTGGCCTGTTCCATTAATGCCTGGTTGTAAGCCAGCCGAGCTAAATTTAATTCCACCTGACTTAAATCACCCGCTTGATAGCGACGCTCTGCAATCGCCTTAAACTCACTCATTAATTTCAGCGACGAATCGCTGAGCTGGGACAGCCTGTTCTTAGTCTGGTTTTCCGCCAGGTGAGTTAAAAGATTGCGAATAAGGGACTGAATGGCTCTGTCATAATTAGCCGTTGCTTTGCTTAGTTCAGCTTTTGCGACATCTGTACGACTGCCTTGCTGATCTCCCCAATCAATCGTTTGACTGAAACCAACGCTTTTAGTGGTTACATCCGTTTCCTCATATTCAACTTGGAGTTCTGGATTGTAGACAGCCTGATTGGATGCACGTAAAGCGGCTTTAGCCGACTGCACTTCCGCTTTGGCCGCTATTAGATCTGGGTGATCAGCCATTTGACTTAGGATAAAAGTTGACAGTGACGATGGCGCATTCTGTGTGTTATCAGTTGCAGCTCGCGCCAATGGGGTATTCACCAGCAATGAAAATGCCAATATATGCGTCCACACAGCAAGCTGCCGTGGATTTAAAATCTTCATGTGTAATTCCTGATTTAAAAACTAAATACGGGTTGTGAATAAAAATCACAAGGTAATTTTAGAAAGTTTTAGATCAGGCTTTGGGTGGTTCGAAAGGAGAGTCTAAGCTTAGATATTGAAGGGAATCATCAAAAATAATGAAACCTGTAGAAGTATCAGAAAATGATAGTGATGCCATATATTGAATGACCCCTATCATATGAACAGAGGTATGGCACGAATGATCATCGCAAGCGACGCCATCGCTATCACCCGCCAGCTCCGTATCCACCTGTGTGTGGGCCAGATGTGACTCGTTTGATTCCTCTACATGCATATTGGTCGCCGAGGCGAGATTAACGACTAGCAGGTTCAGTATGATGAACAATATGAGGATAGGCGATTTCATTGGCAGTAACTATGACACTAATTTTTCAATTTTTCAAATAACAATGTAGTGACTGTGTTTGTGGAAGTAAGTTCATATTTAAGCTTTACTGAAATTTTATAGGCGTAGTCGGTTTTTAAAAGACACCTACGTTTCATGTTTTATATTATTGGCCAAGAGCCTGCTTTCATTCGGTCAAACCAATGGCCTAAATCCAGGACAAGGCGACAAATTACCTTTTTCAGACACAAGCATTTCCGTTATTTTTTCTGCATCTACTGGCTTGCTAAAAAGATACCCCTGTGCAATTTCACAACCCTGTGTAGCAAGCAGCAGCAGTTGCTCTTCTGTTTCTACACCCTCAGCGACCACCTTTAACCCAAGACTGTGGGCCATGGCGATAGCAGCATTAACCAATTCTCTGTCCGCTGTATCTACGGTGATATCCTCAATAAAACTCCGATCGATTTTGAGCACATCAAAGGGGTAACTTCGAAGGTAGCTAAGCGAAGAGTAACCGGTACCAAAATCATCCATGGAAAGATTTATACCTAAATCATGTATAGCAACAAGGGCTTCACCAATATGAGCATGTCCACTCATTAAAACCCCTTCGGTGATTTCCAGTTCCAATGATTCACCCGGAACACCGGATTGAGAAATAGCTTTTTCAATGAAGGCTACCAGATTAGGATCACGGAACTGGCGTGGTGATAAGTTAATAGCCATGGTGAACCGCTGTTTATATTTTTGTTGCCACTTTGCTGTCATTTCAAGTGCTTGAGTTAATACAAACTGACCGATCGGTACAATTAGTCCAGTTTGTTCGGCAATGGGTATAAATTCGTCTGGCGTAATTTCACCCAGAGCTGGGTTGTCCCACCGTAGCAAGGCTTCAACGCCGACAATATTACAGCTGGTAACATCCACTTTGGGCTGGTAGCAAAGATAGAGCTCACCTCTGTCCAATGCACCGTGCATCTGTTCTTCCAGAGCGAGGCGTCGCGAAACATCCTTGTTCATAGCATCGGTGAAGTAGGTATAGGTGTTGCGCCCTTCGCCCTTAGAGTGGTACATAGCGGAATCTGCATTACGCAGAAGTTCCGAAGAGCTATCTCCATCATTTGGATAGACTGATATACCAACACTGGCGGTGAGCATCAATTCCCGACCATCAATTCTGAAAGCATCTCTGAACTTACTGAGCAGATTTTCTACTACAGGGCGAGCATCAGTTACACACGAGAGCCCTCCAAGCAGGACGATAAACTCATCACCCCCGAGACGCCCCACTGTATCGCCGTCGCGAACGCCATTGCGTAAACGTGCCGCAGCTTCGATCAGCAGCTTATCACCCGTATCATGGCCCAGCGTGTCGTTAATTTTCTTAAAGTCATCAAGATCAAGAAACAGTACAGTCACAAACTTATTGTTGCGCTGCGCTTCGTTTATAAGTTGTGACAAGCGATCAAGGGAGAGAAAACGGTTAGGCAGGTTGGTTAATGCATCAAAATGCGCCTGGTGCAGTATTTTTGCCTCTTGCTGTTTACGTAGCGTAATATCTTCCTTGACCGCAAGATAATTACTGATAGTGCCGACGTCAAAAATTACCGGCGTAATGTGGACATTTTCCCAATAAAGCTCACCATTTTTCTTGCGGTTCATCATCTCACCCTGCCATGCCTTACCACTGGTGATGGTCTGCCACATTTCCTGATACAGTTTCGGGGGTGTTTTTCCGGATTTCAGCTTCCGTGGATTCTGCCCCAATACTTCTGTTGATAGATAACCAGTAATCTGCTCGAAGGCACTGTTGACATATTCGATGTTTGCATCGGTATCGGTAATCATCACCGATACCGGGCTCTGTTCAATGGCCTGATATAGCGTGCGAATTTTCTCATCCGCCTGTTTACGCTCAGTAACATCATTAAAAACCAGCACTACCCCTAGAATATTATTATCTTCCTTGCGTATCGGCGCAGCAGAATCGGAAATATGGTATTCAGTGCCGCCCCTGGAAATAAGTATCGTATGATTACTAAGATAGACAACGGCTCCTGTGCTAAGAACGGTATCAATAGGATTAGGTACAGGGTTTCGTGTCGAGGCATTGATGATGGAAAATATTTTTTTTATTGGCTGACCTTTCACTTCATTTGTAAGCCAGCCAGTTAACTTTTCTGCAACATAATTCATATATTGTATACAGCCTTTCTCATCTGTAACAATAACGGCATCCGCGATAGAGTCCAGTGTGACCTGATTGAATTCCTTTTCTTCGAAGAGATTACTATAACTAACAGAGAGTCTCTGCATCAGCGATGCAAAATTACGAGCTAATAAACCGACTTCATCTTTGCGATTGAGTAATTCGTCAGGTAAATCAGATATATAATCTGTTGTTTTCTCCATAATACCTGCCAGGCTTTCTACAGGTTTTAAAGAACTGCGTAAAATAAAAAATGTAGCCAATGCAAGTATTGTCATTGATACCAAAAGTATAATAATTAGCCTTAGTACAACATCTTCTGTATAAAATGGTTTTACATCAAGGAAGTAAGCCAGGTGTGCATTCGCCATGTGTCTGTTACCAAGATAGGCGGAATGAATAACTTCACGAACAGGTCTGTCCAGATATATGAGGTCTCTTACAATAGGCGTTTTAATTTTTTCGACTGGTGCAATTTTTTTTGCTATTAATTCAGCTTGAGTATGTGAAAGGATAACGCCATCATTACGACTAAAATAAGCATAGGCAAAATCATCTATAGGCGTCGTTGCTAAAAGCCATCGTTCAAGCAGTTCATAGTCTTTGGTAGCCAGCGCATCAAGACTGCCTTCGGCAAGTCCTTTAGCTAGAGTATGTGCTTGTTGTAACCTGGATTTATCAATAGAATCTCGGGCTTCTGTAAGCAGTATATAACCCATGAAGCTATTACTGATTAGAAGTAACAATAACAGGCTTAATAATAGACGAGCAAAAAGGCTAAAATTCATAATTGTTACTATCTTAAATTATAAATGGCCTGCTTTTATGAGACTTTTTGTTATATCGTCCATGGGTTCATCATAAGAAACAAACGACTTTATTTTTATACTATGCGTATTACTGGGTAATACCGGCTCATCATGCTTGTCAGCGATACTGAGTAAAATATTGCGGAATTCTTCTATTAATTCAGGTAATAGTTTTGTACACGTAGCATCAACATTTCCCGGATAACTATTACTAACAGCAAGCCCTAGGCTTACCTGCCTCAATTTTTGACTCATTAATTTATAATTTACCCTGCACATAGTGCTGCGCATCATCACCCAGCAATATACCATAAATGGAATTAGATAAACTTTTGGTAAACACTTCAACTGTATTTATAGCACTTTTCAGGCCCATTTTATACAAATGAGCCCGCAGGCTAAATAAGCTCCTGCTTCCATGGGGCTTATATAGGCAATCTGTTTCCCCTCAAGGTCGGTGATAAGACGCCCATTTATTGAATATACGTGAGGATAGGAATAGAAGGCACACTGAAACAAATGGAACGCTGTTCCTCGCCTCTGCTATATTTTGGAATGACCAATAACAGTAAAACTACAAAAGTAAATTTTATGAATAAGCAGATTGAAAAAATCACACATAAACACCCCATTCATTAAGAGCCTTACTAAAGAAGTAGATAATATAAAATTAATGCAACTACGTTATAAGCGGTTCAAAGTTTTAAATTAATTAAGCCATAGATACAGACCTTCTAATTTTCTAAAAACGTAATTTTCGTCGATTACTCTCTTTCATTAAGCGCATCTCGTGCATCGATAATTATGTGCCGAGCGCCATTAAATATGACCAGTGCAATTAAACTGCCAATCACCAGGTCTGGCCAGCGTGAATCCATTAACCATACAAATAACCCACCTAATATAACACCAATATTAGCAATGACATCATTTTTGGAAAAAATCCAACTGGCACGCATATGTACTTCACCGTCTTTATGTTTTTCAATGAGTCTTAAGCAATAAATGTTGGCAATTAATGCCATAACACCCACCCCCATCATTAATACTGAAACAGGTTCACTACCGATGAGAACTCGACGTAAAACATCTATAAGAATAACAGTGCCAAGTGCGGCCTGAAACCAGCCGCTAAGTAGTGCAGCCTTTGCCTTATGCTGTATGCTTTTTCCTATGGCATATAATCCAATACCATAGATAATGGCATCAGCGAACATATCTATAGAATCGGCAATTAAGCCTGTTGATTGCGCATACCAACCGAGACTAAGTTCAAACACAAACATAAACGCATTAATAGACAACAGACTGATTAGTACGCCCTTCTGTTCTTTATCCGTTATTTCAATTTCACAACCACAATCAGACATTTATATTTTGCTTGTTTTTTTATTCCACAAAATCAAGGCAATAATAATTAAACCTAACTGAACCAACAGGCCCTGTAAATTAGGATAAATTCCAAGTAAATCAACACGTATAAAGTTCACTGGACTGGAAACAATCAAACCGGCTTCCTGCAATGCGGCTATACCTTTTCCTGCAAAAATAATAGCCAGAGCAAACATTAATCCACCGGTTACGGCAAAAAATTGTCGCAGTGGCAAGCGTACGCTATATCGCATTATTAACCAGCCGAGCACAGCAAGAACAGCAACCGCTGCTACAAAACCACTGAACCCCATCGTTTTGCCAGCTTCATTGGTTTGCGCCCATAGCGCCTGGTAGAACAAAATGGTTTCAAAGGCTTCACGATATACGGCAATAAATGATAGCCCAGTTAATGTCCATAAGGTGCCGGACGTTAGCGCTTTATGCATACTGTCATCGATAAACTTTTTCCATTTAGCAGCACTGGTTTTATCGTGCATCCAGAAACCGACATAAAGCAAAACAATTGTGGCGACAATAGCAGCGACTCCTTCAGTGATTTCACGAGACGCACCAGAAATATTTACCAATGAAACAGATGCCCACCAGGTAAATACACCAAGCACCAATGCACTGATCCAGCCAAAGTGAATGTAGCGCAGCCCATCTTCCCGTTTGGTGCGCACCAAAAATGCTGCCAGTGCAGCCACTATTAACAATGCTTCCAAACCTTCACGTAACAAAATAAAGAAGGCGCTGGCAAAAGCTGCACCACCAGATAAACTTTTACTGTTCAATAATTCATCGGCAATGTCCAATTTTTTATTAATCAGTGCTATTTCACTTTCAATGACATCAACACTTTCACCCGCGCGAATTTTATTGCGCAGCCCTGTCATGGCAATTTCAATTTCCAGTCTTAAGGATTTATCAAATGCATTAATGTTTTGTTCAACTAATTCAAAACCTTCAAGATAAGCTTCTACTGCGTATTGGTAGGCTTGTTTTCTATCATTATTTTTATACGCAGTGATAACATCGGCAAGCCTTTGCTTTGCAAATGAAAGATTGGATTTATTGTTATAAAATACTTCTGGATGGTGGCGCAGATAAGCCATTATTTGCGCGCCATTTTCTCCATAAAATTCTTCCGCCTGATCTGGTGTCGTGGTAGTCAATTTACTAATATTTAGCAATGCGCTGTCACTGGTATCCACATCCGTTGCCTGCACCGCCAGGCCGCCAATATAGAATGCCAACGACCAACGATCTTCATCGCTTAGCTGATCATATGCTTGCATTGCCGTGTCGTTCACGCCTTGCGTAATGGTACTGTGCAAACCATATAATGTGCGTTGTTTGTAGCGTTCTACATCATGGAAGTTAATGGGTGGCGGTTCCATACCAGCTGATGCAGGGCCATCACCAAAACCTTGCGTACCATGACATGAGGCACACTGTTGCGCATAAAGTTGTTTTGCTTTCTTGAGATCGGGCTGCTTTCGAGGTACAACAACTATTTCATAAGCATTGATAATATCCTGATGCATCTTTGTTGTTAGCTGTCTGATTTTTTCAGCCGATTCTTTTTGCTGCACCAATAGCACGAGTGTTTGAGTATTTTCAATGAGCTCTGATTTAACGCTATGCTCAGGAATATCCCCAAGTTGCTGAGTAATACCGGCTACAAAATCAAGCATCTCCGCATATTCGGCCTCATTAATAACCTGCTTATCTTTTACCGCACCACTGTAGTCCACGCCGACATAATCAATTAACTGTAATAATTGCTGTGTGCTCGCCTGCAGTGGTTTGCTTAGTAACATCAAGCTTATAAATAGATATACCAATGTCTTCATAGTGTTTTCTCAAAAACAACCCAAGTAAATGCGAATGATAACGGTTATTATTAATATAATAAAGCCTGTATTTCTATCTAAGTGCTCAACACCCTCACTGTAAGCAATCAAAAAACACGCTTCTATCGCAAACAGTTCATCGAGGCGAGTAAAGATTGAAGGCTATCTTGTTACCTTTTACACATACAAACGATGCAGTGATCGTCTCAAATCCACGCCCTCATGAATTTTAGAGTCATTATAACAAGGTGGATATTACGCTAGAACCAGGGGCTGAAAGCGCCGATATATTTATTATTTATCAATCACTTAACCTATTTTTTGCAATAATCGTTACCACTTACATACTTTTATCCGTCAAACACCTGGTTTTTATTAAGGGGGCTTTGCTCACGGCCAAATTGAGGGCGTATCGAGCATTCTCTTCCGAGATCAGTTACTTGCTCGCCTTAAGCTGTTTTACATGCAACGACTTGTACTACCGCGCTTTCTCCCTGATGATATTTTCCTTCATAAATGTCTCTGTCTACTTCAGCCCCAACAATAAATTCTAAGCCTATAAGCTCGGCTGCCAATTTATCAAGGGACATAAAAAATTCCTTTTGCGATGGAGGGGGCCCACCCACTCCATCCATCTGAAGATGACGTTCTGTATAAGCTTCTAAAATGAATACCCCATTTTTTTTCAAAGCGCCTGCAACCTGACTATGGATATCTTTCCTCAATATAGCAGGAAGGTGTGCCGAAATTGATACAATACCATCCCAAACTTCATTACCAAGGTCATAGTCAGCCAGGTCGGTTACTATTGTTGATATTTCTACTCCGCACTCAGCAGCAAGACTTTCTGCCTTTTTAAGACCTACTGAAGACTGGTCGACAGCTGTAACTGAGTACCCCTGCTTCGCCAGAAAAACCGCATTTCTACCTTCACCTTCTGCTAAACAGAGAACTCGACCTCCTTTGGGTATTCGAAGAAACTCAGACTTCAGAAAATCATTCGGCGTTGTTCCATACGCAAAGCCTTCTTCGTTATATCTTTGGTCCCACATAGGGATTACTCCTCACTTTTATTGATTTATTCTGCGTATCAGAAAACTTTATTTACGGAGTGATTTTTATTTAACTAATAGTTAAAACATCAACTCCATATAATCTATTACTGTCAAAGATAATTACAAATTTAACGTAGAGGTTGTCAACCCCTTCTTTTTTGGAAGCATATTTTACTTCTTAATTAGTAGCCCAATGCATAACACAGTTTATATGTTCTATTGTACTAATACTTTTTGTATCAGTATTTAGTATGCCACTACAATTGTCCAATTATTGAAGGAATTGATGGAGATAATTAATGTTCTTTATAAAAGTACTTTTCAGACTGAGTATGTATTAAGAGGCTTTTATCATTCAAGGCTAGATCACCAACTGCGTGATAAATTATATGACAACAGGCTTAACTAGAAACATTGTTTGTTAGTAAGACTTTTTCGCCAATAAGCGTTTATTTCTAGCATGAAATAAACATGTTTCAATCCGCATAGTTTGCATTGAAAAATTTCTGATAAAGTAATGTTTTGAGCACTATCGAAATTGTACTATACACAATAATTCTGTTTTATTTCTGTTGTTGCTCAACTGGCATACCCGCTAATTTCCACTCAGGAAAACCATCCTCCAGGCGCCGCGCATTCAGGCCTTTTTCCCTGGCTTTGGCTACAGCATCAAAGGCCAGTACACAATGTGGGCCTCGACAATAAGCCACAATTTCCTGCTCTGTTCCCAGTTTATCCAAATATCTTTCCAGCTCATTCAATGGCACATTGATAGCACCGGGTACATGGCCTGCAGCAAATTCTTCTGCGGGACGCACATCAAGCACGGTTACTAGATCATCTTTAACTCGCTGCAATAATTCATCCCTGAGTATAGGCTCCAGATCATCTTTCACGGTCAGGAAACTATTTACCAATTGCTGCACATCTGCGATATGCCGTTCAGCTACATTTCGCATAGCATCAAGCAGTGACAAAACATCATCACCCGACAAGCTATAGTAGACTTTCAAGCCCTGCTTTCTTGATGAGACTAAACCGGCATGCCTGAGCTGCTTCAGATGCTGAGAAGTATTACCTACCGTCAGGCCAGAGACGTTAGCCAGTGCCTCAACGCTACGCTCACCCTGAGCCAAAAATTCCAATAATTCCAGCCGGTTACCATTGCTTAGTGCTTTGCCTACTCGGGCAAACTGATTAAATAAATTGTGTTTGAAACTCGCCACTGTTGACATACTCCATAAAATCATTATTCTAGTAATTAATAGAATACTAGATAACTAATAAAAATTATAACCCTTTGACTGATAGATACAAGGGGTAAACAACCACAATATTCCTCTGGAGGACTGGTTTATGGCTCTATATGATTTCATAACCGAGAATGAAAATACAATTCGACTTGGTTTTTTTGTCGGCACACTGACCGTAATGGCCCTGTGGGAAATCGTTGCCCCCAAGCGCGCATTAACCGTTTCCAAGGCATTACGCTGGTCCAATAATCTCGGCCTGGTTTTTTTCAATAGCTTTATAGTCCGCCTCATTTTCCCAGCCGCAGCCGTTGGTGTGGCGGTATTTTCGGCCGATCAGGGCTGGGGATTGCTTAATTATTACTCTATTCCTTTTACCTTGAGTGTTGTTTTGTCCATTATCGCCATGGACTTTATCATTTATCTGCAGCATGTTCTGGTACACGCGGTCCCCGTATTGTGGCGTTTACACCGCGTGCATCATGCCGATCTTGATTATGATGTCACCACCGGTGCCCGCTTCCATACCATTGAAATCATCCTGTCGATGTTAATCAAATTTGCCACCATTGTGGTGCTCGGCCCACCGGTCGTAGCCGTGATCATTTTCGAAGTCGTTCTTAATGCTATGGCCATGTTCAATCACGGCAATGTAGGACTGCCTAAGGGGCTGGACAAGCTGTTGCGTTGGTTCATTGTGACGCCCGACATGCACCGTGTACACCATTCTATCGAAGATGATGAAACCAATAGCAATTTCGGCTTTAACCTGAGCTGGTGGGATCGTCTGTTTGGTACCTACCGCGACCAGCCTCGTGGAGGTCATCAAGGTATGACCATTGGGATACGTAAATTCCGCGAAACAAAACAGGCCAGTTGGATTACCGGAATGTTGGCCATGCCATTTATAGGAAAAATCTCCGGCTATACCATTAACCGCCGTGAATGGGGCGATAAAAATGAAAAATAATCTGACTCGTATTCTTATATTTGTGGCACTGATTGCTGGAATTGCACTGGTTGTTATTTATCGCGATCTGATTGATGCCGCTCAACTTGAAGCGTTGCTGACTGATGCCGGTACCGCTGCACCCTTATTATTCATGCTCATATACATCATCGGCACTGTATTTTTCTTGCCTGGTTCGGTGCTCACATTATTAGGTGGCGCATTATTTGGCCCTTACTGGGGTACTTTTTACAATCTCACCGCAGCCACCATAGGGGCGATGCTGTCTTTTCTGGTGGCGCGTTATCTGGCTTCAAACTGGGTGGCTCAGAAAACAGGTGGCAAGATGAAGCAACTCATCAACGGTGTTGAAAATGAAGGCTGGCGCTTTGTTGCCTTTACCCGTCTAGTACCCCTGTTCCCATTTAACCTGTTGAATTATGCGCTGGGTCTAACTCGTATCAGCTTCAGCCAATACAGTATTGCCACTTATATCTGTATGTTGCCCGGTGCCATTGCCTATACCTATTTGGGTTACATTGGACGTGAAGCAGCAACCGGTGGCGAAGGCCTTATACAGAAAGCCATGCTGGCATTGGCTCTGTTGGCTGTCGTTTCATTCTTACCCCGCCTTATCGGAAACCTGCGAAAAGGTTCAATGGTGAATATTACAGATTTAAAACAGCGATTAGATTCAGCTGAAGATTTTTTATTACTCGATGTACATACAGCCGATGATTATGTCGGTGAACAGGGCCACGTTGCAGGCTCAAGGTTAATCCCAATAGAAGAACTGGAGCAACGAATTGACGCACTGGGTGATTACCTGGAAAAACCAGTCATCACCATCTGCCGAACTGATCGAAAATCAGCGAAAGCAGCGCAACTGTTAGCACAAAAAGGTTTTGCAGATGTGCATGTCGCGAAGATGGGAATGACTGACTGGATTAAAAATGGCTACAGCATTGAACGCTAACTGATCTTTCAGGAGTAAAGCTATGAATACCTTATTGATACTTAATGATCCACCCTATGGCACTGAACGCAGTTACAACGGTTTACGTATGGCTAAAGCGCTTACTAGCGCTGGTGCCCATGTCACCCTTTTTCTACTTGCTGATTCGGTAAGCTGTGCCAAGCAGGGCCAGAAAGTACCCGAAGGATTTTATAACATTGAATTAATGATCAAAGCCATTGCACGTACCGGTGAAGTTTTAATGTGCGGTGCCTGTATGGATGCGCGCGGCATAAAGGATGAAGAAATAATCGAAGGTGCGCAACGCAGTACGATGAAAGCACTTGCAGACAAGACACTGAAAGCCGACAAGGTATTGGTATTTTAACTTTTTATACAGGAGATCAACATGTCGAGCGTAACAGTAGTTATTCAGAATGCACCCTATAAACCTGACAACAAAGCCTGGCATGCGCTGCGATTTGCAGGCGCCGCACTGACTGAAGATATGGACGTACATATCCATCTTCTTGATGATGGCGTAGAAGTCGGTCGCAAGAATCAACAGGCACCAGAAGGTGCAGTCAATCTTGAACAACTACTCAGCGAACTGATGGAGTGTGGACTTGATGTTCGCGCCTGCGGTATGGCTCTGGATAACTGCGCCATAGACGAATCAACTATGATTGATGGCATTGAGCGCGGCTCAATGAAGGCACTTGCTAACTGGGTAAAAAACAGTGATCAGGTAATGATTTTTTAGTGCTACAGCCGGTAACCCGGCATAGGAGACTGTTATGAGTAAAGATATAAACATTGCAGACATCCTGGTTCATCTCCATCCGGAGAGTTCCTGTGATGACCGAGAGTCGATGGAAAAAAATCTTCGTAAACATGACGGTGTGGTTTCCGTACACTTTAACTCAGAAGAACATCCTTATTCTGTGGTTGTGGCGCACAACACTGACGCCATCACTTCAAAAGAGGTTCTTACAGAAATCAGAAAATGTGACAAATCAGCAACGATGGTGGGTATCTAGTCCACTCATTATATTAACTCGTCCGGCTCCTGCACCTAATGCGAGAACCGGTACGAACAAACATTATGAATTAATTGTGAGTGCTGGGGCAGGCAGGTTATGCCGACAGGATTCTATCCAATTAAGCAAGGAGTTCGACAATGATGGATGGTATGGGTACGTTTGGTTGGGGGATGGGTTTCGGCTGGATTTTCATGCTCCTGTTCTGGGCACTGATTATTTTGGGTCTCGTTGCCATCGCGAAATGGTTCATGGGCAACACCGGTAATACCGGTTCATCAGCACCCAAAACCGCGCAGCAGATTCTTAAGGAACGTTACGCGCGGGGTGAAATTGATCGGCAAGAATTTGAACAGAAGAAGCGAGACCTTGAGCAGTAATGGCAGCCCATTACTACCATAATCACTCGCCGGCATGCCGGCATAGGAGAGCAACATGAATACCGAAGATATCATGATTCTTGTCCATCCGAGCCTGTCACCTGAACAGCATACAAAGATTGAAGAGGCGATGAACACATATAAAGGCATCGTATCCGTTCATTTCAATTCAAAATACACCCACGAGCTTACCGTGACCTATGCTTCGGAGGTGGTTGACTCGCAGAGAATCCTGCAACAGGTCAGGCATTGGGACAAGGAAGCCATGGCGGTAGGGTTATAACTTTAGATGCATCTTGCGGAGAAAAAACAATGACTGTTCAAGGCAAAACGATACTTGTACTGGGCGCCGGTATAGGTGGCATAGTCACCGCCACCCAGTTGCGTAAACAACTGCCACCAGAGCACCGAGTTGTACTGATTGAACGTGATGCCAGGCATGTCTTTGCGCCTTCATTTCCCTGGCTCATGAGCGGCTTGCGCCGCGCAGAAAATATTTCGCGGCCACGAACAAAATTATTAAATCTCGGTGTTGAACTTATCCAGGGTGAGATTGAAAAAATCGACGCAGAACAACGCAGAGTGACCGTCAATGGCCAAACACTGGCAGGCGATTATCTGGTTATCGCTTTAGGCGCAGAACTGGCAGCGGAAACGATTCCGGGATTAGAGCAAGCCGGGCACACGTTCTATACACTGGACGGGGCGCAGAAAATAAATGAGGCGCGGTTGAAGTTTAAGGGTGGCCGTATTGTGGTGCTGGTCTGCTCCTTGCCGTTTAAATGTCCGGCCGCACCGGTTGAGGCCGCTCTATTGCTTGAGAATGACTGTCGCAAACGAAACATCCGTGATGAAACTGAGGTCGATATTTATACACCGGAACCCGGCCCCATGCCATTAGCAGGAGCGGATAATTCCCGTATGTTACGAACCATGGTTGAGGCCAAAAATATTGCCTATCACGGGGAACATGCCGTCACCCACGTGGAGCCCGAGAAGAAATGCATTCATTTCGCTAATGGTGTCACCGCGGATTTCGATCTGCTGGCGTACGTGCCACCACACCGTGCCCCACAGGTTGTGCGTGACGCCGGTCTGCTTGGTGAAAGCGGCTGGATACCCGTCGACAAACACACCATGGCAACAAAATTTCCCCAGGTGTATGCCATTGGCGACGCCAGCGGAATCATGCTGAGTATGGGCAAGTCTTTACCCAAAGCAGGTGTGATTGCGCACGCTCAAGCTGAAGTAGTGGTTCACAATTTAGTCCATGAACTTACCGGCAAAGGAACGCCAAAACAATTTGATGGACACGGTGCCTGTTTTATCGAAACCGGTGATGCTAAGGCAGGGTTTGGTCAGGGTAATTTTTACGCCGAACCCGTTCCTGAAATGAAACTTTACCGTCCGGGTTATTTGATGCATCTGAGTAAAGTCGCTTATGAAAAATACTGGTTGTTTAAGTGGTTCTGAGTGCACCCGGAACACAACGTCATTTACAACACACAGACAGTTATCGTCATGTTGCCTCATTAACGCTGTTGATCCCGTAGTACACAGCTATACCAGTTCGAAACATGGCATCATTATGCAGCTGGAAAAAAACAGCTATGACTGGCAACAACCTCTTTCCATGGCAAATTACCGTTCTCCGGGCTGTAATTATTGCCACCTGCATGAAGCGGATCATAATGTAAATAACATGACCCGCAATACATTGATGGATGAAAATACGACAGATGCGATTGAAATTAGAATACGTAGCGTCTGCCAGGATTGTCACGCGCCTCGATATATCACACGACTGTTAGCCAATAACGAAAACATGCTGGAAATTGCTCGCAAAAAAGTTCGTGAAGGTGCCAAACTTGTTGACCAAGCAGCATCAAAATTCGATGAAGCTGAACTCAAATCGGCCAGAGAAATATTGAAGTCGATGCAGCATCACTTAAGAAATGTTTACCTGGGCGCAGGACATCAATCACCAGACTATCAATGGTGGCATGGTCAACCTGCACTTGATGGTGATTTATTGAGAATCAAGGGTTTAATAAGCGAGCTGCACAGAAAGAAAAATAGACCAAGCCATTAATTCCCAACTAAAGAATAACTCATTATGGTTTTAGCTGACACGAACAATATTTTTGTTATAAATCGTATTAAGCATTGTGAACTTTGCGCTGATAAAGTGGTGGAAAGTATTGTTGAAATTATTACAGAATAACAGGGCTATACCAAACATCACAAATCCATCATCTTATGATGCCTGGTATCGTACAGGAAAAGGTCAATGGATAGGTGATGCTGAATTTGCATTGTTAATGAAATTACTTCAGCCTGTTGCTGAGCAAAAGCTGCTTGATGTCGGCTGTGGTACGGGTTATTTCAGCCATCGTTTTAGCGATATCGGTTTACGAGTCAGTGGATTAGATCAGAATATTGCAATGCTGCATTATGCTAAATCAAAAAATAAAAAAGTGAGTTATATTCAGGCGAGTGCCTACAATTTACCTTTCAATGATGGTGCATTTGATTACTGCACAGCAATTACAAGCCTGTGCTTTATGGAAAACCCTCAACATGCGGTAGCTGAGATGTGGCGCGTCAGTAGAAGAGGTATTGTTCTCGGATTATTGAACCGCTATAGCCTGCTGCATATTTTAAAACAAAACAGTCAGGGATATAAAGGTGCTCGCTGGGATAAGCCGACCACAATACGCAATTGGTGTAAAAATTTAACACCAATACCTGTTGTATCAATTCGTAGCGCAGTATGGTGCCCTGCTGATAGTTATCTATGCCGATGGTTAGAGAATGTCATTCCAGACCGTATAAAATATGCTGGGTTTCTTGCTGTTAGTTTAATGAAAGATAATTAAGGCCCTTATTCCGTTCGAGAATATTAATCGAAAGACCATGCGATATTGGGCTAGATAGATAATATACGTGTTAGAAATAAGCTTATTAACCTTGATAACTTCACCAAGTTAATTTACCTGATATTCCCTGATTTGTAGTGGATGCTAGGCGTTGCAGAAGAGTACAGAACCCCCTCGTTTTTTAACCAGCATTCAGAAAATATATAATTTACTGAACAATACCCTGTTGCAAGCGGTGTAAAATTTCACATTCGCCGACCACATCATTTTGACAAGAATGCGCCAGGGTACAGAGTGTTTGTGCCAGTTGGAATAAATCAAGGATTAGTAATATTGCGGAAAACCTGGGGTTCAGGGTGAAACGGTGGCCGACGAAACACTATCTCATATCTCTCTATCACATTATAAGCATGTCCTACCGAACAGCACGTATTTCATAGGAGAAAAATGAGAGGGTAATTCAACCAGGGTTTCTGGTTCTAGTTTGAAATCAGCTAACGAAACCGTAAGTTTCTGTTCAAATACTCCCCTAGTCCTAGCAGGAAGTTCAACGTCTGATGTCTATACCGTAAACACACTGGTCGCATAAACCCCTCCAATATATCCAGGCTATCTATCTTTGCTGTCATTAGTCCGAGCGAAGACTCTCCATTTTATATTTCTTCTTGACCTTTGTTGGTTTGATGGTAATCTACTATTCTATTAATCAATAGAATATTGTAAGAGCGCTTTCAAAAGCATCAAATTCCATATTGAGGAGATCTACATGTCCATTTCAATCATTATCGCCGGTTTGGTTACCGGCATGCTGTTAGGTGTTTTTGGCAGCGGTGGCTCTATTATCACCATGCCCGCCTTACTCTATTTACTGGATGTTGAACCCAAGGCGGCGATTGCCATGAGCATGGGTATTGTTGCGGTTACAGCCACAGTTACCGCCCTGCAGCATTGGCGACACGGCAATGTAAACCTCAAAATAACCGCTATTTTTGGTCTGTTTGGTGTGGCCGGAACCTATGCCGGGGCACTGGTAGGCGTGGTTACACCTGTGGTGGTGCAGCTCAGCGTGTTTGCTTTAGTTATGTATGCCGCTGCCTGGAAAATGCTTAAGCCATCACCCCAGCATAAATCTGTGGGAGCTGCTACAGCCGATTGCCCCGATGGCCACTGTGATGACCTTCAATATGGACATATTGCGATTCATGGTATTGCTGTGGGTATATTAACCGGCATTGTGGGTGTGGGGGGTGGCTTTTTGATTGTTCCGGCACTGGTGCTGTTATCGGGTATGCCAATGAAAAGAGCGGTGGGCACATCTTTAAGTATTGTTTCTTTGAAATCATTCGCGGGCTTTGCTGGTTATGCGGGTGCAGTGGCTATTGACTACCAGTTGATGGCGATTTTTACCGCCATTGCGGTTGTCGGCAGTGTAATGGGCAGCCAGCTGGGGCATCGTCTACCCGCTGATTTACTTAAAAAAGGTTTTGGTGGTTTTCTGCTGCTGGTGGCCAGTTATATTTTATTCAAGAGTGTTTTATTTAGTTAATAAGCCAGCCACTTAATCCCCCCCCTATCTATTGTAAAGAACAGGAGCATATTTTATGACTAAGCAAAGTACCCTTAAACCCATATCAAAGACGGTTCTATCAGGATTTATTCTCAGCGCGGCCGTGATAATAAGCGCAATAATGTCAGCTGTCGGTTATCGTTTAGGCTGGTGGCGCCACCCCGAGGCCTTTTCAATATTTGAGTGGGCCACCTATGCAGCCATTATTGCTTTGATAGTATCGGTAATGGGTACATTCAAAACACGCCCACACACACAACAGCGTGGTTTGTTGCTGGGTTTAACGGGTATCATTTTGAGCCTGCCCGTGATTGCTGCAACGCTATTATTTGAATACAGTGCCACGGCTTATCCCCTAATTAATGACATCACAACGGACACTCAAGACCCCCCATCTTACTGGGATGTACCCAACCCCATCGAATATCCGGGACAAACTGTAGCTGATATACAACTCGCCGCCTACCCGGATTTAAAACCATTGCAGTTATCCGTTTCTCCAGAACAGGTATTTGAAAAAGCATTAGAGCTTGTGACTAACAAGGGCTGGGAGGTCATTGCAAATGATCCAGATGAGGGACGAATTGAAGCGGTAGAGACTTCTTTATTGTTTGGTTTCAAAGATGAAATCGTTATACGCATTACATCAACTGATGGGGGTTCAATCGTTGATATTCGTTCACGCTCACGCATTGGTCGCATTGATCGTGGTGCTAATGCAAAACGCATTCAAAACTATCTTCAAGCCTTAAAAGAGAACACCACCTCGTTATAAAGAGCTGGCATAAAAATTAATACTATAGCCTGTTTCGACGGGCTCTCTAAATATTTTAAATACGAGTAAAAACAATGAAACAACTGACCGTAACCGTTTTATCCAATAATCCTGCCGGTGGGCGTTGCAGCCTTTATGCAAATTATGCTCAGGAACTGTCCAGTGCACTGGGTTTTACCATGCAAATTATTTATCCCGATGATAATCATAAGCATCAGGCACCCGGCCTGCTGCTTGATGACAGACCCGTCATGCCAAATGATGGTGTCATTATTGATACCGATGATATCTGTAAAACCATTGCGCAGACTGGACTGGAAATAGCTGACCTCAATGATGTGCGTTATAAGCTGGATAGTTTAATAGAAGAAATGATGAGTAATCTTTAAAACTCATATTGCTCAGCAACCATAATCACTCCGGTAAGGTAAATACATATGCACAACCCCATCTACCTAGATTACAACGCCACCACGCCCGTTGATCCACAGGTTGCCGATGCTATTGAACCCTATTTAAGAGGTTATTTTTTTGGCAACCCCTCGTCCTCCCATATTTATGGTCGCCGCGCTCATGATGCGCTGGATAAAGCCCGTGAGCAGGTAGCTGCGTTAATTGCAGCACAACATTCTGAAATTATTTTTACCGGATGTGCCACCGAAGCTAATAATCTGGCCATTCGAGGCGCCGCTGAAGCCATGCGCAGCAAGGGACGTCATATTATTACTAGCGCTATTGAACATCCTTCGGTGGCAGTACCTTTTCAACTACTGAAAAGAAATGGCTGGGAGGTTAGCGTATTACCGGTGGATGAATTCGGTATGCTCAGTGCCGAATCAGTTTCCAATGCACTGCGAACCGATACGGTACTAGTGTCCATTATGCACGCCAATAATGAGGTCGGTACTATACAACCGATTAGGGATATTTCCGCCATTACCCGCCCTAAAGGTATTTTGTTACATACGGATGCTGCGCAGTCTGTGGGGAAAATCCCCGTGTTGGTAGACCGACTGGGTGTGGATTTGCTTACCCTTGCTGGGCATAAATTTTATGCCACCAAAGGAGTTGGTGCGCTCTATGTACGCAAAGGTACACCCATTGAACCACTACTAGTTGGCGCGGGCCATGAACGGGGTTTACGCCCGGGTACAGAAAATGTGCCTGCTATTGTTGGCATCGGCAAGGCTGCCGAACTTGTTCAACAGGGCAATGGTTTTGAAGGCATCGCCCTTCGGGTATTACGAGATACTTTGCATGAACGTCTACTGCAAACCGTACCCAATTTGCAACTAAATGGACATCTTGATATGCGACTACCTAATACACTGAATGTCTCTTTCCCGAATATTAGTGGCCGAGAATTACTGGAACATGCTGCTGGTGATATTGCCGCATCAGTGGGTTCTGCCTGCCATGAAGATTCTGATACTGTTAGTGGTGTACTTGGAGCAATGGGAATTTCACAGCAACGTGCACGGGGCGCAGTTAGATTTTCTGTCGGTGTGCCCACAACATTACTGGATATTGAGCATGCAGGAAGCGCTCTGCGAAATGTTCTATGTGCCTATGAACAATATGAACCTTACTCAACATGAGTGACGGAATTTAAAATATTAAAGTAACTCCTGATCTTGATATACCTTTTATAAAATATGATAGTAGTGGGTCGACAGCTGCCTCTCAGGCTAAAAAATTATGAACAAAATCCTAGGGAGCCAAATAATCTCTTCAATTAGTAATTACTAATAATGGTAAAAACATATGCTTAAAGTATGTGGCTTATAGCAATATCACTAGCTGCACATATATTCAGACAAAGGTGTTTAAACTATTCCCATATCTAACAACCGGAGAACGAAATGAGTAATAATCTATTAACTACAGAAGAAGCCGCTGGACTTCCCAGAGCTTACTAGACACTCATCTTCAGACAGGACAGCCCCCAGAAAACTCACTAAGCCAAAACAACACCCCACCCGATTACAAGCGATGACGATTAATGACTAGAGTGATTACGATTACTTACAAGTGTTTACGATCGCACTGCACAGGATATGCACAGAACCAGAAAATCAGCCATATTTAAGCAGTATGGTTTGCTAGTAACAACTAGTTTATCCGCGTATCAGGAAATTGACTAACCATCATAATGATGGTTGCAGTTTGCACATTGGGTTTGACTCTACCCTGTAGTTTTCAACTGCGTACAAGAGAACGTGCCAACGACAAATGCGGCAATTTTTCTCGATTGCTCAAGCTCAACGATTTTTAGTATGCCATGGTGTGATTAATAATCACTTTAGGCAACAGCGTCATTTACTTAAAGCCAAATATTATCGCTGTTTAAGAGCTCGAGCTTTTTCTCAATGGACTCAGATTACCTGCGCCCAAAATTTAAAAATAGGTTAATGATGAAAATCAAAGTCGGAATTAATTCTGTCTAAAAGACTTAAGCTGACAGTAGCGTTTTTAACGGCGTATGTTTTATATGCATCCCTGCAGAGGAATCCAGACTAGCCCATTTGTGATTGTATATAATTTTGCAAACCCACTTTATCGATTAATCCTAGCTGCTGTTCTAACCAATAGGTATGATCTTCTTCTGTATCCTTAAGTAATACTTCAAGAATCTCTCGAGTTTGATAATCCTTTTGCGTTTCACAAATTGCAATGGCATCTTTTAATGCAGCACCAACATCCAGCTCGTAGGAAAGATCATTTTTCATCATTTCCAGGATATCTTTCCCTATGCGAAGTGCTTCGCGTGATGCGACATCCGGAGTACCTTGCAGAAATAAAATACGCTCGACCAACATAGCAGCATGCGCCAATTCTTCTTCTGATTCATGCTTCAATCGTTCATATAATTTTTCCAGTCCCCAATCCTGATACATGCGCGAATGAATAAAATACTGATCTGCTGCCGACATTTCACCGGTTAACAACTTATTTAGAGTATCGATAACTTTTTGATCGCCTTTCATTACAACACCTTTTTAGTCATTCATCATTGATTGTAAATAATTTTCTATTCCAACCTTGTCCATTAAATCAGTCTGCGTTTCCAGCCAGTCAATATGCTCTTCATTATCTTCCAGAATGTCTTCGAATAACTCCCGGCTAACGTAATCTTTGACTGACTCACAATAAGCAATACCATCAATCAGGCCTTTGCGAATATCCGTCACCATTTGATGATCTCCGTTGATAATTTCAGCAACATTTTCACCGATTAATAATTTGCCAAGATCTTGTAAGTTGGGTAAGCCTTCCAGGAAAAGAACACGCTCAATGATTTCATCGGCATTCTTCATGGCCTTGATTGAAGCCTTATATTCCTTTTCATTAAGTGCTTCCAAACCCCAGTTTTTACACATGCGGGCATGAAGGAAATATTGATTAATAGCGGTTAGCTCATTTTTTAATGCCAGGTTCAGGCATTGATTAACTTTTGGATCACCTTTCATAGTGGCCTCTGTATCATGTGGTAGTTAACATACGCATTATCGGAGTGTGACTGTTTAATATTTTACCCTAGTATAAGAATAAAGGATTTATTAGCAAGCACCGATATCTCGCCAAGTTATTGAATAATTTACTAATTTACTAATTTACTAAGTCGATTTTATAATCCCGATAAATTCCAACTCATATTAAGAAACGCTATTGCAAATCATTCTCATTTGCATGTATAATCACTTCATCTTGAGAAATTTTAGTCGAGTGATAAGCCATGTACGTATGTATTTGCAATTCAGTAACCGATAGAGACATCATCAAAGCCGCTGAAAACGGTGCCAGTAGTTTAGAAGATTTAAGTGATGAACTAAATGTAGCAACCTGCTGCGGGCGCTGTGCGAACTGCGCAAAAAAGTTACTAAGACAATCCTGTAATACCCAACAAATTCAGGCTATAAAGGCTGCGTAATTTCACCAATACATTTCTATATTGCTATCTTATATCTGAAATGCTTGCCAATATCGCCTTCCTATAGTGTGCCGAATGGCACGAAGCAATGCATCGCCATCTGAATACGTTTTAAAAGCTTTGGCATAGGCAATAATCGCTTCATCCAGCTAGATGCCCCTTCTACACATCAACCCCCGCGCCCCATTCTTATATCAGCTATTTTTATAGTTCGCCGAATCTTCTTACTAAAACCATCAGACATTTAAGATTAATCTAATTATTCCCTCCTCCCCATAAAAAATCATCCTTCTTAATATTTAAAATATTTTTACTTGCAATTGATAATGATAATCATTATCATCTTGGCATAACCTTAAACAAGGGAAAATAATATGAATAAAATACACCACTGCATAATTATAGAATTTTCTCAAAATACAATACACCCGCTTTCTCGAGCTGCCGAGGATAAAGCGTGTAGTGGAAAATGCAGCCAATGCAGTACATCTTCAGATAAAAAAGACAGTTAGACTCTTATGCATTCTCAATCAAGCAAACGACGGAAAATTTGGCAATTAGAAGAACCGTTTCATTGCAGCATCATTGGCACCTGCATCACGCTTCTCGAACTTCGTCAGTTAAGCAAAAAAATCAAACTAA
>Ga0316209_1000250_pt1 | contig 109212 bp, 77 predicted proteins | sample 6monopyrite_MG_FD_204945 | JGI IMG/M metagenome (GOLD analysis project Ga0316209, IMG submission 204945) | Microbial mat bacterial communities from mineral coupon in-situ incubated in ocean water Damariscotta River, Maine, United States -... | ecosystem: Environmental > Aquatic > Marine >... | reverse complement strand
GCAGAAAGTTACCGAAAAAAAGAATCTATAAAAAGGAGCGAAAAGGAAATGAATTAATTGTGATGACAACTAACAACCGGCCAAGATAATTGACGCGAACCGGCCAAGATAGTTGACGTCTAATAGGTGGAAGCTGGTCTGGATCACCCACAAGGATAATTCGGGTTCTTTTGCCAAGGGTATTGAATACTCTCCATAGGTTCCATGTATCAACCATAGCTGCTTCATCAATAACCACATAACTTGGCTCTGAGTCTGAAATAGCGCTAATGTTTTTCAAAAAACCAGCAACGGTATAACTATCATCATGTCTATCAGTAGCCTCTCTCATTCTTTTTGTGGCTCTGCCACTGATGGCTTGTTGGTAGTAAGTGAATCCACATATGTCTAGAACATAATATAAAGCACGCAGTACAGATGTTTTTCCAGTGCCAGCATCACCTGTAATAAGGGAGGCACGATTTTTCAAGGCGGTATGTACTGCTAACCGTTGTTCGTAATTAAGTGAAAAGTTGTCTATACCAAGGCGTTCAGATTCGATGGTGTCAAAATTATCAAGGTAGAAGTCAATTTCTTCTTTTGATGGTTGATGTATTTTGTCTGGTAGGGCAGTTTCCTTCTTGTTGAGCAAGGTATCTAGCTTATAATAAATATCTCTCTCAATAGAGTAGGCAGCTAACGGGCTTATTAAACCTGTACTCTTATCGTAATGAACCTGACCATCGCATTTTGAATTCCAAATATCACTGACACTCTGAATAGTAATGCCTGGTACACCAAGGTTTCTGAGGTTTTTACTAAGAGCCTGCTTTAATAAATTTTCTGTTGTTGCTGTATGTCCTCCGTCAAGCATGTCATAAAGTGATTTCTCGGCAAGTGCATAAAGGCGACGAGGATCTGTAGGAGTTAATCCGTACCCGGCAATAGCAACACTATCTACAAGTGAGAAATTGTTAGTGAGACTAAGTAGAGCATAAGGATTCTCCGATAGCCTTTCTTTTGGTTGTGGAGAAAAGAACTGAATAATATGTCTTACAGTATTTGGCATAAATTTGAAACGTAGGAAGAAATTGTAATCATCCCGTTTTCCATACTCATGCCACCAGGTAAGAATCCGATCAGCTGTTTCATTAGTCAATACTGCGCGTAGGCTAACGACATCATGAGTATCAAGTATTACCTTTAGAGTAACTTCATCAAATGCACAAAAAAGTTTTTCAATTTTTGAATCTCCAACACCTACTACTGTTTTTAGTGTCTCATTTAGTGGAAGATCTGCTGACTTAATAAGCTCTGCACTTGTTGCGGTAACAGTTGTTACAGTGAATAAAAAACCATTAGGAGCTTTACGTTTCTCAGTTGTGGTAATACCAGTGATCTTCCAGATATCACCTTTCTCAACAAATACAGGCTTAGGGAATAATTTGTTATTACCAATAATATTTATATGTGTGTTGGTATCACCTTCTGCATGACCCCAGAACATAGCGCCACCATACTGACCAATGCTACTTATTTTGGTAACAGTAATGTATGCGCTATAAGTGTTTCCATTGATTATAACCATGATGGAACTCTTAATGCCTTACTTAACAGGTCATTCGTAACATCAAGTCGGTCAATCCACATCTGACAAATAAGTTTTAGTTCACGAAGGTTAATATTTACTAACTCAGTCTCCTTTAGTCGTGCATGATCTGAAAGCTGAGAGCTAAATGATATTGAAAGAGATGTGGAGTCAGCGAGTTTGTTTAAGTCAAGACGTTTCTGTTCTGGTAGGGTGAAGTTAATAACAGTAATTTCATGTTGTCTCCGTAGAAGAACAGCAGATAGGTTTTGCAAATCAACGCGCAGAAGATTGTTGGATTCCTCTAGTCTTTTAAGCCGTGCGGAGTCGATTCGGTCTAGCTTTTTTTTCTCCTTAACTCTACCGGTTATATTTTTCTTATTAGTTGAGTCGATAATTCCGGAATTAATGAGTTCGCCTTCTACAATTTCAACATTAATTCTAGGGTTGTCATCAAATACATCAATAGAAAATCCAAGGTGCTTTGCAATCTTGGATTTATTTAGCTTAGTACCCCAAAACCAGTTTTTCCAATCATTAGCGTGCCATCTCTTATTAATAAAATCATTCCAGTCTTCTCCGTACTTTTGACCAAGCAGTTGACCATTTGTGCCTTTAGGTGTTGCCATTACTGTAATGACTTCCAGAAGTCACAGAGAGCAAGATACTGAGATATACTTATGATTGGTTTCATAGTGACAGAGTTAACCCAGGTGGATTGAGGTTGACTTGTGTCTTCAGGCATTCGTTTTACAATTCCTGTTTGGTCTAATTCGAATAAAAAGAAGTGGAGTGCAGAGAGAGCATCATCGTTAACTACATGAGTAATTTTTGGAGTCATTAATGCATCTAGTGGAGCTCCTTCTTGTTTTGCACTCGCATAGGACAGAAGTTTGGTTAACTCAACAGGCTGACTTTTTTGCATTTCTGTGAAACGTGTTTCAACAATATTGAGGTCACGTTTTAAACGTTTTACCTCTGCTCTTAAATTGTTGATGTGAAGTTTTGTTGAGTGATCAAGGTTGGGAGCAGGGTAGTTACTATCATCCATTTTTCCTGTTAATGCTGCAATGCGGTTATTCTTATTTGGTAGTGTCTTTCTTGAGTCAATATATGCCTTGTAATTAAAGCGATTTTGCTGGATGGTTTTAACGGTTGGCTGACCTGACTTCACAATTTTTTCGTCATTATCACGTACAGCAAACATGCGTTCACACCACTTTCCGACAGTGGAATAGTTAAGGTTTCCTCCAACTTTAAGTATTTCGTCACAGGCAATTTTAATGTGGTCGAAACTGATTTTTACTCGAGGATCGACATCATTTGTGAGCTCTTCGTACAGCTCTTCATGGCTATTCATTGTTGCCCTCCGAAATTAATTTGGAATTGAAAGGAATTGTTGCAGTTGACTGATCGTGGATAGGGATTTGAATCATTTCCTTAAGAGATTCACTGACCGTCGTGTTCCACTTCTTTAATGCTGAATATTCTTTATCTTCAAGATCAGGTAATGAACCCTGTAAGTTGGATAGGATTTCATCTATCCTTTGATCAGCATTGCCATCACTGTTCTGCATAATCAAGTACAAGTGTTGAGCATGGAGAGCGATGGCGCGGTTGCGTAGATCGTCGTCAAGAATCTGACTTATCGATACGGGGGTACCATTATTTGAGGCCATGAACATTTGAAGTTTGGTCATATCTCGTTCAAGACTATTTAACACGCCTTCAACTTCGTGGTTTATAGGCATTTGATAAATAATAGAATTTGCAATTTCACGCTTCAATCCAAACTTACTACCACAATGCCGTTGAATATTAAGCTTTACAGGGTCTTGTCCAGTAAACAGAACAAGTGAACCTTTATCTAAATCTTCTTTGTTGTTATCCAGTGTGGCTATACTTGTTTCAATCATGTGGTATCGATTCCGCCACTCCATCCAGAGGTTAGAAAGTTTTTCTGTTATTTGTGTGATGTTTGCTTCGTGTCCTGATGCTTTAGCAAGTAATGATTGCGGCATCTTCTTAGAAGAGCGTTTAATATTTTCGATCTCAGCATCAATCCCAAGCTTAGATTCGTATAAACGCATTCTATCTTCATGTTTTTCAACAATCTCATTCATAAGAAGATCAATGTAATGTACTTGCTGCGGAATGTACTTCGGCCCACTCATCCATAGTCGGCAATTTCCGCAACGATAAGAACCACCAGGAACAGGTGTAAATGACAAAGTGTTACCTTGATTGTCTAAATTTGGTGGGCCGCCCTCATCGCATACGCCTGATGGGCAAATTCCACCATTTCGCTCAACCCAGCCACCATATTGAATCTCTGCTGTTTGATCAGCATGAGTATTTGGGAAGAATATTTTTCCTAATGAGTCATCGCGATCATCAAGTGAACCAAAATGATCTATATCTATAGAGACGCCTTCTCGTAACTTTTTCATTATCTCAAATTGATCGAGAACACTGTAGTAATAAGTCATAACACTAACAGCATGACCAACAACATCACGGATAACTTCAATAGGAACTCCAAGAGCCATAAGTCGGCTAACACCAGTGACACGAAGTGTATGAATATCATATATGACATTACCTTTATCATCTGTCATTGAGGCTAGAGATTCAGGGTGTCCATCAGCAAGAAGTCTTTTTTCTGCTTCAATGGCTACAGCATTGAGCAGTTTAGAAAGCTTAGTTCTTTCAAGAGGAGGGGTTATCTCGTTACCTTCATCATCATAAACCGTCATACTCATATTAGATGTGTAACGAGCATCCCTTGTTAAGTCGCGGAAAAGGGGGGTAATAAATGGATACTGATTTATCTTTTCGGCATCCTCATTAACGCTGTAAATGAATCGAGAAGTTTTAGCTCGGTGCATCTCTCCTTCGTAAGCGAGACTGATTGGTTTAGGGCTGGGGTCGTAATTTCTATTAAACTCTATCATTTGCTCGATCAACCAGTACGGAAGACTTGTACCTTCTTCTTTAGGCCATGGTATAAAGTAACCCTGATCAAATTTTCCTTGTCCAACAGAAGTTTTGTTGGTGTTAATAAAAAGGGATGCGCCTATTGAATCACATTCTGAGTTCATAAAGCTGCGCTGTCTCTGCTGGAGGACACCACTTCGCCCATTAAATTTTTTGTACTTATCTTTGTGTAGTTTTCCATCAGGGTATGAGATATCAACTTTCAACGGGTTATCTATATAGCTTAATGATGTTAGAGAGAAAAGCTCATCATCTAGGCAGCCTTGGTCAAGCCAGCGAGCTTGGAATCCTCGTACAGGAACCTCAAGTAAAAAAGCTAAACAAATAGCAGTACCAGGCCACCATACGTGGCCTTCATCAGTAGAGAGTACATCTTTTTTTCGTGATGCTGATAAGTTTTCACCAATCTTACAATATTCATTTTTAACCCATGAGAATGTTGGTATTCCATTCTCGTCAGGACTTAATAAAACATCCTTAATTGCATCAAGATGTAATGACTCGATTGGTCGGCGATGAGTCGTGTTTTTTCTTGGGGAAGAGAATGGCGAGCGTTTTGGGAAGGGGTGAACAAAGCCTGCATTAGACCATTCTTCAGGATAACGTTCTTCAAGAATATCGAAAATATATTTTGCAGCATTAAATACACTGCTTTTAGATTTAATTCCAAGACTGGAAACGTAATTCTGATAATCTGGGATATTGTTAGATTCTTAAATAATTATTCTTGGAGTTATACCAAATGGGGTCTCTGGTATTGGTTCATTTGTGATTTCTGAATGTTTTTTCAAAAAGTTAAGGAAGTAATTATTAATATGCCCTCTGGCTGTCTTTCCTTGTATGGTGTCAGATTTCGTTGATAACAATTGAAGCCATCCATGCCATCCGTGAAGACCTGCATCTTGCCAGGCGAACCAGATATCTTTATTTTGAGTTGGCAGGCGTTTCCTAATAGACGTCCGGCTTAATTTATTAGGGTTAATCTTTTGATTTTTATTTATTGGTGTTAGATATTTGATTATTCCACGGAGACCATTACTCAATTCTGCACGGATTGAGGTCGATAGGTTGGAGTATCCATAGTAAAAAATAAGTTCAAGATGCCCTTCGTGTATATCATCAATGCTTGCAATTGGTGTGGATGCGGTGACAGTACGTATCAGCCCTCGTTCAAGAATGTTTATAGAGTTCGGTCTTCTAGTGAAATATTTATTAATGATTTCATTTCTATTATTTTCTATTACATCTTTCATCCCTTTAACGTAATCGTGAAATGGTGCTGTAAATCCTAGAGCCCTGGTGTGGCACGGAAATAATATGTACTCATCAAGCCAGAGGTACATAAAAAACAGATCACCTATTAGGATAAAGGTTTTTTTGTTTATTTGAATATCTATTTCATCTAAAGCCAGAATCTCTCTATTAGACTTTGTAAGCTCTGATTCCTTGGAAATTATAGCGTTTTCGATTTGATATGAGAGTTGGTCGATTAGGTCATATAGACTTGAATAAGATGCAGCAATATTTTTCAAATTTAGTGACTTTATTAAGTTGCTTTCTTTGTATTGTTCCTTTGATACCCAGTTCTTGAAGTCATTTAAAACATTAAGTATATTGTGTGATTTAAGCGTTTTTGGTAATGCTATAACCTTATTAGTTCTGTTAAATAAAAGTTCGTAGTCAGTAGTGTTTTTATCGAATACGTCATAAGTACAAGCTGAATTAGAACTGGATGTGTATACGGCAATAACTGAGTCTTCAATGGATAACTCGTTGTATTTTGCTGTAATGCTTGCAGTAATAGTTGGTATAGGAAGATTATTGATTGATTCTTGTCTTACATTAACGTTGTCATTGACATCATTCACTTTCTGAAGAATGTATTCGGTTAAAGGGTTATTAAATCCATCGGTAATAATCGCAGCATCTTCTGCGTGTGAAGTCCTTCTCCCTTTTTTGTATAAATCAGAATGGCGGTAAGAAGATTTGGTGTAATGATTTACTATATTTGACCAAAAATTAGTGCAAACGACTACATCTGCATTATCTCTGGTTGGGATTGTTATTAGTCCTTTTCTAAATAAAAATACCAATAGAGGGAAAAGAGATGATGATGCAAATGAGTTAAAGGCTATGCCTCCAGATACACTGTATTTGTCACCACGAAGGACAAGTAGACTCTCTAATTCTTTACTAAGAGCATCTTTGTTTATTGTTGTGTCTGAAATAAAGTAACTGACTGAAGAACGAACAGCAAGAAATAGAAGTTCAAGCATTTCTGTGATGTTGCTGAAATTTTTAAGACTTTCTCTAAAATTTATATAGCATGGGCGTATTGTTGGCGTAAGGTATTTTCCAATAATGGCTTGAGGTAGTTTTTCTATCTCTGGAGATGGCGGAAAAAGTGATTCACGGAGCGCAGATCGTGCTTGCTCATTTGTTAATGTCCCGTTTTTAATAGCCTTCCACAATTGATCGCTTTTCTGTCTGTTTGTGCCGGATGTTTTTAAGCCATGCTTCTCAATTCTTAATGAAAAACTATCAAAAGCGACATTGAAACGATGGTGCATACTACCTGCACCTCGAAACTTAATGATGTCTTCTAGAGAGTGCTTCTCTAAGTGCTGGTCTACATGACCGGAATATTCAGAGATCGCAATCAAGTAATACCATTCTTCAAATTCAGCTAGTATCGCATCCCAATTGTCGATATCGTCAAACTCAGGAAGAGTTATTGCAAAAATAATTGTCTTGGACATCCAGTTGAAAGGATATTTCGCCTCAGTGTCCCTCAATATTGAGTCATGTTCAGAAAGCTTTGCGCCTAGTTTTTTAAAGTTGTCTATCTCTTTGTGAGAAAAAACATATTGGTTATCCAAGTGTCACCTCCGAGCTGTCATACCAGTAAGCAGGCAATTTTATATTCTTGTATTCAGCAGGTTCACCGCCTAGATGTTCAGTTATTTTCAACGGATCGACCTGATAGTAATGCTCTACAGAAGATAAGCTGCCGTGACGAAGCATTTGTGAGAGTGTTGCTGCATCAACGCCTTTTACGTTCACTGCATAGAATGAGTAAGCATGTCGTGCGCTATGCTTGCCAGGATTTGGAAGTCCAATCCGTTGACAAGCAGACTCGAAAACACCATCTATAGCTTTTATAGTCATGGGGTATCCAAGAGGAACGGTGGCTTTATCTCCTTTGTTGTCATCGGAAACAAATAACCATGGATGTAACGTGCTGTTTGGGCTATATCTCTTGCCATTGCGTTCAAGGTACTCACGACAATATGCAGTGTATAACTTCCAAAAATAGATGGATGCAGCTTCCTCCAGCCAGTGAACCATATGATCGTAATTATAACCTCTTGGTGAATTCTTAAAGGTCATACTCTTCCAACCTGCATATAGTTTATCCTTTACTCCCGTAGCATTGCTGTATTGATTTCTCGGTTTTAAACCTTTAAGCAAATGACCATCAGGTAACTGGGTATTAGCAAAATTATCTGTAAGGTACTTCTCTCTATTGACCTTAGGAAAGTTAGTCATTCTGCCGGATTCTGGATGGTCAAAAATAACTATGCAGTTATTGATTTTGTTATCCCAGAATACATCGTCCCTCATAATATGTGTGAGTTCAGAACCTCTTGGTCCACCTCCAAATAGAGTTAACAGCAAGATCATTTTGTTTCTTATTGATGATGTGCTTTCAATAAGTTCAACAGCACGGTTTATAGGGAAGACCTTGTTGATCTTCTGCTTTGCACGGTCTTCTGAAGTTGTGCGTCCAGCAATATTGACAGCACGACTCTCTTCTTTGTCTTTCTCGTTACTTCTAGCAAAAAGATGATAGAGAAGTCCTTTCCTGCTTTTATTGTCAGGATTATCTTCAATAAAACGATCAAACGATGACTTTATGCGTACTTCAAGAGGGTTAAGGTCAATGGCGTTGTGATACTTGTGGAGGTAGTCAATATAGTCATTCACCCACTGGGCATAAATTGTGACAGTTCCTCGTTGAACACCTTCCCAGTAAAGCTCAGTTGGATCAGTACCATCTGCTTTTACAGTTCCATATCTTTTGGAATTTCCAAAGTCGGATAGAAAATCGCGGAACTGATTAGGGGATAGGGCTGCACCCTTATATTTAGCAACATAAAAGTCGTAAAGGTCACAAATTGCAGTTAGTGCATGATTGAAGCTTGATTGCTGACTGGATCCTGGCAATGTTTTTAATAGATACATTAAATAACTATTAATTGAAACGCTTACATTTCCATCTTCCATAGTTACTAATGGGAATAAGCGGTCTGGATACTCCACTGTGCTCACGCGATCAATTTTACAGCGCCTAATATTGGGAAAAGGAATTATAGATTTGTCGCTTCGAAACAATGCCATTTGCTTAAACTCCCTCTAAGAGATATATATCGGTGTGGGAATAATATAACGCCTTATTTAAATTTGCAAGTTGTTTATAAATTAGTTAAATTTAGGTGTAAGTTATATTTTATTAGTAAGTGATACCAGTTAGTGGTTAATTACTTATTAAATCAATAGGATAGGTTGGTTCTACAATATAGAGTAATAGTTTATTCTAAGATAGAATTCATAGTGAATAATCGGCTAAGAGATATCGTATAGTGAGGGAATAAGGTTCGAATCCCTCGCGCTCTCCGCCATACATAAAAAAGCCCCGCCTGTGCAAATAGGCGGGGCTTTTTTATGTATGGCGCAAAGCGATGATTTGATAAGAAACAATTTCGAAAAAATTGCAGGTCATCAATTACGCTATAAGAAAATACTAAAAGTTTATATGAATACTAACAAAATAATATAAACGCAATGGTAAAATAATGTAAGCATGATTTTATTCGCACATGCAATCAAACGAGTTATACGAATGAATTCGTACCTAGTAAAACTGTGTATCTATTTTACTACGTTGTTAACTTTAAAAATTAACTAATCGTCTCATCCAATATTGCCCGAACACGATGCGCTAATTCAGCTCTACGATAAGGTTTGTGCAAGAGTTGTTCAGATAAATATGCAGGGCCATCTTGAGCAATGGTTTTAGTAGTGAACCCCGATGCTAGTTGCACTTTAATTTGAGGGCGCTGCTTAATGGCTAACTGTGCTAATTCATAACCATTTATTCCACCAGGCATAATGACATCACTAAATAACAAATCAAAGTGCTGATCAGTAGAAAGTATTTGCAGTGCCTGTTTTGCATTTTCTGCTATTTGGGTTTTATAACCCAGCTCTGAAAGATATTTATCAGCGAGTGTTAATAAATCACTTTCATCATCAACCAGTAAAATACTTTCACTGCCTCTAGGCAATACAGTTTCTGTATTGTGCAAATTAATATCGCTTGATTCAGAAGCATGGGAGCGAGGTAGATACAGGTGCATGCTGGTGCCGATATTAAGTTCAGAATAAATTTTAATATAACCTTCATATTGTTTTATAAAACCATACACCATAGCCATTCCTAATCCGGTTCCTTTACCTTCAGCTTTGGTGGTGAAAAAGGGTTCGAAGATATGTTCGAGTGTTGATTTATTCATGCCCATTCCATTATCACTGAAACTTAGGCGAACATAGTCACCTACTTTCACACCAGGGTTGAGCGTAATAAAATCTTCATCAATCGTTGAGTTGCAGGTTTCAATTATTAATTTTCCACCATCTGGCATTGCATCTCTGGCATTAATAGATAAATTTAAAATGGCATCTTGTAATTCCCCCGGATCAATTTCGGTGCTCCATAAATCTTCATCAAGTGACATTTCTACTTCAACTTCCGGCGTAATAGAGCGCTTAATCATGGTTTGTAAATTTTCAATTGAAGTATTAATATTAACAACCGATTTATTTTTAAGTTGCTTACGAGAAAATGTAAGTAGCTGGCGAGTTAGATCAATGCAGCGCAATGTGGCTTGTGCGGCGGTATCGACATATTTACGCGGTTGTTCTTGTTCGCTGACATGCTCTTTTAAAATATCTAAATACCCAATGATGATACCGAGCTGGTTATTAAAATCATGAGCAATGCCACCAGATAATTGTCCGATGGCATCCATTTTTTGAGAGCGGCGTAATATTTCTTCCATAGCAATACGATCAGTGATATCTGTGGAAATACCACACACAGCGTAAATGCTTTCATCGTTATTAACTAAAGGAAATCTAACAGAAATATAACTGCGCTCACCATCTTGTAGTGCAACGGTTTCTTCAGATTCTAGTGCATGGCCTGCATCAATCACGGCTTTGTCGTTAGCACTAATTGTTTTGGCTAAGCCATGGGGGAAAATATCGTAATCAGTTTTTCCAATAATTTCAGCGCTATTAAGGTGTAATAACGATTCAACTTTTTGATTAATAAATATATAACGACCTTCGAGATCTTTGATATAAATAGCCGCAGGCGTGAAATCCATAATACCTTGCATGTCGCGTTTATTTTTTTCAATATTATTAAGTAAATCGCCAAGTTTTGCGGATATAAATCCTAATTCGTCGGTTGATGCGGGTATGACTTGAGTTGATTTTAAATTGCCATTTGTACTTATCAATAAACTGTTTAATGGACTAAGTGATTGACTGAATCCGCGTAAAAAGAAAAGTGTGCCCACAATCGCCAGCACTTCTAAAATTATCCATATAGCAAATGTATCCCAACCAAAATAGCCTGTGCGAGTCCAAAAGTACTGCACCAGTATTGAGTCAATAAGAAATGGAATAAGTGCGCCAATTAAAAACACGCGGGTTTTTATAGTGAGCAGTGGCTGGCGTAGCCGTAAACAATTACCTAGGGCGCTACCAAATAAATCGTAGAGTTTAAAAAATATCGGCAGGCCGGGAATAATGGCAGCAATCACGGCGATCATATAAACGCGAAATATTTCTATGGGTGCTAAAGAATGAATATTATAAATTTCGCCGCTGATCATAGTGACCGTGCCACCGGCTAAATCATAGGCCATAAAAAGAACCCAGAAATGGATATAAAATGATTTTAGACGATGTTGAACAAAGTCTTCATTTTTCGGGTCTGGTTTTTCAATCCATTGGGTGACAGGTTTAATGTAAATATGAAAATAAAATAATACAAAGGCAAAAACACCTAGCATATAACCAAGAATTAAAGGTGTTAAAATAATATTTAAAATTTGCTCGCCATTATATATTTCAAAAATAGGGAAGAAAGAAAACCCAATGCCTGCCGGAACAGTCCAAGCAATAGCGACTAATATTAAAAATGAGCGATGAAATTTTCGTGCAGCTTCTTTGTTATTAATTGAATTCATTTTGTTTCTATACCAGATCGTAGAGTTTCAATATTTTTTGTATATAAAAAAGGTTCTCCCTGGCGTTTTGCTTTGCTGGCATACATAGCTATATCTGCGCAGCGCAGTATTTCATTAAAGCTTTTTCCTTGCTCAGGAAAAAGAGCGGCACCTATGCTCGCGCCAATCTGAAATTTTTTGTTATTAATAATGAACGGTTCGTGCAAAGATTTTGATATTTTGTTAGCTGTTTTTAATGCTTGCTCACTATTTACGTTGATTAAAATAACAGCGAATTCATCTCCGCCTAAGCGTGATGCCACATCAGTTTGGCGCACACAGGATTGTAAGCGTTGTGCAGATATTTTTAAAACTTCGTCGCCGGCTAAATGCCCTTGAGTGTCATTTATTTCTTTAAAGTGATCTAAGTCTATCATTAATAATGCAAATGTTTTTTGTAATTTATTTTTATTTGAAATGACTTGATTTATGTGTTGATTTAGATGCAATCGATTAGGTAATTCAGTTAGATTGTCATGCGTTGCCTGATACTTCATTGCGTTGTTTTGTTCTACTAGCTCGCGGCGCATATGTTCAAGTGTAGTGGCGAGTTTTTGTATGTCTCGTATTTTTGTTTCAACTTTTATTTCTTTTTCGTAATTTCCTTTTGAAATGTCGTATGAAGCATTGTGTAATTGTTTAATCGGATTGGTTATTATTTTTCCCATTGCCATAGTGAGTGAAAAGGTAATGATAATATAAATTAAACTTAAATAAACTCCATATCGATACGTAAGTGATATTTGCTCCAGTGTGGGTAACTCATCATAGCCGAGTAAAATTTCTCCTCTGAAATTGCCATTAGAATCATAGCGATTTATAATAATATTAAATACGCTGTCGTTGTGTTCGCCAAAAAAGAAATCCTCGTCTAACATGGCTGATGATATGTCTGTTCCCCAGCTGCGTGCTACCTGTTTTTTATCATTAAGTATTTGAGCCGATAACAAACGGCCACTAATTACGGCATCTTCAATTATTTTTTCTTGATATAGTAACGACTTTTTATTGTTGGACTCACTAAATGATGCAAGAATTAATGCGTCATTTCTGATTTGATTAATAAAGTTATTTTTTAAATTTATCTCCACAAAATAAAAGACACCTCCAAATAAAATAATCATCATTAGTAAGTGCATAATGATGGACGATAAGGTGAAGTAACCGATTAAGCTAGAGAAATATTTTTTAATCAATGCCTATCTTCCCATAAAGTTTGCACAATGCGAATTTCGGTTTGTTTTTTTGCTATGTCTTCCCACATAATACTAACTGAATTGCTGGTGTTTTTTAAGGCTTTAATTAGTTTATTATTATCTGAATATCTTTCGGGTCTGGGCCTTCCGGTGCGAAATGTTTTGGCGATGAGTAAACGCTCGTAGTTGCGTTCTGACATATAGGCTATTTTCTGTAGAAAAATTTCATATAGTAACTCATCGCTATTATTTATAAGTGGAATCAGTTGCTTGTTATTGTTAATAATGGGAATGTTTAAAAATAATTTTCTAACTTGACTATTTTGTAGTGTATTTATTTGATTGTGGTTAGCAGTAACGAGAACCAGCTTTTGATGATTGTTTTTATGGGCACTGACTGGCGATGAAATTAATATTATAATTAATAAAATAAGCTGTTTTAAAAATGGTAAATGGCGCATGAATATGCAACTCATGGAAATACCGCCGACCAGTTTAAAAGTGTGGTTGTAAATGTTTCGCCGGCAATTAGTTTTTGAGAGATTTCAAATTTAATTGCCTGATTATGTGTAATATCCCAACGAACACCACCAACTTCGGTTTCGGGTGAGTAGTTTTGCATGAGTTCAAGATAGGGGTCATTGGATGTGTCATAGGTATTTTCTAGTCGTCCAAAAATAGTCCAGTTATCTGCAAGCATATAATCGAGTTGTATATATCCGCTGCTAAAGGAACCTGTATTTTTGATATTACCTAACTGCACACTATCTGCGGTATAAAATATAGATCCATAAATATCCAAACTTTGAAATTGCCATGAAGCAAATATGCCTGCAATAGAAAGGTTAATCGTATCAACATGATTATCGTTAGCAGCTATTTCTGCTTGACTGGCAAATGCGCCTAGCTGGTTATCTGTGCCGATAGTTGGTCGGTAAATCATGCGGGCGGCAAGGTTGAGTTTATGTGTGCCTTTCGCAGGGTTAAATATTTCCCTTGCGTGCAATACTAAGCCGCTTAGATTATTGTCATCATCTGCTACCCTTAATTCCGGACTGGTTCCAGCGATAAATGCAAAATCGATGCTGCCATCAATGCTTATATTATAGGTGGTATCAAATTGAACCCCTGTGGTATGGCTGGGAAATAGGCCGCCATTGTGCTCAAATTCTACAATTTGTGGCCGACTGATTGAGGTTTGCAGGTAGGTGCCATGGTTATATTGTGCATTCCAGTAGCCTAAAATGTTATGCATTCGGCCCAACCAAGCAGTAGTTAGGGGGGTGAATTTATAGCCGATTTGTAGGCGTTCAGCTTCAAAGCTGTCTTCAGTGATAAAAATATCGACGAGCAGAAGTGTGTTTTTATAACGAGCCGTGCCAAAAAAATCGACGGTGGCAATAATATCTGATGGTGTTGAGGCGTTATTATTAACGCTTACGCCGCGTATCTCTGGAAAGATAAGTAGATCTTGGGCGCTATGTAATGTTGCGGAAAAGAAAAGACAGAGAGTGCAAAATAGCATTTTCTTCATAATTGACTAATCCTTCCATAAGGCGGTGGTTATTAGCATTTAATATACATAATTGTAGACTAGATAGATTTTAAACAGATGAATGAGCGCTGAGGTTTTTGTGGGGAAGAGGGTGAGACTGGGAGGATATTTCGGGGTATAAAAAAAGCCCCATCTGCAAAACAGAAAGGGCTTTTAAAATATGGTGCGCCTGAAGGGATTCGAACCCCTGACCGCTCGGTTCGTAGCCGAGTACTCTATCCAGCTGAGCTACAGGCGCAGATCTTCGAGGGCGTGAATTATGGGGAAAAATATCTTGTACGTCAATCGCATTTTGATAAAAATTTATACTAATTTCATAAAAGAAGAATACCTACAAAATAAAAGGCAAAATACTACACCACTTCATAAGCTTACACGTTTAGGTAATACCCTAGAAACTCTTAAATAGTGTAGAATACCGAAAAATTTAAAATGTGAACAAAAAAGAAGAAAAAGGAGTGGGAGTTGAATCAACTATCTGAAGTAAAACTGGCAATTATTGGTTTGGGGTATGTAGGATTACCTCTAGCGGTTGAGTTTGGAAAGAAAATGGATGTGCTGGGGTTTGATATTAATCAGCCTAGAGTCGCTGAACTTAAAGGTGGTACAGATAGTACGCTTGAATGCAGCAGCGAAGAACTTTCAGAGGCAACGCAATTAAGCTATTCGGCTGACGTGGAAGCATTAAAAGCATCGAATATTTATATTGTTACGGTTCCAACACCCATCGATAAAAATAAAAACCCCGATTTAACGCCGTTAATTAACGCAAGCCGTATGCTGGGTGGTGTTATTAGTAAGGGTGATATTGTTATTTTTGAGTCAACGGTTTATCCCGGTGCAACTGAAGAAGATTGTATTCCAGTTATCGAAGAGGTTTCTGGACTCACGTTTAATCAGGATTTCTTTGCGGGTTATAGCCCAGAGCGAATTAATCCCGGCGATAAAGAGCATCGCGTTACTACCATCAAAAAAGTAACCGCCGGCTCTACACCTGAAATTGCCACATTCGTGGATGAACTTTATCAGCAAATTATTGTAGCCGGTACACACAAGGCATCTTCTATTAAAGTGGCGGAAGCAGCAAAAGTAATTGAAAACACACAGCGCGATGTCAACATTGCACTTATTAATGAATTGTCACTTATCTTTAATCGCTTAGGTATTGATACAGAAGAAGTATTGATAGCGGCGGGCACTAAGTGGAATTTCTTACCCTTCCGTCCAGGGTTGGTCGGCGGCCACTGTATCGGTGTTGATCCATATTATCTCACCCACAAAGCGCAAGAAATTGGTTATAACCCAGAAATGATTTTAGCGGGTCGTCGCCTTAACGACCAAATGGGAAGCTACGTAGTTTCTGAAATTATTAAGTTAATGCTGCGTAAACGTATTCACATTAGCAACGCAAATATTTTAATGATGGGATTAACGTTTAAAGAAAACTGCCCCGATTTACGCAACACGCGGGTTACCGATATGATTGAAGAGTTTCAAGATTATGGTGCAAACATTGACGTTTATGACCCATGGGTTGATAAAGATGAAACCGTTAAAGAATATGGTATTCGTCCCATTGATAAAATGGAAGCCAATAAATACGATGCCATCGTCTTAGCGGTTTCGCATGATGAATTTGTTAAAATGGGTGCAGATGCCATTCATAAATTAGGTAAAGAAAATCACGTTTTATATGATATTAAATATATTCTTAAAACAGATGAAGTTGATGGCCGTTTATAGGCAATTATAGGAAATTATTGTGACAAAATACGAAGAGATATTAACTAAACTTAAAACCAATACTGAAACTTGGTTAGTTACAGGTGTTGCTGGGTTTATTGGCTCAAACTTATTAGAGACATTACTTAAACATAATCAAAAAGTAGTGGGACTAGATAATTTTGAAACTGGTCATCAACATAATTTAGATAAAGTTGAGGCCATTGTTGGCGCGCAAGCTTGGTCTAATTTCACTTTAGTTACGGGTGATATTAGAAAATTGAATGATTGTAAAAAAGCCTGCAGTGGCGTGCAATATGTTTTGCATCAGGCGGCATTAGGTTCGGTGCCACGCTCTGTTGAAGATCCTATTACAACAAACTCAACTAATATAGATGGTTTTTTAAACATGTTAGTTGCAGCTCGCGATGAAAATGTAAAACAGTTTGTTTATGCTGCATCCAGTTCAACTTACGGCGATCATCCAGACTTACCAAAAGAAGAGGACAAAATTGGCAACCCGCTTTCACCCTATGCGGTTACCAAACTGGTTGATGAGCTTTATGCAAAGGTTTTTGCGCGCACTTATGGTTTTAAAACCATTGGCTTAAGATATTTTAATATTTTTGGTTATCGACAAGATCCTGCCGGCGCTTATGCGGCTGTTATTCCGAAGTGGGTTGCTTCAATGCTGCACAATGAAACTGTTTTTATTAATGGTGATGGTGAAACCAGTCGTGATTTTTGTTTTATTGATAATACAGTACAGGCAAATATTTTATCAGCAATGGCAGATCACCCAGATGCAACAGACCAAGTTTATAATGTCGCATTGAATGACCGCACTTCATTAAATGAATTGTTTAATGTTATTAGAGATGAGCTAATTGAGCGTCTTCCTGATCTTAAAATACCAGATCCTGAATATAAAGATTTTCGTGCTGGAGATGTGCGTCATTCTCTTGCGGATATTTCAAAAGCCAAAAATCTTCTTGGTTATGACCCGCAATATAAAATTGGAGAAGGTTTGAAGCTATCAATGGATTGGTATATTAGCGATCTGTTGAAATAATATTCTTGCAAAAGTCTGTATGTTTTTACAATAAAACCTCTGCAGATTAATAAATAGAGACCTTTGCACCTCTATCGTGCAAAGGTCTCAAATAAAAAATATTCCAAGGAAACCTGTTAATAAAATATTTACTAGCGGGTTAATACAGTGTTGATGGATTTAAATATAAAATGTTAAGAGTTTTTAATCATTACATACCAACGTCATTAGTTTTTTTACTCATAATAGAAGTAAGCGTTTTTTATTCATCTGTATATTTAGGTGTTGAATTACGATTTATAAATGCGACTGATAAAGCAGCATCAATAGCATTACTTGAGCCTTTGAATTTAAAGGCTTTAATGTTTACGGTTTTGATGCTTTTATCAATGACGGCAATGGGGCTACATACCCGAAACGTTGTTGATGATTTTTCAGGAATGATGATACGCATCTTTTTGAGCTTTATATTAGGCTTAGGTGTTATTGTTTTAAGCTTTTATCTTTTTCCGCAGTTTTTCTTAGGTCGTGGCGCCTTTGCATTTGCCTTATTAATTTCCTTCTTTGGGGTTTTATTTACCCGTACAATTTTTCAAAAAATAGATAATAACAATTTATTTAATCGACGCTTACTGATTATGGGCGCAGGTAAAAAGGGTAAGTTGTTAGAAGACCAAAAAAAATACGCTAAGAAAAGAGGCTATCAAATAGTCGGCTTTGTTGATATTGATCAGAGCGAAATTCTTGTTGCTAAAGATAATGTTTTAGAAATTCAATCTACATTACTCGATTTATGCTTGGATAATCAAATTGATGAAGTCGTTTTGGCAATGGATGATCGCCGTGTTGGTTTTCCTTTGTCGGGATTACTTGAATGTAAAATGAAAGGCATAGTGGTTAGGGATGTATTGGATTCACTGGAAAGAATAACCGGCCATATTGAACTATCTGCTTTGCATCCTAGTGCGGTTATTTTTTCTGATGGCTTTACTAAAGCCGTATCGATTAGTTACGCCAAACGTGTTTTCGATATTCTTGCCAGTACTTTAATATTAGCTATCGCAAGCCCCATCATAATTTTAACCGCCATTGCTATTTGGTTAAGTAGTTTTGGGCGTGATCCTATTTTTTATAGGCAAATACGACTGGGATTGTGTGATGCACCTTTCGGTGTTCTTAAATTTCGTAGTATGAAAACAGATGCAGAAAAAGATGGTGCTCAATTTGCTCAGAAAAATGATTCTCGAGTAACATTAATAGGCGCATTTATTCGCAAAACGCGCATTGATGAATTGCCGCAATTAATTAATGTGTTTAAAGGTGATATGAGTTTTATTGGCCCCCGACCTGAACGGCCACAATTTGTATTAGGTTTTGAACAATCAATTCCGCATTATTCTTTACGCCATACCGTAAAGCCAGGCATTACCGGTTGGGCACAAATTTGTTATCCGTATGGTGAAACTGAAGAAGATACAAAAAATAAATTACAATATGATTTGTACTACATAAAAAATTATAGTTTATTTTTAGATATGACAATATTGTTTCAAACTGTTCAAGTGGTTTTGTTTGGTCAAGGAGCTAGATAAAAAGACTTGAAGATCAATGTTAGTTTTTTATTGTATAGGGTTTATTTTTTAAGTTTGATTTTTAATGGGTTATTCATACTTCTAACCCAGTGAGTGACTTCTCCATGGCTAAAGTGAATTTCAGATTCACCATAAAACCAGATATTGCCGTCCGTTCTGGTTGGTGGGCCTTGGGCACTTATTACATCGCTAATTGTTGACCCAATAGTGAAATAGTTGGTATTAGAGATTAAAGGTTCTGGGTGCTTTTGAGTTTTTTTAGGGATGTGCGGGAGAGCGTCTCTTATAGAGGGTTTATTAATCGTACCAGTATAATTATTGTCATTTTGTGGTGAGTCAGTATTTGAACTAGGTTGAAAAACTAGGTATAGGCTAAAGCTTGCTGTTAGTAAAATTATACTAGTGAATAGAGGGAATTTTGAAGTTTTTACGGTACTTTGTGGTATCGGCTTTTTTGGGGATTGTTGGTCTTTTTTATCGGGTTTTACAAAATGGGTTTTATAATTGATTGTGACCGTGTTATTGGTTGAGTTATCAATAACTGGTGGTAAGGTTTTGTTATCACGGTAATATTGATTGATTTGGGTGTATGCAATATTAATGGTTTTAATTTTGTTTTCAGCCGCATGTTTTTCATTTGAGCCATCTTCAAAACGATCTGGATGCCATTTTTGAATTGATGCTTTATAGGCTTTACGCAGCTCTTTCCAATCACAGCTTGGCTCGATATCCAGTATTTGGTAACAATCTTTATATGAATATGTTTTTTTCATATTTACAATTTATATTTGTCTTTAGTAAAAATAGGTAGGTGATATCATCTTAGCAATTATTTTAATTGATTCATAATGCTTAAATTAGTTCCAAACAAATAATTTTTAACATTGTGGAATTTGATAGCTTATGTAAATTGATTTGAATATTCGTAAATGTTGCAGCGGTTTTTGATATAACTAGCTTATTATTTGTAATTATTCGGGGCAATATTAAATGATGCGAATCGATTTATGTTTGTTGGGAGGAAGCTTTAAAGCACATCGGCTTGTATTAAAAATATCATCAATAATTAAACATAGTTCTATTTTAATATTTAACAGGTTTACAGGACGAAAATGATAGTAGTGTTTTACCTATAAACTGAAGTAATTTATACATAATGCTTCGAAGCATTTGATTTAATCTAAGTTATGTATAGATTTGTAGCTAAAGAGTTCGTAAAATACCCCTAATGTTTTATTAAGATTTAAAGTGCATAATATGTGGCATTCTGCATATCCTCAGCAAATCTTGTAAAGCATAACTAAATAATGGATTTATGCAGGAGAATAAAATGAATAAAGCCTTACAGGCTGTCACAATTACTGTGTTTTTGTCTTTTTTAATTACAGGTTGTGCATCAGACGCTTATATATCAGCAAATTCAAACATGCTTAAAGACAGTAATAGCCCAAAAACTGTTTCTGAATACCATATTGGTGTTGACGACACAATAAATGTAAATGTCTGGCGTAATCCCGAGTTATCGGTTGCTGTTCCAGTAAGACCAGATGGCAAAATATCTATTCCTCTTGTTGGTGATGTTCACGCTGCAGGGTATTCACCTTCGCATGTTGCCGCTTCGATTCAACGAAAGCTTAAAGACTTTGTGCGTAATCCAAATGTAACTGTAATGGTGACAGGGCTTGTTAGTAATGAGTATCTAACTCGCCTAAGGGTAACCGGTGCAGTTAATAACCAGATGTCTTTAAATTATAGACAGGGCATGACAGTTTTAGATGCAGTTTTGGCTGCTGGCAGTGTTAATGATTTTGCTTCACCCAATAACACTAAGCTCTATCGCAAAATTCAAGGAAAAACTCGGATTATAAGCATTTATCTTGGGGATATATTATATAAAGGCCAACTTGAAACGAATATAGAGCTGAGACCGGGTGATATCATTACTATTCCAGAACGTTTATTTTAATCTCAATCTGAGAATTTACTAATGCAATTGCCTATTGATACTCTTCTTAAAGCTTTATACGGTGAAGTTTTTACTCGCCGAAATACTTTCTTTGTTATCTTTGCATTGATTAGCTTATCAATGCTTGCTGTGGGCACCGTTTGGCCAAAACGATATACTTCTACTGCCATTATCATTGCAGATGATAGAAATATTTTGCAGCCCTTAATGGAAGGGACAGCTGAAGCAACACGGGTTACCAACCATGTTGCACATGCTCGTGAAATATTATTTGGTGAAAAAATAATGTCTCAAGTTATTGCTGATGCGGGTTGGTTGAAAACTAATCCATCAGAAGTTGAGCAGGAAAGAATAAAAACAACAATAAAAGGTAAGGTGAAAATTTCTGGTGTAGGCCGAAATTTAATAAAAATTCAAATTCGAGATAATGATCCAATGCGAGCCTATATTACTGCAAAGAGTATGGCTGATTTATTTATTGATGAAGGTGAAAAATCTAAAATTAATGAAAGTCAGGCTGCATTTGATTTTATTGAAAAGCAGGTAAATGAATATTTACAAAAATTAGTTTTAGTTGAAGAGAAGCTTGAAGAATTTAGATCCAATAATCCAGATGCAAGACCAGGAACAGATACAGAAGTATCTGATCGAATTCGTAGATTAACCGCTGAAATAGAACGGACTCGACTCGAGTTACGTGAAACATTTATACGCCGCGATTCTTTGCAGGAGCAATTATCAGGTGAAGCAGCAATAACGATCAGTGTGTCTAAAGAAGGTCAATATCGAGCGAAAATTGCAGCTTTACAAGCTCGATTAGAAACATTACGCCTAGATTATAAAGATACTTATCCCGATGTTGTGCGGATTAAGGATCAAATTGAAGAATTAAAAATCTCAATGAATTCTGAAATTGAACAACGTGAAGTGGCAAAACTTAATGCAAATGAAAAAGGTGCCGAATATATAGATGAAGCGATACTTTTAAATCCACTCTATCAAGAGCTACGCAGTGACGCATCGGGGACTCATACAAAAATTGTAACCCTACAGGCTAGAATTCTTGAAATGAATAAGATGTTAGAAAAAGAATATGGTCGAGCCAAGCGAATTCATGGTGGCGAGGCAGCTTTATCAAAACTAACTCGCGACTATCAAGTTAATCAAGATATCTATCAGGATTTATTGCGTAGAATGGAACGTGCACGAGTATCTAAAAGCTTAGATGAAGAGAATCAAGGCTTAACTTATAAAATTCAGGAACCAGCTAAAATTCCATTGATACCAACAGGCGTTAGATTCATGCATTTTGCTCTTGCGGGAATAGTTTTAGGATTAGCAGTGCCAACGGGGATTATTTTGTTAATGCTTCAAATGGAACCAAGAATTAGGTTCTCGCAAATTATAAGTGATGGTATGAACATACCCGTTCTAGCTGAAATCAATTCATTTTCAACCAAACTTGAATATAGAAGAATGAAAATAAATTTATTCATTCTTCTGATATGTTACCTGATAGTATTTTCTATTTATGGCTATGTAGGTTGGCTTAAAGTCACGGGGCAGTTGTAATGAGTAAAATTGAAGAAGCTTTAAAGAAAGCCAAATTGTCTTCGCAAGGTAAGGGAACGGATTTAAAAGTAATTGATCATCAAAATGACGAATCTGACTTAAAACAATTGCAGCCATTAACTCACGGGGGGGAGACGGTAAAACATCAATCTTCGTCGCGAGAAATAGCATTGATGGATCATGGTGAAATTCTTGATACCACAGAACTTTCTAATTTAAGAATAATTCATTCAACGATGGATGATCATAAAGTAGCAAACACATATAGAGACTTAAGAACAAAGTTAATTCAAAAAAGTCAGAACAAAAATTTTATCGCAATGATTACTTCGTGTGTTGAGGGAAAAGATAGTGCTATGACATCACTAAATATCTCAACCGCATTTTCATTTGACGAAAGTAAAACATCTTTACTTATAGATTGTAATTTAAATAATCCTAAACTTGATTCATTATTGAATATGGAAACCGATAAAGGATTGACCGATTATATGGAAAACGAATCCATTAAAGTCGATACCATTATGCATAAAACAGGTATTAAACGTTTAAAGATGATACCTGCAGGTATGCATCGAGAATCGGCAACGGAATATTTTACATCATTAAGAATGCGACAGCTTATGAGTGATTTGTTAGCGCGTTATTCAGATCGTTACATATTTTTAGATACACCACCAATCACAGAATCAGCTGACACAAGAATTTTAGTAGAACTTTGTGATTTTGTCATTCTCGCAATACCCTACGGGTCTTCAACCAAAGGTAAAATTATGGAAGCTGTAAAATCCATTGGAGAAGAAAAACTTTTAGGTGTTGTCTTTACTGATGTTCCTAATGTGCCTAAGTTTTCTTTTTCAAATTTTTTTAAATTCTAATATATAGCAGTAGTTTATTTCTATGTTTAGAATTACATTCGCATTTATATTCATTTTATATTCATATCAACTGCATGCAGCCAATGTTATATACAGGGCAGGTGTAATATTTGGTGTATATGATAATGTAAATTTAGCTAATAACCCAACAGAAAGCGAGCTTTCTCAAGGCTTAGATGTCGGTTTAAATGTGCTTGAAGATTCGTCTAATTTATTTGTAAATATCAATGGATATTTTAGAACATATAACTATTCAAAAAATATAGCTGCGGATAGAAACAATGGCCAATTACTGGCTGATGTAGTGTGGAGAGTAATGCCAGGGCATTTTGAATGGGTATTTAATAATAACTTTACTCAAACTGTTGTTGACCCACTGCAAGCTGATAACCCTGCGAATAGGCAGAATGCCAATGTATTATCAACTGGCCCTAACTATATTATACGATTAACACCAAGTAATAATTTACAGTTAGAGGCGCGAGCTGAAAATTATTCGTACCAGCGATATGCAGATAATAATAGAGCGACTACCGCTATTCGTTTGTTGCATAATGTAAATACCGCATTGATATTTTCCTTAAATAATGAAAGTGAAATAACACGATTTGAGAATGAGTCGGCGAGTCTTGATTTTCAAAGAAATGATATTTTTTTTGGAATGAATTATACAAAAGCTGCCAATACATTCCTATTCGAGTATGGAGTAAGCTCAGTTAAAAATGAGTCTATCCCTGATATATTATCTGATCGATATTTGTTTTCACTTACAAATAGGCGAACTCAAACATCAACGATGCAATTTATTTATGAAAATTACTTATCAAATACTGGTGATCAAGTCTTGCGCTTAAACTCAGAAGGTGCGGGAAACGAGCAGCCATTCAATGGTCGTGCTAATGACGTTTTTGTAACTGAAAACTACCGTATTCAATATAATAAAGTACTTATTAATGGTGATATGAACTTTAATGCATTTACAGGTACTAGAGTTTATGAGCGACTGAGTAATTTAGATTTTGATAGCAGTGGTTTTGGCGCTAATTTTAGGTGGTTTCTAAAACGTAATAGTAACATCATATTTAATTTAGAACGATTACAAGCAAATTACACTGACCCAGCTACTAATCGAGAAGACACAGATATAAATTATTCAATTGAGTATCGTTATGGGATAAAGCGAAATCTTAATCTTAGTCTTCAAGCGATATCACTTGAAAGAATAAGCACAGTAGAAGATAGAAACTATGAAGAACTTAGGTTTTTTGTTTCAATTAATTACTTTTCAATATAAGGGCAATTAATCATGTATATGGAATATTTTGGATTAAAAGATTATCCTTTCCGTATAACTCCAGACACAGACTATTTGTATATGAGTTTGGCGCACTCACGTGCAAAAGCTTATATGGAATATGCGATATTTAACCGAGAAGGTTTCGTTGTAATTACGGGAGAAATTGGTTCGGGTAAAACAACACTAATTAAAAAGCTACTAATGGAATTGGATGAAAATATTAAAGTAGCAAAAATATTTCAAACTCAACTCGATGAGGTTGAGTTTTTACAGGCAATACTAGTTGAATTTGGATTAAACCCATTTAGTGCCAAAAAAGTTGAACTGCTTAATATGCTTAATCAATTTTTAATTGAAAGTTATATGGATGGTAAGCAAGTTCTCTTAATTATAGATGATGCACAGAATTTAAGTAAAAGGGTGCTCGAAGAAGTGACCATGCTTTCAAGTGTTGAAACACAGAAAGAGAAAATATTACATGTCATCCTTGTCGGCCAGCCTGAACTTAACCAAAAGCTTGAATCACCAGACATGGAGCAGCTATTACAGCGCGTTAGTTTACGCTACCACGTTAGAACATTAACGCAGGAAGAAACTGCAGAATATGTAATACATAGATTAAAAATTGCGGGTATTAATGAAAAGCTTTTTATGAATGAAACTTTTTCAGGAATATATGAATATAGCGGAGGGGTTCCAAGATTAATAAATACTATTTGTGATACTGCGCTTACATGTGCGTTTGCTGATAATCATAAAATTGTTGATAAAGATGAACTCGATAGCACAATAAAAGAATTACAATGGAAAAAGTATGATGAACGCTATGCTGTTTATAATAATACTTCTCAAATTAAAACTGAAAGTTTGTACGAAGAAAGTTCACCAACTGATTCGGCGGAAAAATTACAAGATGGACGTGAACTAGTACGTAATGCCTATGATAATATTTCTTCAAGGGCATTATTGGAAATATGTAAGCAATTAAAACGTATAGCAGATAGTTTGCAAAAATAAAAATATAATTCATTTTTAGGGAGTTATTATGAGTAACCAAAAAAGGAAGCAAGATATTGTTGTATTTTCTTCTGATGACTGGGGTTGGAAAACTAGCAAGTACCAGGTTAGTAGACGCTTAGCAAATTATTCAAAAGTTTTATTTATATCATCAATAGGCTTCAGAAAAGTAAAAGCCAGTAAAGATGATTTTGGTAGAATAATTAGAAAATTGAAATCATTTTTCAACGGTGTAAAAAAAATAGATAATAATTTATTTGTAATGACACCTATCGTTATTCCAGGAAGTTCAAATAAAATAATAAGCTGGTTAAATCATTTAGCATTTAATTGGCAGCTTTTCTTTGCATTAAGATCTATCGGAATTAAAAATCCTATTCCACTTGTATTTTCTCAAAATTGGCTTTCTTACTTACGTAATATTAAAGGAGTAGATAAAAACAAGCTTGTTTATTACTGTGTAGATGAGCAGTCGGGTTTTGAGGGTGTAGATGCTAAAAAATTTATAGATGATGATATAGAGTTATCAAAGTTGGCATCGCAAGTATATTGTTCAGCTAAAACTCTTTATGAAAAAATGAGTGTGCACAATAAAAATTCAAATTATTTTCCACACGGTGTGGATTATTCTTTATTTAATAAAGCGCTTAATAAAGACATAAAAAAACCCCAAGATATGAATAAACTTAATGGCCCAGTTTTATTGTTTTTTGGGCACATATCGTATGATTGGGTAGATATTGATTTATTAATATATTTAGCTAAAGAAAAACCAGATTGGAATATTCTTTTGCTTGGACGTATATCGGTAGATGAAACATTTATAAGTGATTTTGAAAATATTCATTATATGGGTGAAAAAGAAATTGATGAATTAGCGGCTTATTGCGCTTATTCAGATGTGGGTTTAATTCCGTTTGTAAATTCGAACTTAACAATGAATTGTAATCCTTTAAAATTACCTGAATATTTGTCTGCAGGTTTACCTGTTGTTTCAACGTATATTCCAGAAGTCTGCTCTGAAAAGTATACATGTGTTGCTAACTCCCATGAGGAGTTTCTTGCCTGTTGTGACGATGCATTGCGAACTAATAATGAAGAGTTGAAGCGCATTAGATCAGATAGTATGAAATCACGCTCATGGGATTTCAAAGTTGAACAGCTATATAGCAAAATAAGCTGAGTCGTTATGCCGATTAAAATTTTACATATTATGCAATCCCTAGAAGTGGGAGGAATGGAGAACGGTGTAGTAAATATAGTAAATAATATCGATAAAAAAAACTACCCTTCTACGATTTATTGTACAAAAAAACTCGGTAGCTTAGCTAATAAATTAATCGACCCTAGCAATGTTTTTTTTAAATGTGGCGAAACTAGCTTACTTAAAACGAGCATTCGTTTGTTTGTATATTGTTTACGTCATAGGCCTGATATTCTTCATACACATGGTTGGGGAACTTTAGTGTCGGGTTTTGTAGTGTCTAAGCTGTTATTTATTAAGCTTATTCATGGTGAGCATGGTACGGTTTATTTCGATAGAAAAAAAGATATTACTCGACAAAAGTACATGCTAGCTAGAACAAATAAGAATCTTTTCGTCTCAAAAATGTTAGAAAAAAGTTTTAGCCGTACAATAACTACCTGTGTTAATAATCATGTTATTTATAATGGTGTAGATACAAATAAGTTTAAATCCATGGATGTAAATATTCGAGATTATTATTCTAATGCAGACAACTCACTGATCATCGGCATGGTTGGACGTTTAGTGCCTGTTAAAAATCATTTATGGCTTATTGAAGCACTAAGTCAATTGCTAAGTAAAAAAATTAAGCTAATGATTGTTGGGGATGGTGAATTGAAACCAAGTATAGAAAATTTAATTAATGAAAAAAATCTAACCTCAGAAATTTGCTTATATGGAGAGACGACTGAGCCAGAAGTCTTAATGAATTGTTTTGATATATTTATCCTTCCCTCATTATCTGAAGGATTATCAAATACAATTATTGAGGCGATGGCAACAGGCTTGCCTGTTATTGCAGCGGATGTCGGCGGTAATTCAGAATTAATTTCAGATGGTAAAAATGGTTTTTTATATGAATCTAATAATACAGATGAGTTTAAAGACAAGCTTAATTTGTTACTTAATGATGATGAAAGGAGAGTTGATTTTGGTCATGTTTCAAGAAAAATTGTTGATGAGAATTTTAAAATGCTATCAATGATAGAAAATTATCAAGATACATATTCTGATGTATATAAAGGCTAGCAGGTATTTAAATGTTAACAATCTTTTTTTTAAGTCTTATTACCGTATTTCTGTCTCTTGTCGCTATTTATGTATTTAAAAAAAATATACACATTTGGATACTATCTTATTTGATTAGAAATATTAAATTTTTATTTATAAAAAAATCTAATGAATCTGTGAAAGATATTATGTTTATATTTGTTGATCATTTTGAGCTTGCTGGTAAAAAAGAGCGATTAAATGCATGGATGAATGATTATCCTGCAGTAGTAAATAAATTTAATGATTGGGATGGCGTTAAGCCACAACACACATGGTTTTCTGCACTTGATTTAATTGACGAGCATGAATTATCTGAGGTTAAAAAACTAGTGGATGATGGCTTAGGTGAGGTTGAGTTACATTGGCATCATTCGCACAATCTATCTAGTGACTTTGAGAAAGATTTTATAGAAGGAATGGAAATCTTTCATAAGTACGGTTTTATGCTGCCGTATAAAGAAAATCAACATTCTTGTTTTTCTTTTATTCATGGTAATTGGTCACTTAATAATGCAAGGGGCGAGCAATTTTGTGGTATCGATAACGAAATAAAAATACTTAAAAAGCATGGTTGTTATTGTGACTTTACATTTCCAGCATTATTCTCAGAAGCTCAGCCGAAATATGTAAATCAAATTTGTTATACAGATGAAAATGTATTAGGCAAAGAATATGATACGGCACGTGAAGTTGAAGTAGGAAAAGCACAAAAAGATTCTGAATTTATGATTATGCAAGGTCCATTGGCTATAAATTATAAAGATTGGCGGCATAAATGGCATCCGACAATAGAAGACGGGGACATTAATTCAAATCTAACTCAGTCATCTAAGAAAAGAATAGATTGTTGGATTAGGCAAAATATACATGTAAAGAATAATCCAGACTGGATATTCGTAAAGGTTTTTTGTCATGGCGCACAAGACTATAAAAGCTTAACAAGTGGCTCAATGGAACAGATGTATGAATATCTTGGTGCTAAATATAATGATGGAATAAATTACCGTTTACATTATGTTACCGCTAGAGAAAGTTACAATATAATTAAAGCGGCAGAAGATGGAAATACTGGTAACCCTAATGAATTTCGTGACTATAAAATCCCTCACCCTTCAAAGAGAAAAATATAATGTGCGGGATTAATGGAATAATCTATCTAGATAATCGTACTGTTGATAAAGCTGAAATCAGCGCGATGAATAATGAAATAATTCACCGAGGGCCAGATGGTGAAGGCGTGTATCTTTCTAATAATATAGGGCTTGGGCATAGGCGCTTATCAATTATTGATATTGCACATCATTCAGATCAGCCTTTTTATTCTGAAAATAAAAATTATATTCTAGTTTTTAACGGTGAAATTTATAACTATCTTGAAATAAAAGCAGATTTAGTTTCAAAAGGCCATACTTTTAAAACTGAATCAGATACCGAGGTTTTGCTAAAAGCATATATGGAATTTGGACAAGACTGTGTGCAAATTTTAAATGGTATGTTTTCTTTTGCAGTTTACAATAAAAATGATGATAGTCTTTTTATTGCTCGTGACCGGATAGGAATTAAGCCATTATTTTATTTTCATTCAAATAATAGTTTTATTTTTTCTTCAGAAATAAAATCCATTCGAAAAATATTAAATAATCAATTATCTATAAATGACTCTATGATAGATGTATATCTTTCATCTGGATATTGTTATGGGCAGAGTACATTATTTAATGAAATTAATAAGCTTGAACCTGGGCATACTATTTCAATAGTAGATAAAAAGGTTGAAATAAAAAAATACTGGGATGTAAATTATAGTAACGAATTTACTTATTCTGAAAGCAAGTATCTAGCTGATCTTGAAGAGCTGTTAGTAGACGCAACTAAAATACACTTAAGAAGTGATGTGCCGCTAGGTGTGTTTTTAAGTGGTGGTTTAGATTCATCTGCTATTGTTTCTTTAATGAATGATTTTGATATAAAAAATATTAAAACTTTTTCAGTTGGTTGGGATTTAGGTGATGACTTTAATGAATTTAAATATTCAAGACAAGTTTCAAATAATTTTAAAACCGAACATTATGAATATATTATGAATGAAAATATATTCATGGATGCATTTGATGAGTATTTGCATTTTATGGATGAGCCGGTAACAGAGGCAGCAGCAATTTCACTTTATAAGTTGTCTGGTTTAACGCGTGAGCATGTAAAAGTTGTGTTATCTGGAGAGGGAGCCGATGAAGTATTTGGCGGTTATCCAATATATAAGTTTTTTAAGTATCTAGATATGTATAAAAAATTGCCCCGATCCATTCGATCTAGTGTAATTAACCCTATAATTTCTAAGCTAGATAGAAGACTTGAAAAATTTGCACGCTTAAGTGAACAGAATATCGAGAGTTTTTATAGCGGTATATCTTTTGGGAATCATGAAGATATTTCGGCGCTGTATACAAAAGAGTATCGTTATGAAGGTCATTATAAAAATATAATAAAAGAAATTTCAGATAAAGTTTCACAATATGATACTCAAAAGAAACTTCAATATATCGATTATAAAACATGGTTGGTTGATGATCTTTTGATTAAAGCAGATAGAATGACAATGGCAAATTCATTAGAGTTGCGAGTGCCATTGTTGGATTATCGTCTTATAGACTATGTATCAAAAACTCCCTCATCATATAGGCTTAAAAATGGCCAAACCAAGTATCTTTTTAAAAAAATAATGGAAAAATATCTTCCTAAAAATATTATTTATAGAAAAAAAATGGGATTTCCTACGCCACTTAAAAGAATGTTCGATAATAAGCTGGGCGATAAAGCTAAAAGTATATTGCTGGATGACAGCGCTATTGCTCGAAATTATTTCGATAAAAATTCTTTACTTAAAATGTTCTCTGAACATGAAAAAGGTTATAAAGATCATCACAAGTTGATATGGAAATTATTTGTTTTAGAAAGCTGGTTATCAAAAAATAGCTAAGGGTTTAATATGACTAAAAAAGGATTGCTTTCTAGTTTTTTATTTAAAAATCAAGTTTTTAATAAAATTCTAAAATGCAGAAACCAAACTAATGTTCATATTCTAGCGTACCACAGAATATGTGAAAAAGAGCCAGATAATTATATTTTTAATTCTGAGTTATTTAGTGCGACAGTTCGCGATTTTGATGAGCAGATGCGTTATGTTTCAGAAAATTTTAATGTAATAAATTTTAGTCAATTAGATGATTATTCTAAAAATGAGAAATATGATAAAAATCTTCTCATCATTACTTTTGATGATGGTTATTATGATAACTATTCACTAGCAATGCCAATTTTAGATAAATATGAATTACCGGCAACTGTTTTTTTGGCGACTAAAAATATTGATACAGGTGAATTATTTTGGTTCGATTCTGTTGCTGCTTTTTTTAAAACTTATTCATCAGATCGGATCGATCTTGAGTCTATAGGTAAGGTCTTAAATTTAAAAGAGCTGGGTCGCGAAAATGCCTTTAAAAAGGTAGGAAAAATCCTTAAAGATTCAAGTGAATCAATTAGATCTGATTTATTAGTAGAAATTTATGATAAATTTAATTTTCAGGTGAGTGATAAAGATTATGCAACAGCTTGTCCTCTATCGTGGAAAAATGTTATTGAAATGAATAATAATAATATTGATTTTGGTGGGCATACTAAATCTCATTGCTTTTTAAATAGAATCGACGATGATATGTTTAATAGTGAAATTTCAGGCTCAATGAAAATGATAGAAAATAGATTAGGAAAGTATCCTGATTCATTTTGTTATCCAGCTGGCGTTACAAATCAAAAAATTAAACAGTATTTAGAAGAGAATAATATTACTTATGGAGTAGGTTATAGGCATGGTCTAAATGTACGGAATCAAATAGATCGTTATGATTTATTTAGGGAGCATGTTGAATTGGATGTTAATTTAAGTTTATTTAAAGCTAATTTAATGCTACCTGAAATATTTATGCGTTGACATAGGCCTGATTTTGAAAACTGGTAAAAAAGCATTATTAACTTCTATAAGTAAATCTTTTAAGCACGTGAGTGTTTTTTTACTAAGTATTTTGCTTGCACGATATTTGACATTAGATACTTATGGTTCATATCTGCAAGTTATGTTGATAGCAAATACTGCAATTTATTTTTCATTATTTGGTGTGCCTTCAAGCATTTATTTCTTTATGCAGAAGGTTTCAGATAAACAGAAGTTTCTCAAAAGAACCATATTTATAATTCATGCATTAGCTATTGTCGCATCTATTTTAGTCGTTATTTTTTCGGAAAACATATCTCAGTTTTTTAATAATCGTGATCTCTTGGATATTGCATTTTTATGTGCATTTTTTGTACTATTCCAAATTCCTATTAAACTCTTTGAACCCATAATGATATCGACAGATAATATTATGGGCTTTGTCAAAATAAACTTATTTTTTAATATCTTATTTTTCTTTGTTATTGCTATTCCATTAGTATTATATTCTGATGTTATGTATATTTATTACTCTATGCTCGGTTTCTTTGGGCTTCAATATCTAGTTATATACATATCCATATCTAGAGAATATTTCAAAATAAATAATTCCAAATCTGTTGATACTGCAACAGATTGCAGTCTATCTACTCAGCTTAAATACTCTTTACCTATTGGTGTTTCAGGTGCAATTTCAGAGATTAGTCGAATTGTTGATAAAATAATTGTAAGTAATTATTTTACACCAGCTGAATTAGCCATTTATGCACGAGGTGCTATGGAAATCCCCATGCTGAATGTAGTAATAAATTCATTGGGTAATATATTGATGCCAAAATTCGTATCATCTTATGAGAGCAATAATATTGATGATATATTAACTTATTGGCATAGATCCACCATTATAATTGCATTTATAGTATACCCCTTAATGGTATTAATGATTGCTATTGGGGATATTCTTATCCCCATGTTATTCACAGATAAATTTAATGATAGTATTGTTATTTTTCAAATTTATACATGCGCTCTTATATTTAGAATTACAACATACGATTCAATAATTAGAGCAATAGGAAAAACTGGAGTATTGCTAAGGATTACAATTATATCCATATTTTTTAATATAGTTTTAACGATATTGTTTGTTGAAAATTTTGGAATTTATGGTGTACCAATAGCTACTTTAATTACTGTTTTGGTGGTTAGAATAGAAATGCTACGTGTCATTAAGGATATGCTGGATATTAGTTTTTCTGAAGTATTCCCTTGGAGAAAATTATTTAAAATTCTAGTGGTTTCAACTTTGCCTCTTGTTCTTGTTATTCCATTCAAAGATATCGATCAAACGTATTTTGTGAAGTTTATGATATTTTCTTCTGTTTATGGAGTAGGTTATTTGATTCTTTCCAGAATGTTTGCGCTCTTAGGTGAGGGTGAAATAAAGGCATTAGGCAGTATCTTGCCAAAAAAATATTTAAAATTGTTGGTTAAATAATTATGCTTGAAAATGTAAGGTCAGCCGCTAACAAGTTTTTTTCAGAATTTTATGAAAGTAAATATGTATTTGAAATTATCCCAATTAAGGGGTATTTAACTACCAATGTTTATAAAATAGATGTTCAAGTGAATGGTTCAAAGATGTCTTTTTTTGTAAAAGAGAGTTCTGATTTAAATAATGACAAATTTAATGGGTTTATTAAAAATGAATATCTGAATACAAAACACGTATCAGATGAGTTTGTCATTAATGAGGAGCTTAAAACAGTTATTCCAATTAAATATTATGACGACCATAATTTGTTTTTTATGAATGCAATTAAAGGTCAACGCTTAGATGTAGTGATGAAAAATTTAGTTTATTTTAAGAAAAATAAAAAATTTATACATGTTATCAATCTTTGTCGGCAATGGCTGTTTAAATTTCATGCTATCGATTCGATAGATAATTATGAAGCGAAAACATTTAAGAAATCTGAAATTAATAAATTAGAATTTATTAAGAATAGGTCACTTAAAAATATTGAAAAAGAAAACTATGCAGAATTATTACTAATGTATGAAAAAGCCAGTGATTTATTGGAGTCGCTGGAGGTTTCTGTATGTGATTTTTCTTATAAGCATAATGATTATGCGCCTTGGAACATAATGTTTGATGGTGAAAAAATTACTGTATATGATTTTGCAGATATTAAAATTGATTATAAATACTATGATTTGATGTATTTCATTCACTCGATAGAAAAATTATTTCGATACTACCCCTTTAAAAATAGCGTTATTTCGACAGTGAAATCTGAAATGACGAAAGGATTAGATATTAAAGAAGATGTTCTTAAATATTATAGTATGTATTTTTATTTGCAAGATATTGAGCTTTATCTTAGAAAAATGAAAGTAAATGGTATAAAAAAATATGCCTTTAGGCTTTTATATAAATTGATTATTTTAAAACTTAAGAAGTTGTAGTTTAATAATATTTATATGGGCTCACTGTTATGCCGTTAACTTAAACAGCACCGTCATTCCAGAATGCTTGTGTCGGGAATTCAGTGACTTTATAGCGCTTAAGATCACTGCATCTGCGCCCCATTGAAATTAATATGGGCATTCGAGATGATGATTTCTTTTGTTTTTTATGCTCGTTACATTTTGAAATGAATATAAGTTGTTATATCAAGCATCTTTTGTATTTTTTAAAAGTTAAGGGGGTACCAGTGATATGGGCTATGTGTATTTGCTTGTCTTTTATCTAAAAAATAGATCATTAAATATGAATTGCTACGTTTTGATAAGTTGCACATATTACCTTTTATAATAAATAATATCAGGGCAATTAGGCTATGGATTTATATGAACACATTAATCGTAATATAATTTATCCGTTATATTATTCACGTCACAATGATCCTAGATTAAAGCAAATTGTTAAGCTGGAAAAAAATCAGTTTTTAAGTCGGGATGAAGTTCTGGCGCTTAGTTTTAATAAATTTATAGATTTATTGAAATATGCGTATGAGCATACAATATACTACAAAGAGGTATTGGATCAGTTAAAAAAAACACCTGATGACTTTAAGTGCTTTGCAGATTTAAAAAAATTACCGATTCTTACTAAGGAAATTTTAAAATATCGGTGTGATGATTTGATTTCTGATGAATTTGATAAAGCAGATTTGATTGCAGATTCCTCGGGAGGCTCCACAGGTAAACCAACTATTTTTTATAAAGATATGTTTCGAAATAATATACGTCGAGCTGATCAGATTAGACACGATAGATGGTCAGGATGGGATATAGGTAAAAAATATGCTCTTTTATGGGGGGCGCCCAAAGATAATAATCATTACCATAATTTTAAAGAGAAACTTTATTTTCGTTATATTGAAAGAAACATTATTCTTGATGCATTTGATGTGTCTGATGAAGGCTTCTTTGATTTTACTCAGCAGCTAGAAAAGTATAAGCCTAGTATGATTCTTGGCTATGCAAATTTATTATATAGATATGCTAAATATTTAAATACAAATAATACTGCTCATAAAATAAGGCCAAAAGGAATTGTGTCTTCTGCTGAAACACTAACCGAAGAAATGCGTTCTGAAATTGAGAAGGCATTTCATTGCGGTGTATTTAATCGATATGGTTCTAGAGAGGTTGGTCTTATCGCATCTGAATGTGATCAACATAGGGGGCTGCATATTAATATTGATAATATTTATTTGGAATTAAGTACGCATGATAATAATGCGGTTAAGATTGGTGATGAAGGTAATATTTTAGTTACTGATTATTATAATAAAGTTATGCCTCTAATTAGATATGAGCTTGGTGATGTGGGAGTTTTATCTGATATAGAATGCAAGTGTGGCCGAGGATTGCCCATTCTTGAAAAGGTTGTCGGTCGCAAGAGTGATTTTTTTGTAACTAAGTCTGGTAAATTGATTCATGGTGAATACTTTACGCATCTGTTTTACGGTGTGTCGGGTATTGAACAGTTTCAAATAATACAGGAAAATTTGGACGAAATTACGATAAACTATACGACTAATAATGAAGTCGATATTTCAGAAATAGTCGCTTCTGTTAAAGAAAAAATGGAAGGTTGTGTTGATGTTAGCGTTAATCAATTAGATAAAATTATGCCTTCTGCATCAGGTAAATATTTATTTACTAAATCGAATGTGTCTTTATGAAAACTAAACAATCATTGCTGGTTTTCACTAATTTGTTTCCTAATCCTAAGGCGAAAAATAAAGGTATTTTTATTAAACAGCTTACCGATTCATTAGTTGATTATTATGATGTTACAGTTGTTTCACCTGTAGCAATGAATCCAATATCTTTACTATTAAGTCTAATTTCTAAATCTACATATTTGGGCCGTAAAGTTGAAAAAGATAATTATTCTGTATTTTATCCACGCTATTTAATAATACCTAAAATTTTTAGAAGCCTGCATTGGTTAAGTATTTTTATAAGTACATATTCTTTGGTTAAATCATTGAATAATTCAAAAAAAATAGATGTCATTAGTGCTCATTGGATTTACCCAGATGCTTCTGCTGCCGTTCTTATTGGAAAAATGCTTAAAATAAAAGTATCAGTGCATGCACTTGGCTGTGATATTAATGACTACATCAATTATTATATTAGAAAGAAAATCATTAGGAAAACCTTAGAAAATGCAGATCTCATTGTTACTAAAAGCCAAGCTCTAAAAGATGTAATACAAAATGAATTTAAAAACGTAAAAAATATCAAAGTTATTCTAAATGGAATAGATAAAGAACTGTTTAAACCCATGCCTAAACAACAGGCAAGAAATGAGCTGGGAATTGGCTCATCACAAAAAAATCTTATATTCGTTGGCAATTTTCAAATTGAGAAAGGACTTGATTATTTGTTAGATGCTATGTCGTTGGTGCTTAAAAATATTAACGATGTGCATTTATATGTTGTTGGTGATGGCCCGCTTAAATCGAGTGTGATTCGTAAAATTAATGCTTTAAAACTGGCTGATAATGTTCATCTTATGGGAGCGGTTAGCCATGATAAGTTGCCTGTGTATTTTTCCGCTGCAGATTTTTTGTGTTTACCCAGTTTGCGTGAGGGATGCCCTAATGTTGTACTAGAAGCTTTATCTTGTGGCACACGTATTATTGCGAGTGATGTTGGCGCTGTTCCTGATATTTTAACATCTGAGAGTTTAGGTTTTATTCATCCACCACAAGATATTAATGCGATGGCATTAACTATATGCAAGGCTTTAAATTCTGAAAATATCAGTTTCGATTTTGATTGGTATACTTGGAAAGAAAATACTCAGTTAATCCATCAAGCTTTTAATGAAATATAAATTATTTAACGATGAAAAATAACATAGATAAAAAAATATTGAGCAAAGCCATTGAATATATTTCAACTAATGAAAATATTGAAGCCAACGATATTATTATTCAATGTATATATAGTGACGATAGAGAAGTGTATCGCTTGGCTACACCTCAGAATAACTATATTTATAAAACAACAGGATCAGCTAGCAAGAGTTTGGATGAGTTTAAAATTGAATTTGATTTAATTAAAACTATATGGGATGAATCTGGTGGGAATTTAAATATTCCAGAACCCTTTTTTCTTAATGGATCTGATGGATTTTTAATGTCTGAATGCCGAGGAATAGAATTAAAAAAACTTTATTTTGAATCTATTTTCAAGTTTTGGAAAAGAAAAGATATATTATTGCATATTAATAACTCGGCAAAGTGGTTAGCTAATTTTCATCAAATATCTTCATCAATTCAAGATTACAATCAATATCTTGGTGTAAGGCGAAATAATTTACAAAGAATGGCAAGTGTTATTCGTTCTAAATGTAAGCATAAAAATGCACTTGAGGTTTTTGATAAAATTGAACCGCTTTTTGAATTAAAAAGCTCATTAAGTAAGGTGCCGATTGGCCGTTTACATGGTAATTTTGCATTAAGAAATATTATTGCTGATACTCAATCCGTAAGCCTAATTGATTTTGAAGATAGCAGAATAGATTGTATTTTTTATGATGTTGCTATGTTTGTTGTGGAATTATTGAACAAAAATTTATTTCAGGTTAATAAAAAATTTAACTCTGATTTGATTGATGTTTTTTTAAAGCAATATAATGAGGAAGTTTCTATTGATGCTGAAATATTGCATTCATACTTATTGTATCATTCTGTTTGGTCATTTTATGAAATTGTAAATAGAAGTAAACCCACATCGTTTTTGAAGAAAATAATTTTAAACTATCGATTATTGCATGCGGTTAACGTTATGAAAGTTTGCCTTAAATCTGACTTCATATTGAAAAATGGTATTACGGCCTAGCTATATAAAACGAGTAATATAAAATTTTTATTAATTATTAGTCATAGTTAACATTTATTAGCTTTTACCATAAATGCTTTAAAAGTGAGACGCATATAGCAAATCAATAAAATTAAATAACTAATTACTGAAAATGAAAAATATAACTTTATAATATATGCATATTTTCTGTATTTACGGTTCTAATGTCATGATTAAACTTCGCTCAATCTATCGTTTTACATCCATTGTTATTACTTTAACTTCATTTCTTATTATTGCCGGTTGTGAGGGCAGTACTACTTCAATCCCAGAAGATAGTGTAAGCACTACTAGCCACAATACGGGCGTTAACACTGGTGGTGGAAATACTGAAGGTGGAGATACTGGGGGCGATAACGCTGGTGGTGGAGATACTGGAGGCGGTAACGCTGGAGGTGGAGATACTGGCGGCGATAACGCTGGTGGTGGAGATACTGGAGGCAATAATGTTGGCGGCGGTACTGGAGGTAATAATATAGGTACCGGCGGTCTTGCGATTCAGAATATGGGAATGGTTGAAGTGCCTTTTGGTAGCACATTCGTTTACACACCTACTATCACGGGAGATGTTTCTTTATGCCGTAAAGATCTTGGCCATGATGACGTTATTGTTGACCCAGAAACCGGTAAAATTACTTGGAATACAAATAACCTAACCTATGGTCGTGGATTTTATATTCGGATTAAATGCAGTAATTTTGATGGTGAAGTTTATGCATCAATGATTGTGCATGTTGATAGGTCTGGTACTAGTCGTTTGCGTATAGCGGGTGAAAATGGTGTTTCACCCTACATTGGGGTTGCTGGTCGCTCTATGAATAGCGGAGATACCATTGTTTTTCCTGATGGGGTTTATCCTGTCTCAGTGACGAGAGATTCAAGTTATGAAAATGCCTTTAAAGAAGGAAATGCAAATCAGCCTGTTGATGGCAGTAATACTCAATTTAGTACATTAATGGCCCGTACACCGGGTGGTGTGGTTATTTCAGGAGCAGCCCAAAATGGTATTCCAAAACAAAAAAATGCGATTCAAATTACCTCAGCTAATAATCTAGCGCTTGCTGGCTTTGTTATCAAAGACGTTTTGCGTGAATCGTTAGCCGTAGCACTAAGTAGTAATTCACGTATATTAGTTGATTTTGTTGGTGCCGCTGGAGCAGGCACTAATAACGTTTCTTGTACTAATTTTCTTGAATCAGGTAATGGTTGGTGTTCTATGGCCGGTATGAGAATAGGGGGAGGTCAACCCGTATTTCAAAACAGCTACGATTGGGGGCACAATCGTTACGGTATTATGACGCGTGATACCACGGGCTCAATTACACGCCGTTCCTTTGTGCGCTTAGATGAGCATCGCGGTGATCAACCTTATGGCGGCTTTAGCAATTATTGTGATAGCGCGCATCGATCACAAGATAATACGGTTTTTGACTCTTTAGCCATTACCGCACCACATTATAAAAATTACGCGGGATTAGAAGCCTATCCTGCGACAGGCTGTCAAAACGATTCTGCAAACCTATATACAGAAGGTTTGCTGGCTATCAATAATAAACTATCACTATCATTAATGGATCAGCGCGCTGGCCCCGTTCACCAATGGGACTACATTGTTTCGTATGATAATGAAGGCACTTTCACACCACATGTGAGTGGAGAAACCCCCGGAACTGCTCCCGAAGCACCACATGGCAATACTGCAAACTGGCTATTACAAGCTAAAAAAGCAACGAGTGTATCTAACTCTGTGTTTGGAAAATCAAGAGGTTATGAAGGAGGCACCAATGGCAGCGCCTTTGATACGGGAAATGTTACGTTAGAAGGTAGCGTTGTGTTATTTGATATTCCTGGGGTTACTGCTCAAAATTCACCACCACGTTATTTACCTGAGTCTTTATTATATTACCGTGGTAAGTCGGGTACTTTTTTTGGTGATGCGGGTTATAACCAAGTTACCACAACGCGGCGTTATCCTATCCCCGGTGAAGATATAATGTCTCTAAATATGCGCAGTTTTAGCAATCCCAATGCCCTAATTGTGGGCGGCGGCACTATGGCTATTTCGGGTAATCGAGGTGCAACCGCGCAGGGTGAATCAATGTCTGAGTATTTTTGGGGCTACATCGATGATCTAGTTCCACCTTTAGCGGTTAGAGCAAAAATAAAAGGTTCGGTACATCGTGTTGCATGGGAGCGATTAACGGGTTCACGTCGTAATTTAGTTACCGGATGGAAGGTAATTTGTGTATCAAATAATAATACTGAACTGGCTTCATTGAGTGCTAATCAATTAGTTTATACAGATGCCACCCAATGTGCCGATTATGGCGTAAGGGCCGTTTATGCTGCAGGTGAAAGTGGCATTGCTTATATTGAAACCGCTCAACTTTATAACTAGATTTTCTACTAGTAATAAATTAATAGCCAAAATTCAATACGCTTGAATTTTGACTATTGTCATTTTTAAACTTACTAAACGAATCAGATAAAAAGACTCCCTCTAATGAACTTGTAAGTGCGAATAAATTTGCACCTATAGTAATACTGTCTCGCTTGGGTATTCTTTATTTCTATTTCAGTAATAATATCCGTTTGAACTGATTAATATTTTACAAATGAGCGATCAAGGTGAGGGATATGCCGACTATATTCTTATTATTTTAGTCGGCTACGTTTTCGCTTTTTGTGTGTGAATAAATACTTTTTTAAATCAATTCAACTCTGTGCTTTTTGTATCAATAATAGCTAATTACTTGTAATTGTTAATTCTGCTACTAGAAACTCTCTAATCTATTTTTAAAAATTACCGCAACTGCATTTCACCTTGCTCAATTAGTGCTGCACCTGTTGCTAAATGAATAAATGGGCGGTATGAATGATAATCTTGTATATAATTATTTCGGTACATAATCTGCCTGTGTATCCATAAAATACCGGGGGCGCTAGAGCTGAAATTATTATCTTCCTGCCAAATCCAAGTCCAGTCATTCCAGTCATTCGGTATTTTGTTTACTGTTTGAAGAGAGATTGGAGAGGTATCAACAAAGTCGTTTCCAGCATGTGTATTGTTTTCGATGCATCTTTTAGCCAGCTCGTAATAGGGTGCCCTGTTTTTACTATAACTATCGGCAATTTCTGCTGCATAAGTGAGTGAATTAAAGTGATAAAAGGCAGAGCCGGCATTCCCATTTACGCCAAGCCCCCAGTCATCACCATTACCTGACGGGTTTTTAGGGTCACCGTTAGTTAAAACATTAGCGGCATCAAAAATCAAATTTGCAGCATCACTACTGCCTGTTCTTTCGTGGTGATAAAGCAACCCTGGGGCAACGCGAACAAAGTATTCGAAGGCATCCTGATAAAGTGTTTTGTTAGTGCGAGCGCCCTGTGTTCTATCGTGTATACCGTCATCATTTGCTCTATCAATAAGCCTTGTTTGTACTGCATTGTAACCATTATTATTAGGGTCAGATTTTAGGTAATTCATAAAATAGGTGGTTTTATTAATAAATTCTGCCGCGATTGTGGGCCGATCAAAAAACACAGCCGCCGCTCTATCAACAACATCCAAGCCATTTCTTAAAGCCGTTCTGGGTAAACTTTGCCGAGTTATAAATTGTGCCTGCTCATAAAGCACATCTTTTGCACGTTGGTCGCCGGTTAAGTAATAATAAGTTTCTATACCACCTACGTGGCTGTAGTCTGGGTTGCCCGCATATCCAGACCAAGGCTGCACACCGTGTCGATGTACAGAGCCAACTGAGCTAAGCATATTTCTGCCATCGATCTCCGTACCACTTTGTGCTGATGATGTACCAAAGTGGACCGTTTGCAAATCTAGTGTATGTCTTGCAAGCGCTTCCGCATCGATAAAAGTTTGCTGAGAGGGCTTTCTTAAATATTGCACCCATAACTGGTTGGATGGTTCTCCCGAATTACCCGACCAGCCATAACGTCCTCTTCCGGTAAAGATAAAACCAGAGCCATTTTTCCCTAAAAATTCACCTCGAATATCGCCATAATTTTCAATGCCAAACCAGTCGAATTTTTTGCGTTGAGCAACACGCATAAAATCACGGGTCACTTGTAAAAATTTATCAATTCTATAATGGCCTTCAGATGTATTTTCATTTGCCTCAAAAGCAAATGAACCTACGCCCATTACTTTTGCATCCGAATACCATTGAGCGGGTGCCACCAGCATGAGGGGGCCAATATCAACTGTACGGGCAATATCTTGAATTGAGCTTAAATCTAAATTACCGGATGCAAAAGAAATAACATAATCATTACTGGTGCTTATTCCTTGTGCGCCACGTAAAAAATAATGATTTGGAAAGCGAGTTGTTTCAAAGGCTTTGGTCGCAATTTGATTTGCAGGAAAAGAAGAGCTGCTCGTTTCGCTAGAATCGGGTGTGTACTTGGTTAAATTCCAAGGTGATGTAGAGTCTGGATAAAGTTGAACTTCTAAGCCATCAGCAGTAGCAACCAAGGCTTTAGGAAAATGCTCAGCCATATCGCGTAAAATAATACTCATATTAATATTGTTTTTACTTCTTCCTATATAGCCAAGTGCTTGCCCCGAAATATTATTGTTATTAATTTGATAATTGCGATAGCTAAGGTGGCGAACTTCACCAAGCCCAGATGCTGGTGTAGTGCCTTCAATTAATGTGGATGCACCACTGGAATTCATTGGTAACTTAAGGCCAAAGTTTTTAATCTGCTGAGTTTTATCACCGCTGTAAACCATGCTGTGGGATACTTTTATTGCGCTTTCACCTTTATAAAAATGTAAGCGAACAATAAAACTGGAAAATCCCATTCCGGTATTATCTAAATGGGTCCCGGAAATTCTGATAATTGAATGCAGTGGTGCATCATCTTCTACAACAACTTCAAGATTCCAAGGGTCGTATAAATTAAAGTTTGAACTCCCCGAGCTGTTTACAGTGTCCATAAAATTTTTAATTCGGTCAGTAGGCAAAGGTGTTGAGCTAGATTGTAAGCGGCCACCAAAATAATTAACTGTGCTGCTATCAGTGCTATCAAAAACCGAAATAAAAGCACCGCGATCTGTTGTTGGAATGGTGGGCGCATCAATGACTAGCTGATTGTTAACCCAAGCTCTGTGAATGATACCGCCGTAGAGTTTTGGAATTTCAACTCTTAATGATCCTGTATCAACGGTAATAAAATCATTAGATTGTTGTATGTTTATACTGTTCGCAATAGGGGTAACATTCGTTACTTTTTTTAAAGAAAGAGTTTTTATTTCATTTGCTGATAATGCTAAAGCGGTGTCGACAAGTAACCACCGAATGCTGCCATCATTCCATTTTGAAAGTATTTTTACTTGAGTGGGAAGAGGTAAACCATTAGAAAATAATTCAACTTTATCTGATGTTAATAACAAACCTTTAGGAAAGGGAACGCCTGAACTTATTTTGGTAAAAGGCTGAGCTGTACCGGATGGTTCGGTAACTTGCAAATTAACTAAGTTGGGGTCGTTATTAATTGTTGAGCTAGTAATAATAACTGAATCAGTTGTGCTGTTTAATATGCCATCACTAACCGTTAAACTAATAGTATAAGAACCGTCAATATCCGCTATAAAGGTAGGCTGACTATTGCTTACGGAACTTAGCACAGCATTACTGCCAGCGGGTTTTGTTAGTACCCATAAATACATTAAATCACTACTGTTAGTTTTATCATCATTGCTATTTGTGCCGTTTAAAATAACGCTTGAACCCGTTGAAATACTTTGGTCAATACCTGCATTTGCTACGGGTGCGCTATTGATGGGTGCGCCAGTAGTAGGCGGTTGAGTGTTTATGTTATTTGGCTCTTTATTAGTAGAACCACTGCAGCCGGTTAAAAAAATGACAAACATTAAGCTGAATAAATAAGTTGATTTTTTTGAAGAGATTGAAAACAAAATAAACCTAAGAAGTATGTTTGATAAATACTTCATATTATATCTCTCAATTTGAGGTGTTATAGATAGTGTAGTTATTGGGTTCGCCAACGATATAAATGTTTAAGTTGTCATCCAGAGTGATTCCTTCTGGTTGTTTTCTTTTGGGTAATTGTAAAACCCCATAAACGGTGCCGTCTAAATCTATATCCATAATTCTGTAATCAATGTCGCTTAAAATTAAAAGTCTTCCGGTTGCTTTGTTAAAGACAATAGCAGATAAATCTTGTGTAATTCGAGGATAAGGTGTTTGTTGAATATCAAATGGAAATGAAGGTTTAACGGTTACATTATTTTTATGGTTAGGCCGCACAAAGCTGTATAATTTTCTAGGCCGTTGTTCTTTAACGATGTAAAAAGTTTGCGTGGTAATGTCAAAAGCAACGCCTTCTGCGCCTGAATTTCCTTTGTATGTATCGAAAGTGATTTCTTGAAAATCGATAGAATTAAGAGTTTTTGCGTCAGCTGAAATAGTGCCAATGTAGAGTTTTGAATGCTCATTAACAATGGCAAATTCATTATTGCCTAAATAAACAATATCTTCTGAATCGCCAAAACCTTTTGTTTTAATTTTTCGTATTAATTTAAAAGTTGAATCAACTTCCAAAATAAAACCGAAACCATTATCTATTAAAAAGAAGGTGTTGCTATCGTTTACATAAGTGATGCCTGACAAGTCATCGGGAATATAATCTAATGTTTTAAATGCCGTTTTTAATTTATATGCGCCTATACTTCCACAACTTAATTGAAAGTTGCAAAAGCTATTGCCTTTAGGTTTTTTTTGTTTATGTTTTCTAGATGTTTTTTTCGCGACATTTGGTTTTATGGGTTTAATTGAACTTGTGTCTTTATTAAATATTAAGCTTGGATTTAAAGATAAATCAGAACTGCCAATGGATGAGTTATGAATTTCAATTGCCAGTACATTATTATTAATTTTAATTAAATGCTTAAATTCTGAAAGATTAATAGAAGCAATACCGCGAGCTTCATGGCTTCTGTTTGCCGTTGTTAAATGGGTTACTTCACCAAGCGGCATATTTACTCTAGCTATTTCGTGGCCATTTAAATAGGCAATAAATCCATCATCATAATAAATATCTAACAGCATTGTATCTATAGGGTAGTCGCCGCTATAGTTAAATTTTTTGCGCACATAAAGAGCAGGGTAGTGTTTCATCATGTCGTTTATAACCGTCATGTCGTCACCATCGCCATACCCAAAGCCCGCTTTACCGGTTAGCCAACTACTGTCATCATAATTGAGTTTATACCAATTTTTATGAGCTGCTACATCGCCTTTTTTATATTGCCATTCATCATTTAATTTAATAATGACGATTGGTTTCTTCTCAGCAATAATGGTTTCATTAGCGCTTACTTTTGATTGTAAAAGAGCTGTTTTTACGGCTGGAGTAACAGACTTAATGTGAGTTTCATTTTTTAGGTTACTGCAAGATGATAAAGCAAATAGAAGTAATAAAGCCAAAGTTGAAACCAGTATCTTTGAAGTTAAAGATACCGGCAATGTTTTAAGTTTAATTATAGTGTGCATGTACCTGATTTATTAAGGCGCGATAGCATAGGTTCTTTGAAAGTTAGCTTCGCTGGTTATTTGAAGGTTGTAATTATTGTCGAGTGTTATTCCTTCGGGTTGGGGTTCATCAGCTAATTGCAAAACACCTAAAATGTTGCCGCTAATATCAACATCTATCACTACATCACTTACATCGCTGAGGATGAGTAATGTATCAGTTCTTGGGTCAAATACAATAGCTGACAAATCTTCTGCCATGGTTAGCACATCTTCAGCGCTGAAGGGAATATTGGGTGTAATCGTTTGATTGCCAGGGCCAGGGCGTGGAAAGCTATAAATTGCTTTTGAAAATGCCTCTTTTACAATATAAAAAGTTTGTGTTGCCTTATCAAATGCGACGCCTTCAGCCCCATAGTTACCTCGATATGAGCCAAAAGTGATGGTTTGTACATTGGCGGTATCGTTTGTATTTAAGCTTGTTGTATTTGAAAATATATTCACAATAAATAATTGTGAATTTTCGTTAACAATGGCAAATTCATTATTCCCCATAGAAACAATGTCTTCGGAATCACCAAAACCATTTATGGTAATGGTTCTAATTAAGTTAAAACTGGCATCGACTTCCCAAATACGCCCACCATTATTTTGAATAAGAAAATAGGTGCCTGATTCTGAAACATAGGTAATACCCGATAAATCATTACCAATAAAGCTTAATGTGTTTAATGAGCCTACATTTGTATAATTACTTAGCGAGCCGCTAGTGGTGCCGGGTGTACTGCCACCTCCACCGGAGCCGCCACCATTTTCTCCGCCGGAACCACCACCAGAGCCGCCACCAACAGGTGGCTCGTTTTCATTAAAATATAAGCTGGTAATTAGGCTTAAATCTGAGCTGTTAAGGCTTTGATTGTGTACTTCAATTGCAATTACATTTGTGCCCTCTACGAGGTCATCAATAGAGGCATTAATGTTATAGAGTGCTGCAACTCCAGCTTCTCGAGTGGTGTTTGCGGTAGTATTGTAATTTACAATTCCAGCGGGCATTGATTCAGATCGTGCAATTTCAACACCATTTAAGTAAGCAATAAAACCATCATCATAATCCACGCTAAGAGTCATGCTGTTTATTGCTGTTGCACTGCTATGGGTAAATGTTTTTCTTGTGTATACGGCAGTATAATTACCAGCCATATCACTCAATACTGTGTTGTCATCACCATCTTGGTAACCAAAGCCACTGTTTCCAGTTGCCCAATTAGAATCATCAAAACTTGCTAATTTCCAGTTAATGTTTGGATTTTGTATTCCCTTGAAGTATGCCCATTGTTGGCCTGCTGTAATGCTGTTTTGTGTTGAGCTAGAGGGTGCTTGAGTATTGTGCCCTGTAGATGGTGTTGGCGTAGTTGGTGTTGGTGCTGGCGTAGTTGGTGTTGGTGTCGTCAAGTTTGTATCGGTTTCACTAGTACCCGAACATGCGCTAAGCATTGTAGTGACAAATAGTGCAGATATTAAGCTGTTTATAGATGGTGTATGCATGATTATTCAGACCATTATCGTAATTAGTATTATGAGAAAAAATTAAATTCCCGTTTTGCACTCAATAATTTCGGAGCGTTTTTATAATAAATTATTAAGTTTTATGGAATTCACACATTATTTTTTGGTGTGGTTTTTAGAGCAATTTTTAGGTTTGGTCATATGATATTTAACGCTGAAAATTATATTAATAGGTGAAGTTTTTATCTGTGAATTAGTTCATGTAATCAAATGTTTAGTGAGATGCATATTAAATGCCCAATAAATTGAAGTTGTATTTATCATTTGAGTTAATACTAAGGTATCGACTATGCCCTTTATATTCTGATTGCTGTTTATGGCGACCAAGTATATATTGGCTTGATTACGTATGGCAGGGTAGCGGCGGTATTCCTTTTGTGGGTACATGTGATGTAATAGAAGTTTTTGAATAAAAAGACAACCGCCTAACAAAAAAATGAACTGGCTCAGGTAATTCCAATGTGTCATTGCCTTAAAATATTCATCCTAATTTATTCTTGCGTGCGTACCTTAAGTTATGATTTTTAATTTAATACTGAATAAAAGCAGCAAATTATTCATTGTTGCTTTTTTCGTTGTGCTCACTTCATGTGAGGCGCAAATCGAAAACCTGCCGGTCGGTATTGATGGCGAAATTAATTTAAAACCGAGTGCAGATGCAGGAAATAATCAAAATATTAAAACCGGTTCAGTGGTGCGTTTAGATGCAAGTAATAGCCGTGACCCTGAGCAGAAAAGCTTAAGTTATCTTTGGGCGTTTGCTTCACTGCCTCAATCTAGTAATGCCAGCTTGACGAATCCGAATGCAGTTAATCCTGAATTTACTGCCGATGTTAATGGTGATTATTTACTAAGCCTAATAGTTAGTGATGGGGATTTAGTGAGCGCAATCTCTTATGTTCGTATTATCAGCTCATCTACAAATAGCGCACCAACTGCCAATGCAGGCGCAAATCAAAATGTCACTACCGGCTCTCAAGTTATGCTTAATGGGAGCGATAGCCGAGATGCGGATAATGATAATTTAAGTTTTAGTTGGCAACTAATAAGGCCAGCTAACAGCCTTGCCGCGTTAAGTTCTACTAATGCTATAGCGCCTACATTTAATGCGGATGTAGATGGTAGTTATGTGGTGAGCTTAACGGTTAATGATGGTTTGGTTTCAAGTTTGGTGGATACGGCGCTAATTGTGAGTAGCACCGCCAACCGCGCGCCAGTAGCTAATGCTGGGCCTAATCAAAATGTCTTAACGGGTGCAACCGTCAACCTAAATGCAAGTAATAGCATGGATGTTAATGGTGATAACTTAACTTATAGTTGGGTGTTGATATCAAAGCCGGCTAATAGTGGGGCGGCTTTAAACTCTATCAATAGCGTGTCACCGAGTTTTAATGCGGATATTGACGGTAATTATGTGGTTAATTTAAGCGTTAATGATGGCAATCTTGACAGCTTAGTTGATTCGGTATTAATCAGTGCAGCAAGCCTTAATGGCCCACCGGTTGCGAATGCGGGTGTCGATCAAAATGTTATTACGGGAGATATGGTTAATTTAGATGGGCGTGGGAGTAGTGATCCAAACAATGATAATTTGAATTATAGCTGGTCTCTAAATCGGCCTGCTAGCAGTGCTGCGGTGCTAAATTTCAATAATATTGCGCAGCCATCGTTTATTGCAGATTTGGACGGTGATTATTTACTCAGTTTAACGGTAAATGATGGCTCAGCTTCGAGCCAAGTTGATACGGTGCTAATTAAAAGCATAACCCAGCTTGCAAGTGACCTTGATTTATTTGATGGCAATGGCGCATTAATTGGTTATACCGTAAATAATGAAAGTGATTTACCGGATGTAGCCAGGGTTGATGGGCGTTATCGCGCTAATTTAACGGATAATAGTGGAAATAAAACCTTACATTATAATGATGTTCAAGGCAGGCTGGATGCTAAGTTAGTGAGCTTTCCATTTGAAATTATTGTTAGAAATATTGGTATTGGCACGCAGGCAGATTCTCAAATTGCACCTATCCCCACTAATAGTCAATATTATATCTTTGCTGGAATACAAGTGCATGTGCCTGATTTATCCAGTAAAAACTCATCCCACCTTGTTGTGGGGCATAGAGGAAGTAAAACATTTACTGTTGAAGGTAAAAACACGGTGAATGGTTCATCCAGTGTTGATGATGCAGGGCAGGGCGTTGCGCCATTAGGCCGAGCTGATTTAAGAATTGTGGGCAATACAGATAGGTCATTGACGCTGTATTGGCAAGTGCCAACATCCAATCAAGTGGATAACTGGCAGCTTTATCGCGGTGATGGTGTCTTACCTGGTAGTACGCCTAGTTACCCCAGTTCAGTTTATGTGGGGCTAATAACTTATGCGCAGGGCTCAACAGGCGTGCCGTTTGTGGGCACTGCAGATAGCTTTGAAATTATTCAATAAAGGGCTTTATAAACTCTATTGGCTCTTAGTTAATGTGCTTGAAAAGGCACTTAATTAAGAAATACACCTTTTTGATATACCCTAAATTAATGCCTTCTTGTGCGTATTTATCGTCGTGTCTTTTCTCAAACATTGTAAAATCACCTTGCGGCCTTCGCGTTTTATTAAAAAATGCGAATTCTTATGGTCGTATTTAATTCAAACTTATATGCCTGAAATGGCGATCATTAGTTTAAAAAATACTTTAAATACAATACAATAGGCACGTTTATTATGGACGTTGTAAAACGTGTGGCTTGCGGTTTAGATTTGGTGTTGAGTCTAACTAAGCTGTTAATAATGGATTATTAGATCAAAGAAGATGCAATTGAAATAACCTTGTCGGTTTAAATATAGCATCTCGAATAATGAGCAATATAGGGAATAAAAATGAAAAAAACAGGCTATTTATTTGGTAGTAAATCACTATTAATTCAATGCTATCAGGTCATTCAAAGCCAAAATATTGAAGTTAAAGCCGTTGTTAGTGACGATGTCTCAATCATTAATTGGGCAACTAACGCCAACCTCGCTGTTTACAGTGTAGCCGATCAAGAACAGCTTATTTCGCTTGGGGCTGTTGATTTTATTTTTAGTATTACGCACCTCAAAATTATTCCATCGTCTGTTTTAAAGTTAGCCAATAATATCGCCATTAATTTTCACGATGGATTACTGCCCGGTTACGCCGGATTAAATGTCACCACTTGGGCCATTTATAACCAAGAAAAAGAACACGGTATTACTTGGCATGAAATGACCGATGCGGTTGATGAAGGCCATATTTTAAAGCAAGTTAAATTTGAAATAGATGCAACCGAAACCGCATTTACATTAAATGCAAAATGTTATGAAGCCGCATTAACCAGCTTCAGTGAATTAATGCAGAATATTGCAGATAATTCTCTAACAAAACTCGCACAAGATGCAGGTGAATCAGTTTTTTATCGCGGCTGCCAACGCATTCCGAGAATGGCTATTTTAGATTGGCAATGTGATGTCGAAAAAATTGATGCCACGATTCGAGCATTGCACTTTGGGCCTTACTCCAATCCTATATCACTGCCTAAAATTTTATTAAATGAACATGTTTTTTATGTTCATGAAGCCAAAATTTGCAACACGGCTACAGGTCAACCGAATGTTAGCCAACCAGGGCAGGTTATGTCGCTGAATTCAACACTGGAAATTTCAGCTAAAAATGGTGTAGTTTCATTTACCAGCATTATGGACAGCCAAGGTAACACAATAGATGTTAATGAATTAATCAATCAATCGTCAATAAAAGTAGGCGACATACTTCCAGCGATTGATCAAATGAGTGCGTCTGAATTAACACAATTAGATGAAACGTTTTGCAAATATGAAGATAACTGGCTACAGCAATTACAAACATTAAATCAGTTAGTACCATCAACGCAATCTGAAAATGCAGAGAGTGCGGATAAACCATCTTATGCCTTTTCAACGCAAAACATTACACCATTATCTGCAGGCAATCTGCAAACTATGCAGAGTTACTTAACTTTATTTTTTGCGCGTCTTACTTGTCAATCAGCGTTTAATTTGTTTTTTCAGCAGCCGGAAGAAAATAAACTTAAGCGTCTAATGATCGAAAGTTGTGTGCCAATTGAATTTGATATTGATTTTTCCAATTCAATTGCGGATGTTGTAAAGTCAACCGAACAAAAACTGATACAGCGTGTAGATAATGCAAGTTACAGTAAAGATTTAATCAACCGTCATCCAGAATTAAAACTCAATAAAATTAATAAAACACTGGTTATTACAGAAGTAGAAAATAATGACTCAATAAATTTATGTACCAATGCGGGCTTAGTTTTAGCCATAAATAAACAGACAGCAGATATTATCTGGCATTACAATGAACAGAGTTATAGCGCAAATAAAATAACTCAGTTACAAACATTATTTACGGCATTTTTAGAAAATGCAGTAAGCAGTCCGCAGTCGAGTTTGGCAGATACTTCATTATTATCTAACGCTGATTATAATAAATTAATAAATGAATGGAATCAGACAAATAGTAATTATAATAAAAATCAGTGTGTGCATCAGCTGTTTGAAAAGCAAGTTGAAACAGCACCCACTGCTACGGCGTTGTCTTTTTCGGGTGCAGAAATTACCTATGAAGAATTAAATCAACGTGCCAATCAGGTTGCACATTATCTTATCTCTAAAAACTTAAAACCAGATCAACTAGTCGGAGTGTTACTAGATCGCTCAATCGATATGATTGTGTGCATGATGGGTGTTTTAAAATCCGGTGCAGCGTATTTGCCGCTTGATCCAACGTACCCAAAAGATCGCATTGAATACATGCTGGAAGATGCACAGGTTGCGGCGGTAATTACACAAAATGATCATGTAGATTATCTTCATAACATATCCGTCAATGTATTATTTATTGATACGGCTCAGCACACATTAACTTCGTTTTCACAAACCAATCCCATTACCTCTGTTAGCAATAAAAATTTGGTTTACACCATTTATACTTCGGGCTCAACCGGCAAGCCAAAAGGTGTGATGGTTGAACATGCAAATGTTGCAAACTTTTTTCATGGCATGAACAATGTTATCACTGACCCGCATGGTGTGTGGTTAGCGGTGACCAGTATTTCTTTTGATATTTCAGTGCTGGAAATTTTCTGGACACTGGCAAGCGGATATGAACTTGCATTATTTTCAGATGCTCAACGCAAGTCGTCTAAAAAAATGCGTACCGCGTATCCAAATCAGGATATCGAATTTAGTTTGTTTTACTGGAATGTAGCAGACGATGAATCGGAATATGATGATGACCCGTATCGCCTATTAATGGAAAGCGCCAAGTTTGGTGACAAAAATAATTTTAAAGCAGTATGGACACCGGAACGTCATTTTCATTCGTTTGGCGGGCTTTACCCAAACCCTTCAGTGACCAGTGCAGCGTTAGCAGCGATTACTGAAAATATTCATATTCGTGCGGGCAGTTGTGTTGTGCCATTGCATCATCCGATTCGCATCGCAGAAGATTGGTCGATGATTGATAATATTTCAAAAGGTCGCACCGGTATTGCTATTGCAGCAGGTTGGCAGCCAAATGATTTTGTGATTATGCCGCAAAACTTTGCAGACGCTAAAAATGTTATGTTTGAATCGGCAAAAACGGTTCAAAAACTTTGGCGGGGGGAGACGCTTGAATTTACGGGTCACGATGGCAAAGAGGTTAAAGTAAGAACTTTGCCGCGTCCGGTGCAAAAAAACTTACCTATATGGGTGACCACCGCCGGTAACCCAGAAACCTTTAGACAAGCAGGTGAAATAGGGGGCAATATTTTAACCCACTTACTGGGGCAAACCGTTGAAGAAGTTGCGGTTAATATTAAAATTTATCGCGAAGCTTATAAAAAAGCTGGTCATGCGGGTGAAGGTCATGTCACATTATTGCTGCACACTTTAGTGGGTGATGATGATGAAAAAGTAAAAGATTTAGCACGCGCGCCAATGAAAAAATATCTTAAAAGTGCGATGTTTTTAGTTAAAGCTGCCGCTTGGAATTTCCCAACCTTTAAAGCCTTATCAGAAGAAACCGGCCAAACACTGGATGAATTTTTTGAGAATATTTCGGATGAAGATTTTGATGGCATTCTAGAATTTGCATTTTTACGTTACTACGAAACCAGTGGATTGTTTGGCACGCCGGAACGTTGTTTAGCAATGGTCGATCGGGTTAAGGAAATTGGTGTTAATGAAATTGGTTGTTTAATCGATTATGGTTTAGATACAGAAAATGTTTTAAAACATTTGCCGCAGTTAAATAATTTAAGAAAAATAAGCATTAAGCAAGCCGCAACCGAAACAACAAATGATTTAAGCATCGCTGATATTATAGCATCACGAAATGTAACGCATTTACAGTGCACGCCTTCAATGGCCAGCATGTTAGTTGCCGATAATGATAGCGCTGAAAAATTAAATAAAATTAAACATATCATGATAGGCGGTGAAGCCTTTCCGATGCATTTGGCAAAGCAATTAACGTCCAAAATTCAAAATACTGTCACCAATATGTATGGCCCGACAGAAACAACAATCTGGTCATCCACACAAAATATTAACGCTGACGATCAGAAAATATATATCGGAAAGCCCATTGCTAATACACAACTTTATGTGTTGGATAAATTTAAAAAACCGGTGCCGGTTAATACACCAGGTGAGCTTTACATTGCGGGTGACGGCGTGGTGCGAGGTTATCATCGGCGAGCAGATTTAAGCGCTGAAAAATTTATTAACAATCCTTTTATTGATGACTCGAATAATCGCATGTATAGCACCGGCGATCTGGTTCAATATAATGATGCGGGTGTTTTGGAATGTTTAGGGCGTATTGATCACCAGATAAAAATTCGAGGTTATAGAATTGAGCTGGGTGAAATAGAATCGTTATTATTAAATCATGATTCTATTTCAGAGGCAGTAGTGGTTTTACGTGAAGACACCGTGAATGATAAGCGCCTAGTTGCTTATGTGGTTGCACAACCAAACCAAATGATTGATGCGGTTGCATTGAAAAAAACACTGGCTGCTGACTTACCTGAATTTATGGTGCCCAGTATTTTTGTAGAGCTTAAGGCGCTACCATTAACACCAAACGGAAAAACAGACAGAAATGCATTGCCTGCACCAGAACAACAAAAACAAACCGCTAGCCAGACAAGTTTTGTTAAACCGGAAAATGCATTACAGGAATCAATAGTTAGCTGTTGGCAGGCGGTGTTAAATTTAGAAAAAATTGGACTTGATGATAATTTCTTTGACATAGGCGGACACTCATTGTTGGTGGTTGAAGTGTTAAGCAAGTTGCGCGCAAGCATAGAGCAGCCAGTAAAAATGATAGACATGTTCCGCTTTCCAACTATTCGTCAATTCAGTGATTATTTATCTGATGATTCAGATAGCAATTCAAAATTATCTGAAAGTGAAGACCGTGCCAAAGCGCGTAAAGATGCGCGCAAAAACACCCTGAATCGACGACGTGCAAGACAAAAATAGAACTGAAAATTAACCCGTTAATATGACAGTGATTTAAGGATTAAAGAAAAAACAATGAGCAATCAAGAGATTGAATTTGAAGATACGGATATAGCTATAGTTGGTATGGCAGCACGTTTGCCCGGTGCAAATAATGTAGATGAATTTTGGCATAACTTAAAAAATAGTATTGAATCCTATACAAAATTTACCGATGAAGAATTATTAGAAAGAGGCGTACCACAAAGTACACTTGATAATCCTAATTATCAAAAAGTTGGACGCCCACTCGACAACATGGAAATGTTTGATGCAGCGTTATTTGGTTTTAGCCCAAAAGATGCATCAATAATGGATCCGCAACATCGGCACTTTTTAGAAGTTTCGTGGGAAGCATTAGAACATGCCGGTTATGACCCGCAACAATACAGTGGTGCTATTGGTGTGTTTGGTGGCTCTGGCCACAATGCTTACATGCCATATAATTTATTTACTAACCCCGAATTAATGAAATCATTGGGTTTATTTTTGGCGCGTCACACTTCAAACGATAAAGATTTTTTAACCACGCGAGTCTCTTATTGTTTAAATTTACAAGGCCCAAGCCTTAATGTACAAACCGCCTGTTCAACTTCTTTGGTTGCATTGCATTTGGCATCGCAATCGTTACTCAGCGGTGAATGTGATATGGCACTCGCCGGTGGCGTAACAATTGAAATGCCACACCGTGTTGGTTATATGTATGAAGAAGGCGAAATACAATCACCAGATGGTCACTGTCGCGCTTTCGATGAAAAATCAATGGGCACGGTTTTTGGAAGTGGTGCGGTACAAGTCGTTTTAAAACGCATGGAAGATGCGGTAAATGATGGCGACACTATTCACGCCGTTATTAAAGGCTCGGCCATTAATAATGATGGATCAAGTAAGGTTGGCTATTTAGCCCCCAGTGTTGACGGGCAAGCCGCCGCCATTACCGAAGCCTTAATGATAGCCGATGTTGATGCCGACACAATCACCTATATTGAAACACATGGCACTGGCACACCTGTTGGTGACCCCATTGAAGTGACGGCTTTAAATCAAGCGTATCGAACACAAACCGATAAAAGTGATTTCTGTGCAATAGGCTCAGTAAAAACCAATATCGGTCATTTAGATACCGCCGCAGGTGGTGCTGGGTTAATCAAAATTGTGCAATCAATGAAGCACAAGCAATTACCTGCAAGTTTGCATTTTAATAAACCCAATCCGGTTTTAGATTTAGAAGACAGCCCGTTTTATATTAATGGCAGTTTGCAAGATTGGAATGTAAACGGTAAACGCCGTGCCGCAATTAATTCGTTAGGTGTGGGTGGTACTAATGCGCACGTTATTTTAGAAGAAGCACCTGAATTACCCGCCACTACACAATATGATGGTTATCATTTATTTTGTTTGTCGGCGCGCACAACACCTGCACTAGATAATATAACAAAAAATTTAGAAAGTTTTTTTAACGAACAACCACAAACTAATTTATCTGATGCAGCGCACACTTTAAAAGTTGGTCGGCAAGCACAACTATCTCGTCGAATTGTAGTTGCAAATTCAGTAGACGATTTAAAGCTGGCATTGTCGGGTGAAGATATTAGTCGTCAAATTAGCCAAAAAGCCAACACCAATAAACAATCTATTTATTTTATGTTTACGGGGCAGGGTGCTCAATATGTGAATATGTGCAAAGGGCTTTATGAAAATCAGGCGGTATTCAAAAAAGCCGTTGATGAATGTGCATTAATTTTAACACCCAGTCTTAATGTAAATATTACTGATTTATTGTATCCACCAGAAAATGAATTAGATGCAGCATCAGCAAAGTTGAGTGAAACACAAATTACTCAACCAGCTTTATTTACCATCGAATATGCAATGACAAAATTATTGCAATCGTGGGATGTTAAACCGGATGCAATGATTGGTCACAGTATTGGTGAATATGTGGGTGCATGTATCTCTGGTTTATTTAGCCTTGAAGATGCCTTAAAACTGGTAGCAGCACGTGGGCGTTTAATGCAAGGGCTTGAAAAAGGTTCGATGCTAGTGGTGCCGTTAGATGAAAATCAAGTAAACGAATATTTAAATGATGCTTTATCGATAGCGGGAATTAATGCCCCGGGCCTGAGTGTTATTTCGGGTAATGATGAAGCCATAAATTCCCTAGTAGAAAAACTCAAAGCAAAAAATATTGATACGACTATTTTACATACCTCCCATGCTTTTCATTCATCTATGATGGAGCCGATATTAGATGAATTTAAAACACTCTTTACAAACGTTAAATTTGGCGAAATGGAAATTCCATTTGTGTCAAATATAACGGGCGAAGTTGCAAATGCAGAACAAGTTACAAATGCAGATTATTGGGCAAACCATTTACGCGGAACAGTACGCTTTGCCGATGGCTTATCAACATTAATGAAAAATCCAGATGCGGTATTTATAGAATGTGGCCCAGGAAATACCCTATCTACTTTTGCACGCTCAAATACTGAAAAGCAAATTGGCCACAGCATTATTCAAACTATTCGCCATCCTAAAAAGCCAGATAATGATTGCCGCATGGCATTATCTGCTTTGGGTAAATTGTGGTTGGCCGGTGTTGAAATAAACGTAAACTTGGCCCACGGTGATTTAACTCGTCGCCGAATTCCATTGCCTACTTACCCATTTGAACATCAACATTATTGGATTGAACCGGGTGAAGGTGGTTTAGCATTAAATGCTGAAGCTAACTTACAAAAACAAAATTATGCTGATTGGTTTTATCAACCCGGTTGGGATTCATCACCCACCATCAATTATATTCCAAAAGAATCGGATGCCAGTTTAAATGTTGTTTGTTTTGTAAATGATATCGCGCATTCAACAGCACTGCTTGGCAAATTAACTGAATGGAATTTAAACTGTTATTCTATAGTTGCTGGTGAAAGTTATAAAAAACTATCTGAATTTGAATATCAAATTAACGCGACATCAGAGCAAGATTATGCAACGGCATTAAAGGCCATAAATAAATCGGCATCAAATAAAATCAGTCATATTATACATGGCTGGAGCATTGATGAAGGCAGTGCTGGTTTTGATAAATATGATGCAGAAATGCAAACAGGCTTTAATAGCCTTTTATTTATTTCACGATACTTTGCGGCTAATGAGCCAGATAATGAAACTCAAATCAGTGTGATAACTAATTATAGCCAGCAGGTATCTTCGGAGCTTATTAAAAGCCCGCTAAAATCTATCATGTTAGGGCCCATAAAAGTAATGACGCAGGAGATAAATAATTTATCCTGCAAAATGCTCGATGTTGATTTTGAAGTGCAACAGCAGTGGAAAAAAATAGAGCAACTTAATCTCGTTTGCGCAGATGCACTACAGCAAACTGAAGATGAAGAAATTGTTTATCGCGGAACCAATCGGTTTGTTAAATCTTACAAAGCATTAGCCATATCAGATGAAAATATTTCCGCACCTATTTTTAAAAAATCCGCTAGTTATTTAATTACGGGGGGTATTGGGGGAATTGGTTTTGAATTGGCACAATATTTAGTTAATACATATCAAGCGAATTTGGTGATATTTAATAAAACGCCATTACCCGATAAATCTCAATGGAATAATAGCGGGTCTTTCGATAGCAATATTGCTCAGCGTATAGAAAAACTTAAAAGCCTAGAAAGTGATCAGTCAAAAATACTGTCTTTCAATGTAGATGTAAGTGATTTTAATGCAGTTGATGGAGCACTTAAATCATCTATGCAAGAGCTTAATGGTCTGGATGGTGTTTTTCATACTGCTGGAATAGTGGATGATAATTTAATTGCATTTAAAACACTAGACGATACCAAAAAAGTGTTATCTCCAAAAGTAAGTGGATTAATTAATTTAGATAAAGCCTTAGGTGAGCATAAGCCTGATTTTATATTTTTATTCTCATCAATTAGTACGCAATTAGGTTTAAGTGGGCAAGTTGATTATACCGCAGCAAATGCATTTTTAAATTCCTACGCCCAGTACAAAAAAGATATAGATGGTATAAATACGGTTGCGGCTAACTGGGGTGTGTGGGCAGAAACAGGCATGGCTTCGAAACTGGGTGGCGCTACCGAAAAAGAAGAACAATTAGATAATCATTACTTTTATACTCATAAGCAAAAACTTAAAGCTGAAACAGTAGAATATTCAGCTAATTTAAGCGCCAAAACACATTGGATAATTGATGAGCATAGATCAAAAAATAATGTTTCATTAATACCGGGAACCGCTTATTTAGAATTGGCCAGATCGGCGTTTACATTAGAGAATGCCGATGATAAAGCAGTACGTTTATCGGATGTGTTTTTCGTTTCACCTTTTGTAATTGAAGGCGATGAAGAAAAACATATAAAAATTGAGTTAAGTCGCACTGTTAACAATACAGAGTTTTTAATTCAAAGTGAATTTGGCGAAGAAAATGTTCGAGGCGTTGTAGAATACACAGACACTGAAGCACCCGAAAATTTAAATATTGAAAATATTATAGAGCGCTGCAATAAAAATAAACTAGAACTTAAAGATTCAGCAGAGCATAACCATTTAATTTTTGGTGAAAGATGGCGCTGTATAAATACCATTTATTTTGGCAAAAAAGAAGCAGTAGTTGAACTACATATTGCAGATAAATATATTGATGAGTTGGCCGATTATATTTTGCATCCGGCAATTATGGATATGGCAACCGGCACAGCACAATCCTTAAACCCAGATTATGACCCAGTGAACGACTTATATATTCCCATTTCATATTCTCATATTACAGTGTATAAACGGCTCGCTCAAAAAATGTATTCTCATGTTGTGTATTCTGCAGCAGAGGGGCAGGGCAGCCAAACATCGATATTCGATGTGGTTATAACTAATGATAAAGGTGAAGTGTTGGTGATGGTCAATCAGTTTATTATGAAACGTGTTGACCCCGTGGTTTTAGACTCTTTAAAATCAACTAGAACGGCCATTGTGAAACCTGAAAAAACCGCCAGTGATTTGTTTTTTGATATGGGATTGAAAGCAGGCATGAGCAATGCTGAAGGCTTGCAAGCTATAGAAACCTTGTTGGCCGAACTGCATTCACCACAAGTTATTGTTAGCCCATTATCTTTTGTTGAGTATAGTAATGAAGCACGCAAACTTCGAGATATAGATGAGTTTGGTGATGATATTGATGATGATTCTTTTGAAGGCATGGAGCGACCAAACTTATCATCAGAATTTGTTGCACCGAAAAGTGAAATGGAAATTAGCATTGCAAAAATATGGAAACCCGCTTTAGGTATTTCTGATGTAGGAATATATGACGATTTCTTCGAGCTTGGTGGGCATTCATTATTGTTAACGCAAGTTGTATCGCGGCTTAAAAAATATCTCTCAATTGATTTGCCGATTAGTAGTTTATTTGAATCGCCAACAATAGAACAATGGGCGAAAGTTATTTCTGATAACGAGCATTTGCAAGGCGAACAAATTCCTCTGCTCGAAGCACTTGATAGAAATAATTATGCGGTTAAATACTCTGAATTAATGGCATCAATATAATATTAGTTAATATTGATCTTAGTCAACAGGATATAAAGTGAATAGTAATATAGATGACGTATATGTTTTTCCAACTACATATCCGCAAAAACAAATTTGGTTTTTAAATCAGTTAAATCAAGATAGCCCTGCATATAATATTCCGTTTGCTTATGACATAGAGGGACAGTTAAATGTGCCTGCTATGCATAAAACGATTAATGAAATTATTGCTAGGCATGAAACGTTTCGAACTTTTTTTACAGATACAGATAATGGTTTGATGCAAATTGTTTATCCGCAATTAGAAATTGATTTACCCCTAATTGATAATTTAAATTCAGAAGAAAGCATTAAAGAATATATTGATAAAGAAACAGTGCGCTTATTTGATTTATCAAAAGGCCCATTAATTCGTGCGCAGATAATTAAGCGCTCTGAATCATCATATATACTATTTCTAAATTTTCATCATATTATTTTAGACCATATTTCAATTGTTCAGTTTGCCGAAGAATTAACCATAGTATATAAAGCTTATTGTAGTAATCAGATTTCACCACTAGTTACACCAGAGTTACAATATGCAGATTATTCTGTTTGGCAAAACAAACATCAAAGCCATAAGCAATTAGCGCCTAAGTTAGATTTTTGGTTAGAGCAGTTGCAAGGACGGGCAGATTATTTAGATTTACCGCTTGATAATCAGCGCCCACCTATGCAGACAATGATCGGCAAGGAATACCATTTATGGTTTCCATTGTCATTAATGAATAATTTAAAAGCACTGTCTCGCCAAGAAAGTGTTTCTATGTTTATTACGTTAATGGCGGGCTATGCTATTTTATTGGGGATTTATTCTAAACAGAGTGAGGTGTCAGTTGGAACGCCATTTGCAAATAGAAGTCATCAGCCTGAATTAGAAAAAATTATGGGATGTTTTATTAATACCATTCCTATTTTTACAGATTTAACCGGCAACCCGAGCTTTAATGAAGTGCTTAAACGGGTTAGAAAAACGGTGTTTAGTGCAAATGCAAATCAAGACTTTCCATTTGAAATGATAGTGGAAGGTTTGCAGCCTAAACGCGATGCCAGTTATAACCCAATGTTTCAAGTAGGCTTTACCTTTCAAGAGCCACCGATGGAAATTAACTTAGAAGCTTGTCAGGTTAAATCGCAAAAATTACATAACCAATCAGCAAAGTTCGATATATTAGCTTGGCTATGGGAAGGCGATGATGGCATACGTGGCACACTTGAATATAATTCTGAGATTTTTGAATATGCAACGTTGGAACGTTTTGCAGAACATTTTCAAACACTATTAGAAAATGCGGTAAATAATCCTGATGCACCCATCTCTGAATTAAATATTTTATCAGATGAAGAATATGAAAAGGTCACAAAGAACTGGAATCAAACCATTAATGTTTTTGATTTCCCTAAAACAATTCATCAGTTGTTTGAGCTTCAATGTGAAAAAAATGCCGATAAAGTTGCCGTAGTTTGTGACGAACAAGAATTAACTTATAAAGAGTTAAATGAAAAATCTAATCAGCTTGCACACTATTTAATATCACAAGGCGTAAAAGATAATGCATTAATTGGCGTATGTCTTGAACGTTCACTTGATATGCTTATTGCTACATTAGGTATTTTAAAAGCGGGAGCTTGTTACATTCCTCTTGATCCTGAATACCCGCAAGATCGTATTCAATACATGCTAGAAAATTCTGCTGCAACATTAGTGGTTACCCAATCGAGTGTGCTCTCGCGCATGCAGTTACCCGATATTACTAAGCCCGTGCAAGTTGATATTGATAAAGACTTAATAAGCTCGCAACCGGTTAATAATCCGAAAGTTGAAATTAGTGAAGATGATCTGGCTTACATTATTTATACATCAGGCTCTACCGGTAAACCAAAGGGAGTAATGGTTCCGCATAGTGCTGCGGGCAATTTTCTTTTAAGCATGGCAGAAAAGCCAGGGCTTTCATCTAAAGATACTTTGTTGGCAGTAACAACATTATCATTTGATATTGCCGTGCTAGAACTTTATTTACCATTAAGCAAAGGCGCAACGGTTGTTATAGCGACTACCGAGGAAGCAATTGATGGTGATGATTTAATTGATTTAATCGATGAGTATGACGTTTCAGTAATGCAAGCAACGCCCGCAACTTGGCGAATGTTATTGGCTTGTAAGTGGCAAGGAGATTCATCTCTGAAAGTTTTATGTGGTGGCGAAGCTTTGCCTAAAGATTTGTTGGTTGATTTATTACCGCTTGTGGGTGAAGTGTGGAATATGTATGGCCCGACAGAAACGACAGTTTGGTCAAGTTGCTATAAAATAACGAATGCTAATGCACCTATTTTAATAGGCAAACCTATCAGCAACACACAATTTTTTGTGCTTGATGAATATCTTCGACCAGTTCCCGTTGGCGTGCCTGGGGAATTATATATTGGTGGTGATGGTGTAACTAAAGGCTATTTAAATCGTGATGACCTTACTGAAGAACGCTATATTACCAGCCCATTTAGTTCATGTGCCGGTAAACTATATCGTACAGGTGATGCGGTTAAGTTTCATCAAAGTGGTGATTTAGAATACAGCCAGCGCATTGATAATCAAGTTAAAGTGCGTGGCTTTAGAATAGAGCTAGGTGAAATAGAGATTGTTCTCGCGCAGCAAGATTCGATTAAACAAGCTGTTGTTGTAGTGATTGAAGCACGTGCAGGAGACCCTCGACTTGTCGCGTATATTGTTGTTGCAAATGGTGTAACAATAACACCAACCTCAATTCGTGACTTAATTAAAAATGATTTACCCGATTACATGTTGCCACAGCATTTTGTAGAGTTAGATGAAATGCCATTAACACCAAATGGTAAAATTGATAAAAAAGCATTACCTGATGCCTTCAAAAGTAACAGTGCAGAAGATGAAGAAAAGCCACTACCTGAAACTTATGCGGCAAAACAACTAGCAAAAATTTGGGCCGAAGTACTAGATATAGCCGTAGATAATATTGGTTTATACGATAACTTTTTTGATATTGGTGGGCATTCATTGTTATCGATGCAAGTTATTATGAAAGTTAAAGATGCAACAGGTATTAAAATAAATCCTCGCGTTATAATACTTGATTCATTAGAGCACATGGCCGAGCAATGTGGTTTTAAAAATGACGATTCAGCAACGCAAGAACAACCATCGGCAGATAGTGAAATTAAAAACCCTGAAAAAATTAAAAAGAAATCAATGATTAATTCAATGTTTAAAAATATTTTTAATTAATCATCATTCAGAATTATTATTTAAATAGCTAGGAGCAATTAAGTGATACCCTTGTTTTTCGGTGATGCAAATAAACCATTATTTGGTATTCATCATCAGCCCACAGCTTCATCACAACTTCAAGATACATCCATTGTATTGTGTAATCCTATTGGTTTTGAATATGGCAGAACACATAGTGTGATAGGTTATTTGGCTAAAAAATTAGCAGCCAAAGGTTATCACGTTTTGAGATTTGATTATTATGCTACTGGGGATTCTTCAGGAAATAGTGAAGATATTTCAATAGAGCAATGTATAAAAGATATTGTTCTTTCCTGCGATGAAATTAAAACCATATCTGCGACACGTAAAGTTAGTGTAGTGGGGTATCGTTATGGTGCTTTATTAGCCGCTTTTGCTTCAGAACATTATAAGTTTAGCCGCTTAATTATGTGGGACCCTATTGTAGATGGTGAAACTTATTTGAACGATTTACAAAAAATTCATAATAATATGTTAACCAATCCTAATCGTTTTGATTTAAATTTCTTATCTAATACAACGTCTCCTTCAGAATTGATTGGTCATTATTTTTCTGAAAACTTGAGAGAAAAAATAAAATCATTAAATTTAGCTGATTTAGAAAAAATAAAAACTAAAAGGATAGATATTTTTAGTTACAGTGATAGCTACAATGCCGAATCATTAATTAATGAAAATACTTTTTTAAGTAAAGCGACAATGCATAAATTTGACATAGTATCTGATTGGAATGATTCAAATAAAATTGAAACAAAAATGCTACCCGATTCATCAATTGAAACTATATTAGAAGTGATAGGGTAAAGCTGATGGATAAAGTATTTTTATTTGGTGAAAAACAAAATTTAGTTGGGATTTTATCTGAGCCTAATACAGCTCAGATAACTCAAGATAAGCCTTTAATTTTAATTCTTAATTCTGGTCTTGTGCATAGGCCTGGCCCACTAAGAATGAATAAAGAATTTTCATTATACTTAGCCGAACATGGCTTCTCTTCATTTCGTTTCGATTTATCTGGAATAGGCGATAGTGAAAAACAGGCTTCAAATAATCAGACATTTAAAGATCGTAATTTATCAGATGTTGGAGAAGCGCTTGAACTAATTAAAGATAAAATATCACCTACAAAAATAATCATTATGGGTTTATGTACAGGGGCTGATCTTGCTCACCGTTCTGCGGTTAAATATAAAGATATTTCAGGCTCAATACTACTAGATGGCTACGGTTATCCAACTAGGAAGTTTTACATGAAACGCTACTTACCTATTTTAATGAACCCCAAAAGATTTTTGAATATAGTTATTAGAATAGCTTCAACAATCTTTTCTAAAGATAAAAAAAATATTTCATCTGAACAAGGTGCAGATGCATATTATTGGGAGTTACCAGATAAACAGGACTATATAAACGAAATGCAGTTACAGCATAAAAAAGGTAACAAACATTTATATGTTTATACCAGTGGTGTCCGTGAGTATTATAATTATAAACAGCAGTTTTTTGATACGTTTAAAGATTTTGATTTTTGCTCAAGCGTAGACGTTGAATACTTTGCTTATTCTGACCATATATACATACTACTTGAGCAGCGCAAACAACTTTTTGATTGTACATTAAATTGGATAAAGCGTTTTTAGAACTAACCAGCCGCTATTCATAAATTTCAATTGAGTCGCACGTGCCAACAAAAGGAAGTGCTTTTTTTCCCTGAGCGTAAGTGATAAGGCCAACGTAAACATCTGCTTCATATTTTGGAGAAGAACCGGGGAGTTTTCCATTGCCTTTTTTGTAACCATCATATAGTTGCCAGTTATCTTCTTTTTGTTCGGGGGGTTGCCAATAAATAGTTAAGCTACGATTTGCATTTCCCACTACTCGAATATCCGCCCGACCTAAAGGCAAAATATTTTTTCCCATGTCATCAACCATCGACTTTCCATTCACTGTGTTTTTACCTTCTATAGTAAACGTGGTTTTTCCTCTATGACCAACTACGATATGTGAAGAATTGGGAGACTCAAGATCTAAAACATGTATTTGTACCCCAGCAAAATTATATCCTTTGTTGGGTTGTAGGGGCTGTTGTGAATTTGATTGTGTGCCAATGCCAATGTTACGAGCAATGAATTCAAATGGAAATGTTAGTCGCTTAGCATCCAATCTACCCTGATGTTTTTTATAGTGCAGAGTCACATTATTGGAGTTGTTGGTTAAGTTTGCTCGATATCGGCCATCAGCACGCTTAATATCTGGCAAGGCATTTGCATTATTTGTTGTGTAGCCAACTAAAGAGCCTGTGCCATCAAAGCTATCGCTTTTATCAGATAAAATCAGTTTTTCCTTGGATATCGATTGGCTGGAAAATGCCACTGATGAAATTAGAACGAGTATTTTTAAATAGTTCATTATGATCTCAGGTACTATCTAGTTAATCTTGTAGCTAGATTTTACACTTTAGCTTTTGGATGTAAATATGTAAATTTAAATCTCTAAAATTTGTTAAACTAGCTTAAATTAAGTATAGAATTGAAATGATAAATAATGATGACAAAAAAAATAAAAATTTTGATATGGCTTTATCTAATATTAATACATGTATTTCTTAGCATAGTGCTTGTCAAAACAGATGCAATTTCACGAGTATATGAAAAGTTAGGCATTAACGTAGCAAAAAATGAGCTGTCTCGTCATTACCATATTATGGTCGGGTTTCATAACCGTATAAATAAAAACATGAATGCGGGTTCAGTTGTTTTTATTGGAGATAGTATTACACAGGGTTTAGCAGTTTCTGAGGTTTCTGATAAATCTGTTAACTTCGGGATTGGTGGTGATACTACACTGGGGGTTATTACTCGACTTGGTGAATATACTGCATTGGATAAGTCACAATTAATTGTCTTAGCCATAGGAATTAATGACTTAAAATACAGAAACAATCAGGAAATAATTCTCAATTTTATAAATATATTTGAACGCCTTCCTGCCGATATACCAATTTTGGTAAGCGCCATCCTACCCGTTGATGAAATAAGTAGCGAAAAAAATAATTATAATAAAAGAATTAATGCCATAAATACCGAATTGAAAAAAATATCTATAGAAAATAGTCGATTATATTTCATGGACATATCAAAAAACATTATAGACTCTACTGGTAACCTTGAAGATAAATATCATAATGGTGATGGCGTGCATATAAGCCGGTTAGGATATCAGGTCTGGATTGAATATTTAAAAGAATCAATTTTAAAAATTAATACAAAATAAGAATTATATTATGGAAAAAATTAAATCCAATTTCATGTATGTTGATCAATTAACTTGGCTTCGGGGATTTGCTGCATTTTTTGTTATTATCTCTCATTCATTACGTGCTACAGAAGTAAAGTATTTAAATTCTGATGAAGTTAGCAATTTCAGTTTATATACTTTTTTAGATCTGGGTAATTTTGGGGTAATTCTATTTTTTGTGTTAAGTGGATGTACGTTATATCTTAGTAATTCAAATAAAGTCGCCAATAAACATGAAATATTTCAATTTTATGTAAAACGTTTTTTTAGAATTTGGCCTGCATTTGCAATATCAATTATATTTTATATTGGATTTGCTTTCATATTCGAAAATTTTTATATTCAACCTCAAGGGCATTGGATCGAAAAACAGTTTTTATCTAACTATTCTGTTTTTGATTTATTAGCGTATTTAACACTCACCTTTAATATATTAGGCCCTAGTGGACTTTTTAATAATGCTTACTGGAGCCTGCCTGTTGAATTTCAATATTATTTATTGTTTCCAATTATTATTCTTGCATTAAAGAAAACCGGTATTATTGGACCCATATTTATTGGTATGGTTTTATTTGTTTTTTCGAAGGTTAATGTATTTGGTTTTGATAAGGATTCAGTTTTTTCATTGGCTTATAGTTTTTGTGGTGGCATTTTAATTGGATATTTTTATAAAAAGTTGAAATTTCATATTAATCAATGGATGAGTTGTTTTTTGCTGGTCTTAATAGTTGTGCTGGTTTCATCTATTAGTCATTCTTATATTTCATTACCTAATATTCCATTGATATCAGATACTCGAAATTGGTACATTCTCTTTGGTTTGTTGGCAACTGCAATTGTTCTCTTTACTCGTTTTAATATTAATATGAAAGTTGAAGCTGTATTAAAATATTACGGTACAATTTCATACAGCACATATTTATATCATAATTTATTAATTGCAATTGCGGTTTTATGGCTAATATATATGGAAATTCATAATGAACATTTGAGGTTTATTATCGTATTTATATTTACGCTAATTTCAAGTTTTTTGGTGGCGGCGATATCATATAAATATATTGAAATGCCTTCAATTAAAATTGGTAGAAACATTCTTTATAGAAATAAAAAATAAGTAAAGTTAATTGTTAATTTAAGTGCGTAGTTAAATGATAGGTAAGCACAGGCTACTTTATAGCTTCTGTTTTCTTGGGTAATAAGTTTCTGGCAGCGCCACACAGGCCAATATAAAAATATGTCCATATTGAATAGGCCTGATTACCAAGAAAAATATAGATTAACCAACAGGTGTAAACAATAACAATAGCGATTACGACAGTTTTAGTTTCCGGAGGTATTTCCACTGCCGGAATAATATTCTCATTCTCTATCGGCTTATAAAACGGTTGGTCTTTTAAGTTCTTTTTACTATCTGGGCTATCTTCAGGGTCAATGAAAAATGGCTTGAACTCAGCATATGATAATTTTAATATCATTAGAAATAGAATAATTCCAAATATGCCTAACTCTGACATTACTTGTACATAAGAATTATGAGGCATTAAACCATGGTATTCCATCCATTCACCTTTGCCGACGCCGGTGATAGGGTACCAAGATAACATATCAAATCCATGCTCCCATGATCGTGTGCGCCCTTGAAAAGACTTATCTGTTCCTGCATCCAATATCGAACCAAGCCGATCTTGAATTGGGCCAGGTGCATAGGATAAACCGACCAACAATACAGCACCGATTACAGAGCCTTTGATGGTTTTTTTAATGATATTACCCCGGCCTCGTAAAATAATCGTTAGTACAACCATTATCCCAACTAAAACCATAACTGTACGCGATTCGGATTTGGTAACCACGAAAACTAAAATAGCGATAAACCCAACGGCTGTTGCTTTAATAATTATATTGTTTTTCATTATTAAAGCAGCAAATAAAAAGGGTAATGTTGTGCTCATTAATTGCCCAAATTCATTTGCATTTTTGTAATAACCCAGCCCTTGCCAACGCCCGCTACGCACATCTAAAAAATGACTAGTTTCGGGAAAAAGGGCGACGTGCTGGATTGCTTCGTAGCCCATGTAAGCAATAGTGCAGGACATAGCGCCAAATAAAATAATGAAGTGCTTTCGCTCTTGCAATAAACGAGTTGCAAAAAAATAAAATGCTAACGATGAAATGTATTCCCATGTTTGCGGAATAACTTCTCCACGGTTCATTACAAGCAGCCCCAAAATAGAGACGATAAGTATATAAATGAGGAGCTTGTCCTGTTTCCAATCATGCTGGGCGAGCTTGTCACGATGAATAAAGCAACCAATAATCATGCCTAAAAATAAAAGACTGAAAGGCTTAATAGCAACAATTTCTGGGTATCTATCTTGGAAGCGAATTAAAACACTAACAATAAGTCCTACTAGCCCCCAAAATGGGTTAATAAGACTTGCAATAAAGCTACTAAAATAAAATGTATATGCAAATGCCATGTAAAAAATCGCTGGTTATGATTATATAGTTAAAGCCTCACAAGGTGAGAGTCGCTGTAGTATATCATTTTTATATAGTGATTTTATTCATCAATATAAGTAAATTTTGACTGTATTTTAAGGTTATGATGATTAACTAGGTAGTTATACTTATGCAGACTGCGGTGATAAAGCTCAAAAAATATATTAATCATTTTTTTGGGTATAAAATAATTTTAGTATACGATTAAAAGTATATTTTGCTTTAAATTTATTTTTATTATCGGGTGGAAATATTAAGTTATTTATTACGAGAAATAAGTTAATAAATGATGAATTGGGTTTTAATAAAGTGCTCCAAATAATTTTTAAATTATTTTCGTTTAGTCTTTTACTGTATTGAGTTTTACCTAGTAGGTAATTGTCTATTATTTTATATAAAATGGTTCGATTAATAAGCCCCATATTTTTATTTTTTAATTGGCAATGATCAAAAAATGATTGGGGAATTTGAATGATGTTAGCGCTATTTAAATAGCTTAGTGCCAAAAAAACAGAGGATGCTGATGCTGTATTGTTAAGCCATTTATTAATTATATTCCAATCCATATTTGTATTATTTATCAGTAATATAATATCGGTAAATTGTATGCATGTTTTATGTAAATTATAGTCTTCAGCCCAATGAACGCAGGTGTAAATTAAATGTAACTCGGGTGCAAGCTGTTTTATATTTTTATTATATGATTTTTTTTCAATTGGGTAAGTGCTATTGAGAATGTTTTGCAAGTGAAATAGCTTGTCATGTTTAACATCAGTTGTATTAGAGAATAAGTGTGTGTGAACTTCAATCCAAATATTATTTTTTTTATTGTAGTAGGGCATGCAGTGATGATGCTCATCATAATATGCTTGAGGGTTATGTGAGGTTTGTACATAACCGAGATTTAATAAAATTATATTTAATACTTTAGAATCAAATTCAGATACTAGAATATCTATATCACTCATTATTCTAAACCATGGAGAGGGGTATATGCTTTGCGCATGCGCTATGCCTTTGAGTAAAATAATATCATCGTGGCATTGGTCCGATGACTTTAATATTTCTTTTAAGGCTTTTAGTAATGTATTTGTAATTATTTTAACGGTTAGTTCAGCGGCTAAAATTTTATTTTTGTTATCAGTGGGAAGATTATCAACTGATTTTTGAGCGCAATACTTAAGGTAAACAGCCATTCCTGAATCAGTGGCAAAATTAATTAATTGTGTATCAGCGCCATCAATATTAAGATTTTGTTGGTTATGACTAATTGCTTTTAGTAAAGGCAGTAATGAATTCATTATGTCCATTTTTAATTTGTTTATTTAGTAGTATATATAAAATATAATAGACAAATATTTGAATTTGAGAATTTATATAATATTTATGATTGATTCTACATATATACCAAAAAACCGTGCAGATGTTATCCTTCAAGAAGTTGATGGTGAGTCACTTATCCTTGATAATAATACACAAGAGATACATCAACTAAATGATACAGCAACTTTTATTTGGCAGCGATGTACGGGTAATAATAGTATTGCCAATATTATTTCTCAAGTGATAAAAAATTATGATATATCGGATGATAGCGCTAGAGCTGATGTATTAGGTGTGATTTCGAACCTCAAAGATTTAAAGTTACTAGATGAATAACATCAGTAATGTACTTCATTTATCCGTTTTTAACTGCGGCATATCAGTAAAACTTAATTGTTTTGATTTATCGGAAATGATAAAGCTTGTATACGGTGCGATGATAACCTCTCATGCTGACAATACGCAGCTATCTTATGTTATTAATAAAAACAAAACCTCCAATGAAATATCTATATTGAGAGAGGGCGGCCCAGAATATATAACGTCTGATATTGGTGAGTTTATCTTTTTATTTGAAAAAGATATGACAATAGAGTTGCAGAAACTTCGTTCAGATTTATTGTTTATTCATTCAGCCGTGTTGGAGTACAAAGGGCAGGGCTTATTGCTAGTTGCGCCATCTGGCACCGGAAAATCAACAACCAGTTGGGCTATGCTTAATTCGGGCTTTAATTATTTAAGCGATGAGCTTGCACCCATTAATATAGAAAACATGCAGGTAGAGGCTTATCCTCACGCCTTATGCCTTAAAGCCGTGCCGCCATTATTCGATTTACCTGATTCGTGTTTACACACACCAAGCACAATTCACGTTGCAGTAAATACCATGCCTAATCAAGCGAAATTAAACTCAGTGAAACTCAATTATATTTTTTATCTTGAGTTTGATGCACAAATTACCAATCCTATTATTACCCCCGTTACAACTGCACAAGCATCTGCGCAGCTTTTTGCAAATAGTTTGAATATTTTAGCGCATGATAAAGGTGAGAGTGGGTTAGAGGCTGCGATTGAAGTTGCAAAGAAGGTTGAAAATTATTCATTAAAATCTAATCATTTAGACAAGACTTGTTTGTTTATTAAGCGACTATTGGATAGTTAGAAACGAGCAATAAAAAAGCGCTATAAATAGCGCTTTTTTAATCTATCTAGCATAGCCACCTTGGCCCTACCGGAGTTTCTACCGACCTCTGTTGGGGTTTCGATGAGGACGCTGCCCCTGTTGATAGCCAGATCCTGCAGAAGCAAAAGAAGGTATGGCAGCCATAGTGATAATGACTGGTGCTGTATAAGCTGCTTTTTTAACGAAATTACGCTTGTTTTGATCGATATTATTTTCTGTATTTGGCTTTTCCATATTTCGGTTCCTTTATGTTGTACTCACCAGAGTATAGGGGATATTTTTAAAAATTTAAGCGTTAGGCTTTCTTCTAGCTATACCACTTAAGAAGATTAAACCTGTTGCAAATAGCCATACAGCCGCTGGTACGGGTACGGCTGTTACTTGAAAGCTATCAACAATCCAATTTCCGGCAATCGTATCATTCTTAGCGGTAAAGTCCTCATACCATTCATATCCACCAACATAACCATAAGAATGAAGCTTAAAATCGGGGGATATATAATCAATACCATCAAATAAGCCATCAAATAAATACATTGTTGCAAGATTATCGAAATCATCTGCACTGTTATAAGTGGTATTGCCAAATTCAAAATTGAAATAGTTACCGCTTAATGATGAAAAATCAATTATAGATTCACCTGATGCTACAACCACCGAATCATCATACACACCGGTTACCGTTACGATGTCACCAGCAACTAAATTAAAATAGTTATCCGCTGCAGCGCGTGTTATTTCGCCATTTACACTAAATTGAACAATTGCAGCATTTGCGTAGCTGCTCGCTAAAAGGCTAAGGCTAAAGAGTGCCGAAATTGTAATGCTTTTAATATTTAACATTTTTCCATTCCTAATTGTTATGTCATTTCCAGTTGGTGTAATTAAAACAGGCTTTAACTGTTTGTGCATCACCCATACGTAGCAAATAGCTAATATTTATATTACTTAATATAGATAAAGCAAAATATACGCCATAATAATTTTATTATTACTTATCAATAAGTTATATGTTTTTAGAGGTGTGGCTGATGACTTTTAGATTTAATGTGTAAATATTACCGACGTAAATAAGCTAATTAATAGGCCACATTGCAGCAAAATATTCTTCATAAGGGAGGCTTGAAATTTTCTGTAATTGGGTGATTTTGCTCACAGGGACTGTTTTAGGAATATTGGCGTGCGAGGCGTATGCAATGATATTACTAGGGGCAATATTAACCGCATGAATTGGCTTATTAAAGGTATTAACTAATTGCGAAAAGCCGGGGTAGTTTTGCATATCTTCTCCCAAATGATTAATAACAATTATGCCATTTGCAGATAACATTGTATTAAAGTGTTGAAATGCGCTTGATACATCAACGGTATAATCTTTGCCCGTGGCGGAGCTTAAAAAAGTATCCACTATCATTAAGTCATATTTTTTTTGTGAGTTGTTGGCTAACCAGTTTTTTGCGGAATCAATATAAATACGTAAGCGACTATCTTCTGCCGGAAGCTTAAAAAAATCACTAGCAACAGACACCACGCCGGGCCGCAACTCGACAGTATCAATCTCAGTTTCAGGATGGTAATGATAAAGGTATTTAACAATTGAACCCGCGCCTAAACCAAGCACTAACACTCGTTTAACCTCTAACCAGCAAAGAGGTAAAAGCATTGCTTGAGCATATTTATGAATAAGAAAATTGGGGTTACAAAGCAAACTTGCTGATTGCAATGTTGTGTTGCCAAAGTGCAAAGCACGAACTTCATTAAAGTAATCAATCACTTCAATGCTACCGTAGTCATCTGAAGTTTGATGAATTAATTTTCCATTTAATAACATATCACTGGTGTCCCGTTAATTTTTTTATAATAACCTTTTCAGTGCGTTACTAACAAGCCAGTTAAAAAGAATACCCTTAAAAAACGGTCGGTGCGAATTCATTCGCCCGAGTCTATGAAAATAGGTAATGTGCGAATAAATTCACACCTACAAAAAAATATACATATTTTGAGTATTCTTTATTTCCGTCTCAGTAATATAACTTATTTTTATCATTTTAAAAGCGGTATGACATGAAATAGAATTACATGGTTTTATATTCGGCGGGGGCAGTGTTTTCTTCTTGGGTTTTAATCTTAAATGGGGTGGCTAATACCACAATGCCAATTAAAGGGTGGTCAATATAATGAATTTCACGACTGCGCATGCGGCGCTCATTCACAATCGGAAACACACGATTTTCAAGTTCTCCATCGGCATTTAGTTGTGGCCGAATGTATTGTAAATTTACATTAAAATGTAAATAACGACTCATAATTAATTTTACGGTTCCGCTTAAATAAGCTGGTGTGTCTAATTGTGGTTCGAAGGGTGTTTGTGAGGGGGTAACCACTTCACCATTTTCATTAGCGGTTTTAGGTTTTCCAATGGCAATATCAAAAGCATGCTTTCGATCAAGGCCGGTTTGTTTCCAGCGGCGAACGTCCAGAATGTGAAAATTAGAATTATTTTTTAAACGCTCGAGGCTGTCAGATAACTTTGCATTTTTCCAGTCGAGTTTTTTGTATTGGGGGTCGGCTTTAACCGTTTTGCTATTTTCTTCTTTTTTATTATTCAGCATGTCGTTATAACTCCAATCTTCGGAGCGCAAATAACGTGCATTTGCATCTTCAAAAATTATCAGTTCAACTTCATAACCGGTTTCATCTGCATATAAAATGCTTGTGAATAAGGGTAAAAATATAACGCCAAATAATTGAAATAAAAATTTATTCATTAAGCCGCTTCCTCAAGCATGAGTGAGCCGAGTATATTGCGCAAAATAGTCACTCGTTGTTCACAGTCTGTTGTTTCTTTATAAATCATTAAGGTGGTGCTGCCATTTAATTTATAAACCTGTGGCTCTGATTGTATCAGTGAAATCAGTTTGGCAGGATTAATATTGGCATTTAAATTAAATATAATACGCACCAGTGAATCCACTGCCGTAATTTTTTCAACGCCGATGTTTTCAGTGAGTAGCTTTAACGATGTTACGTCAAATAAATTTTTAGCAAATTCGGGTAATAAACCAAAGCGATCAATAAGCTCAACCCGTATATCATCGAGTGCTTGTTGGTCAGCCGCATTTGAAATGCGTTTATAAAGTATCAAACGAATATGAATATCAAAAATATAATCATCAGGAAGTAGGGCCGGTACGCCTAAATCAATTTCTGTGCCTTGATGAATAGGTGTATCTAAGTTGACGGTTTTTCCCGATTTAAGTGCTTTCACAGCCCGATCTAATAATTCGGTATAAAGGCTAAAACCGATTTCTTGTATTTGACCACTTTGGCCATCGCCGAGCAATTCGCCTGCACCGCGTATTTCTAAATCGTGAGTTGCAAGGGTAAAGCCAACGCCGAGGTCTTCTAATGATTCAATTGCATCTAATCGTTTAATCGCATCTTTAGTCATAATGTTTTTAGGTGGCGTAATTAAAAATGCAAATGCACGGTGATGAGAGCGTCCAACTCGGCCGCGTATTTGATGCAACTGAGCAAGGCCTAATTTATCTGCACGATTAATAATAATGGTATTGGCCGTGGGCACATCTATGCCGCTTTCGATAATGGTGGTGCTTACTAAAATATTAAATCGTTGATGCACAAAGTCGAGCATAATGCGTTCTAAATCTCGCTCGCGCATTTGTCCGTGTGCGTATTGAATATTCGCTTCTGGAATAAGTTCTTCCAACGTTTTACACATTTTTTCAATGGTTTTAACTTCATTATGTAAAACATAAACCTGCCCCCCGCGTTTTATTTCACGTAGGCAAGCCTCATGTATTTGTTGATCGTTCCACTCTGACACAAACGTTTTTATAGCATGGCGCTGAGTGGGTGGTGAGGCAATAATGGATAAATCACGCATACCCGCCAGTGACATATTTAATGTGCGGGGAATAGGGGTGGCGGTTAAAGTTAATATATCAACTTCGGCGCGCAAGTTTTTAAATTGTTCTTTATGTTTAACGCCAAATCGATGTTCTTCATCAATAATTAATAAGCCTAAATTATTAAAGCCAATATCTTTTTGTAATAATTTATGTGTGCCTAAAATAATATCGACTTTACCATTTTTTAAATCGGCTATTACTTGCTCTTGTTGTTTTTTTGTACCGAAGCGTGATAAACATTCAATTTTAAATGGCCAGTCTGCAAAGCGATCTTTAAAATTTTGAAAATGTTGCTGAGCTAATAGTGTTGTCGGTACTAAAATAGCAACCTGTTTATTAGCATTGGCAGCAACAAAAGCCGCGCGCATGGCAACTTCGGTTTTACCAAAACCGACATCACCACAAACCACTCTATCCATCGCTTTCGGTTCTAATAAATCTTCAATAACCATATCGATGGCTTTTTGCTGATCTTCAGTTTCTTCAAAAGGAAAGGCGGCGGCAAACTGATTGTATTCATCTATATTAATATTATAAGCATGGCCACCTTTGGCGGCACGGCGTGCATGTATGTCGAGAATTTCTACGGCTACATCATGTATTTTTTTTGCGGCTTTCTTGCGCGCTTTACTCCAAGTTTCACTGCCAAGTTTATGTTTTGGGGCATGGTCTTCATCCGCACCGGTATAGCGGCTAATTAAATCTAAAGAGGCGACAGGTACGTATAGCTTATCGCCACCGGCATATTCAATGGTGAGTACTTCGGTTTCAATTTCACCCACACTTAATTTTTGTAAACCTAAATATCGGCCGACACCATGCTGCTCATGCACAACAGGGGAACCCATGCTTAAATCGGTTAAGTTACCAATTATTGCCTCGGCATCACGGGTGCGTTTGCGACGTCTGCGTTGTTGCGTACGTTCACCAAAAATTTGTGCTTCGGTTAAAATGCAAACTTCAGGTGCAATGCAATTTAAACCTCGGTTGATGGATGCCACCGCCACACCTAAGTAATCTTCAGCGCTTAAAAAACTTTCCCAGCTTTCAAAAACATTTGGAAATAATCGTTGGTCATGTAGCATTTCCAATAACATTTCACGGCGACCAGTTGATTCTGCTACTAATAAAATTCGGCCAGAATAATTTTTAATATAATTAACGAGTTTTGTTAATGGTGTGTCATTTTTGTTTGTGGCTAATAATTGAAGCGGCGCTTTAAAGGGTAAATCAATAACTTGATTAGAGGGTAAGTTTTTTTGTGTTTGGGTTTTAATTTGTGGAAAGGTTTGTAGCACTTCAAAAAGTTCATTGGCACTTAAATATAATGCTTCTGGTTTTAAAATAGGGCGTTCAATATCATGACGACGTTGTTCGTAACGTTCGGTTACACCTTGATTAAAGGTATCAATGTTTTGAGTTAATATATTGTCTGAACAAATAATCGTATTTCTTGGAATATAATTAAATATATTACTGAGTTCATCAAAAAATAAGGGTAAATAATATTCTATTCCGTTGGGAATAATATTTTGAGATACATCCTGATAAATTTTGCTAGCGGTTGGGTCGCCGTTTAATTTTTCACGATAACGCGTGCGAAATTCGCTGATAGATTCTTTATTAAAAGGAAATTCCCGTGCCGGTAAAATTTCAATGGATGTTACTGGGCTTAAAGAGCGCTGGGTTTCCGGGTCAAATTGTCGAATAGTATCGATATCAGTATCGAACAAATCAATGCGAAATGGTAAATCATGACCCGAGGGATATAAATCAATAATAGAGCCACGAATCGCAAATTCCCCGTGCTCAATAACTTGCGAAACACATTGGTAGCCATTCTGTTCAAGGCCTAATCTAAATTCATCTAAATCGAGCTTCTGGTTTTGTTGAAGAATCAGTATTTGTGATTTTATGTATGATTTGGGGGGTAAGCGTTGTAACAATGTCGATACGGGCAATATCAATATATCACCTGATTGCATATCTGATAACTGATAAAGCGTAGTTAAGCGTTGGGAAATTATATCCTGATGCGGTGAAAATATATCGTAGGGTAAGGTTTCCCAATCGGGTAATTCTAAAATTTTGCACTTACTGGAAACAAAAAAATCTAATTCTTGCTGTAATTGTTGTGCCTGATTTACGTCTGCAGTAACAACTAAAACAGGGTTCGACTTTAACAAAGCCAAATTAGCAACGGCTAAAGACTGCGCACAGCCATATAACTGACCATATTGATTATGTTCTGCTTTTGTTGGGGGGGTAAATAAACTTAGTGGGCTATTCATAAGAAATGGATGATTTAATGGCTAAAAATAATGTGTGCTAATTATCCGAGAATTATTTGAGAAGTAAAGTTGAACTCTTGCTAAAACCTAGATTAATTCGGCTTTATATTCTGTGTTTTGAGTGAGCATGGCATAGGCCGTCCTTACCGTTTTGTTTGCTAATGCACCGCCGTGCATTTCTTTTCACGACGCTCATCCATGGACTTTATCTATTGGTCTTTTGTCGTTCTGGCTTTTCGATTGGCAGCATGGTTGACCGCTGACATTGCACCAGTTATGGTGTATTAAAATACTATATGTGCATAATGTATATTATGTTAAATAAGGTTTTATACGCATTCAAAGACAAATACGCAATTAGTCGTCCATAAAATATGAAATCAAATTTATCAAACATGCGGCATATATTACTTTCTCTAGTTTATATGCTGCAATTAAAGTACACGGTAAGCGCATCAAACGCCCTGCCTTCACCGAACTTAGGTTTTTATACTCAAGTTTTCTACTAATATCACCGCACCGGTCATAATATTATCCGCATAGGGTCGAGCCAACAACACGCGTAATACCGAGTAACGTGTGACGGTATATAACAGACGTAGATTTCGGCTATTCAAGATAAATTCTCTAACAATGTAAGAGTGACGTAATCGCCCAATAAATTACCAATTTTCACCTAACAACTCAAAATAAGCCTGAGGATGTAAACAGGCAGGACAAACGTCAGGTGCCTGATCTGCCTCATGTAAATAACCGCAATTTCGACAGCGCCACACCACTTTGCCTTCGCGCTTAAACACCCTGCCCGCTAATAAATTATTTGCTAGATCATTAAACCGTTTTTCATGCTGCTTTTCTGCAATGGAAATGGCTTCAAAGGCGGCACCAATTTGATTAAAGCCTTCCTCCCGAGCAACTTTAGCAAAGGCTGGGTAAAGGTCTGACCATTCGTATGATTCTCCCGCCGCTGCGGCTTGCAAGTTTTCCAGTGTTGAGCCGATAAGACCCGCTGGAAAACTTTCGCTAACCTCAAGCTCACCACCTTCAAGAAACTTGAAAAAACGCTCACCATGTTCTTTTTCCTGGCGAGCGGTTTCTTCAAAAATATCGGCTATCTGCATCAAACCTTCTTTTTTCGCAGCACTGGCAAAAAAAGTGTAGCGATTTCTTGCCTGTGATTCACCAGCAAAGGCTTTTAATAAATTTTTCTCAGTTTGCGAACCTCTAATACTCTTAGCCATCTGTATTTCCCGATGTTTGATTATCTAAATAAATTTGTGTGTGGTTTTCAATGGTCACTGACTCAGCCCTAGAACTGTGTGGCAGGTTTTCTGGATTAAGCAATATGCACTGTCACTTGCTGCTTTGCACTGTGCAAAATTTCACAGGCTTTTTCTACCTGGCTTTGTTCGCCATGAACAATCAGTAAAAACATATCTGCTTTAACCGCATTTTCGTATTGTTTAACACTGTCTCTGGGAATACCCGCATTAAATAGTGCCACCCCTAACACATTCATGCCACCGGATAAATCCAGCTCTCGGAGCCCTTCAACCAATAAATTAACTATAGGCCCAGCCGCAGCCAGTGGTCCATAACGGGGCAACCAGAAAAAAGAAGCTCCACTTAGGCGCTGCCATTGCTGGTTCCAGAACTTTGCCTGCTCACCATGAAAACGCGCACCCTCACCCGTCGAATAAAAACCGATGAGATGCTCTGCATTATTGTGACCCTTACTTATAATCGACACCGCTTTAATATCTGTGGTGATCAGGTACAATTTTTCAATTGCCTGTTCGGCGGCCTGGTAGCTGGTGTAAATGGAGACACAGGTATAATTTTTAGACATTAAGTAAACCCAGTAAATATAATAATCAGGACGCGGTTTGAAAAAAATATTTTTAATCTGATTTAATTTTATTTAAATTACAAACCTATTGCTGTCACTTGGGTGACAGCAATAGGTTTGTGCAGGGTTGAACTAGATAAACTGAGACTGATTTACCTGAAAGAATATTTATCATTACTTTACTTTCACTTGTGTAACTGTTTTGTTTGCAGATGTTGTAACTCAGTATCATTAGCATAATCTTGTAACATTTCTAACTCTTTCACTTCCGTATTGAATTTATCTTTATGTAATATTCCTTGCTTACGCCAGTGTTGTAAATGCCGGTTAACCACCTGGCGAACTGAGCCTACCATGCGTGCTAACGACTCATCATGCAAATCATTAATAAGATGCAATGAAAGATTTCCTTCCTTAGACGCATGATGACTAGGCGTAATGTGTCTCAATATCAGATGGGCCAGTCGTGTCATAGTGTCATGCAGAGCCAGATCGGTACTAAGGTCTTCCAGTTTGCGCATCTGCTTACCTAGGTACGGCAGAAAATTGCGATTAAACTCAGGGTGTTGGTCTATCCAGTTCCTGGCATCTTTAATGGGTACAGAAATTAAAGCCACATCATCTATTGCAATAGGCTGAACATCATGCGGGTCATTGTTTAACAAGGTGACCACGTCAATCCCATCTCCTGGCCCCAGCAAAGACAGTGTAATATTCCTGCCGGTATCAGGGTTAACTCGGCTCACCTCAATGCGTCCATCAATTAACAAATAAAAACGCTTCTGAAACATGTCAGCATTTAACTGCACTCCTTTACGCCAAGTATCACGGCGAAACAGCAATAACATATCATCAAGCACCTCTTCGGCCAAGCCACTAAATAAAGCCGTCTGATAAAGTACATTTTTACAATGATTATAATACGCAATGTCTCTTTTCATTTTTTTGACCTCTGTTTTTCTAATGACATTAGCCTGAATACTTTAGATAATACCTGAAGTGTTATGAAGTGTTTACCTTAAAGCTTATATTAAACACTGACCAGCTTGCATTAAATATAAGTAGATTATTTTAAATAAGTGAGACAATAAAATAATAATCACTAACCTGTGTCACACAGGTGACATCAATGACCCCACATCTCGATTAGTATTTTAAATGAAATTTAGTAAGGCATTTTTGCTTTTATCAATCTATTGCGGGTAATGCATGAACTTTAAAGACTACTATGAAATTATTAATGTAAAAAAAGATGCCTCGCAGGCCGAAATTAAACGCGCTTATAAAAAATTAGCGCGTAAATTTCACCCAGATGTCAGTAAAGAAGCCAATGCTGAAGAACGCTTTAAAGAGTTAGGTGAAGCCTATGAAGTACTAAAAGACCCTGAAAAACGCGCAGCTTATGATCAGCTAGGCGAAAACTGGAAATCGGGTCAGGACTTTAACCCCCCTCCTGGCTGGGAAGCAGGTTTTGAATTTAACGGCGGTGGATTCACCGGTGCTAATGATACTGACTACAGTGACTTTTTCGAGTCATTATTTGGCCATGGGTTTCAGTCGGGTCACGGTGGAAGACAGCGCGGTAATTATCAGGCCCGTGGTGAAGACCACCATGCAAAAGTGCTTATTGATCTGGAAGACGCCTTTAATGGTGCCTCCCGCAGCATTACGCTGCAATCACCTGAGCTGGATAATACTGGACACGTGGTTAATAAACAACGCACCCTGAATGTAAAAATTCCAAAAGGGGTTAAACAGGGGCAACGAATTCGTTTAAGCGGCCAAGGCTCTCCCGGTATGGGGAGTGCGCCGAGTGGCGATCTGTATCTGGAAATAGAATTTAAACCCCATAGCATCTACAAAGTGGAAGGCCATGATATCTATCTGGACCTGCCCCTCACGCCTTGGGAAGCTGCACTGGGCGCATCCGTTAAAGTGCCTACGCCAACCGGACCGGTTGATTTGAAAATCACAGCAGGCACACTCGGCGGTCGAAAAATGCGCTTGAAAGGTCGTGGTATACCCAGCAACCCCCCCGGCGATTTGTATGTAATGCCCCTAATCACCACGCCACCGGCGGACACAGATGAAGCCAAAGCGCTTTACCAGAAGATGGAGCAGGAAATGCCCTATAACCCACGCAGTAAACTGGGAGTGTAGAACAACATGAAACAAGATATACAACAGGCAATGCTTGATGGCGTGTTACTCGACGAGCAGGCTGAACTCACTTTGAATGATCTTTGTTGCGCCTGTTCAAGCTCAGCAGAGTGGATTATTGAACTGGTTGAAGAAGGTGCTCTGGAACCCGTGACATTAAAAACAGACACAAACAAACCCTCTGATGATCAACAAAACCAATGGCGTTTCACCGGCTACAGTTTACAAAGAGCACAAACCGCCAGACGATTACAACGCGACCTGAATATTAACTTGGCCGGAGTTGCACTGGCACTTGAACTGTTAGAACAAGTTAGTACTTTGCAGGAACAACTGCGACGACATACCTATTAATGTTAAGAGGAATGCACATGAGTAATGCACACCATATCGTCTGCCCCCACTGCATTGCCGTTAACCGAATCGCAGAGTCGCGTCTTGTTGATAATCCAAACTGTGGAAAATGCCACAAAGCACTCTTTACGGCACACCCAGTGGAATTAAATACCACCAGTTTTAACAAACATATCAGTAAGAATGACATACCCGTTGTAGTCGATTTCTGGGCACCTTGGTGCGGCCCCTGCAAAATGATGACACCCGCCTTTCAACAGGCCAGCGCGCAACTCGAACCACATTACAGGCTCGCTAAATTAAATACCGAAAACGAACAAAATATTGCTGCACAGTTTTCAATTCGCAGTATTCCAACGATTGCAGTATTTAAATATGGCAAAGAGATAAAGCGCCAAGCCGGTGCCATGAGTGCCACTGATATTGTAAGCTGGGTTAAACAGAACTAATACAACAATATATTGAGAATGCACCTAAAAAGGTTTTAATTATTAGAAGTAACGAATCATGTTTACAAAAAAGTTTTAACACTAACCCTTGCCGCAGCAGCAAGAGTTAATTCTTGTGACGTGATAGGAAAGCCACTCATCATGGCTGGATCAATTAACCAGAATAAATTCTATTGCCTTAATGTTAAGCAAAACACGATACTTTAAGCGACATCTTTTCTTACATGACGATCATGCAAAAACTTTAAAACTTCAGCTCGGTAATGATTGAATTTTGGGTTGTTAGCAAGTGCTAAACGATTACGTGGTCTATCCAGTTCTATATTTACTATATCCCCTATACTTGCTGCAGGACCATTTGTCATCATTACAATCCTGTCTGAAAGTAAAACCGATTCATCAACATCATGTGTAATCATAATGACCGTATTCCCTAATTGTGCATGAATTTCCATTACAGAATCTTGTAGATGTGCACGTGTTAGTGCATCTAATGCACCGAATGGTTCATCCATTAATAATATTTTTGGCTGCATTGAAAGCGCCCGCGCAATGCCCACCCGTTGTTTCATTCCACCGGATATTTCAGATGGCAATTTGTTTTTTGCATGACTCATCTGCACCAGATCAAGGTTATGATTAATCCAGTCATTTATTTCACTTTTAGACTTGGTTAGTTTAAATACCGTATTAACGGCAAGCTCAATGTTTTGATATGCCGTTAACCAAGGTAATAGCGAATGATTTTGAAAAACCACGGCTCTGTCTGGGCCGGGTTCATTTACTTCTTTTTCTTCCAATAATATCCCGCCGGATGTGGCCTGATGCATTCCTGCAACAATATTGAGTACAGTTGATTTTCCGCAACCTGAATGACCAATTAACGAAACAAACTCTCCCTTATCAATACCCAGATTCACTTTTTCCAGCGCTCTGTAATGTCCGTTCTCTGTTGGAAAATCGATGCTAACTTCACTTATATTTAAATACGCATTTGACATAACATTATCCTAATTATAAAAATTAACGAATTTCAGCGGTTTTATCCCAAGAAACTTTGCGTTGTAGTAATAGCATGATTTGATCTAGTATGAAGCCGATAAAACCAATGACAAATACCGCAACCATAATTCGCGCTAAAGAGTTTGAGCTGCCATTTTGAAACTCATCCCATACAAATTTACCTAACCCTGGATTTTGAGCGAGCATTTCAGCAGCAATTAATACCATCCATCCAATACCCAGCGACAAACGTAAGCCAGCAAATATCATCGGTATGGAAGACGGTATTACAATTTTAGTTATATTGGTCATCCAGTTAAGGCGTAAAACACGACTGACATTTTTCAAATCCTGATCAATACTGGAAACACCTAAAGTTGTATTAATAATGGTCGGCCATATACAACAAAGCGTAACCGTAATGGCCGAAGTAACGAATGATTTAGCAAACATCGGATTATCAGAAACATATACAGCCGAAACAATTATCGTGACGATAGGTAACCAAGCTAACGGTGACACAGGTTTGAATATCTGTATCAATGGATTTATGGCTTTATGTACTGTACTGCTCAAGCCACTAAAAATGCCGATGGGAATTGCAATCAGGCTAGCGATTAAAAAGCCGGTTAACACCGTAATCAAACTGGTACCAATTTGATCAATAAAAGTAGGATTACCTGTATAGTCACGAATTTTAACTTTTGCATCTGGATTTTTTTTCAGTTTTAAAGTGTTTCGTTCAATCTGACGCTGGTAAAACTTTTCTGCTTTTTCACGTTCCATAATATGTTCATCAAGCAAAACAATACTTTGCGACCACACTTGTGAAGGTCCGGGCACTTGCCCCAATGACGTAATAATATTGGATGCACTAACATGCCAAACAGCCAAAAATATTAAAAAGGCAATAACCGGAATAATAAATGTTTTTAATTGGTTACTATTAAATATCCTAGACTTTGTAAAATTTAACATGGTGTTTTTTTATCCGATGGTAATAAATATTGTTTTGATAAAGCATATTTTTTATATATTCCCGTTATCATGGTGTTATCCTATTCTAATAATAATCTCGCCCATTTAATGCTATTAATGAGCGAGATTATTTTAGTTTTTATTTAACAGTGTCTTTACCTTTTAAACCAATTTTAAATTTCTTTAAATAGGCATTGGGTTTTTTACCGTTATAAACAATGTTATCTATAAAATGTTTCTGTGGTGCTTTAAAGCCGTCTTCGGTAGAAAAATCTGGGAACTCAGTGGCTTTTATTTTTCCTTCAGCAATCAGTTCTTTTGCAGCTTTTTCGTAGATATCAGGGCGATAGACTTTTTTCGCTATATCCATATACCAACTATCCGTTTTAGCGTCTGCAATTTGCCCCCAGCGGCGCATTTGAGTTAAATACCAAATCGCATCTGAATAGTATGGAAACGTTGCGTTATATCGAAAGAACACATTAAAATCAGGCACCTCACGTTTATCGCCTTTTTCATATTCAAATGTGCCGGTCATACTATTGGCTATTACATCGTAATCCGCGCCGACATAGTTGCTTTGAGAAAGAATCCTTACTGCTTCAGGTCTATTTTTATTGTTGTCAGCATCTAACCATTTAGCCGCACGAATCATGGCCTTAACGACAGCAATATGCGTGTTCGGATTTTTTTCGGCCCAAGTTTTACTTACACCGAAAACTTTTTCTGGGTTGTTTTTCCATATTTCATAATCGGTCACTACCGGTACACCAATGCCTTTAAATACCGCTTGTTGATTCCAGGGTTCACCAACGCAATAACCATAAATCGTACCCGCTTCCATTGTGCTTGGCATTTGTGGTGGAGGTGTTACAGATAACAAAACATCCGCATCAATCATACCCGATATATCGCCTTTTTTAGGTGCGTAGTAGCCAGGGTGAATATCCCCTGCTGCTAACCAGTAACGTAATTCATAATTATGTGTCGATACTGGAAACACCATCCCCATTTTAAATGGCTTTCCTTCACTTTTATAATTTTCAACTACGGGTTTTAAAGCATCTGCTTTAATCGGATGAATTGGTTTACCTTTCTTATGTGGAACATGGGGTTTCATTTGCTTCCAGATATCATTCGAAACGGTAATGGCATTACCATTTAAGTCCATACTGAATGCGGTAATGATGTCCGCTTTTGTACCATAACCAATTGTTGCCCCCAAGGGCTGCCCAGCTAACATATGTGCGCCATCTAACTGTCCATCGATCACCCTATCCAGCAATACTTTCCAGTTCGCTTGTGCTTCTAATGTGACATAAAGACCTTCATCTTCGAAATAACCTTTTTCATAGGCAATCGCTAAAGGTGCCATATCGGTAAGTTTTATAAAACCGAATTTAAGTTCTTCTTTTTCAAGCTCAACTGCATAGACTGAGCCTAATCCAATACTGCAAGCCATTACGGCTGTTAGTGATATTTGCTTTAAAAAGCGACGTCGTGAAAATGATTTATATTTAAACAACATGTTTCTCTCCAATTGTTATGTAATTATTTTGGGCAAAAAAAGCATCCTTCATATTCAGTGCTAACCAGTATGAGGACGCCGTTGCCCGCTTAAAACTTTTAGATAAATGTAAAAAATCAATAGTTATATTTGAAAATAATGACTATTAATTTAAATATTAGATCGCCGTTGACCGTTAATTATCTTAAATGCAGATATTATGCCAACATTTAAAAACACTATTATCAAAGGGATAACTGATTTATAAAGGCATGAGGCTAAGTGTTATTAGTGCGAGAAATATAAGATTGCACTAATGTTGTGCGTGCAGAATGAATTCTAGAATGAATAAATTAGATATGATTCAAGACAAATTTTTCCTAACCAGTAAATCCATATTACTTATCCAAACTAATAGATTCTAAGCATTCTTTAGAGACCTTTGCACGATAGAGGTGCAAAGGTCTCCTTTAGATATTCAATCTAAAATGGTGCTGGTAAATTCAGATAATAGTTATTTTTTTATGTCATTTTTTAATTTAATCTATTTGACATAGATATGATATTACGCGACACATCACCTAACTTATTTCCCGTATCCATTGCTATGCGACGCATTGAATTATAAGCATCATCTTCATTCATATTATATGAGTTCATTAACATACCTTTCGCTTTTTCAATATCTTTTCTATCACTTAACCTTGATTCTAGCGACTCAATATTTTTATTGAGGCCATTAATTTCTTCTAGCCGAACCCGAGTCACCTTAAAACGCGCACGACAAATTTCAATCAGACTCTGAATACGTTCAGCCGTTAAATTACCGGTTACGCAGGAATCAGCACCCGCTAAAATAACATCTTGGGTAATATCTATTTCCGCATCATCAGCTAATACAATAACTGGGCAAATAACCTGTTCTTTAAAATTTCCCAATTGCTGCAATAAATTATTACTCGGAGTGCTCACTGATACAATTAACATATCGGGTATGTCTTTTTTTATATCGCCGAACCATTGGGATTCCGTATCGTAGGTTTTGTCAACTGTATACCCAGCATCAACAAGCAGCATAGCGGTATTATTCTGATGTTTATTGTTTTCATAAATTAATACAATTTTCATTTTTACTCCTAATGAGAGATCTTTGCACGATAGAGGCGCAAAAGAAAAATGTGTTAAAATTTTACTGATTGAGGCAGGAAACGCAGTTAATATCTAGATATTGACAAGTTTTCTAACGAAAAGCAGTGAAATTTTAGCCATTTTTACTTGTGATTCTATCGTGTAAAGGTCTCTAATAAATAAATAGACTGTCCCTGGTATGCTTCGTTTGACCACTTCCTAGTTTAAATGCTCACTATAACTACTGTTTAAAGTCAGCCTGTAATGCAACCCATACCTTTTTTGTATCGGTAGAAAAACCATCCGCACTATAGTCTGCATATTTAATTAAAGCTTTAATGTTTTTATTAATGGGTTTAACCAGAAGCAAATTCAATTCAGAACCATAATTACTGTTGCCAGAATCAGCACTGAAATCATGGTAAACTCCGACAAGTTTCATACCTGCAACTTTTGACACGACTTTTAAATAGGTATCGTTTAAACCGTTATCTGGAGTGGATAAAAACTTATCGGCCCAACCATTAAATGCATGTTTTGTGGCAAGTGGGGTCTGAAAACTTGCCGCTCCATTATCACTACCTAGGCTTTCATAACCGATCAGAAATTTGGTTTTGTTGACTTGGTAACCAGCCTCACCAAATAAATAGCGAGTACTTAAATCGGCCGGATTATCGCCACCATCAGATTGTTGCGCATATTCTAATGTGTATAGGAATGATGTCGCTTTGCCTTTTATGCGTAAGCCAATTGTGTCTGTATCGTTTGTACTGGTATCATAATCAAGTAAATAGGTATAAGCCGATAATTTCCCAACCGGTGTCTTGTTAATGCCAATATTTAACAGCTTATGCGAGGCACTAACTTGACCGCCATTAATGGTGTTAACTTGATTGACATGCGTTAATGTAAAATCAATATTTTCAAAACTTTGATTAACAATTTTAAATGCATCAAATGTTTGTTCGTTTTGCCTCCATCCTACATTCCCGACGAATCGAGCATTATCTAAAATGATGCGTTGACGCCCAAGTTTAAAATCTGTCGATCCTATGCCGGTATAAGATAACCAGGCCTGATTTAATTCTTCTCCTTTCGGGTCAATGACTTTTGCATAATTGGCATTGCCATTAATGCCGGAATTGAAATCACCACCTGTATTAATTACTTCAAAATCCGCATGTGCTTTAAAGTCGTAATACTCACCGGTAGTAAAACCAAGTCTCGAACGTAATGTATAAGCATCAGCATCTTGAGTTGCTAGGTTGCTATCATCAACACCTTCATAACGGGCACGCATATTTAAACTGGCTTTACCGGATGAAAATGCCTCAGCTAGGCTGTCTGCAATACTTATTTGGGGAATGATTAATCCCGTCACAATAATAGGTATACTTGTAATTGAGTATTTAAAGTTAAAACGTTTTGTTGGCATAAGATTGTCCTCAACAATATTAAAATTATTCTCTAAATGAGAATGGGGTAAAAGGAGTTTCTCAGGCCTCGTTGCCTAAATAGTGCATAACATTATTGATGTCTGCACGGGTTGAAACACCGACGTTGGTGCTTACATTAGAAATATCCATTATTCTTACATACAAAACCCATGCCAACTTATATCTTATTGTTTTATTTAGACTTTAATGATCTTGCTATTGGTATCTCTAACCTAAAAGCTTCACAAATGAGCATTATTTTTATAGATGCACGAAAATGATAAATTTCTGATTTGGTAGCTTGAAAAATAATAAGAATGTAAATCTAATTATTACTCAAGTCTGTCGTTACCCCAGGTTCTTAAGGCTTTCCTGAAGGCAGAGATTTGGAAAATTTGAGCTAAAATATTTACGAGTATTACTGATTAATATGTTGTAGGCATATCGGGTTTTAATTGCTTTTTTATTTTACTGAACAACGGTAGACACGCATTATTTGTAAAGTTTCTTCCTTCATCAATATATCCTGAGACAACCGCATCAGATTTCCATCCACCTTGTTTTTTAATCGCATCAAAATCTACATCTTCACGTGCTGCCGATGTGGAATTTCACGCAGATAGCGATCAGCTCGCTTCGACGAAAAGCCCCAAAAAATTCAATTTGCTGCAAAGCTAAGGTCTCGTAGTTTCTTATTTGTACAAAGAGAATCTTATTAGCGACACGGTGAAGTAAGTACAATTAAAAATTTAGCAAAGCATTCAGCCACCTATTGGTTGTCACCTGAGTATCAATAATCACACCCATACATTGTCAAATAATGTATAAAAGAGACTTTTGCACGATAGCATCACAAGTAAAAATGGCTAAAATTTCACTGCTTTTCGTTAGAAAACTTGTCAATATCTAGATATTAACTGCGTTTCCTGCCTCAATCAGTAAAATTTTAACGCATTTTTCTTTTGCGCCTCTATCGTGCAAAGGTCTCATAAAAAAGGTTTAAGTGTCACACAGGTTACATCTTATGGCACCTGTCACCTACATAATAAAAAACAGGTTAATTATTCAGTGACTCAACCTTTAAGTCACTGACTTAGGTATATCCTGTCTGGAATATTTTATGGCAATTGAAGTCAATGGAAAATCCATTGCAACTGATAATGAGAACTATCTGTTAAACCCCGAAGGCTGGGACACAGATGTTGCAGAAGTGTTAATACAACAATATGAATTTGCGGGACACAAAAAAGTTATATGAAAAAATCTACAAAGAATTTCTCTTCTCACGGGCCTGTACGTATGCTCTGCAAACTTGCGGATTTAGCAAAACCTGCCGATAAGTAGAAACCTGAGCATGCCCGAATATCACGCTAAGCTTTCTTACCTCTAGCATTACAACTGGCTTTACGTAAGAAGGCTTTTAACAACATTATACTGGAATGATTATGGCGAATACTGAAACTTACATACGCTGGTTTGAAACACTGTGCATTGAAGACATTCCATTAGTCGGTGGAAAGAATGCCTCACTGGGTGAAATGTACCGAGAGCTCACACCTCAAGGCGTAAAAATACCTAATGGTTTTGCCATTACCGCCAATGCCTATCGCTATATTCTTGATCAGGCAAATGCATGGGATACTCTGCATGAAGCACTCGATGAACTTAACCCAGACGATATTAATGATCTCGCAACACGGGGGGTAAAAGCACGGAATATTGTATATGGAGCGTCATTACCAGAAGATCTTCGCGAACAGATACTCAACGCATTCAATGAATTAAAACAGCAATATGGTGATGAACATTTCAGTGTTGCAGTACGCAGTTCTGCCACCGCAGAAGATTTACCCAATGCCAGTTTTGCCGGACAGCAGGACACCTACCTGAATATCCAAACCGATGAGCAGCTACTCGATGCCTGCCAGCGGTGTTTTGCCAGTTTGTTTACTGACCGCGCGATTCATTACCGTATTGATCAGGGCTTTGAACATTTCAAGGTCGCCCTGTCGATTGGCATCATGAAAATGGTGCGCTCGGATATCGCCTCAAGTGGCGTGATGTTTTCACTGGATACCGAAACCGGTTTCCGCGATGTGGTGTATATCACCGGTGCTTATGGTTTAGGTGAGAATGTTGTGCAGGGCGCGGTTGATCCTGATGAGTTTTATGTACACAAACCGACGTTTAATCAGGGCAAGCGCTGTGTATTACGCCGTAAACTGGGCTCAAAAAAAATTCAAATGCAATATGCCACCGGACGTACCCGTGAAGCCACCCGTAACGTGCCCACCCCCAGAGAAGATCGTCAGCAATTTTGTATTAGTGATGCGGATGCTCTCACCTTGGCTGATTATGCCATTAAAGTTGAAAACCATTACAGCGCTAAGGCGGGCCACAATAAACCCATGGATATGGAGTGGGCAAAAGACGGTATCGATGGCGAACTTTATATGGTGCAGGCACGGCCTGAAACGGTAGAGTCACAGATTTCTGGCAATACACTGGAAATTTTTCACCTTAAGCAAGATGGCAACATTCTCACCCAAGGCAATGCGGTGGGAACACGTATCGCTACGGGGCGAGCACGGCTGATACACGATGTCACTCAACTGAATGAATTTCAGGCAGGTGATGTACTGGTCGCCGATACCACCACCCCAGACTGGGAACCGGTAATGAAAATTGCCGCCGCTATTGTTACCAATCGCGGAGGGCGCACCTGTCATGCCGCTATTATTGCTCGGGAACTGGGCATACCTGCGGTAGTTGGGTGTGATGATGCTACGCTAAAAGTCACCGATGCCTCAGAGGTGACCGTGGACTGCTCGCAGGGTGATCAGGGGCGCATATTTGCAGGTAAACTCGCTTATGAAAAAGAGGTGACTGACCTAGGACAACTAGCACAACCTGAAACAAAAATAATGATCAACCTAGGCAACCCAGATATCGCCTTTAAAACCGCTTTCTTACCCAATAACGGGGTCGGTCTGGCGCGTATGGAATTCATTATCAATGAATCCATTAAAGCTCACCCCATGGCGCTGCTGCACCCAGATCGTGTGCGCGATGCCGAACAACGCAAGCAGCTTGATCGTTTAAGCATCGGTTATGACAGCCCGGTGGATTTTTTTGTTAAACATTTATCTGAAGGTGTGGGCACAATCGCGGCGGCCTTCTGGCCCAAACCCGTGGTTGTGCGCATGTCTGATTTTAAGTCTAATGAATATGCATCCTTATTAGGTGGAAGCTATTTTGAACCCACTGAAAATAACCCGATGATCGGCTTTCGCGGCGCGTCTCGTTACACCCACCCCAGTTATGCGGAAGGTTTTGCACTGGAATGCGCCGCCATGCAACGCGTGCGTAATGATATGGGGTTAAGCAATGTGATTTTAATGATTCCATTTTGTCGCACCACCACAGAGGCGAAACGGGTGTTAGCCGCGATGGAAAAGCACGGGCTCAAACGGGGCGAAAACGGATTACAGATTTATGTGATGTGTGAAGTACCCAATAACGTAATACAGGTTGACGCATTTTCAAAATTGTTTGACGGTTTTTCCATTGGCTCAAACGACTTGACTCAACTCACCCTCGGGGTGGATCGCGACTCTGAAATAATTGCCGATGAGTTTGATGAACGCGACCCCGGGGTAAAAGAAATGATTCGCCTAGCGGTGGAAGGTGCAAGGCGTAACCAACGACATTCTGGGCTGTGTGGACAGGCCCCTTCTGATTACCCTGAGATGGCAGAGTATTTGGTTGATATTGGCATTGACTCGATTAGCCTGAACTCAGATTCGGTTCTCAGTACGACTCGGCACATACTGGAAGTCGAAAAAGCACTGAGACGTAAAGGATTGGGCCACTAGGAAATATGAGTTTCATTTTTTTAAATCAAAAATGAAGTTATCAACAAAATATTACGTTATTCTAACCCAGACAAAACCATTATCGAGTGAAATGCTTCCCTTTTGGTTTTAATTTCATTCAGCATTATTACGCCTCATTAAATTTGTTAGCGACATAATCTAACGCGCCATAAAGCCCTACCTTTTCCTGCAGCAACAACTTTATCGTTATTTTTTTCATATTGATCGACATCAAACCTTTGTTTCTGTAGGCAGTAATAAAACGTGAACCCAATAATTTATGTTTAATTTTTGGCGCAATCCCACCTGTAATATAAAGCGTGCCTACTGGGTAGTATTGCAACACCATGTCACCCGCCACGGCACCGTATATATCAACAAACATTTCTAGGGTTTTTTGACATAAAAAATCTTCACCTCGTAGCGCGTGATCGCTGATCACCTGAGCAGGGTCTTTTACTTGCGTTACTGTGTGAATGTCTATGCTGTCAGGTAAACCCACGACCTCGTGTAAAAACTGATAAATCGTTGTCAGCCCTTTGCCTGATAAAAGCATTTCTTGGCTCACATGGCTATGCTTCTCCTGTAACCAGGCGAGTAATTTATTTTGCTGGATGTTTTCTGGAGCGAAACCAACGTGTCCGGCTTCGCTGGAATACGCATGATAATGATTATCTAGGTAAACAAGGTGCGCTGCTCCAAAGCCAGTGCCCGCAGCTATGACAACCGCATCAGAACTCGGTAACCGTTTATCGTTAACTTCACCAGACTGCAAGGTCAGCATATCTTTCTCCTGCACGTTTGAAATACCATAAGCAGCGGCAACTAGATCATTGAGTAGTATTACCTGGCCTATGGCTAAACTTTCCTCTAGCTCCTGCTCAGTTACGACCCAGGGAAGATTAGTCACTGAAGCCACACCGTTTTCAACGGGCCCAGCAACGGCAAAACATGCAGCATCTATCATTGAGCTGATGACATGTTCTGCGAGGAACAATTCGACTACCTGAGTTAAACTGTTAAATTCAATGCTAGGATACGTTTTTTCAGCGATCGGCTGCCAGATATTGTCGACCATTGTGCCACAGGTCAACCGCGTGTTTGTGCCACCCACATCACCCGCTAATAATTGCACTGTAGCAGCCATCACTGGCTTTTGGTGTTTTTAGAGCGATGGCATTTATAATGATTAATCAGCCCATTGGTTGAAGAGTCATGTGTTTTAATGACTTGTGCATCATCCAATTCAGATGAAATATTTTTTGCCAGTTGCTTACCTAACTCAACACCCCATTGGTCAAATGAATTAACATTCCAGATAATGCCCTGAACAAAAATTTTGTGTTCGTAGAGTGCAATAATACTACCTAATGTTTTAGCATCAAGTGTATCGAATAATAAAGTGCTGCTGGGGCGGTTGCCTGGAAACATTCTATAGGGTAAAACTTTTTTGATTTCATCCTCATCTAGTCCTTCGGCTTTTAGTTCCTGATATGCCTCATCTTCTGTTTTTCCTCGCATCAGAGCTTCAGCCTGTGCGAAAACATTCGACATCAATGCGCGATGATGACGCTTAATACAACGAAAACTATAAACTGGGGCTAATATATCCGCCGGCACCAGTTTTGTTCCTTGATGCAGTAGCTGAAAAAATGCGTGTTGTGCGGCAATACCTATCTCACCAAAAAGCACTGGCCCAGTTGTGTAATCAACAAGCTGACCCTGACGGTCAATGGATTTACCGTTGCTTTCCATATCCGCTTGTTGCAGGTAAGCCGGGAACTTATGCAAATGCTGGTCATAAGGCAACACGGCAGTGGTCTGCGCGTCAAAGAAATTGTTATACCAGATACCCAACAACGCCATCAAAACTGGAATATTTTTCTCTAGGGGGATATGCCTGAAATGCTGATCAACTTCGTAAGCACCCCTCAGTAACTCATCAAACTGTTCGGAACCAATCGCGATAACAATGGACAGACCTATCGCTGACCATAATGAATAACGCCCGCCCACCCAGTCCCACATGCGGAAAATATTATTCTCATCGATACCGAATTCTATGGCTGCCTTTGTATTAGCTGTAACCGCTGAGAAATGTTTGTGGATATGACTACCATCACCGACTTTATTAACATGCCATTGTCTGGCCGTTTGCGCATTCATCATCGTATCCTGTGTGGTGAAACTTTTTGATGCGATAATAAAAAAAGTGGTTTCTGGGTTGAGGAACTCTAAAGTATCATTGATGTGATTTTCATCAATATTTGAAACAAAATGCACATTGAGATCATGTAATGTATACGGCCTTAAGGCCTCATTGACCATCAGTGGTCCAAGATGAGATCCTCCTATACCAATGTTAACCACATCGGTAATCGCCTGATTGCTGGCACCGCGCCACTGCCGTGTCCTTATTTTTTCTGCCAATTGCTTTACGCGTCGCCTTTCTTCTTTTATTTCATGGAGAATATTTACACCGTCGACTTTAAATGATTGTGCTTCCTGCTCTCTTAATGCGCTATGCAACACTGCGCGATGTTCAGTGTGATTGATTTTTTCACCATTAAATAATTTTTCAATCCATTGAGAGAGACCAACATCATCGGCCAACTGCAATAGTAATTTTATCGTTTCATCATTTATACGGTTTTTTGAATAATCATAAAGAATGTCGTTCAACTGCAGAGAGTACTTTGTAAATCTATCTTCATCATTTTCAAACTGATCACGCATATGAACATTTTTTATTTCCTCAAAATGTTTAGTTAATGCTAACCAGGCTTTTGACTGTGTAAGTTCAGACATAATATCAACTCCCTTAACTAAATCCTAAATCAACAGCCCTGCCATCACCATCATGACCACTATAATTTTCAACATATTAAATAGCCAATTTCCAAATATCTGCATTGTATTCTTGTATCGTTCTATCGGTTGAAAAATGGCCGCTGCAGGCGGTATTGCTAATGCTCATTTTAATCCACGCTGCTCGGTCGTTATAGAGCAACGATACTTTTTGTTGCGCATCGACATAACTCCTAAAATCGGCAAGGGTCACCCAGGGATCATAAGAATTCATTAATGATGAAATAAGGTCATCGAATATACGGCTTTCAACGGGATTAAAGTGACCCGAAGTTAACAGATGCATAACACGTCTAAGGTCTTCATCTTTATCAATCAGAGCTTGGGGTGAATAATTTTTTAGTTGTGCATGTACTTCGTTGGCTTTCAACCCAAACAATATAAAATTTTCTTTACCTACAGCATTAAGTATCTCGATGTTAGCGCCGTCATAAGTACCGATGGTAATCGCACCGTTCATCATAAATTTCATATTACCGGTGCCTGATGCCTCTTTGCCCGCCGTTGAAATTTGCTCTGATAAATCGGCACCTGGGCAGATGATCTCCATATTGGACACCCCAAAATTTGGCAAAAAAGCCAGTTTCAATTTATCACCTACCTGCGGATCATTGTTAATAACATCAGCCACATTGTTAATTAACTTAATCGTCAATTTGGCAAGTTTATAACCTGGTGCAGCCTTACCGCCTATCAACACACACCGATTTGTCCAGTTTTCTATATCACCTCTTTTAACGCGGTCATAAAGATGAATGACATGCAGTACATTTAATAACTGCCTTTTATATTCATGAATTCTCTTTACCTGCACATCAAATAGCGAAGTAATACTAAAATTAACATTGCAATCTTTTTTTACAAGTGCGGCCAATTTCTCTTTGTTTTTAGCCTTTATATCAAACCATTGTTCAGCAAAGCTCTGGTCACTTATATATATTTTCAATTGGCTAATTTTGTCTAAATCACGAATCCATTGCTTGCCAATTTTTTCCGAAATAAGTGAACTCATCAAAGGGTTTGCATGCGCCACCCAACGTCGTGGTGTTACCCCGTTAGTCTTATTATTAAATTTTTCAGGCCACAATTCATAAAAATCTCTAAATAGACCCTCCGTCAATAACGCTGAGTGTATTGCAGCAACACCATTGACCGAAAAACTACCCACTATGCCAAGATAAGCCATACGCACATACCTAACGTCGCCTTCTTCTATTATCGACATTCTTGATAACCTTTCCGGTTGCCCAGGCCATTTCATCGCTACCTGCTGTAAAAAACGGGCGTTAATTTCATAGATAATTTGTAATAGACGTGGCAATAGTTTTTCAAATAATGTCACCGGCCACTTTTCCAATGCTTCTGGCAGTAGAGTATGGTTTGTATATGCCATGGTTTGACTTGTTATCAGCCAAGCTTCATCCCAAGCGACATATTTTTCATCGACCAGTAAGCGCATTAACTCAGCAACGGCAATCGTTGGATGCGTATCATTTAACTGAAAAACATTTTGTTTGGCGAACTGGCTAAAATCATTGTTTTCGTTAATCGCCCACATCCGCATAACGTCTTGCAGACTAGCAGAAGCTAAAAAGTACTGTTGCTTAAGACGTAACTCTTTACCATTCTCACTGGCGTCATTTGGATATAGCACCATTGTAATGTGCTCAGCTTCATTTTTAGCTTTAACCGCATCGGCATAACTGCCAGCATTAAAATCATCTAGGTTAAAAACATTAGTTGCACTGGCGCTCCACAAGCGCAAAGTATTTACTGTGTTATTGTTATAGCCTGAAATAGGCACATCATAAGGTATTGCCAAAACATCGGTCGTATCTTGCCAAACAATATGTGGTTTACGATTATGGTTACTTACCATCTCCACGGTCCCACCAAACTTGACTACCTGGGTAAACTCAGTACGCTCCAGCTCCCATGGGTTACCCTTTCTTAACCAGTGGTCTGGCTCTTCTACTTGATAACCATTTTCTATATCTTGACGGAACATGCCGTAATGATAACGAAGACCATAACCTACAACGGGTAGCTTTAATGTTGCACAACTATCCATAAAACAGGCGGCAAGTCTCCCTAGGCCACCATTACCTAACCCTGCGTCATGTTCTTCACTTGTGATATCTTCTAGCTGCAGTGCAAATTGCTGCATTGCGGCTTTCGCTTCTGTGTCTATATCTAGATTGAGTATGTGGTTACCTAAGGAACGACCAATCAAAAATTCCAGTGACATGTAATAAGCCTTTCTCAATCCTTGCTGCTCATGCGTTTTCCAGGTATTTCTCCAGTCAGTCATAATGTGATCACGAATGGTCAAAGACAGTGCTTCATATTGATAATAAGGTACACCGCCAATGAAGCGGCCTAGGTGGTGTGTTAAGTATCTTTCAAAATCACTGGCTAATGATTCACTGTCAGTAGGCAACCTTTTCATTTCAAGCACCTCCGTACTGTATAATGATTTATTGTTAGACATCACTTTACCTCTGATACAATGCTATTAAATGTGCTAGTTTTTCTATCATTTCAGGTTTAACCTGTTGCCACTCAAATCGCCATTTCCAATTATTACCTACTGTACCAGGCGTATTCATGCGTGCTGAGGCATCAAGCATAAGCGCATCTTGCATCGGTAAAATACATAAAAATGAAACCGATGACATAGCCAATCGTATCATTGACCAGTAACTTTTTTCTTCGATTTGTTTACCGCTCAGTGCACTTATTCCCGTGTAATCGTCAAAATATTTTTTATTATAATTTCCCCTATCACGCAGCCAACCTAATGTCGTGTCATTATCGTGAGTGCCGGTGTACACCAAATCGTCATACTGATGACGATGCGGTAAATGTGGGTTATTATTATTACCATCAAAAGCAAATTGCAGCACCTTCATACCGGGTAAATTAAAGGTTCTTTTTAGTTCAATAACCTCGTCAGTGATTACCCCCAGATCTTCAGCGACCAAAGGTAATGCATGAAAGTGTTCAAACAACTTGGCTAACATCTCCTGTCCAGGCACTTCTACCCATTTTCCATTGATTGCTGTCTCTTCTTTCTGAGGGATCTGCCAACAGGCCTGTAAGCCGCGAAAATGATCAATGCGTAATATGTCAAAAAGTTTTAACTGTGTGGTAAAACGGTTTTTCCACCAGTCAAAATCCGTTGAGCGCATATATTCCCAGTCGTAGAGAGGGGTTCCCCAACGTTGTCCTGTCTCTGAAAAAGCATCCGGTGGCACGCCAGCAACTAATGCCATGTCATCATCCGAATTGATTAAAAAATTTTCTTTATGCACCCAAACATCTGCACTATCATGCGCAACGAAGATTGGCACATCGCCGAACAGTTCAACATCATATTGTTTGGCATAGTGCCGAATTTCTTGCCATTGGGTAAAAAAAACAAATTGCTCAAATATCGTTTGTTTTATCTCTACCTCTAACTCTCGTCTTGCCTCGGCTAGCCCTCTCGGGTCACGATGACGCACTACATCAGGCCATGTATACCAGGGTTTGTTCATATAGCGTTTTTTTAATGCTGCAAAAAGCGCATAATCTTGCAACCAGTAAGCATGTTGCTGACTAAATTCTTCAATACCCGCCAGCCATTCATCACTATCAAGTCGATAAAAGTTTTCTGCGGCCTGCCTCAAGCAAGACAAACGATAATCATCCGGCTTTACACTAGAACTAATTTTCTCCCTATCGAGCCAGCCTTTATCCTGCAACCAGTCAAGGCTAATAAGTAAAGGGTTGCCAGCATGGGATGACAGGCATTGGTATGGCGATTTATCATCATCTGTGGGACCGAGTGGTAACATCTGCCAAACTTTAAATCCGCATGCATTGAGCAATTCGATAAAACGATACGCCTGATGACCAATATCACCGTTACCTAAGGTTTCTGGTAATGAAGTTGGGTGCAATAGCACGCCCGCACGACGTTTTCTATTTGTCGTATTAAGGTAAGTAGCAACAGTCATATCCTAGAATTGCTTGCCAGGCAGCATGGTACCGCCCATAACAGGCTCGCCCGTACCGAATGAGAACGCCTTTGCTAGGTACTCCGGTGGTTCTATTTTTAATAATTGGTACAAGTTACTCAGATGCAAACGAAACTGCTCGTCAAATACCGCTACAGAGTCGGCCGAATTATATTCACCAAACCACCAAAACCAATCAGAACTTTCACAGGTCGCCATTTGCAACTCTGCAAGTTTTAAATTCGCATCAGTTAAACGCCCCTCTTTCATCACTTTATCGAACGTATGTTTTGCTTCAACCAGCATATCCCAAGCACGATTTTTATCCGTCTCACCAATCCAGGTGGAAAAAGTACCATACACCCAACTACCGGCTACAATTTCAGGTAACGCTTTTCTATTTTCATGACATTTAAGGTATTCACTATAAGTGGTCAGTTGAATCCCTTCATGCTGTGAAAGCTGTTCATAAAGCGCTTCGATAAAGTAATAACCATTTTTTGGATAATATTCCCAAGCATTCTCTCCATCGAGTATTATTGACACCACTGCGTTATTTTTATCGACACAGCTTTCAGCAATATTTTCTAGGTGATGCAGCAAATTAGCCACTGCGTCATCGGCATGCCAGTCTGAATAGTTAAAACCGATTAAATCAGATAAACCGTCATCTCTAAAAAAACAGGCAACACTATTATCTCGATATTGGTAACCTTCTTGGATGCAACCATCTGGTGAAATTGCAGACTTTTCCAATGCAGACTTTTCCAGTGAATTTTTTAGTACGGCTTCACCGCTGGCCAACCATTTAAACCCCATATCATCACATAGTGCAATCATTTCAGTACTGATCGCACCTTCTGACGGCCAGCACCCCTGTGGTGCAAAACCAAAATAGTGTTTGAAAACATCAATCCCTTTTTGCATATGCCACACACTTCTTTCCATGCCACCGGGATAGCTGCTAGCAGAAGGTAGGTTTATGTCGGGCATCGCCTGTTTGGCAGATTGAATATCAATGAGTAAGGGAATAATGGGATGTGCATAAGGTGATATTGATAATTCGACTCTGCCTGCAACAGCTAATTTTCGATAACGCTCAATCACTCCACTGATGAGATCGCTAATAACCTCAACTAACAAATGACGGTCATGCAAATTAAAGTTTACGCTCTTGTCCATTAATTCCTTGATACGTTTGTCTGTATTACGAACAGTTTCAGCTGTCCAGGCCAGATGGTACCAAACCAGAATATCGGAAAAAAACTGCTCTGAGTAATAACTCAATATCTCAGGGTTTTTTAATGCCGTTTCCGCCATTTCGCTTAATATCTTGAAAGTATCGAACCGATCAACAAGATGCTGCTTATTAGCACGTAAACAAGCCGTTATAATATGGACACGACTATGGTGATTCAGTGGTATTACAGGGTCAGCCAATGCCGATAAGAGTGGATCTTTTAAAGCCTTACCATGATTCAGATAACCCTTAAGTTGTTGCGCATAATCATCAATTTGTTCGAGTAGTACCGGTGAAAAATTAACGACGACCTTTGCTTTTTCGTTATTCTCCAGTTGCGCGGCCATGTCAACGTAATCTTTAATGGTGTGCAGATAGGTCCATGGCAAACGATATTCACCATTACGCAGGTCACGGTATTCTGGCTGATGCATATGCCAATAGAGAATTACATTTAACGGTAATGGTAAGGATTGACTCATAATTATCTAACGTAATGAATGGCCTGGCCAAGCATTTCCGACGTCACTAGAACTACACCCGTGGGTGAAACATAAAAACGCGCTGAATCATCGGCTTCATTCTGGCCAATAATGGTTCCATCTGGTATCTCACAACCCTTATCAACGACCGCATGATTAATTTGACAGTTTCTACCGATATTGACATCAGGTAGTATTACTGAAGAATCGATTTTGCTGTAATTATCAACAGTAACATGTGAGAAAAGTAAAGAATGATGAACTTGTGCACCGGAGATTATGCAGCCACCCGATACCATCGAATCAATTGCCATACCTCTTCTGTCATCATCGTCAAAAATAAATTTGGCAGGCGGTAATTGCTGCTGATGCGTCCAGATGGGCCATTTATCATCATAAAGATTAAGTTCCGGCGTAATACCAATCAATTCCAGATTCGCTTCCCAAAATGCATCAAGCGTACCTACATCACGCCAGTAGGCCTGCACACCACTCTGAGAACTGGTAAAGGGATAGGCAACAACACGATATTTCTCTATTGCATAAGGAATGATGTCTTTACCAAAATCATGGCTAGAGCTGGAGGTATCCGCATCTCGTATTAATAATTCGAACAACAGATCAGTGTTAAAAATATATATGCCCATGGAACATAATGCTTCATCCGGTTTATCTGGTAGAGGCACAGGCTGTTCAGGCTTTTCTATAAAACCGTTAATGCGTAAATCTTGATCAACACTAATCACTCCAAATGCCGACGCCTTTTCAATATCTATTTCAATACAACCCACGGTAATATCGGCGTTTTTTTCAACATGCTCTGCCAGCATTGCACCGTAGTCCATTTTATAAATATGATCACCTGCCAGTATCAACACATACTCGGGTGAATGGGAACGAATAATATCCAGATTTTGATAGATAGAATCAGCTGTACCCGCATACCAGGATGATTCAATGCGTTGCTGAGCTGGTAATAATTCAACGAATTCACCAAACTCACCACGCAAATATCCCCAGCCACGTTGAATATGCAAATTCAACGAATGTGATTTATATTGTGTTAATACACCAATTCGGCGTATACCCGAATTAATACAATTAGAAAGTGAGAAATCAATAATGCGAAACTTACCGCCAAAAGGCACTGCTGGCTTCGCTCGCCATTGTGTCAAATGTTTTAAACGCTCACCACGACCACCAGCCATAATTAATGCCAACGTGTTTCGGGTCAAGTTACTAATGAAACGTGGTGATTGTTTTGTATTCATACTGATCACACTGCCTTCCTTTATTGCTACTACCCGTAATTCAGAAGTAAAAATACAACACAGATTGTTCGTATTGCACTAGCCGATGAGTTATTAAAAAAAGGTTATACAGACAAACATGCAGCTATAGTGTATGACCACTGAACACAAGAGTAAAGCATGTTATACACGAGGTGAAAAACTACACTAAAAATACGCACCGATTAATAAATCGCCTTAACACTTCAAAATAGAGACAATCTAAATAAACAGATGAAGCTTACCGATAAGAAAATATGATATGCACAGAACAAGCATAAGCGTATTATTAAATAATCACACAAAGTAATAATATGAACGCATAATCACTAAAAAAGTAACCCGTTTTATGTCACCAGATAACACTTTATTAACAGATGAGCTAACGTCTATACTTGCCAGCTTGCAAGATGATTTTGCAAAAATTACACTCGCCCAACATCATGATCCTTTCAGTGTGCTTGGTAACCAGAGCAGTCACCGTAATGACTTTATTGTCATTTACTCTCCTGATACCGAAAAACTAAGCATCACTGATAAAAAGCGACCAACTACTCGCCTTGGCGACAGCGATTTTTTCATTTATACAGAGCAACTTGGTGACATAACAGAACATTATTTACTAATAAAAACTGACCACAAAAACAAAGTCACCACGTTCTATGATCCCTACAGTTTTGCGCCACAGCTAGAACACTTTGACTTACATTTATTCTCAGAAGGTAAACACCTACACATCTATAGACTGTTAGGCGCACACTCAAAAACGATTGATGGTATTGATGGCGTACTGTTTGCCACTTGGGCACCTAATGCTATGCGTGTTAGTGTAATTGGCGATTTTAACTCATGGGATGGACGCCGACATCTCATGAGATCATCTGGTAGCAGTGGTGTATGGGAGCTTTTTATCCCCGGACTAAAACATGCCACGCTCTACAAATTTGAGATTTGCAATCGTGATACAGAGGCAGTGCTCACTAAAACAGATCCCTACGCACAGCAGTTTGAGTTACGCCCTAAAACAGCTTCTGTTATCTGTGAAAAAACCACGTTTAAGTGGCACGACCACCAGTGGATAAAAAACAGAGAGAAACGTGACTGGTTGCACGAACCATTATCTATTTATGAGTGCCACTTGGGATCTTGGCAGCGTGATGACAATGGAAATTTTCTAAATTATCGCGAGCTTGCTCATCGACTTGTTAGCTATATAAAAGAGACCGGCTTCAGTCACATCGAACTACTTCCTATTACAGAACACCCTCTTGATGCTTCTTGGGGATATCAGACCACAGGGTATTTTGCACCCACCAGCCGTTTTGGTAGTGCTGATGATTTTCGATATTTAATAGATTATTGTCACCAGGCTAATATAGGTGTTCTGCTCGATTGGGTACCTGCTCACTTTCCTAAAGACGAACATGGTCTTGCTCGTTTTGATGGTAGTACACTGTATGAACACGAAGACCCGCGTCGTGGAGAACACCGCGATTGGGGCACCTTGATTTACAACTATGGCCGCAATGAAGTTAAAAATTTCCTGCTTGCCAGTGCGATATTCTGGTTAGATGAATTACACATCGATGGTTTGCGAGTTGATGCCGTGGCATCAATGTTATATTTAGATTATTCGCGCGAAGAACATGACTGGATTCCCAACCTATATGGCGGCAATGAAAATATTGAAGCGATTGATTTTTTACGTGAACTCAATACCGCCAGCCATGCACATTTTCCTGGCACAATGATTATCGCAGAAGAGTCGACTGCCTGGCCTCAAGTAACCCGAATGGTTAACAGTGGTGGCCTTGGCTTTAGCATGAAGTGGAACATGGGCTGGATGCATGACACGCTCAATTATTTTGCGCACAACCCGATACATCGCCATTACCATCATGATCGGCTTACTTTTGGTCTGTTATATCTGTTTAGCGAGAATTTCGTCCTGCCCTTTTCACATGATGAAGTTGTACATGGTAAAAGCTCTATGCTTCACAAAATGCCGGGCGATGAATGGCAGCGTTTTGCTAATCTGCGATTGTTATACACTTACATGTTTACCTACCCAGGTAAAAAGTTATTATTTATGGGTTGTGAATTTGCTCAGGGCGACGAGTGGAATCATGATAAAGCACTGGACTGGTACGTACTACAGTACCCTCACCATATTGGCATAAAAAAGCTGGTGAGCGATTTAAATACTTTATATCGTCAACAATCAGCACTGCACCAATACGATTTTGACAGCATTGGTTTTGAGTGGATTGACTGTTGCGATACTGATCAATCCATTTTATCCTACATCAGAAATAGTGACGATCAATCCATTATAGTAGTGCTTAACTTCACTCCCATGACTCGAAAAACATACCGAATTGGCGTACCAGAAATGGGTGACTACGAAATTATATTTAATTCTGATGCAAAATATTATTCAGGTAATAATATGGGCAGCCACTCTATTATTGCTGCTGAAGCAACGCCTTGGATGGATCGGCCAGCTTCACTGGTACTTAACCTGCCACCGTTAGCAGGTCTGCTGCTCATAAAAACCGCATGAGTAAGATCCTCTACATCAGCAGCGAAGCATTCCCGTTAATAAAAACAGGAGGCCTAGCTGATGTCGCGGGCAGTTTACCGCCTGCTTTGTTAAAAAAAAAACAGGATGTGAGACTATTACTACCAGCCTACCCAGAAGTTCTTAATAAAATAACCAGAAAAAAAATCTGTTCAACCAGTGTTTATTATAACTTACCCGTGCAAATAATTGAAACACGTTTGATTGGCACAAACGTCATTGTCTGGTTAGTGGATTGCCCAGCAGTATTTAACCGACCAGGAGGGCCCTATGCAGATGCACGCGGTCATGCTTGGCATGACAATGCACTACGTTTTTCTGTTTTCTGTCATGCTGCGGTAGATATTGCTTTAGGCAAACTGCAACTAAACTGGCAACCGGATGTAGTGCATTGTAACGACTGGCAAACGGGCTTAGTACCTGCGCTATTGAGTTTGCAAGCGAAAAAACCAGTCAGTATTTTTACTATACATAACATGGCTTACCAAGGTGTATTTACACAACAAACCTTTATAGATTTACACCTCGCCGATGAGCTCTGGCATTTCAGTGGGCTGGAATTTCATGGTCAGCTATCTTTTATTAAGGGTGGCCTATCCTATGCGGATAAAATAACCACCGTCAGCCCTAGCTATGCACGTGAAATTCTCCAGGCTGAATTTGCTTACGGCCTTGAAGGCCTACTGCAAAACCGGCGCGAACATCTCTCTGGCATTTTAAATGGCATTGATGAAAAATACTGGAACCCAGGCACTGATAATTATTTAGCTCAAAAATATAACCGCCATTCACTGGATAAAAAATCACTCAATAAAATCGCGTTACAGAAAGAATTATCACTGCCTGTTGATGACTCAACGCTATTAATCGGCTTGATCAGTCGCCTTGTTGAGCAAAAAGGGCTGGATATTATTTTGCAAAGTTTACCTGTTTTGATGACCTTGCCCGTTCAGTTGATTGTACTTGGCACCGGCGAAACACATTATGAAATCCAGTTATCTAAATGGGCACAACGATACCCCGATCGCTTCAAAGTCGTTATTGGCTATGATGAACCACTCGCACACAAAATAGAGGCCGCCAGTGATGTTTATCTGATGCCTTCTGCTTTTGAACCTTGCGGTCTCAATCAATTATACAGTTTACGTTACGGTACTTTACCCATAGTCACGAAGGTTGGTGGACTCGCTGACACCGTGATCGATGCCAGTGAAGAAAACATTAATAACAACACAGCCAATGGCTTTCTACTTAAACAACAAACGGCTGCGGCATTATTAAACAGCGTGCAGTTCGCACTGACATTATATCTTCAACCAATAATATGGCGACAGCTACAGAAGAACGCTATGAGTGGAGATTTTTCTTGGCAGACCAGTGCCGAAAAGTACATTACTCTATACCAACAAGCACTGGCAGCGAGCCAACCCTCTCTGTAATTTCATTAGTCGATAAACAAATAAAAAATAATTTCATGCAGGCTAAATATGGATGTCAATGTGGTACTTGATCTGATGATATCGACATTATTCTCGAAGTCGTTAAATCCAGTATCAAGAAAATGCATATATTCAGTACGCAGGTGTTAACCAACAGCACTGACATTGCCAATGCTTGCCTTGAGTTTCGAAATGGCTGCGTTGCCAACATCACAGCAAATTTAACTATTTAGGTGCTTCTCTACAAATATACGTCCCGCGTCGTCGAGTGCACTAAACATCATGCCGAAGCCGTTACCATTGTGATGAATAATCCTCCCTGTAATTTGAACGGGAGCAACGCAGGGCTGAGTTGTAGATATATAAACATGAACACGTCCCTTAATTTCTGCTTCAGTTTCGCTCGCTACATACATACCATCTGTGCTAATGTCATTTATGGTTCCTTCTGCGAGTTGACCATCACTGTATAGAATCTTCGCCAATTTAAGTAGTTGGTAGCGCTTCCCCTGTCGGTGATCCATCGTTGCATCCTCGACAATCAATGCCTGTGAACTTTCTTACTAATGTCTCTCTCAGCTTCCAACCAGTCCTGTAGATCAGAACCTTCGGTAAAACTACGTTTTTCAGCCTTGTAATAGGCAGCCTCCGCTATCATCTCATTAATCTGTTTATTATAAATTTGCGAATTTTTCTTTACCGGAATAGTAGAAAGCTCTTTTTTAGAACTGATTAAACTGATCTCGTTGCTAGCTTTATTCATGAGTATGTCTCGCTTAGTTAATTGATAATTGAATAGACATCATCGCAATAAGGTGACTGACTGGTAACCCAATCATTTACTTCACTGCCACTTAGCAGGGAGTGTAAGTGTTTCTATAGTAGTAACTGTTAACGAAAAAAACTACTAACATACACAGCACGAAAAAACGCTGCACCTAAAGTTAATCCTCTCTCTACTGCGGGAATAAAATCATTTTTCTGTAATAACGGAAGCCGATGGAAGATCTTCCATCGGCGTACCTTCCTTTGCAATCAGATGAATATGACTTTCCGCCACATGTGATAGTAATAGCTCGTTAACAATTGAATGTGTTACCGTAATATCCGGTATTAAAAAATATAAACGATGCGTATCCTAGTCCTAAAATCATTACTACGAAACGTAATAAAGATACGTGTAAAGAGTAAATGTAAACACATAAAAATACATTGATTTTTATCAAGATTATTTTTAACTTACCAAAATGACCTGATTATTATTTTAATTACAATTTTTCACTAGTAATGGAATGGTCCACCTCCCCCTAACGGCTTCAAATGAGCCATGATGTAAGTATCAATCAAACATCAAAAGAGAGAGGCAGGCCATGAAACATAATATCCTAAAAGATACCGTAGCAGTATTAGGAATTGATCTAGCAAAAAGTAGTTTTCATCTTCATGGAGTAGATAAACATGGGAATGTAATTTTAACTAAAAAATTGACACGTTCAAAACTGTGCGCTTTCGTGGCCCAGTTACCTGCTAGTCTTATTGGTATTGAAGCCTGTGGTGGCGCTAATTATTGGAAGCGAACTTTTGAACGGTACGGTCATACCGTGAAAATGATGTCACCCCAATTTGTAAAGCCTTATGTAAAATCGAATAAAAACGATGCGATTGATGCTGAAGCAATATGTGAAGCCAGTTAAGAAGTTAAGCAGACACCCATCCTAAAAGTTAAGCAGACACCCATCCTAAAAGTTGACAACTAAAAAAACCAAGCGTAACGTCAAACAAATCACCATCTAATCAAAGCATCACCAAGGAGCGATAATACCAAAACCCCGCTACTCTCAAATTTCTCTCGAAGCCACGCCCTACTATCACTGCATTTCACGTTGTGTTAGACGTGCATTTTTATGCGGCACTAATAAAGTAATAAAGCAGACACCCATCCTAAAAGTTGACAACTAAAAAACCCAGGCGTAACGTCAAACAAGTCATCATCTAATCAAAGCATCATCAAGGAGCGATAATGCCAAAACCCCGCTACTCTCAAATTTCTCTCGAAGCCACGCCCTA